>Ga0187848_10004238_pt1 | contig 10064 bp, 8 predicted proteins | sample June2016WEW_4_40_FD_132424 | JGI IMG/M metagenome (GOLD analysis project Ga0187848, IMG submission 132424) | Peatland microbial communities from SPRUCE experiment site at the Marcell Experimental Forest, Minnesota, USA - June2016WEW_4_40 | ecosystem: Environmental > Terrestrial > Soil > Wetlands... | reverse complement strand
CTCGCCGACGCGCCCGTGCAGCGCGTTGAAGGCGACGTCGGGCTTCAGCTTGGCGAGCGTGGCCGCGATATCGCGATCGACGTCGACGCGCGTGACGCGGTAGCCGAGCTTCTCCAACGCGTCGGCGCAGCCTCGCCCGGAATTGAGCGATACCGGGCGTTCGGCCGACCAGCCGCCCATCAGCACCGCAACGTGTTTCATCGCTCCTCCAAGGCCCGCGCGCCGGACGCGAGTTAAGTTAGAATTAAGGCTAGGGCGTTAATGGGGCCTTAACCTCGGGCGCGGCGGCAGGAAATTGAGCGGGACGGCGGCCCGGACGGCCGGCGCTTTTGCGGGCGCTATCGGGCGCGCGCGTTTCATGGCAAAGAAGCGCGCCACTTAAATGCCGCAAAGATCGCGATAAGAGCGAACACCCATGACCAACAACCCGATCCAATCGCCCTCGCCGCCCGGCCTCCCGGATACGCAGCGGCTTCCCGGCGTTCTCGCGCGCTATCGCGACCCCAATCTCGCGTGGAGCCTGACGGAAATCGCCGTCACCTTCGCGCCGCTCGTCGCGCTCTGGGCGGCGATGTGGGCGCTCATGCACGTCAGCTATTGGCTGAGCCTCGCCTTGGCCTTGCCCGCGGCGGGATTTCTGGTGCGGGTCTTTCTCATCCAGCACGATTGCGGTCACGGCGCGTTCTTTCGTCATCGCGCGATCAACGACTGGGTCGGACGCGCGTTCGGCGTCGTCACGTTTACGCCCTATGATTATTGGAAGCGCACGCACGCGGCCCATCACGCCGGCGCGGGAAATCTCGACCGTCGCGGCCTGGGCGACATCGAAACGCTGACGGTGAGGGAGTACCTGAGTCTGAGCTGGCGCAAGCGCCTCGGCTACCGTCTCTATCGCCATCCGCTGGTCATGTTCGGCATCGGCCCCACCTACCTTTTCCTGCTGCAGCATCGCGCCCCGCTCGGCCTCATGCGCGGCGCGGGCTGGTGGCCATGGGCTTCGACCATGTCGACCAACTTAGGGATCGCCGTCGTCGTTGCCCTGCTGATGTGGCTTGTCGGTCCCGGCCCGTTCCTTTTGATCCACGGACCCGTCTTCATGCTCGCCGCGACGATCGGCGTCTGGCTGTTCTATGTCCAGCATCAGTTCGAAAACACGCGCTGGGCGCGTGAGGCGGAGTGGAACCTCCCCGAGGCGGCGCTGCACGGATCGTCGCATTACGATCTGCCGATCGTCCTGCGCTGGTTCAGCGCCAACATCGGCGTGCATCACGTCCATCACCTCGCCAGCCGCGTCCCGTTCTATCGACTCCGCGAGGTGCTGCGCGACTATCCGGATCTGAGCAAGATCAGCCGCTTGACGTTATGGCAGAGCCTGCGCTGCGTGAACTACACGCTGTGGGACGAAGACGCGCAGCGGCTGATCTCGTTCGGCGCCCTGCGCAGGCAGTTGCGGGGAAGCCCCGCAGCGGCGTGAGCGGCGCCGCTCCGGCGCGAAGCGATCGGTTCAGGTCACGTCATGCCGCAGAGTGCGGCGAGCTTCGCTCTTCAAACGGAAGCCGCTGAAGTCGCCCCCGCCTCCCCCACCCGCTTGATCTCCCACTCCAGCTCCACTCCGCTCGCCGCCTTCACCCGCCGCCGCACCTCCTCGCCGAGCGCCTCGATTTCGGCGGCGGTGGCGGCGCCGCGGTTGATGAGGAAATTGCAGTGCAGGGTCGAGACTTGCGCGTCGCCGAGACGCAAGCCGCGGCAGCCGGCGGCGTCGATCAATCGCCAGGCTTTGTCATTCGGCGGGTTCTTGAACGTCGAGCCGCCGGTCTTTTCGCGGATCGGCTGCGAGGCTTCGCGCTCGCGGGTGATGCGCTCCATTTCCGCCGAGATCGCGTGGCGGTCGCCGGGGCGCCCCTGAAATACCGCGCGCGTGAAAATCACGTCGTCGGGCGCGCCGCTGTGGCGATAGGAGAAGCCCATCGCTTCGCTGGCGAAGACGCGAAGCGCGCCGGCGCGGTCGATCCCGCGCGCCTCGATCAGGCAATCGCGCGTCTCCCCGCCATGCGCCCCCGCGTTCATGCGCAGCGCGCCGCCGATCGAGCCAGGCACGCCGCGAAAGAAGGCGAGGCCGTCGATCCCCGCCTCGGCGGCGGCGCGCGCGACGTGAGCGTCGAGCGCCGCCGCGCCGGCGATCACGCGGAAGTCGGGCGTCGTCTCGATCGCGCCGAACGCCTTGCCGCCCAATCGGATCACGACGCCGCGAACGCCGCCGTCGCGCACGATGAGATTGGAGCCGAGGCCGATGACCGTGACGGGAATGTCGCGCGGCAGGTTCTTCAGGAAATAGGCGAGGTCGTCCTCGTCGGCCGGCGAGAACAGAAGCTCGGCCGGACCGCCGACGCGAAACCAAGTGAAGGGCGCGAGCGGCGCATTGGCGGTCAAGCGGCCGCGAAGGTCCGGGGCGAGGGCGGCGATTTCGGCGGCGATGCCGGGAAGGTTCATGCTTTCGCGCCATCGAGCGCCGCCAATTCTTCCGGCAGCGCATAGGCCCATTGCGTGATGTTGCCGGCGCCGAGACAGACGACGTAGTCGCCCGGCTTGGCGATTCCGTGAACGATTCCCGCGAGCTTGTCGGGCGAGGGCAGCGCGATGGCGTGACGGTGGCCGTGGGCGTTGATCGCGGCGACGAGCGCGCCCTTGTCGACCCCCTCGATCGGCGCCTCGCCCGCGGGATAGACGTCGGCGACGATCACGATGTCGGCGTCGTTGAAGCAGAGCGCGAAGGAATCGAACAACGATTGCAGGCGCGTATAGCGATGCGGCTGCACGACGGCGATCACCTGGCCCTTGGTCGCGGCGCGCGCGGCGGCCAGCACGGCGGCGATCTCGACGGGATGGTGGCCGTAATCGTCGAAGATCGCCGCGCCGTTCCATTCGCCGGTGCGGGTGAAGCGGCGCTTGACGCCGCCGAACGAGGCGATCGCCTTGCGGATCGTCGCGACCGGCGCCTTCAGTTCGTGCGCGACCGCGATCGCCGCGGTGGCGTTGAGCGCGTTGTGGCGGCCGGGCATCGGCAGCGCGAGATCGTCGATATAGGTCGCCTGCCCGCTCTTGCGGTCGCGGATCAGCACATTGAAGCGCGTCACGCCGCCGGTCAGGTCGACGTCGAGCAGGCGCACGTCGGCCTGGGGGTTCTCGCCGTAGGTTATGACGCGGCGGTCCTCGATGCGGCCGACCAGCTCCTGCACGGTCGGATGATCGAGGCACATCACCGCGAAACCGTAGAACGGCAGGTTCTCGACGAAGGCGAGGAAAGCGTCCTTGATCGCCTCGAAGGTCTTGAAATGATCGAGATGTTCGGGATCGATGTTGGTGACGACGGCGACGTCGGCGGGCAATTTGAGGAACGTGCCGTCGCTCTCGTCGGCCTCGACCACCATCCAGTCGCCCTCGCCGCGCCGCGCGTTGGTTCCGTAGGCGTTGATGATGCCGCCGTTGATGACGGTGGGATCGAAGCCCGCCGCGTCGAGCAGCGTCGCCACCAGCGAGGTCGTCGTCGTCTTGCCGTGGGTGCCGGCGATGGCGACGCATTGCTTCAGGCGCATCAGCTCGGCGAGCATTTCGGCGCGCCGGACCACGGGAATGCGCCGCGAACGCGCCGCCGTCAGTTCGGGATTGTCGCGCTTGATCGCGGTCGAGACGACGACGACCGCCGCGTCTCCCAAATGGGCTGCGTCATGGCCGACGAAGACGCTCGCGCCCTTGTCGCGCAGCCGCTTGACGTTGGCGTTGTCGCTCGCGTCCGAGCCCTGGACCTTGTAGCCGAGATTGATCAGCACCTCGGCGATGCCGGACATGCCGATGCCGCCGATGCCGACGAAGTGAATGGGGCCAAGCTCGCTCGGCAGTTTCATGAGGCCAATTCTCCCAGGCGCGGCGCTATCAGCCGCGCCCGCGATCTCGGTCCCGACATATTCCGATTTGCCGATTCGGCCAAACTGGAGCCTCCGCGCGCCGGCGTCGCATCCCGTAAGCCGAGCGTCGATCGCCCTGGCAACCCTGGAAAGATCGACGTCATGCGACGCGCCCTCGCCCTTCCCGCCGCGCTCTTTCTCTGCATCGCCTTGTCCAGCACGATGCTGGTGACCTACGCCGCTTCGACGCCGGCCGAGGCGCTCGACAATCACGACATCGCCTCGCTGCTCGGCATGATGTGGCGGGCGCAGGACAATATATGTCCGGGCGTTTCCTTCGACCCGGCGCCGTTGGCGCGGAAGATGACGCCCCCGATGTCCCCGGAGGCGGCCAGGCGGGCCTTTCCCAACGACTTCGATCAGGGCTACGCCTTCGCGGCGGACTCGATCTCCGGCAATGACCTCAGCGCCTATTGCGAAAACTTGGTCATCGACTTCTACGGCGACCGGAAGGACATCGAGGGCCACGTCAAGGACCGGCCCGAGCCGCTGCCGGGGCTGACGATCGCGCAGTGAGGCGCCGGCGGCGCTACGTCACCACGCTCGGCGCCTTGCGCCCGGTGCGCTGTTCGATCTCCGCCAGCGCGCGCGACAGCGCGATGAGGTCGGCGAGCGCGACTTGCGCGTCGAGGCCGAGGTCGCCGCTCGGCGGTTCGTAGCGTTCGATATAGACGCGTAACGTCGCTCCGACCGTGCCGGTGCCGGAGAGGCGGTAGACGATGCGCGAGCCGCCCGCGAACAGCACGCGCACGCCCTGGCCCTTGGTCAGCGAGCCGTCGACGGGATCGCGATAGGAAAAATCGTCGGCGGCCTCGACGGTCAGCGCGCCAAAGCTGCGGCCCGGCAGGCTCGGCAGCTTCGCGCGCAACGCGTCCATCAAGGCGTTGGCGGCGGCGCTATCGACCTCGTCGAAATCGTGCCGGGTATAATAATTGCGTCCATAAGTCGCCCAATGCTCGCGCGCGAGTTCGGCGACGGAGATGCGGCGCCGCGCGAGAATGTTCAGCCACAGCAGCACCGCCCACAGGCCGTCCTTCTCGCGTACGTGGTTGGAGCCGGAGCCGGCGCTTTCTTCGCCGCAGATCGTCGCCAGCCCGGCGTCGAGCAGGTTGCCGAAGAACTTCCAGCCCGTCGGCGTCTCGTAGGCGCCGATTCCGAGCTTGGCGGCGACGCGGTCCGCGGCGGCGCTGGTCGGCATCGAGCGCGCTATGCCAGCGAGGCCCTTGGAATAGCCGGGCGCAAGACGCGCGTTGGCCGCGAGCATGGCGAGCGAGTCGGACGGGGTGATGAAGATGCCGCGCCCGATGATGAGATTGCGGTCGCCGTCGCCGTCCGAGGCGGCGCCGAAATCCGGCGCGCTCGGCGACATCATGAGGTCGTAGAGCTCCTTGGCGTAGGTGAGGTTGGGATCGGGATGATGGCCGCCGAAATCGGGCAGCGGCGTCCCGTTGACCACCGCGCCGGCGCCGGCGCCCAATTCGCCCTCGAGAATGGCGTGGGCGTAGGGGCCGGTCACCGCGTGCATGGCGTCGAAGCGCATGCGGAATCCGCTCGCGAACAGCGCGCGGATCGCGGCGAAATCGAACAGCGTCCGCATCAGCGCGGCGTATTGGGTGACGGGATCGACGATCTCGACGCTCGCGCCGCCAAGCGCGACGACGCCGAGCGCGTCGAGATCGACGTCGCCCGTTTCGATCGTCTTGTAGGCCGCGATCGATTTCGTGCGCGCGAAGATCGCGTCGGTGATCTTCTCCGGCGCCGGGCCGCCGTTGCCGATGTTATATTTGATGCCGAAATCGCCGTTGGGGCCGCCAGGATTATGACTGGCCGAGAGAACGACGCCGCCATAGGCGCCGAGCGCGCGAATGAGGGCGGAGACGGCGGGCGTCGACAAGAGGCCGCCCTTGCCGACGACGACGCGGCCGAAGCCGTTGGCGATGGCGATCCGGATGACCGCCTGGATCGCCTCGCGATTGAAATAGCGCCCGTCGCCGCCGACCACCAGCGTCTTGCCGGAAAAGCCGTCGAGCGAATCGAAGATCGACTGGACGAAATTCTCGACATAGTTCGGCTGCTGGAACACCGGCACTTTCTTGCGCAGGCCGGAGGTGCCGGGCTTCTGGTCGAGATAGGGCTTCGTTTCGACGATGCGGATCATGCCGGGCGGCCTCCCTCTCTTATGCGTTGCGCGACTGTAGCGGGGCGGGGGCGGGGGCGGCAATGGCGGGGACGCGCAAAGCGCCGAGGCGCCGCGCGAACCCGGCGCGCCCGCGCGAGCGATCAATCGTCGTAGCTGTCGATGACCGTATCGGCGATCGCGCGTTTGGTGATGACGCCGACGATGTCGCGCGCCCTCGGCCGCTCGGCGCCGCTGAAGACGATGGCTGCGCCGGCGCGGTGCCGCTTCAGCCTCGCGAACACCAGGCTCAAGAGATCGACATCGCGGCAAACGACCACTCGGCTTTCGACGAAGCGGTCGACGAGCATGTCCGGATTGTTCCTGGATTCGATCCACAGGCCCGAGCGCGGCGGAACGAGGCCGACGATCCGCCCCTCGCGTTCGACGACGATGGCGCGTAAGTCCTCGGTGTCTTCCGCAGCGAGCGTCTCTTTGAGCGACGTCCCCGCCTTGGCGAGGATGAAGCGCCGCTCCATGATGTCCTGCGCCTGCTTGACGAGATAGAGATTGATGTGCCGCTCCTTGGGGATGCGGTGGCCGCGGTGGCGCAGCTTGATCGTGTAGATCGTCTCGCCGATGAGCGCGCGCCGGACGCCTGCCGCCACCGCGACGGCGACGATGACGGGAACGATGATCGCGTAGTCGCGCGTCATTTCGAAGATCATGATGATCGCGGTCATGACCCCGCCGGTCCCCGCGCCGACCATCGCCGCCATGCCGACGATGGCGGCCGAGGGAATGGTCAGGCCGGTATGGGGAAGAACCATGCCGACGAACGCGGCGAATGCGCCGCCGAGCGTGGCGCCGAGATAAAGCGAGGGCGAGAAGATGCCCCCGGAGGCGCCCGAACCGAGGCTGATCGTGGTGGCGAGCATTTTCAGCGCGAACAGCAGCGCCATCAGGCTCACCGCCGTCATGTTCTTGTTGAGGATCGACTGGATCACGCCGTAGCCGACGCCGTCGACGTAAGGGTGGCCGAAGGCGTGCGTCAGAACGACCATCATCAGGCCGATCGCGGCCATGCCGACGATGTTCTGCGTGTAGGCGTTGCCGGGCAGCTTGGGAAAGCCGTCCTCCATGATCACGAGCAGGCGAATGAACGCCCAGGAGGCGATTCCGCAGAGAACGCCCAGCATCACGAACGCGACCGCGTCTTCGACCCGGAACGATTTCGCCAAGGAGAACTGAATCTCGGGAACGATGAAGGCGGGATCGGGCCCGATCAATCGCCTGCCGATCGTCGTGGCGGCGCCGGTGGCGATGACAACGGGAAGAAAGGTCCGGTTGGAGACTTCGGGCAGCAGAATCTCCAGCGCGAACAGCACGCCGCCGAGCGGCGTGTTGAAGGTCGCGGCGATGCCGGCGCCTGCGCCGGCGGAAAGCAGCGTGATCTTCTGCCGCGTCGAGAGCCGGATGGCCTGCGAGAAGGCCGAGCCGAGCGCCGCGCCGATCTGAATGATCGGGCCTTCGCGGCCGACCGCCGCGCCGCTGCCGATCGACAGGGCCGAGGCCAGCGACTTGATGAGCGCGACCTGGCCGCGGATGTTGCCGCCCTTGTAGAAGACCGAGTCCATCACCTCGGGAACGCCGTGGCCCTTGGCCTCCGGGGCGAAGCGTTGCACCAGGAACACCACGATCAGGCCGCCGATAATCGGCGAAAGCAACACGAAGTCGCCGAATCGGCTCGGCCCTTCGCTGACGTTGGCGTCGTACCAGATCGAGAACGCGCCGTTGTAGAAGACGTTGTGAACGAGCCCGATAAGGGCGCGCAGCGCCACCGCGCCGACGCCCGTCATGATCCCGACGACCAGCGCCAGCAGGCAGAGAACGAGCAGGCCGACCCGCCTTTCCTCCCTCCGAGCCGGCGGGCCGCCGACGACCGTCGGCGAGGCTTTGACGGCGGCGGTGGCGGCGGTGGCTGAGGACATGAGGGCCTACGAGGGTTTGCGTTGGGGCGGTCGCGAAAAGGCCGCCATATAGGCTGAGGGCCGGATGTCAAATTGTCTTAGGGCGCGAGAGGGCGAAGGCGGGGCGCCGACGCCGGCGCGGGCGGGCATTGCCCATCGCTTGCCTAAAATATTGTTTAATCCTTTAATTTGCGCTCCGCCCGTTCGAGCTCTCCGCTATTCCCGGTCCCATTCGATCCGCCGGAGATCGTGGGCGCCGTCGATGATGCGGACCACCTGCGCGCCGTATGAAGTCAGGCGATACAGCGCCAACCAACGTTGGATCGCCAACGACCTCGCCTCATCGGCGATTTCGGGACGCGCGGGACCGAGCTGGGGATGGCGGGCGAGCAGCCGACACGCTTCTTCGATGCGATCGAGCGCGCGATCAGCCGCCGCTTCGGAGTTTTGGCGGGCGATATAGAGCCAGATGTCGGGCAGATCCTCGCGCGCGCGGCGCGAGTAGCGAACCTCGCTCACGGCTTGGCGGCGAGACGCGCGCGGGCTTCCCGTTTCAAGGCGGCGAAGTCCAACGCGTCTGCGTCGCCGCTATCGAGCCCCTCCTGCCAAGCCTGGCGAAGGAAGCCGAGCTTTTCGGCCTCCTGCCGCTCGAGCTTCTCCATCAGCCGCAACGCCTCGCGCACGACTTCGCTCGACGACGCGTAGCGACCGCCTGAAACCTTGGCCTTGACGAAATTCGCCAGTTCCTCGGTCAGCGATACGTTCATATTCATGACGGGCCTCTCGGGCGCGACCATGCCAGAAATGGCTAAGAATGGCAATGATTGCTATTAGCGCCAAGTTCGGCGGGGAGCGCCGTCGACCTCATGGAAGCCTCTTGTTTCCGAAGCCGCGAGGCTGTCAAGGGCGCGCTTTCAGCGCGCCGCCGCAGGCGGGCTTCGCCCCTTGACAGCCTCGCGGCTTCGGAAGTTTTGCCTCCATGAGGTCGACGGCGCGGTGGGTCGGCGGGAGCGGCGAGCGCCTGGGCGGCCCCCTACCTTCTCAGCGCCTCCAACACCTTCACCCCGGCCCGCCCGTCGACCCTCAGCCCGTTCTTCCCCTCGAAATCGGCGATCGCCGCCTTCGTTTTGGTTCCGATCGCGCCGTCCGGCTCGCCGACGTCATAGCCGTGCTTATTCAGCAGCGTCTGCAATTCGCGTCGTTCGGCGCGCGACAAGCCGGGGTCGTCGGTCGGCCAGGGCGTGACGATTCCCGGCCCGCCGGCGAGCCTTTGCGCGAGGATGGCGATCGCCAGCGCGTAAGACTCGGCGGGGTTGTAGGAATAGAGGGCGTCGAAGTTGTGCGTGACGAGGAACGCCGGCCCGTTGGCGCCGGCCGGCAGCAGAAGCCCTGCCTGCCCGCCGCCGAGCGCGCCGCCGTCGATGCGCGTTATGCCGCGCGCCGCCCAGGCCGACATCGGCTGTTTGGCCTTGCGGCCCGAGGGGCCGGAATAGCCCGCCGGCAATTTCACCTCGAAGCCCCATGGCTCGCCGCGCGTCCAGCCGGACTTCTGGAGATAATTGGCGGTCGAGCCCAGCGCCGCGGCGGCCGAATCGACGATGTCGCGCCCCGAGCCGTCGAGATCGACGGCGAGGCGCTCGAATTCCGAGGGCATGAACTGGGTCTGGCCGAACGCCCCCGCCCAGGAGCCGATCAGGCGGTCGAGGGGGATATCGCCGCGATCGGCGATCTTCAGCGTCGCCATCAGTTCGCCGCGGAAGTAGCTCGCGCGTTCGCCCAGGCACGCGAGCGTGGTCAAGGACTGCACCAGCGGCCGCTTGCCCATGCCGCGGCCGAAATCGGACTCGACCCCCCAGATCGCCGCGATCACATGCTTGTCGACGCCGAACTTTTCCTCGGCGAGCGCCAGCGCATGCGCTTGGGTCTGCATGGCCGCCTTGCCGTCGGCGACGCGCTCGTCGTCGACGAGGCCCGCCAGGTAATCCCAGATCGGGGTCGTGTACTCCGGCTGGGTCG
>Ga0187848_10004234_pt1 | contig 10070 bp, 6 predicted proteins | sample June2016WEW_4_40_FD_132424 | JGI IMG/M metagenome (GOLD analysis project Ga0187848, IMG submission 132424) | Peatland microbial communities from SPRUCE experiment site at the Marcell Experimental Forest, Minnesota, USA - June2016WEW_4_40 | ecosystem: Environmental > Terrestrial > Soil > Wetlands... | reverse complement strand
TGCCCTCGGCGTCGTAGATGTACTGCGTCATGCCGCCGAATGTCCGGTCCTGCACCGCGCAGATGCGCCCCTCGCCGTCGTAGAGATAGTTGTTGGCATTGTCAGCCGTCACGTTGCCCGCCGGATCGTAGCCAAGGGAACCGCCCGTTACCTGATTGTTGGCATTGTAATAAGCCGTAGTGCTGGTGGGCAACGATATGCTCGGACTTCCTCCGAAGCTCTCGCTCGTCCGGTTGCCGAAGCTGTCGTAACTCCAACTCATCTGCAATCCCTGATAAGGCCCCGACCCGGACGACCCGCTCACCAGCCGGTTCAGCGAGTCGTACCCGCCGGCTCCGAAGCTCCACGTCCCGTTCACCCAATCAGTGTAGCTTAACAGATTGCCATTCGCCGCGTAGCCGCTAGCCCCGTCCGGGGGGGTGATGGTGTAGCTGTAATCGGTAGTGCCTGGCGGCGGCGGAGCATATGTGATCGGTGAAGGCGAAGTGTTCTGAACGATCAATGTTGTGGAGCCGGAGGCCGGATTATAGTAGCCGTCATAGGAATTATAGCTGGCTACGACGTTATAGGAACCCGCTGGCATTGTACATAAATTGAATGCGTTAGCCGAGATATTGCCATATTGGTTGAGCGAGCCACCACCAAAATGCTGGCCGTTATAGTAAAAATCTACGTAGCCATCTCCCCCCACGCTTCTTGACCCCACACGTACCGACGCCGTGCAGATACTAATCGCCCCGTCCATCGTCGGATTTGGTGAGTAGTTGGCCGGATTTGGCGAGCAGGATACCGTGACGGTTGGCGTAGCCGGCACGACGGCCTGCGTAATGGTGTTGGACGTAAACGCACTATAATTTGAGTCTCCAGGCCAAACGGCAGTAATCGAATAATCTCCCACATCAAGAAGATAAGGGGTGAACGTCGCCGTGGTGCCACTAATTGTCCCCGTGCCAAACCACCATGTATCGTAGTAGAAAGTGACTGTTCCGCTGACGCCGTTTGGGACGTTAGCCGTGAAGGTGACAGGTTGACCGAACCCAGAGGGATTGGCGGATGAGCTCAGTGTAATTGCCGGAATGACGACCTGAGTGACCGTGTTGGACGTCGCCGGGCTATAAATCGGATCGCCGGGATATACAGCGTATATCCCATTTACGCCCGCAGGAAATGGGGTGTTTATGGTGATTTCAGCTATGCCGCCGCTGAGCGTTGCAGAACCAGCAATTCCCCAATAGCCGTACATAAGCTCAACCTGCTCACCGTCTGCACCGTTGGTATTGAGAGTTACTGTGAAAGTCTCCGATTGTCCCTGCGTAGATTGCGCACTGGGTGCTGTCAGGCTTAATGTCGTCGACTGCGTTGGTACTTGTTGCATAGATATAGATGTACCCGGGAATGTGTTATTCCAGCACAAATCCTGGAAATCGTAATCATCACTGTAAGAGTTTGCTGACCACGTGCAGTCGCTAGCATACCCGGTCAGCGTGTAAGCATTCGACGGGAATGGAACTTCTACAATCTCGGGTGAACCGCCCGTGGCGGACGTATCTCCATACTGCATGCCGGAATCATATTGGGTATTTCCGAAGTAATCAGAAACGACCGCTTCCGTAGCGACTCCATACATTGTAAGATCGTTAAGATTCCCATCATAGCTATCGTTGTCGGTCTCGACAGTGCCAGAGACACCTGGCGTAATGCAAGCTATTTGCTCAACATTGCCCCACCCCCCAGGATCACTCAACATTTGAGAACTGCATACGGTATTTTGGGCATACGCGAAGGATGGCGGCAGTATAAGAACTGCGGCGATTGCGAGCAGAACCATCCATGTCTGGCGGTGCAGGAACTGCGTTCGGCGATGTAGGAGCTGCTGAAGGGCGGTCATTTCTGCACCGCCGCAGGGGCTGGTTGCCCGGTAACAGCGGGTTTCGCCGGTGAAGGTGGTCGTGGCGAAACAGATTTCGGGGCAAATAATTGAATCAGAAAGATTTCAAACGCTCTTATCTTATCTGGCGGCAGATTCTGCTTTAGAAAAGTAATCTCGGAATTGATGCTCGTTTCCCGTTGAACAGTCAACGCCTTCAATTGTTCGTGACTCGACGAAGACATGTCGGCAGTCCGAATCGCTGCAGCCTGCGCGTCCAGATCCTTCAACTCGGCAGTCAACCGCACGGAGGAGGTACGGATCAATGCATAGTCCGCGTCAGACCATCCAAGTTGTTTTTGCAGATTATTGCGCAGCCCTCTTCCGTCTTTTCCATTTGATTCCAGCTCGACGGATTTTGTATCCAGATAATTCTGAAGGACCAGGAAATGCCAATAAAGGTGTTCCAGCGATACGGGCTTGAACTGAGAAGACCCTTTGGAAGGCTGCTGTGGTTGCGCTGGAGCCACCTGGCCCTGAGCTGGAGCCGCCTGACCCACTGCCGGATGCAACAGTCCGCACATCATCAGCATGAATCCAAATAGAATCGATAGTGAAGTGTATTGTGATTTCCTGGCCATCATTGTTCAGCCCTTTCGTCAGAACGCTCTGTGTTGACGATTTTGCCCGACCGTTACGTAGCTCGTGTGCAATTCCGGAGCCGTCATAATCCAGTAAGTCTATTGCTGTTTTGCCGTTTCCCCGGTTGCTCGCAGACGATTGTCGTATGTCTTAATCACAGAAATACTGTTCCCAAGAGTTAAATTCTGAAGCGCCCCGGCTGGTGAATAACCGCTAGTGGGATCAGCTGTAAACAATGGCGAGGGATGCAGTCCATCGCTCCAGGTACTGCCCAGTGTTGAAAGTCGGCCAGCCGCGTCATATGTATAAGAAAACCCGATGGTATTCGCACCGGGAACATTGGGAACATTACTGACACCGTTAACGTTCCAGGTCATATTTCCCGCAAGATCGTAGCAGTATGTCTGGTAGTACGGAGCGATATTGCCACTCGCTGCACATGGAGGAGTTGGTCCGCTCGTGCAGTGTCCCAGCACGCATTGCTGCTCGTTCCATAATCGTCCCATGGAATCATAGGCTAGGTACTGTCTCATTGTTTGATAACCCGAGGTTGTGGTGCATGAACCCGCCTTTGTCCACTCTGCCGCAAGCCTGCCGATTCCATTCGTAGCTGTGTCGAATGCATAGCAAGACGATAACGATCCTGCTGGCGCATTGGGTGAGTACGTCTTTGCAACCAGCCGGTTCAGATTGTCATAGGTGTAGTTGGTCGTGACTCCGCGCGCGTCCGTCTTAAACAGTAGGTTGCCGTTGGGATCGTACCCATTAACGCAGTTACCACCGGACCACTGACCGTAACAGATCCATCCTGTTTCTGGGTTGTACGATTGGATCAGCCGCGACAACGAATCGTAGGTGAAGGTGCGCGTCCGTGGTGTGTCGCTGGAGCTATTGCCAAGCTGACTTATGCTAAGTAAATTGCTTAGGGCATCGTAGCTATAGTTGGTTGTCAAATTACCAGGCTCGACGATCCTCGTCAGTCGGCCGAGCGCATCGGCTGTGTGTTGCGTCGCGTTGCGCAACTCATCGTAGGAAGTCGTGACATTTCCAGCGTATGACCATTGCAGATAACTGCTTCCTGGAGTACACGACCCGGAGCCGGTACCGTTGTCCGGTTGGCACTGATACACCTTTCGTCCGAGTGGATCATAGGCATACGTTGTATACCCGTCTGTGGAGGACGCCGTGCCGAAATGAGGATTTGACACGGAAGTGACCCTACCCAGGAGGTCGTATCCCGTTTCCACCGTTGCACCACTGGCCGCGGTGGTCTGCGCCAACCTGCCGAGACTGTCATATTTTTTCACTGATGTCTGTTGGGGGTTCGGGTCGGCGTGTACCTGCGTAGTCACCGTAAGCGCGGTATCGTCGTATGTGATGTCCGTCTCTCCCCGCCCGGCTGGAGTCGGCGGATCGAGAATCTGTATAGGTCTGCCAAATGCATTGTCGTAAGTGTAAAACGTTGTGTGCGCGGGGCCGGGAGTATTCCCAGTAGGCGCCGCACCATTCTCGTCCGTATGCCAGAGAACATTCCCGGTGTTGAGGTCGTAAGAATAGTAATCAATGTGAGCCGTGCTCCCAGTATTGCCCTGCTGGACCGACCAAGGGAAAAGCCCGGTCGTATCGTATGTAGTATGTACATGGTTACCGGGCAGGCCGACATTCAGGTTTCCGTCGTAGGTATCGGTCGGCATGCCCTGGCTGTTATAAACCACCGTGGTTTTTACCGGGCCTCCACCTGTGTTCAACCACCGGCTTACCGATGTCTGATTGCCTCGAATTCCAGACGGACTTCCGTTGGGCTCGTCATAACCGTAGCTGGTTTCGGCAAGAAGGTTTGTTTGAGCGCTTATTGCGCACTGGATGGGAACTCCGGCAGGCTGGCTTGGGCTATAGACTGACTGAAGGCACGGAAGAGTCAATAGATTCTGGGCATAATATGGGTTGCTACTAAGCGGTCCATCCTGCCATTTATAGGTGGTTGTATCGGTGGCCACCGGCGTTCCGTCATAGTTGAACACTGATTTTGACGCTTGCAGTCCAAACGAGACAGGTAGAGTGTTCTCATAAGTAATACAGAACCCTAATGCATTGTACGGACTCTGACTCTCTCCATTATAATAAATGTCGTAGGTATCACCGGTATAGCAGTAAGGTGCTGCTGAAATAAACCCGGGATCGTACGAATATGTTGTTTTTGCCTGATTGCCAATCTCATCTATCTCAGTGGCTGTCTTGGGAAATGAATTGGCATAAATGTTGTTTTCTGTGTCATACGGCGTTGGAAGCAGGCTCGGTACGGTCTGATAGTCAGTATTCTCCGTCCTAAGCACATGGTTTTGCAAGTGCGAACCTGCGTAGTGGACAGTGGTAGCAAGAAGAGTCTGGCACTGATAAGTCTTATATCCATAAACCGTATCATTACCATATGGATCAGTTGAGATACTTTGCAGAGGGTACGTGGCAGCGTCAAGAGGAAAATCAAAGTTGTAATTCCATGTAGCCTTAATGCCACCCGCGTCGGTCAGCGTACGCTGAGATATTCGTTGAACATATACCGGCTCTTCCTCAATGTACACACCACAGTCGGCGATCGTAGAGTACTGATAGGAGATTGAGCTTTTTTGTGGAGTAAGTATTCCCGTGAGTGTTCCATATGCAATTGAAGATGGATCCGAAGGGTTGGCCGCATCATATGTGAAGCCCCAGTAGATTGGGGTTTGAAGGTTTGCATCTGGAAGGACAACGCTCTGGAGAACAATCTCTGTACCATTCGATTCCGAATAAACATTTATAGACATGTTTCCATTGCCGTCCATGCTTTGCTGCGTGTAGCCCCGAGGGCCATAACTCCAAAAATTGGTTTGGTACGCAACATTTGCAAAACAGAGCAGGAATGTCGTCTGCTGACCATTTGGCCCGGGTACCGTCCATGTAGCACTGCCGATCGTCGGCTGGTATTGTGCATTCAGAGTCGGGCAACCTAAGATACTCCCACTGGTCGGTGCAGATGGTGGATAAGGGATTGGTCTTTGCACGGTATCAAGGATACCGTTGGGAGGGTTAACGCGGATTGTGTTTCCGTTAAGGTCAGCTAGCACATTGGCCGACAGATTAATCCCTTTGGAGTCTGTCAGTACTGAACCTGAGATGTCCTTTAACGCCCATCCACCACCGCTAGGGTAGTATGGGAAGTACGGCTGTGGATCATCTACTTGCAGTCGATAACCGGAACCGTCCGTCGTTCGCAATATACTGAGATTACTTGCATCATACTGCAGGCGGTGCTCTTCTCCGGTTGGCTCGACAACATTGAACTCTCCCGCCATGAAATGATTACAGAATAATTCAGTACCCACGTTTATCATAAGTGGGTCTTCAAGCTGGCATAATTGTGCCAAAGTAATGTCTTCGCACCATGTTGCAGATTGAAGATATGCGATTCCTGGACTAGCGTTAGGAACAAACCCACAAGGATTGGTAGTAGTAAGTCCTCCTCCTCCAAGAGGGGTGTTCCCCATGGTATATGTGTTCTCACAGACCGATCCTCCGGCCCCATCTGGGTAACACACAATATTTGGCTGCCATAGCGAGGTGTTGGCTATGATGCTGTAATCGAGTTTTAGGCTGCTGCCGAGTTGAGGGTAGCCGAATAGCGGAATATGGATGACTGCATTGCCGTTCGCCATGTTCACGGAGTCAATATCGGTGTGTTGATACATGCCGGCCGGAACAAAGCCAACATCCGATGGGTTGACTGCCTGTCCGTGCAGTGCTGCGCACGCGGCAACGAACATCGCGAGGATGCACATCATCTTGAACATTTTCATTAAAACAGCTCCTCTCAATTCTTCTTGGGAACGAATTGTGACAGCGGCAGATGAGATGTGAATGTCGGAGAATCTACGGTCAAGGTATCGACACGCCCATTGGGCCGGGTGATCGCTATGTTGCTTGGCACCAAGAGGTCTCCAGCAGGATGGAATTTGGTGAAGCGAACCTGTTCGTATATGACCGAGTTGTCCAGCATTCCACGCACCGGCAGCCACACGCCGCGGAGAGTCGCCGTGTCCGCACTTACGATCCAAGCGATATCGCATCGTCCGTCAGGGTACTGCGGCTCGATGCACTGCTCATAGACGACGGTCTCATCCTGATTTTGGGTCAGCTGTGCACGGGGCCAACGCCCTGTCAATGTAAGCTTGCTGGAGAAAGTACAATTCGGATGTTGCAGGGAGCGAAGGATTGCCGCTCCAGGATAGCCTACGGCCAGTAATACAAGATCAGGATCTCTTGGGTATTGCTTTTGTGTACCGTTCGTCTGTGAATGGATTTGCGATTGACCAGACGTGATTACTGTGTTTGAGCCTTGCGTAGAATCAATAGCGTCTCTCCTTGAGAGCACAGAAGATCCACTCCAATCATCGGTCCAACGAATCTTTCGCTGCGTACCGTCGGGAAGCGGCACAGTCACGTCGCTCGTCGCTGCGCCCACAGCTTGCCATGCGCGGGCCCCTCCCAGAGAACTCAAGACCTGTTGCATCAGAGTAACTGCGGCTGGATCCACCGCCGCGCGTGGGTTATTCAAAGCGGACGTTGTCGCAGACGGTTGTAAACCTGCCGCGCTGGGGCTGGAAGCGGGCACAGACTGAGAGTGAAGCGGGCTACTGAACGCCGCAAACAGCAGCAAGAATCCACCGCGGCATAGCAGCGCCGCAGGACGCACTCGTGTCCTCAACATAGACATCCTCTGAATTGTGTGGGGTACCTGGGGAAGACAATAGCGCGACAGTATGATGCTCTGCGATGTCTGATTCTGGAGTCAGAGTGCAACGATAACACCAGTTGCCATACTGTCAAGTAAAAAGAAGAAAAAGATCTGTGGGAAAAAACATAGTAACCGCGATATTGACACAATAGTAAATATACAATTGTTCTCACTATTGCTATCAGAAGGTATGCGGAGGCAGTCGATAAGCGACAGAATTTAGGCAAGAATATCCTCAATTAAAGCTTGCTTGAAAGAAAAAGTATATGTTGGATTTAGGGCGATGCGGCAATTGTGACTATTGTCACGGGGGGCTGAGCGATTGGCGTCACAAGTGGTGATGGGCTAGCTGAAAGACTTCAGTATTGTTCTTTTCGCCAACTGGATCCGTTATGTTTACTTGCTTCAATCGGGTTCCAGCCAAGCTCTCAACCGGTGTCAAGGGCGGAGCAAAACCAGACCAGTGGGGCAGAATAAAACTAAACCAGTAAATAGCTGGGAAGGTATTGGATAGGATCAACACTTTGGCACGACCTTGTTGCGACAGAGCCAGCATCACTCCGGTCTGCCTCCAGCTTTGCCCCCTACGACCGCCGGGACGGCGCTCCAAGGGGTGCGGTGGGCAGCTCGGCCCCCCAACTTTCCCCCGGCCCATCCCAGCTCATCCCTTGCCCGCCCGCCGTAGCGCAATACGCCTGCCCTAGCGACTGTGAGCACCTACCCTGCTCTGCCCCGCCGCGCCTTGCCCGCCAGGTCCTTCTCCGTCGCGACTCCATGGGAAGGGGGGTATGAGTTCTGGGCTGCTCTGGCCCCCTGTAATCGCTGGGATGGTAATCCAAGGGGATGTCTGCCGCACGCGCCACTGAGTTGAGGCGCTGCGCGGCCACAGAGGGCCGCACAGCATCCGGCTGCGCCCTGAGCCTCACGGCCATGCCTCGAACGCCTCTAGCGTCACAGGACCGCGACGGCGGTTATCTGTAGGGCTAGCGGAGGTGCTGTGCCGGTGGGCGTCCGGTCGTTTGCGGAGAGCGGTTGATTGTCCGGGGTGGGTGTGTCGCAAACGGCAGCGACGAATTTGCGTTTCTCGGTTCGCAAACGATTCTGCAAGGAGGCAGATCGCGCAAGTGAGGCGCAAGACAAATTGAAGCTCAAATAAACCCCATCGAATGCGAGCTTTACAGCCAACTTTCAAATGCGAGCACGCTGGAAAAATGTGAGGGCTGCGTAAGTATGTAACAAAATTTGTGACATATAGAAAATGCTGGTGCAGGATTGCGAAACTCACGCGTGACATTAAAGCCGCCTCCGGAGGATGCTTCCGCCCTGCCGAAGGCAACGCTATTACTCAATGTCAGGGTTCAGTGCGAGTGTTAGCTTCTGTTCAAGCTCCATCAGGGCAGTGCGGATGCTGCCATTCGCTTCCTTGACGATGCGGGCAAAATTTGGTGGTGAGGCGGTGGGTGCTTCGGCTTGCCAGATGAGTTCAAGAAATTCGGTTGCTGCCTTTGAGTTGCCATGGGTGGAGAATTTAAGATGGATGCACCTTGACCGCAAGCCCGCGTCGAGTTTGCTGGTCGGCGTGGCAGTGAAGACCCAGATGACGTGTGGAAGCGACTCAGGCCCGTCGATCTTGGAGCGCAGTTCGAGTTGTTGATTCTTGTTGAGAGTATCGGCCTGGTCGATGAGAACCATATGCATGTGAGAGCCGGATATGGGCTTGCTTTGGCAGGTCATCCACAGTAAGGCCACGTTGTCGCGCGTACACGCGTGCGCCGGGAGGGGATGAATTAACGCTGGGATTGCGGCAGCGAATGCTTGTGCCATGGCAGTTTTGCCTGAGCCGCTTTTGCCTTCAAAGAGGAAAGCACGGCCAGTAGGTTGAGCCGCCATCTTCTGGAGGATTTGCTTTGGCTTAGCTAGGCCGATGAAGTCCGCGATCTTCAGTGGCCTGTACTTTTCGCAGAGAGATAACGATTGGTCGGGAAGAGCGCGCGTGCTCACAGGGCATACTCCTTTTGCAAAGTTTGCGTGTCCGTGATTGTACCCTTCCGGGGAAGAGGATTCCCAAAGCCGTTGCATCAGTCAAGCAGCAAGTTTACAAGATCATCAATTTCTTTCATCTCTGATTCGAGATGTGTCCGTATGAACGCCCGTTGCCGCGCTGTTGAACCGGTAGCGGGAAACTCTCCAGAGTGCAACGCCGTCTCAGCTCTCTTGTGCGCACCTAACCCAAGCTCAGCGAGCTTCTGATGTTTAGCATTATCTCGGTCAAAGGTTGGGATAGGCAGTTCCAGCAGCTTCTTCTCTATGTCGCGCTCTCCCATCAAACCCGTGGACTGAAAAGGCTTGATAGCCTCATTCGCTGTCTCAGAGTTCAGCACGGCGACGAGGTAGTGCGCCTCCTCTGCGTTAGAGAAGGCGCCCCAGTAGAGTTTGTGCTCCACCACAAATCGAGGATGTTTACTGCGATCAAAATACACAGCGGACACGTTCGTTCCAGCAGCGTTGTATAACACAAGGTGTCGTTGAGATAGCGACTGGACACTAAGCCCGCGCTGGTAATCGAGTCGTTCGTAGAGGGTCTGTTTGTCCGCCTTTTCGCCGCGCAGGTGGTTCCAATCGTCCTCGGCTGTTTTCATCCACTTTCCAAATTCCCGATAGCCTTCCCTAGAGGCCATCTCATAAACACCACTCAGTCCGTGCAAAACGTCCCTCAGGCTAAAGCCCCAATATCTATTGGCTATTGGGCATTTTGCGGCACGGCTGAAGAGGCTGCGGAAAAAGGCTGTTTTG
>Ga0187848_10004229_pt1 | contig 10076 bp, 5 predicted proteins | sample June2016WEW_4_40_FD_132424 | JGI IMG/M metagenome (GOLD analysis project Ga0187848, IMG submission 132424) | Peatland microbial communities from SPRUCE experiment site at the Marcell Experimental Forest, Minnesota, USA - June2016WEW_4_40 | ecosystem: Environmental > Terrestrial > Soil > Wetlands... | reverse complement strand
GGAGCGGACCGGCCCCGCCCAGCACCATGGCCAGGAACACCGCCACTCCGCTCGGGAGCATCCCGCTCACGGTGCTGGGCAGGTCATCGTCCGGCAGGTCGAGGGCCGCGGGCCGCGCGGCCCGCAGCCGGCGGACCAACCCCGCCAACAGGCAAAACAGCACGCCCAGAAACGCGGCGGACGTGACGGGCACGAAACACGAAGGGCACATCATCGCCACGATTCCCAGCGCGCCGGCCAACGCGGTCGCGACAACGGGGCGCGCGGCGAGTTTCCACAGACCCGCGGCGGCCGCCAGGAGGAAGATGAGCCAGCCGACGGCGTGGATAGTTGCGGTGTGGATGACGGCGATCCGGCCATGCGCCAGGTCGGCCGGATCCAGGCGGTAGGCGGTCCAGCCGGCGGGGTCCGCCGCCGCGGCGGCCGCGCCCGCCACGGCCTGCGGCGCCCCCACCGCAGCCTCCATCCCCGAGAGCCAATCATCGCGGGAGAGGGGATTGAAAGGGGGCTGGTCGGCGGCGCGGCCCAAGACGCCCAACAGCCGCTGGCTCCAACTCCACCGCCGCCGGGCCGACGCCTCCGCGTCCGCAACGAAGTCGCACGCCTCGTAGCCCGGCGGCAACCGTACCGTCCAGTGCCGCGCCAGTACCGGCACGTTCACCCGCGGCACGAGCGGCTCCAAAGAGGTCACGGACCCCAGGCGATCCCGCCCCAGCGCCCACGCGATCCGCAGCCAGCAGCGCCGCTTGCCGGCGGGCAGATCCACGACGACTTCGGGCGGGTCCGCGCCCGGGTCCATCCGCGGAAAGACGCGGTTCTCGTCGACCCACACCCCGCGGACGTCCTGGCACGTCACGCCCTTGGGCAGCGTCAAGAGCACGTGCCCGCCGCCGGCACTCTCCACGCGGTAGGCGGCCAAGTGGTCCTGGGTCCCGTCCACCGCATAGCGGGAGACAAGATCGCAGCTCCAGGCCCAAGCTGCCGGCGTGGCGGCTTCGCCCCCCGCCGAAAGCACGATCGCCGGCTCCGGCTCGTCCACGGTGTCGCGGACCGGATCGTACTGGTACGTGGCCCGCGCCGTCTGGTACTGATCGGCGGGCACGGGGGCGGTCGGCAGCGGCTTGAGGCGATGGTTTTGGATCCGCAATGCCCGCGAACCCACGCTCCGCACGACCAGCGTGGCCTGTTGGCTGGCGGCCTCGGGCAGCGAAGCCAGGTTGATCGGGTGTGGAGAGTCGAAGCGGGTTTCCCGCACGCCGCGGATCTCGAACGTCGCGCTGGCCGGACGGCGGAGCACCAGCTCCCAGGTCTCTTCGCCGTCGGTCCGCCCGGCGGGAGCGACCAACCTCCGGTCGGCGCCTGGCCGGGGCGACAACCGCCGGGCAGAGACCGCGGCCTCGTCCCCCCCCAGCGACCAGCGAATCGGCTCCTGGCGGCGCTGGGCCAGTCGCACCAGGACGTGGTCGACCTCGGCCGACTTGGGCACCGCACAGGCCAGCACGTAGTTCTCTTGCAGTGTGCCACCCAGCGCGGCGGCCTCCACGCGGATCGCGGCCGTGTACATCGGCTTCCGCTTGTCCAATGAGACCTCGATCCCCTCCGCCTCCGCATCGTCGCGGAACACCAGCTCGCCCGATCGCTGGCCGAGCACCTCCTTTTCGGCCGTCGTCAGGTCCCGCGGATCGACGCGGTGCAGATGCTCGGCCCGGTCGAGCCGCAGCTCATACGGCCCGGCGGCGCGGAGCGAGACCAGCCGGGGGTCGCCGCGCGACGCCTGGAATCGCAGCGGCACGAGGTCCTCCAGCCCCAGGTTCCTCCCCGGCGAAGCGTACAGCCGCCGCGCCGCGACGATCAAGCGGACGGGCCGGGCCGGCGTGAGGGGTTGGGCCAGCACCACGGTCAGCTTCCGCCCGCCCGAAAGCGTCCAGTCGTCCAGGGCCTCGGCGGGGAGCGATTCGACGGAGTCGATCGTCCATTGCCGGGCGACCGCGGCTTCCAGCGAGAACCGCGAGCCCGCCGCGGTGCGAAGATCGGTCGTCACGCGGCTGGTCATCTTGCCGTCCCCCAGTTCCGTGGTGGTGCCGCTGGTCGAGCCAACGGCCGGCCGGTGCTGGGCCAGCGTCACCGCCACCGCGGCGTCGGGCGAGAAGTTCTCGAACCCCAGCGACTGGCCCCCGGCGGCCGGCGGCGGCTCGACGCCCGATTCCCGGCAAAGATCGCCGCGGACCTGCTCCAGCTCCAGTGGAGGCAACACCCGCAACGCCGTCCGGCCTCCCTGCCACAGCACACCTTCCGCGCGGAGCCGCGGCAACTGCCAGGCCCGGTCCGCCACCAGCGGGGCCGTCGCTTTGAGCTCCAGTACCCCCCGGCCCTCGCTGAGCGGCTGCGGAAGCCTCAGCACCAGCCGGACAGCCTTATCGCCCGATGCCGGCGTGGTGCTCACCGACCAGGGAACCGCCGCATCGCCGAGTTGGGCGTGCGCCAGCTCCAGCGGCGGCTCGACCAGCAAACTCACCTCGGCCAGCGGCTCGCGGTAGGCATCCAACTTCATCTGCGTGGAAAGCTCCAGGCCGCGGAGCGAGAACTCGTAGACCGCCGACTGCCGCAGCAGGACCAGCCCGGCCGGCCGCTCGACCGGCGGCCCCGAGGCCAGCCGCAGGCGGAAGCGACCCTGGCCCCCCAGCTCGATCTCCCACCGCCGCTCGCCCCCCTCCGCCGCCGCCGAGCCCAGCACGATCCCATGGTCGATTTCCGGCGACAACTTCTCCGGCAAATCCAGGGTGAGACGACTGATCGGACTCTCGGGCAGCTCGAAGCGGTACTCGGCGCTGTCCGCCTTGCCCTGCTCCACCCGCAACGACCATGCGAAAGCGAGCGTGCCGGACCGCTCCACGAGCACTCGCAGCCTCCCGTCGCTGCCGAGCCCCAACGTCGTCGCCGCCCCCGGGGGGGCTTCCCATGCGGCCTTGCTGACGGCCAGGCTGCACGGGTCCAGCGGCAACAGCACCGCGGTCTTCGCCGCCGAGACGATCTCTAGCTTGGCGTCGCCGGCGATCCGCCGGTCTTCGGCCAGGCGGGCCTGGTAACGGGCGGCCACCGCGTGAACTGCCACCTGGCCCTGCTGCCCAGCCGGGGGATGCTCGATGACCCCCAGCAGGCGGTCGAATTCGCGGGCCTCGATCGGCAGATACTTTGCGGCGCCCTTGGGCCAGTCCTGGATATCGTCGGCCGGCACGTACACACGGCGGAACCGCAGGGCCTCGCCGGGCCGCGGCGGCGGTGATGCCGGCTCGGCCCCCATCGCCCCAGGCCAGGCACCCGCCCACAGCAACACTGCCGCCAGCAGCCCGGGGATAAGAAGTGACTTGACCATCATCCGCCCACTTCTCACTTCGATTGCGGCGTCGGGGGAGACGTGGAAGGCGGTGCGGCCGGCGGCGGCGCAGGGGGGGCCGCCGCGGCCGGGTGCGGCGTGCGCGCCGACAGGACGCTGCTGCCAACCGCCGAACCGGGCATCTCGCCCCACGGCAGGAGCTGCCGCCGCCGCCCGAGCGTGTACGACAACAGCCCCGCCACCAGCGCCAAGACCAGTCCCAGCACGGCGGCCTCCGCGGCCAGGAGCGCCGGCTCCGGCCACCAGACCGCCGCCGCCGCCAGGGCCACCGTTGCCACGAGCACGCTGGCGGGATGCCGGGTCTTGGGCAAGTAAATCAGGAGCAGCCCCGCCAAGAGCGCCGCCCCCGAAGCCGCCAGGACGATCATCGACCGGCTCGCGGTCCGCAGCTCGGCGACCTCCACGGTGCCCAGCGTGCTAAACAAGTAATCGTTGACCCCACCGGCTGCCAGACCCCGCTCGGCATGGGGCAGGCCGACCCAGTCTTCCAATTGGGCCTGGTCCAAGAGCGGCTGGCGGCCCCAATAGAACCCGGTCCATCCCCAGCTCGTTTCGTTGGTGAAGTTGTGGGGTGAGAGCACCACGTGCTCGTCCCGAGGCAACACGAGTTGCCAGTACATCTGCCGCACCCAAGCGTCGCTTCGCGGGTGCGCCAGCGCCAGCGTCATGGCCCCGCGAGGCGGCCGGGGATCGGTCAGGTGATAACGGACCTCGACCGTGTGCCGGCCCCACCCGGCTTCGCCGGGGACCCGGGCTTCGCCGGGTGCCCGGCCATCGCCGGCCAAGGGCAGGACCAGGGTGTTGTCGGAGGCGACCGTGGCGCTCAGCCGTTTGCCGTCCAGCGCGACGTCGAGCTGATCGACGGCCGTGCCTGCGGGCAGCGTCAGCTCGAACTCCCGGCGACGGCTGGTGAACTGGAAGACGGCCCGATCCTGACGGGCCTCGCGGGTGAGCCACGTTTGCAGCCAGGCCCGGTCGACCACGACGTCGGGCTGGCCGCCGGACTGGCCCTCGACCTCCAATTCAACCTGGCCCGGCCGCCCGGAAGCGGCCAATTGCAGCCCGCGGCGCTCGGCCGGGTACCCACTGGGTGGCGGCATCCCGGCCTCGACCGGAGTCCATGCCCCCGGCCGCGGTTGGACGTGCAGCTCGGCGGCGGCCGTCACGCTGAGCCGGTTGCTCAACAAGTCCCCTTCCTCCGGCATGACCAAGGGGACGGACACGACGGCGCGATTCTCTGCTGAGAGCTTGTGGGGCGCAAGGCGGTAGCGGATCAACAGCTCGCACAGCCCGATCGTGGGCTTCGGCAGTGCCACGCGCATGCGGACGGGCTTCGACGCATCGTCGGCGCCCTCGCCCAGTGCAACAGGCGTGGTCGCCTGGCCGTCGCATTTCAACTCCATCCGTCCCGACTCGGCCAGGTTCCGCGGGACCTCCAGCATGAGGTGGTCGGTCGGCTCATAGGAGACCATGTATGCCAGCTTCTGCTCGACCCGGCCACCCTGGGCGTCCAGGTCCGCCTGGCTGGCCACGTCGACAGAGATCTGCCGGACATGGCGGCGGATTTCGGCGGCGAAGACGGCCTTCGCCTCGCTGCGATAGAACAGCGGCTCCTGCTGCCGCGGCGGTAACTCGATTGGAATCGCGCCCTGCTGGCGGAACAGCCCGGTGGTCGCCTCCCCGCCGGGGATCAGCTCGATGTTGTCGGCTGGCAGGACCACCAGCACCGCCGGCAGGACCACCAGCGTCACCGAGGCCGGGGCCGTGGCCTGCGGCTGCGGTAGCGGCACCACGAGCGACTTGGCTTGGGCCCCCAGCGACCGGTGGGCACGCAGGCGGACCTCGAACTGGCCGGAGGACGGCTGCACCAGCGGAATGGAAAGCGCCCCGCCGGGCGTCCCCTTCGGCACCCCGTCCACCGCCACGAGGCTGTCCGGCCCGACCTCGTCGATCTGCCAGTCGGGCATGAGCACGTCCAGGGCGAACACTTTGCCCCCCCGGACCGTGTACCGCAGTTTCGCGTCCAAGCGGACCGCCTCGCCGTCCACCGACAGCACGTACTCCGGCTCCACGCCGATCCGCGTCTTCCGTGGCACCAGCCGGGCCAAGAGCGAGCAGGGCTGGGTGAAGTAATCGAACGCCGCCACAACGTCCCTGCGGCGGACGGCCTCGGGCACCTGGTCGGTCTGCTGCACGCCCGCGCTGGGCCCCCAAAGAACCTGCCAGTCACCCACCACGCTCACCGCTACGGTCCCCCATTGCCGCGTCGCCCCGAGCACCTCGAAGCCGGCCAACTCCAGCCCAGGCCCGGGCTTCGTGGGGTCGGTCGCCCGGTTGCTCGCCAGGTGGACCTCGACCGGCCCGCTGGTGGGCTTCGGCAGCCGGACCTCCACCACCCGTTGCCGCGAGCCGCTCGGGGCCGCGCCGTCCACCACCGCCGCAGTGTAGCCGTTGGGGGTGCCGGGCACGAGGTCGGCATCCTGCGGAAGCCGCACGCGGAAGCTGTCGAACAGCCTCCCGTAGCTGCGGACCGTAAGCGTGGCCTCCGCGTCCACGCCGCGATTGTCCAGCCGGGCGGCGAGTATGCCTTGGACCTCCAGCACGGCAGGCGTCTCGGCGACCCGCGCCTCCGGCCGGTGCCAGCTCAACTCGAAATCGCCCCCCAGGCCCACCACGGTCAGCTCGGTCTCGTTCTTCGAGCTGTTGGGCGTCCGCAGCGTCGCCCCCTCCGAGACCTTGGCCACAGCGCCTGCGAGCGGCACCTTCAGCCGCAGCTCCGAGGCCGTGGCCCGCGGCACCAGCAGGTGCAGCCGCGTCACCTCGCCGGCCGCAACCAGGGGGACGAGCACCTTCAGCGTGACCTGGTGCTGCTGCCCGGCCGGCCCGCGGACCCATGCCACGTAGCCTGCGCCCCCGCCTTCGAATTGCAGGAACTGCTCACCGGAGCCCTGGTACTGCGCCGGCTCGCGGAGGATCCCTTGGTCCAGCCGCAACGGCACCCGCGTCCACTGATCTTCACGCACCAGAATGCGGAACTGGATGCTCAACTCCGCGTAATCGCCGACGACACTCCCGTTGGCCGACATCTGCTGAAGACTGCACCGCGGCCGCGCGTCCTCCGAGGGCTGATACGCCTTCTTGACAAGCTCCTCGAACTCCCCCGGCTTGAGGTTGATCACCGGCTGGAGCTTGCCCTGCGTGTCCTTTTCATAGATGATCGATGGCCAGGCCTCTTCCACGCCCCCGTTGGCCGGCGGGCCGGGCACCACGCCCGGCGTGGTCGCTGTGGGCACGGGCTTTGCAACGTCCGGCCGGGCCGCAGGACTCTCCTGGGCCCAAACCGCGGCGCAGCCGAGTAGAAGGCAGACCACGGCCCCTGGCGTCAGTCGAGGCAAGTCACTTCGCAAGACATTCCCCCTCTCCTCGCTGACAAAGTCCAGCAAGGCCCCTCATTTTACCAGAGACCAAGCTCTGAAGGGAGCAAACCGAGGCAAGCCAGATAAGGCCAGCGGATGAATATCCTCTTCTAGTGTAATTGGTCGCCGACGAGAAATAAAGTCGGCGGTGGGCAGCAAAATCACCACCGGAGGGGGGGTGTACAGTTTAGCGGGTGACCATGCTTCATGGCGCCCTGCCCGCCGTTTGCCAAACTGCCGGACTGCGCGCGTCCAAACGGCCGACCAAGCTGCGCCCGGTACCCGGCCCGCCCGCTAGACTTTCCACTCCCCACCCTCCACTGCCCACTGCCCACCGCCCACCGCCCACTGCTCTCACCCCAGTGCCCGGCGGACCATCTCACGCAGCCGTGGGTAGAGAACCGGATTGGCCGCGGCGATATAGCGGGCGTCGTCCAGCACGAAAGTCCCGCCGTCCGGCGCGGTGAGCACTCCCCCGGCCTCCTGGACCAAGAGCGCTCCGGCCGCCACGTCCCAGACCTTGGTCGAGAGGCCCCACAGCGCGTCGAACCGCCCGGCCGCCAGGTAGCACAGGTTCAGGGCCGCCGACCCCGTCCGCCGCACGCCCTGGCAGCAGAAAATCGCCTGGTTGAACACCAGCAGATCGGGCGCGCCGGGCGTGACGTGTGGGGGGAAACCCGTGGCCGCCAGGGCCTCGGACAAATCGGCCACCTCGCTGGTGCGGATCCGGGCGCCATTCAAGAAGGCTCCCCGGCCTCGCGCCGCGGAAAAACACTCCTCCAGGCTCGGGTCGTAAACCGCTCCGACCAGTACCGACCCGGCACGCTCCAGTGCCAGAGAAACACAGTAGTGCGGCACGCGGTGGACGTAGTTCGTCGTGCCGTCCAACGGGTCGGTGATCCAGCGGAAAGCCGCGGGCCCATCCGTTGGCGGCTCCGCAACGGCTGGCGGCATGGCTGTCGCTTCTTCGCCCAAGAGCGTGTGCGCGGGAAACGCCCCGAGCACCGCCGAGCGAATTACCTCCTGCGAAGCCAGATCAGCCTCCGTCACCAGGTCGGCCGGGCCCTTGTGGCGGACAGTGGTCTTGCCGAGCCACTGTTGCACGGTGGCCCCTGCCGCCCGGACTGCCTGCTGGCACACTTCCAGGAATTCGTCGGTCTCCGGCATGGCGCTCGTCTGTCGGAAGTCTTCGCTTGGTAAGGCTTTCGGTCAATGGCCTCTGATTATACCCGCGCCCGAAGAATCCACAACCGGGGACGGGACGTGCAATTCATTTACCTCAAAAGAGGGGACCACTCGCCGCCGTGCGAAAAATTTTTCCGGGCCACTATAGACAATCCCACGAAACTTGGTATCATCGAGGATAGATGCTTTGGCCTCTTCTCTGTTCCGGCCCCGCCGTTTCGCTTCGCCGCGAGCGGCGGGGTTTTTTTGTTTCTGCAACGGGTGACCGCCGATGACCGCGTTCCCGTGGCGGTGCGAGCCGCGGCAAGCCCGGCTCCGCACGGACGCCATGACCGGGCTGGTGGCTGCCGACCGCCCCGGTGACGGGCTGAGCGAGGTGGCCGTTGCCGGTCGCGCCTGGCCCGGTGCTCGGCTGCTGGGTATCGCCGCGGAGAACCTGCCCGGCACGGCTGCGGCGGTCGTCGAGTGGCTCGGCCGCCAGAGCGACTTGGTGGCGGCCTACGAGCAATCGGCGTCGCGGCCCTTTCGCATCGACGCGGTGTGGCGCTCGGCGGCGCCCGGGGCCGCGGAACCCGCCCTGGCCGCCGTGGACCTGATCCTCTCGGTGCGGACCGAGAACGCCGGCGCGGAGCTCGACGTGGCCCTGGAGAGCTTCGTGCCCTTTGCCGTGTCCGAGTGGGTCGAGCCGGGGTGCGCGTGGTTCCGCCCGACGGGCCTTCCCTGGAGCTACGTCGAGACGGTCCAGCCGGCCGACGCGTGTTTGGAAGAGCAGTCCTTCATCCCGGAAGACGGGGCGATGCGGCTGCGGCGCCGCCTATTTCCGCAGTCGCTCGAGCGGGGCGTGATCCTTCGCGTCCGCGCCAGGGGCCTTTTCCTGCCGGCGAACCTGGACGCGGCCGCAGTGGCCCACTGCCACGCGGCCTTCCTCTCCTCGCCGCCGCCGCTGGATGCGTAGTGCGAAAGCCCCCGCGCGCTCACCGGTTCCACCCCCTGGTAAGTGGGCCCGCGCTGGGCCCTGCGCTCGTATTGTGCGAACGCTGGGATTGACTGTTCGTATTGTGCGAACTAGAATGGGGTCGGATGCCGACGACAGGAGCAGCATGGGATGCGAGTCATCTCCAAGGCACGGCTGAAATTGTTCTGGGAATCCCCCGGCCGCCAGGACGCCGAAGGACCGCTGCGGGCGTGGTACACCCACGTCAACAGCAAGACGGTTTCATGGCACGCCTGGGGCGACGTGAGAGCGGTGTTCGGCAGTGCCAGCCTGGTGGGCAACTGCGTTGTCTTCAACATCGGGGGCAACAAGTATCGGTTGGTTGCCCGTGTCCTCTATCCCAGCCAGAAGGTCTTTGTCCTGAGAGTGATGACCCACGAGGAATATGACGACGGCGCGTGGCAGGAGCATTGCGGTTGTTTCGCTCCTCCTCCGCGCGGAACCAAGGAAACGAGAGAAACGGCCGGCAAGCGGCAACGAAAAGGACGGTGAGCAATGGCGACGATCAAGACGAAGTTCAACCTGAAGGGAAAAAAACGAGACCGCTACCTGGAGCTTGTGCTGGCGTTTCCCCTGGCTTCGCTCAAGTCCGAGGAGCATCGCGAGGCGGCTCAGGAGGTCATGGATCGGCTGCTCGCCCAAGTGGAGCTCGAAGACGGCGAGGAGATGTATCTCGACGCCCTCAGCGATCTCGTGGCGGCCTACGAGGATCAGCACTACCCGATTGCTCCCGCCTCCGATGCCGACATGCTGCGTCACCTGATGGAAGCCAAGGTCATCACACAAGCACAACTGAGCCGGGAGACCGGAATCGCCAAGTCGACGCTCTCCGAAGTGCTTGCCGACAAGAAACCCTTCAGCCGGCAGATGATCCGCAAACTGGCCGGCTACTTCCAGGTCGCCGTAAGCGTGTTGGCTGCGAATCTGTGAGCCCGGTTTCCGGCCGGCACACTACTATCCTTCCCACCGTTCACTCCGGGAAGAGAGGGGCCGGCCGCCGAATACTAGCTCCATGCAATCGAGGACACTCCGACGAACGGCAGCGCTGGACAAGCCGGCAGTGCCGCACGCCGCCATTATACATTTC
>Ga0187848_10004226_pt1 | contig 10087 bp, 6 predicted proteins | sample June2016WEW_4_40_FD_132424 | JGI IMG/M metagenome (GOLD analysis project Ga0187848, IMG submission 132424) | Peatland microbial communities from SPRUCE experiment site at the Marcell Experimental Forest, Minnesota, USA - June2016WEW_4_40 | ecosystem: Environmental > Terrestrial > Soil > Wetlands... | reverse complement strand
TGTCTGAAATCACTACTCCGAAGTGATTTCGGCGAGGCTATCTTGAGAGGCTACCCGTCGCGATTCGCCGGAGTACTCTCGATTTTCCGGAATCTTTGGGCGACGGACTCGGGAAGACTCTCCTCCAACCTCTGTAAGAGCCACTCTTGTAATACAGAGGTCAGGCGCGGTGGAACGGAGGAAATTTGCAGTCCGAGGTAGGACTCTTTGCACCAGCATATCGTCGCCCCAACCACGAACCGCAATTCCTGACCCGGAAGGGTGAAGTGCAGCTGCACTTCGACTCCGGGGGGGAGTGAGACCGAGGTAGCGATGGCGATTCCACTTTCGCTAATGTTCAAAGTCTGGCCCTGAACTTCCGGCATGCCAGGCCTGCAAATCGTCACCGGAGTCTTAACCGGGCAGCGGAAGTAGCGACGGCGCTCCCGTAGGATCAGACCGTACGCGGCCTTCAAACTTCGGCCAATCGAAGTCGGGGAAAGAGGCCGCCTCAGCACGAAGTTGGACCCCGCCTTGAACGCACTGGCGCTTTCGGCGTCGCTGCCGCTGACGGTGAATAGCACGGCCGTTCGATTTGAAGGGGAGCGGCGTACCTTTTCCAAGACTGCGTTCGCCTGACCTCCAAGCTGGAGATCAACAATTACAGCCTCGAACTTTCGCTGGTTCAACAGCGCCAGCACTGTCGGAACCTCGGCACATACCTCTGGGGACATGGCGAGTTGCTGCATCGACTCCCGCAGCTGCTGGATCGTGACCGCATCATTGCATACAAGCAACGCACCCGCGATGGCTACCGAAGGTGCGGGGGCATTCATGTTACTCATTTCAGCGAACCTCTTCTCAGGGAACCTCTTCGTTGCAGCGATTCACGCTTGGCAAGTGAATGAGGACTTGCAAGGTGTCTGCCAATCTAGGAGATCGGAGGGACGTAGCTCGGCAGCAACCCATTAAGCTATTTGTATTCAAATTGGTGTCGGTTCTTGCTCGCGTTCTAGAACATCCAGGCCACAACCTCGCACGTCCGATTGCTGGTCCCATCTTGAATCCAGGAGAGCTGGCGGAATGCCGAAACGGGATCACACTTTGCAGCGAAATGGACAACGCTCGAACAGCAAGGCGACGACAACCGATTGAAAGCAGCTGACCATTGGAATTGTCGACGTAACCAGCGCTTACATCAACTATCGAATCCCGAACGAATGCCGGATCATTTACGAGACAGCAAGATAGCTTCCCGTCTCAGCCAACCCCAGGCGACAGTCTTCCGCATCCATTTTTAGGTACTTTCGTAACTCTCAGGTGTGCAGTCGATAGCGGTATTCTAGGTTCGATTCTCCCCCCTGTTTTTAGCCGACTCCATAGTTCGGGTGTAGTGCGGCTGGTCACCGCGAGGCGATTGTAATGGCGACGATGTTTGGACGATTCGATATCCAGAGCGAGCTTTCGAAGTCCGAGACCGCCTTGATTTATAAGGCACTGGACACGGAAACCAACCAGGTCGTGGCGCTCAAGACGCAGAGTCTGGAGCCTCTGGGCGACCGTGCCGAAGTGTTTGTGGACACACTGATCGCGGAAGGCGAGAGCACGCGCGATCTTGTCGGACAGAATATTGTCCTGCTCTACGGCGCGGGCGAGATCGACGGCCAGTTCTGCGCGGCCATGGAGTATATCCAGGGCAACAGCATCGCCACCATGTTGGCGCGCAAAGAGGGCTTCTCCATCTGGGATCTGCTCGACATTACGCGCCAGGTTTGCGCCGGACTGGAGCATGCTGCCTCGAAGGGTGTGGCCCACTGTTCGCTGGAGCCTGCCAAGATCATGGTGCAGTGGGACGGGATGGTCAAAATCCTCGGCTATGGCATCTCCAACATGAGCCTTATCGAAGCGGGATCGGAAAAAGGCTTGGGCCGGCTGATGCCCTACTGTTCTCCCGAACAGATTCGCGGAGAAGCCATCGACTTGCGTTCGAACCTGTTTACCTTGGGCGCGATCCTCTATGAGATGGTGGTTGGCCGGAAGGCTTTCGATGCCGCAGATCCCGTCGCGCTTGTCAGCCAGATTGAGAATGAGACGCCCGCCAGCCCGTCTTCGGTAAATTCCAGGATTCAACCGGCGGTCAGCGCGCTGATCATGAAAGCGCTCGCGAAAGATCCGGCGGAGCGTTATCAGAGCGCGCGCGAACTTGTGGATGACCTGGAGAAGTGCAAGGAAAGTGGCAAGAAAGCGGCCCCTGATACAAAAAAGACGACCCCGGCGCCGAAGGTCGCCGTGGATTCCGCAGCTCGTGCGGCGGCGGCCAGCAAGTTTGTCTCGGCAGCCTCAAGCGCAGCTAGGCCCGAGCCTTCCCGTCAGCCTTCGGCTCAACCCGTGTCGTCCAAACCGGTTGCTCCTGTGTCTCCGCGAATTGACGCGTCGGTGTTTTCACCGGCCGACCCGCCCGCACCCGAAACCAGAGCGGTTGCGGCCGCTGCGGGCGCGGGCACCGGTGGGGGCGCCACACGCTTATCCGATTCGGAATCTGATTCGGAATCCGGCGCACGACCCATGGGCGAATTTGAAGTAAGTTCTCCCGAATCCCAAGCCGCGAGCGGCCCGGTTTTATCAGCAGGGGTGGTGGAGCCAGTAACCGAGCAGCATAGGCCCCGCGTGGCCGTTGATCCCATGATGGCCGAGCCGGCGACGAGTTCATCGGGCACAAGTTTTTCAGACCTGGCAGAGATGCCTCCGCTCAAGGAACCGGTTTTCGCGCCGCCGCCTGTTCTCGAGCCCGCGGAGCCGTCGCGTCCCGTGGCCCAGATCTATGCGCCGAAAAAAGATGAGAAACCAAAAATCCAGCCGCGGGAAGTCGCGGAGAAGGCGTTCCAGGAAATCGCCACCGTCCCACCGCGGCTGATGCTCTTTTCGATCCTGGGCGCGGTTGGGCTGATTCTCGTGATTGTGATCGCGGTCTTTTTTCATGTTCGTTCGGAAGACGATGGTTCCACGGCGGCTCCACGGCCGACGAAAGCCGTAAGCTCAACCTCAGGCCAGCCCCCGGCCCAGACTCCGGTGGCGCCGCGAATCGAGAATCAGGCACCTCCTGTTGCGCCCGGTACGGAACCTCAACCGAGCCTGACGGTACGCCAAGTCGAAAGGCGCAGCTCGGCCAAAAGCCGGCGGGCGCCTGCTCCACCGCCGGTGCCGGTCATGATCCCGGGCCTGGCGCTGATCGACTCCAGCCCGCAGGGCGTACAGTTTCAGATCGACGGAAAAAGCGATCCGTCGTGGGTTACACCGTTTACCGTGGTCGGCATGAGTCCCGGTAAGCACGTCGTATCCGCGAGCAAGTCCGGCTATTCGTCCGACATCCGGTCAGTCGATGTCGCTGCCGGTAGTAAATCATCTCTGACGCTTCGTTTGTCGCCGATGAATGCGCTAGTGGTGGTGAACAGCACGCCGCCCGGCGCCGATGTCATCGTGGACGGCAAGCCTACTGCACGAGTGACCCCGGCGCAGTTCGCCGTCGAAAAAGGAAGCCATACAATTCTGCTGCGCAAGCAGGGATACCTCGACGAGACCATCACTGCCGATCTCGGTCCCGCGCAGAATTTCCAGTTCTCGCCTGCGCTCCGGGCGCTGGGCAATACTGAGGACATACGGACCGTCGGCAAGTTCAACAAGCTGTTTGGACGCGGCGGAGACAGCACAGCAGGCATGGGGTCCATCAGCATTCACACCCAGCCGAAAGGCGCCCAGATCGCGATCAACCAGCGGCTCCTTGATAAGACCTCGCCGGTCGACATCATGCTGGGACCGGGGAACTACATCGTGGATGTCACGCTGACCGGTTTCAAGCCGGTCCACAAAGTCGTGAGTGTCGACAAAGGCGGCAAGGCCGCAATTGACGAAATTCTTGAGCGACAATGACCGGCAATGGCCGGCAATAAGCCTCGATTCGGCGAGCCCCTGTTCACACTTCTAGTTTGGCGCGGGCATCCCCTTCGGCTTCCCTCGCGAAAAACCCAATGCAAAGCGCTACCTGACTCATAAGTCGAAAGGCTTGATCAGGAATAAGCCGCCACTCCGCCCTCAGGAGGTGTAATCTGGAATCAGCGGCTCCCGGACGCCTGTTACTTGGAGCCGTGATCCGAATCATAGTCCGCGATATCGGGTGTGATGCAGGATAAGGTTAAGGTAAGAGAGAGTGACATTGTGTCGTCGCAGCCCACGCCGGGTAGATTGAGTCCCGACCTGTTGCAGGCCCTGCACGGAATCAAATCGGTGCAACGGTTCCCCAAAGGAGCCACGCTGTTTCAGCAGGGTTCGGCGGTCACGGGTGTTTACCTGGTGGAGAGCGGCGAGGTTCGAGTCCTGCTGCCGACCAGTCACAGCCAAGGGCAACTTCTGGAGGTCGTCGGTCCTGGAACCGTGCTCGGGCTGAGCGAGAGTATGACAGGGGAAAAGTATCGGGTCACGGCTGAGGCGGGCGACCAAACTACGGCGGCCTTCATTCCGCGCCAGGATTTCCTGGAGTTTCTGCGTGAGCACGGCGATTTCTGCATGCAGGTGGTGCGGCTCTTGAGCGAAGACTTGCACGCACTTTACCACAAATTCCGCAGCATCAGTGCTCATCCGGGACGTCCGCGGCACCGGCCTCTGGACGAGCAGTTGAACTAAGGTCTCAAGTGCTAGGTCTCAGGAAACCCAAGCCCACTCAGACCTGCCTGAGACCTGACACCTAAGACCTGGCTTTTTCTAGTTCACTTTGAAGTTGACCGTGATCTGCGTCTGGATTTCGACCGGATCGCCATCGAGGTAGTACGGCTTGTATCTCCACTGGCGGACAGCTTCCAGCGCGGCCTTCGCAAGAACGGGGTCTCCACTGAGCACTTTCAGATTCACGACGTTGCCCTCTTTGTTGATGGTGGCTTCGATCTGCACTGCGCCCTGGGCATGAGCTGCGAGCGCGGATGGCGGATACTTTGGTTGTACCCGCTTGATCAGAAGTGCCTGGGACACACCTTGGGAAATTCTTACTACTGCCAGCGAAGGCCTGGGAACACTTGAAGAAGCCGAAGACATCAGGCCGCTCAAGTTGGTATCGTTTGCGGATGCAACGGCGAGTGGGCTGGGAAGTTGAGGCGCGGACTCCTCGGCTTGGGCCTTCGTTTTGGTTCCCACGGCGTTCGACTTCACTTGTATGGGCGCCGAATCGGGTTTCTTCGTTCCTGGTTCAGGATCAAGAGCAATCCGAGTCACCGGAGAATTGCCGGTGCCGGCCGACGGCTTGTCGAGCGACGCCGCTGTAGCAGTTTTGGGAGCTAAGGTTTGGGTTGCGGAACTCGCCCGGTCGGGTGTGCGCTTTGAAGGTGCCGCCACCGGGGAGGACATGGGCGCCGGAGCAGGAGCGGGTTGTCCCAAAGTCTGGGGCGCGCTGACGTGCTTCGGTGCGAGATCTGTGGCGAACTTGCCGAGCTTCCAGCCGAGCGCGGCGAGAGCTATGACAGCCACGGCTGCGATCAGGAATTTCTTGCTGCCGCCCGATCGACTGGAATCTTCTTCGCCCAAGGCGGCAAAAGACGGGGCCTCGGAAACGCTTGCCGAACTATGCGCCGGAATAGGAGTGGCGTCGTGCAACGGACTGGCGGGCTCCGATTCAGCGCTCTTGTACTCTTTCTCTTTCGCTGGCGGAGCCGCTACTTCTTTTGCCGGAGCTGGTGCTGCGGCTGATCCCGGGACCAAAGTGAGAGCGTAGCTCGGAGTTTGGGTTGGTAGGGACGAGGCGGCGATTCCTGCTACTTCGTTCTTGATTACCTCGTTCTTGGCTGCACCAGGGGAAGCGGGCTGCCACGCTTCCGCTGCGGGCTCGGGAACAACCGGCCGTTTGTCCTCAACTTCTGCTGATGCTGTCAATGTCGGAATTGCCGCCGGAATCATTGTCGGCAGCGAAGCTTCAAATTCAGGAAGCTCCTGAGAGCTTGGTGGTGGAGCAATCGCTTCAGTGCTATGACTTGCCGATTGGGATGAACTGCCGACGGATACAGGAGCTGTTTTTGCGGGCATTACAGAACCTGCCGCGCCGATAGCACTGGTGTCGGCAGCGTCAGAGTTTTTCCGCAAGAGTCCCCGCGCGACCCGAAGCGTTCCCTTCGCCTGCTCAACGTTGATCGGCTTGGTGAGCACAAGGTTGGCGCCGATGCGGTAGGCTTTGGCCACGCCCGCTTGTCCTTCGACCAAAGCGAGGGCCAGCGAGTTCTGATTGGAACTGGAGTTTCTTGCGCTCTTGAAGAGCAGGGAAGCGTTCTGCTCGTTCTCGCAGTCCACGACGATGGCGTCATAGCGCTGCGCCATCAATTTCTTGACCGCAGCAAACGGTTCCTGAACCGGCTCGATTGTGAAGTCCAGTTCGCTGAACACCTGACTTACGACGCGAGCCAGTTTTCCATCGGGACAGAAAAGTAAAGCTTGGTAACCCATGATGAGGCCATCCTAGGTAATGTTTTGGGTACCAGCAAGTTACCGGGGTAATTGAGCGACTAATGACATTCCGCTAAGGCCGCTGAAAGTCGACGATCACGACGGTCTGGAAGGGCTGAGCCTTTCCGTCGCGGACGTAGGGCCGATAGCGCCACTGCTTTACGGCTTGGATGGCGGCGGTTGCCAGGGTAGCGTTTCCTTCGATCAGTCGCAGGCCGTCAACTTTGCCGTTCTCATCAACGACCGCCTTGAGGACAACCGTCCCTTCCGCTCCGCCCGAGCGCGCTTCGACGGGATATTTCGGCGCAACGCTGTGAGCCAGCCGTTTCTCCGCACCCTTGGAAGAGAGAATGATCGCGCTGTTCTCCCCTGGTAGTTGGACGTTGGACGAAGTCGCATTAGCGGCGTCCTTTTTACTGTCGCTCGGCCTGGAGGCGCCGGATTTGTCGGCCTCGGGCTTGCTGACAACCGGTGCCGCTGTTGTGGCACCGGGACTTGAGGGCGTAACTGCCGTGCCCGGGGTCGCTGCCGGTTGGACAGCAACAGTCGCAGCGGCGGACGTTGTCGCTGTACCTGTCGCTGAACTTGCGGCTGAACTTGTTGCCGGAGCGGTTGCCGACTCCGGCGCAGGTGCCGAGGTGGTGGCCGGAGCCAGTTGAGTCGACCGCTTCGTGGGATTTGCCACCGGAGTCGGCGGCAGCGCCATTCCGGCGATGGCCCGCACGCGATTAATCTGCGGTTGGGCGATTTCCCGGAATCCGGGTTGATACATCCACGCGGCATAGAAGCCGCCGCCAGCGAGCGCGAGCATCAGCAACGCGACCAGCGGGCCGCGTTTCTTCTGCCAGCCTGGCTGGTGAGACGAAAAGACCGGGGCGATGGATTCTGCTGCCGGTTGATCCGGCGTTGCTTTGCCCAGTCCCGAACCTTCCAGTTCCAATTCTTCCAGTTCCGCAAGCACGGGGTCGTCGGAAGGTCTCACTGGGCGCGCGGGCTTCGAAACTACCGAGACAGCTCGAGCCGAAGATGACTCTGACAAAGACGATGCTAAAAAAGATTCGGACGGCGGATTCAACTTTGGAGCGGCTGGTGTGGCATCGATTTCGTCTACGGCGGAATGCATTTTCGTCGTGAGGGCTGGCGCGGAGAGCGTCGCGGTTAAAGCAGCGGTTGGAGCGGCGGTCGGAGCGGAGGTTGGAACGAAGCTTGGAGTTGGGTCCGCAAAGCTTGTCAGTTGCGAAGAAACCGCTGCGGCCGCGGCTGCTTGCGCGCGTTCTTCGGTCATGGTTGCGCTGGTGACCACCGCGCTGGGCATGACTGCGCTCGCTGGCTGCGGGGGAAAAGGCTTGTTTGGCTGGACGTCTTTTCGCACACGGCTGACAGCCGTGCGAATGGTGCTCCGGGCTTGGTCTTTCGCCACCGGCTTGGTCAGAATCAATTCTGCGCCCAGGCGAAAAGCAGTGGGTAGACCAGCGCGGCCATCGACAATGGCGATCGGGACCGGATTGTTGCCGTTTTTTCCGCGACGGCAAACGTCAAAGATCAGCTTGGCTGCCGGCAGATTTTCGCAATCGACCAGCACCAGGTCGAAGCTGTGCGAATTGAGTTTTTGGGCAGCGGACGCTCCGTCCAGGGGACGCTCGCAAGTCACTGACATTTCTTCCAAAACGCCAGTAATTGCGCTGACCGCCTGATCATCCGGCGACAACAGCAGAGCATGGGGCATAGCTCTCCCATGCTAGGAACCGCCATCGAAAGCCGCAAGTTACGGGGGTAAGTGGGGACACTCCCTATAGTTTCAGGGAAGCTCTTGGCTTTTTCCAATCGCCGACTCAGGCGGAGGATAGACAATCGAACCGCGGAAGGCTGACTTGTCGGCGGCCGCAAAATCGGGGAAGGGCAACCGGTGTTGGTCCCGCCATTGCTGTACCTGCTGTTCGGCTGCGCTGGCTTTTTCCTTGTCAATGCCGGAATCGCGCGAGAAATATACCGTCTGAGACGGGAAGGCGAAGCCGCTGCCCGATTTCTCGACAATCTCCATGATACGCAGCAACAGGTCTTCGCGGATCGCGTTGAATTCGTTGGAATCTTGGGTGAGCACGTAGCTGAAAACCTCAAGGCGCAAAGCGCTGTTGTCGAAATTGGTGAAGCGGATGTAAGCGCTTTCGTTTTCGACTTTCGGATGTTCGTATAACATGCGGCGAATTTCGGCCAGCAGATAGCGGAGCTGGTCGGCCGCGGTCTCATACCTGATCGCGAGCGCAGGATTGAACAGAATCTTGTCGCGACGGCTGAAATTCTCGATGCTCATGGTGGCGAGGGTGCCATTGGGAATTGAGACCTGGGTGCGTGCGTCGGTACGAACGCGAGTCGAGCGCAGGCTGATGTCTTCCACGGTTCCGGTGCGGTCGCCGAAGCGGCAGTAATCGCCGACGCGGATGACTTCGTCGCCAAGAACGCTAATTCCGCCGAAAAGATTTTCGAGCGTCTTCTGGGCGGCGAAGGCGATAGCAATGCCGCCGATTCCGAGGCCGGCGAGCAGAGTTGTCAGGTTGAAGCCCAGTATGCCGAACGCGGCCAGGATGGCGACAATCACTACCAGCGCTGCCACCAACCGTTCGCCCAGTACCATCAGGGTGCCGGTGCCGGTGCGGCCCGCGCTGATGGCACGCATGCGCAGGCGCTGCATCGTGAGGCTGACGGCGCGCAGCAGAAACCAGAAGAATCCGATGCTGATGAGAACATTGATGGTCCGGTAGTAATAAAGACGTGGCAGCAACGGCAGGCCGAGGTAGCCGACAATCGCGCGGTGGGCCAGCGCGCTGAATGACAACAGCAGCGGCCTGGACATTTGACTGTAGGGGTGCAGGTTGGGGTGATGTCTGAGCTTGAGCCAAAGCCGGCGCGGAATCGCCAGCAGCAGAAGCACCGCCCAGCCGATCGCGAGCGCCAGAGGAATCGCGGCGAAAAGCGCCAGCCATTGCCAGAGCGGCATCCCGAGAAACACGTTTCGCACCAGGCTTTGCGGGAGTTTGCTTTCAACCTGATGAGCCTGAAGATTGTCATACAGTTCAGGGACTTTGCTGAGCGTCTCGGAAGAGAAGAGCCAGATTTTTCCGGAATTCGGATCCCCGACCCGGACAAGGACAACGGGAACATCCGTATCGCCATTGGAAAAAATTCCGATGGTTTGCTGATCGAGAACACCGTAATCCGGATTGCCTTCCGGACTGGTGCTGAGCTTTCGCAGGCTGCCCACGAAGGTGCGGTCCATGAGCACCTTCAGCTTTTCGGCCAAGTCCGAACCCTGCGACTGGCGGTGCGCCGTGCTCATTTGCAGATAATCGGCAGCGGTCTGGTAATTTCTGGCCTGCGCGCTTTGCAGGAATCCAAGCACGGTTCCCGAAGGCGTCCCGCGTCCCAGTTCATCGCTGGGCGTGGGAGTTGGTGTTTGAGCCTGTGCCCCACCCGGCAGCAAGCTGGTTACCGACTGGGCCTTCAGCCCATGGAGAGAAAGGAAAACGACAAAAACTAACAGCGCCAATTTTTTCATCGAGGTTCCAGTAAATGGAGTGCCGGGCGTCCCCGCCCGGCTGGACGGGTGAGACGCCCGTCGCTCCAACGAAATATG
>Ga0187848_10004225_pt1 | contig 10087 bp, 13 predicted proteins | sample June2016WEW_4_40_FD_132424 | JGI IMG/M metagenome (GOLD analysis project Ga0187848, IMG submission 132424) | Peatland microbial communities from SPRUCE experiment site at the Marcell Experimental Forest, Minnesota, USA - June2016WEW_4_40 | ecosystem: Environmental > Terrestrial > Soil >... | reverse complement strand
TGCGTTGATTCTATCAATCACCAAGATTCCCTTCGTCTACGCCTGGGCTGCCGCCTGGGCCGGCGCGGAGGCCACCGTCGCCGCCGGGTCCGATTTCGAGAACTCGCCGAATGCGTTCTTCAGAGCGACAACGCTGTCGATCAACGGGTTCACCGCGCTAAGCGCCATCGAAACCGTTTCGGCGGGCGCGCCAGTCGCGGCCGCGGCCACGCTCAAGCCGCTGCCGATAATCTGCAAGGCTGCCGCCTTCTTGACTGAGCCCGGAGCGCCGCCGAGCAGCGATTCCACCGAGGTCACCGTGCTATTCACAAAAGGAAGAAAGCCTTGAACAACATTCAACCCTTTGGTCAAACCAGCCAGAAAATTCATACCCCTCCTTCGATCTAGACGGTTTCGCGAAAGGCATATCCCTAGAAGCTTGATAGCTCCTGGATACTCCTACTCTGAAACCTCTCTACAGTTGTGCTTCTGATCAATGCAACTTTGTCACGCGGAGCCGAGAGCCGCGACTGCACTCTCGTCCAAAGAATGCAACTTGAACCGTCCGTAGATGGCCATGATCTTTTCGGCGTACCCCGGATCGGTCGCCCAATGCTTGGCGATGGCTCGGGCGAACTCCTCCGCATTTGCCGGGCACGCTCGCGCTTCGGCGAACAAACTGCTCGTGGCGATCAGCTTGTCCCTTGCCGCGAAGCACTCGGCCATGGATTCAAACTTGGCGAACTCGGCGGTGACCGCCTTGACCGTGCCGTTTTCAACTTCATGTGTCGGCATCGCAACCCGGTCGCGTTTGCCGTACGCCTTGATCCCGAAATAGTTGTTCGCTTCGCGCGAAAGCCTTGACTGTCCCCACGCGCTCTCCAGTGCCGCCTGGGCCACCGTGATTCCGGCGGGAAATCCGCTTTTCGCCGAAGCCGCTTTTGCCGCCGCCATCGCCTGCCGCAGGAATTCGCTTCGTGTCATCAGTGACTCACTTTCAGATAGTCGAATGCCAGGCGTGCCAGTACGGCCAGGACCGCGATTCCTCCTCCGACTCCCATCACTCTCTGTAGAAACCCTTCGTGGCGGGCGATTCTCTGTTCCAACTCCTGCATCTTTCCCCCGTTGCCGTTTCCCACGATCCAGCGCATGTGCGCTTTCAGCTGCGGAAGATCTCCTCCGCCGAGTCCTGATCGTGCGCCACCTGCACGCTCAGCGTTCCCCGCCTGGTGATCGTGTGCACAAAGAATCGCGCCGCCACATACGTCGTGATGCCGAGCTGCCGCGCCTTCAGAACAATGTTCTTCTGATTGCAGCGGCCCTCATATTCCTGCTGCGCCCGGTTCAGCACTAACGGTTTGATCTCGCCCTGCTTGGTCCGCACTTGCAGCAGCTTCTCCACCAGAAACTGCCGGATTGTCCTGCCGTCCAGTCGCTTAGGCCTGGCGTCCAGCCGGGTGCCCAGCCTTTGCAACAACTCCAGGTCGAGCAATCCGCCGCCTTCTCCCCTGCCAGCCAACCGTCTTCTCATCGTCTCCGCCATCATTCGCTGGTCGCCGTGCGCTGGGACAAAGCTCGCCGACCGCCGCCTCGATTCGCAGCCGATCGTCCCTTTGCGGCTTCAACCACCCGCACGGTTCCTTCTATGATTGGTGCAGCGCTGTGCTGGGGATCACCCCTGAAGTGATCCATGATTGAGCCGGTGGCTTGCACCGCCGGCATTGCCCATCGCCGGATTTCCACTACAGCTTCCACCCTGTTAAGTACCGTTACGCCTTTAACGACGTCACTTCCGAAAATAGGCTAGCGCCAAATTACCAGCGTATGCCGTAATTGCCCCGGTCGATGACGGGCACACGCCTCCGCTGGCAGCATTGGCCGCTTGACCCATGATCTTGGTGCTATCAGCGTTCAGCATGTTTCCGGTTACGGAAGAAATCGACATCGCATAAGCGATCACTGATGCGTTGCTGCTAGTCTGGGCGTAAAGAGTCCAGCCAGCCGGAATAGTAACCGTGCCCTGCGACAAAGCAACCGTTTGCTCCGAGGTATTGCTAGTCGATGCGTATCCCCCGGTGTTGGCCAAAAGCGTACTTCCATCGGCGCTGTAGATGCAGTTGTCGCTGGTCGAACCGGATTGGCCGGTTTGAATTGCGTAGGTGACCTTGGAGATGGTGACTGGAGTCTGTAGATACTGCGGGAACACGAGTACCACGTTGTTTCCGCTCGTGATCGCGCCCGTACTGACGTTCTGCGGAGGACCGACGAGTCCGCCCCAGAAGCCAAACTCCGCAATCGATGTGGGCACAGGCACAGCCCCTGCATCGCTGGCCGTCACCGTCACGTTGCCAGACAGCGCATGGCCATTCACTGTCGTCGTCTGCGGAACGGTAGGTGTTGGCTGCCGTCCCCGCGCTCAGTGCTCCCGTAACATCACCAACGGTGGGCTGCGTCCGCTGGCATATCCCGTTGCTGTCGATGTACTGGCACCATTTGCTGTCCGATCCTGGAGACGCAATCGGCTGCACGGTCACGGAGTTGGCGTCCGGCACAGTGATGGTGCGTACCGCCGTTAGTCCAGACGTGTTGAAGTGAAAATACTTGGTTGGCACTCCAAACAGCCCATCGCTGAAGGGGTAGGTCGCGATGCCAGCGGTTCCGTTCGATGCCGTAGAATAGAAATTCCCCGCTGAACTTACGGTGCCCGAGGCGCCAACCGTGAATGCCCAACCGCCAGGTCCATAGCTGTTAATAATATTCCCGCTCGGATCATCCACGGTCAGATATAGCGCATGCCCTCCGCCGCTCGTCGCATTGTTTTCGATCGTGGCGATGTAGCCGGTTTTGCTGCCGCTAATGGCGAGCGAGGTCTGCGCGGCCTCCGGCCACGAATTACCTTTGTTGACCGTCCCCGTGCCCGTATCAGCGTAGGGCGTAGTGACTTCGGGTCTGACTTGATTGCTCACCAGCATGTTGCCGGTCGAGTCTGCAACATAAATTCCGTAGGTCTGGGTGGGCGTCGCCTGCGAGTCGAAAAACTTATTGCCGGAAATCAGATTGTAATCCGCCGTGATCGAGGAAAGGCTTTGAATCTGCACCGCCTGCCCGGAGCCGCCCTGCATGTTGTTATAGAACGAAGTCCCGGAGATGATGTTGTTCGCTGCGCCGTGGATCATCGCTCCCTGATACTTGCAGTTGGAAATCGACCCGCCGCGATAGCGCACGCCGTTGATCCATTTCAACTCCAGGCCATACGTGGAGCTCGCGGTGTTGCCCGGGCAGAGGATGTCAAAGCCGCTGAACTCGATGTCCTAGTAGTTTCCCGATACTGCAGAGCTTTCACTCAGCAGTACGCCTTCACCTGTTGGCAGACAGTTTCCACCCTTAATCGTCATGCCTAAGATGTTGCCGTTGTGCAGGTTGCTAGCCTTGAGGCAGTAGGCATACCCCGCAATGAGCGGGCTGGAAAAGCTCATCCCGTTGACCTGCACCCCCGTCCCGCCGCCCCAATCAATTCCCGCCTGGACCAGCCCGTTGGTGGCAACCAGAATCGGGTTGCTGATGACTCCGCTGGCGGGCACGGATGTGTGGTTCGGCCCAAACTGGATGGCCGAAGGAACCGTGCCGTACGTTCCCAAGGTCCCGTTGTCGAGGATGTTCGCATTGATAATCTGGAAGTTGGTCGCATCCTCCAGGTTGATATCATGCGCGCTGCCGTTCTGATTGGCGTTTGCCGGCCAATCGTTTGTACCCGTAATGTGCGCATTGACGATCTGCAAGCCGACATTCGGATTCGTGCCGTCCCAGGTTGAACTGACGCAACCGACATAAACCCCTGTACACCAGAAGTCGTGAATCTTGTTGTTCGTTCCGCCCTGAAAGACAACGGCATCGGCCAACCCGCCGTAGAAGGTCGTATCCCAAAGTTCCGCGTTCGTCACCGAGACAAAGCGGATGGCATTGTTCAGCGGAGTCCACGCCGTACCGCTGGTGAAGGTGCTAGTCATCCCGCATCCGTGTATCTTTGGCGCGTTGATGCCGGTCCCAGTGATGAGTGGCCCGTTGAAAGCTCCCGAGATGGTCGCGCCATCGACGCACTCGATTTCAACATTGTTCTTGCTGATCGTCAGCGTCGACGGCAGCACGACCAACGCTGTGAGGGTGAGCTTGCCGCCCGTACTCGGCAGCGCATCGTGCCATGCTTGCATGACGTTCGGGGTCCCGAGCAGCAGCGATGAGCCCACCCCGACGTTCCCTGTTACCGCAATGCCGTTGGCGCCATCGCTCGTGACGCCGGGAAAAGATGGAATCGCCGGCTTGTTAAGAATCTGCGCGACGCCCGTGCTCGCGTTCCAGTCAGAGCTCACCTGTGCGGCGGGAATCGTCAACGACACCGCACCCGTTTGTCCGTTTACGCTCTGCACGGGAGCCCCGGAGGCGGCGATGAACCCGCTGTTGTTCGTCAGTTGCGAGGTCTGCGTCGGGATCTGTGAAACCTTCGCCAGGCTCGCGGCGTCACTCAAGTTGCTGGACGCCAGCGCTGTTCCGTTGACTTGATATTGCGTCGCGTTCACCGTGCCGGGCGTCGTCTGCGCCGGCGCGGAATTGCCAACCGTGTCCAGAACAAACTGCCGGTTGGCGGCATCGCCGGAATTCGTCGGCGTCGGAACCTGGGGAGAGTTCTGGAATGTCTTCACGCCCGTTATCGTCTGACTTCCCGTCAGCTCGACTGCCACATTGCTTCCCACGGCACTGGCGATCGCCGAATCGACATAATCTCTTCCCACAAACTGCATCGCCTGCGACTGTGGTACCAATGACGACCGCACCGCGGCGATCGTCGTCTGCGGAACCTGCGGAACCACCCAATACTCGGTGCTTCGCGTTCCGTCGTCCAGGTCCACCACAACTTTGTAGTAAGTGCCCTGCGGAGTCGATCCGGTATTCGGAAATATCGCTGCTTGAACCGATCCGTTGGTTCCCAGGTTCACCGTCATCGAACCAGCCGCAATGGCATCGCCGCCCGCCGTCGTAAATGCCGGCCACGAGATCAACAAAGTCCCTTGCGCCGGTGTGCCGTCGGCTCGATACAGAACATCCACGATCGCTGTCTTGCTCGTCGCCGCCCGTGCTTCCGCTCCCGCAAGAACTGCAACCGTCAGAATGAGCCACCAAATAAAAACCCGCCTCGTGGGGCGGTCTGTTCTGAATCTCATGTTCTTTTATCCTGCTATCCTGCTCTGTCCAGATCGGCCAGATCTCATTGCGCCGCTTGGCCCGAAAACTCTTTCATGAACGATTCCACGCTGCGCACGTACACGTCGGCAAAATCCACCACGTAGCGCTTGCTCTGAATCAACCGTTTCGCCTCTTCCAGCTTGTGTCCCAGAGCTCGCATCACCGCCAGCGCCATCATCGGTGCCCGGTGAACTCCCGCCGCGCAATGGATGTACAACTTCGTATCACTTTGCTCCAGCGCCCGCAGTGCAAAATCCACCCCCCGCTCAAACACCGGCCTCGGTTTCGGCTGGAAATCGTCGTCCACAGGGTTCCACAGCACTTCAATCCCAAACGGCTCCGCCAGCGGCGTGTCGTCAAACTCGATTTGCATGTCGATGATATGTGTAACCCCGGTGGCAGCCACCTGCGCCATTTTCTCTTCGACCCAGATCCCGCCGCCGACCGCAATCCGATCGGTGACCCATGTCATGTCCATTGCAGAATTCCGCCCCCGGCCCTGATCTAGCATCGCGGCCAACCGCGCGCGCCAATACTTTACTTTAACAGCTTGGAACGTCGGTTGAACCGCTGCGCTACGAACCGGAGGGCGAATCCGGCGCCCGCGCCCGGCTCGGCAGGTTTCCAATCCCATTTCAAAGATGAATCTTACCTGCTCACGTTTGCCCGTCGGCTCTTGCTCCTTACCTGCAATAAACAGTCTGCCCGGAGACTTACTCTTCCGGTTGAATCGGCACCGCCGGCTCTTCCGCGGGTGGCGCCATCTCAGCTTTGGTCGAGCTGCCCGCGGTCTTGCGCCTGCCGCCGCGTTTTTTCGCAGGCACTGCGGACTCGGGGGCTGCTCCCAACTGCCCCAGCAGCAACTCTGCCAACGAGGCGTCGGCTGCCGCTTGCGCCGCTTTGTCCTCCGCCTTCTTGCCGTCGTCTTTATCGGCAATGGTGAGGAGGAGCTTCGCCTCGTTGTAACTTCCCCTCTTCGCTTTCTCGATCAAACCGTCCACAATCTGATCCATCTCGGCAATGATCTTCTGCTTGCATTCCTGTTTCACGCTGTGGGCCGACTTCGGCCGCTTGCGCGGTTTACCGGCTTCGTCCTCCGCAGGCATGACCTCGTCGGTCACGGAACCGGCATTGAGGCCGGCACCCTGCTCGATTACCGCTGCGCTCTCTTTCTTTGTGGAACGCATTCTACGGGTCTGGCTGCGCTGCGATCCGCCGGCATTCTTCTCTACCTTTTGCCTCTTCCCTCTATCGCTCGCCATCCGTGACTCTCGTCTTTCCTGCAACCGTCACACGCATCCGCGCGTCTGCCGCGCCCTTCCTTCTGCCTTTCTATTCTTAGGATAGCAATTTTATGGGGGGCACTGAGACATTGGACACAGATCTCTATCTCGCGCGCTTCCGCGCACTTGCCATTTTTCTCGTCGCAAGTTCGCTTGACACGCCGAGAACCGGCGTGCCAAGTCGGCTTCGCATTCATCGGATGCCTTCCGCTCACTCGCCCAACAAATTCGTACGCAAAAAAAGGGCGCGGTTTTGGACGCGCCCAAGTGTACGTAAGTAAATCGAACTATTGAATCCGGTTTCGCCACATATAGCTCTCCATGCGAACAACCCCGGCCCGCGCTACAGCTTTCTGGCCCGCGTCCAAAACGGCTGTCCCCACCGAAGCAGCCGGCTTCTTCGGAGGCAATTTTAGCCGCACCGGATCCCCGCGCCTGCCCCCTACAGCCTCGGTTTCAAAACTTTCCACCCGTGCCGAAAATTCCCGATTCCGCAGACACACCACGCAATCCGGTTGCTCCAACGTCAAAGGCAGCGGCTGAATCAGCTTGGCCGTCAGCAACCTGTACGACAACCTGTCCAACGCTGCGCTGTAGCGCCGTTCCACTTGCCGCCGCGAGAGCCCCAGCGATTTTCCCGCTTCTTCCTGCGATTGATCCAGAAAAACCAGCGCGGCAATCGTCTCCAGCGATGCCGGATCCAACTTTTCCATGCACCGTTCCATGTCGTGAACAAAGATCACGAAGTCTTCAAACGTGTGCGGCCGGCTCGAGGAGACTATCCCCCGGAACACCTCTCCTCCCAGGATCGAAGGCAGCCTGCCAAGATCCAGCGACAACCGGAAATAACGCCGCAGCATTCGCTCCGTTTGTGCCCTGTAGAGGGGAAGTACCCCCTCCCCATCAAGAAATTCACACCCCGATTTTTGCGGCCCATTACAGGTCCCGTCCCGCACTGGCTTATGGTTCTGAGTAGCCTTCATACTGGCAAACCTCCCAGAATCATGATCGACTCATGGCCCAAACCCGCCAGACTGGCGCTCCGGTTGGACCGGTTGCTCCTTGCCCTCCACAGTTTCGTGAGCTGCTTCTCTTCCGCCACGCACCGCTCGCACCGGTTTTGCAATACTCCGTGCTCCCTCGTCCACAGCCCACCGCAACGCTCACAGTACTTTAGTTCTAGTCTAACGATTCCCCGTTCTAGTTTTACGATTCCCCCTGTTGCTGTATGATTCATTTTCCCCCCATTGGTTCGGCCCTGGTTCCAGCAATCGACCCTGCATTCGGCTCGACCCCCTTGTCGGCTTTGTGGTCCAGTTTTGAATCGCGAAATTCCTAGACGGAAACGGACATGCCGTATCGCCATGAAGCCGCCAATTGTGATAGTTCCCCCGATGCCTGGGTTCGTAGTTGCCGATAACCAGATTGGCGTCTGGTTTTATGTGCTCGTACATCGCAGAGGTTTCCTCGATGCTTTGCATTCCCTCGAGGTGTTCTCCCTCTGCTTTTTCATTTCAGCCGGCAGCCGTCGCCGCCGGCTGAAACCACTGTCCGCCGGACTCCGCACACCAGCCCTTTTCGGCTGAGGTACGGTACGCGCCGCCGCGCACACAACCGCGCGGTTGAGCTATCCGGGAAAGTGGAGTTCAACGATCACACAATCTTGATGACGGAAAACCGCCACCGTCCGCTTCGCGTGACTGTCAGTGAATGCGGTCGTGAGGGGTCTTCCTTTATCATCAGCAACACAAAAGAGGTACTCAGGCTATGCAGGACGCGGAACATTGGTCAACAAAAAAATAGCTTCGAGATTGTTTTTGAGAATTTTCTATAGCTTAAAGCTATAGATCGGAATGCCAATTTATGGATTTCATCGCGCTGCAAGACGCTCTTCGAACCATTGTCGCCGGCAGGATTCGCACCGGTCAGTTGACCGGCGTCGCCCTGGCGCGCAAAACCGGCTTTCGCCAAGCCCACGTCTCTAACTTTCTCAACCGCCGACGCGGCCTCAGCCTTGAGGCCATGAATCGCGTCCTCCAGGTCCTCGGTCTCTCCGTCATCGACCTGATCGAGCAGGCCGAAATCAATCGGCGGGCTACCGTTGCCCCACCCGCCGAAGGCGCTTACAGCAGCGTTCTATTGGTCGAACCGCAGGCTGCCATCGGCCAACCCGTCATCACCCGCGCCTTTGTGCTGGAAGTCTTGAAATTCAAACAGAGCTTCCTCCGCCGCCTGCGCGCCGATATGGCCAGCGCACGCCAGGACTGGATTCGCTTCGTCCTCGTTAAGGCCGACGCCGGCAACGGATTGGCCATGTATCCCCGGATGAATGCCGGAGCCACTTTGCTCATCGACCGCCACCACAATTCCCTCCGCCCATACCGGCGCGGCGTGCCCAACATCTACGCCGTTGCCAAAGACGGCGAAATGCTGGTTCGCTATGTCGAGTTACAGGGGTCTCATTTGCTGCTGCGGCCTCAAAACCGGCAGTGTCCTCTCACCGCCATCTACATCGGCGAAGGCACGTCTTTCGCCGACCACATCGTCGGCCGTGTTTGCCACGTCTCATTCGAGACCTGAGGAGATGCCGCCATTTCTCGGGAGCCGGCGAGGGCGGCGAAAATGCAGCAATCTTTCGGCACCCTTCCGGGCCGGTTTTGCGAGGGGTATATCTCATGAGGCAACTTAGGGTTCCGTCCCGATAAGGAACTAAGGTGCCGTTGAGCCGGCTTTTGGGGTCGACAGACGCCTTCTGGCGCTAAAATAGATACAAGTACGAGCACGTACGATAATTCCCGCGATCTGGAGTCATTGATGGCACTCATGTCGGAAAGTAAAGCTGTGGTCCGTTCGGCTTCTTCGGTTCAGCCTCCCAAAAGGCTGTTGTTTGGGCCAGGACCGACCCAAGTAGATGCTCGCGTGTACAAGGCCATGGCGAAGCCGGTCGTCGGCCACCTTGACCCTTACTTCTTCACCGTCTTCGAACAAGTTCACCAGATGTTGAAAGTCGTCTTTGGCACCCAGAACCCTGTGACCTTCGCCGTTTCCGGGACCGGCAGCTCCGGAATGGAAACTGCTGTCGCCAACTTCGTTGAGCCCGGAACGAAGGTCGCCGTCTTCGCCAACGGCTATTTCTGCGACCGCATCATCGAGATGGCCCGCCGCCAGGGTGGTGAAGTCGTGCGCTTCGAGAAGCCCTGGGGAGAGGTGTTCGGCGACGACGAAGCTTCCGAGTTCCTTCATCGTGAACGCCCGCAGGTAGTGGCCTATGTCAATGCGGAGACTTCAACCGGCGCGCTGCAACCGGGCAAGGCCATCTGCGCGGCGGCGCATGCGGTGGGTGCCGTGGTCATCGCCGACCTCGTCACCTCCCTTGGCGCCATGCCGGTGAACGTCGACGAGACCGGCATCGACATCGCCTATAGCTGCTCTCAAAAGGGTCTGAGCTGTCCTCCTGGACTGGCGCCGATCACGGTCTCGCCGCGAGCCTGGGAGCGCCTCAAGTCCCGCAAGACCAAGGTGCAGAGCTGGTATCTCGATTTGAACCTGTTGAACGAGTATTACTTCCAGACGCCGCACAAGTATCA
>Ga0187848_10004224_pt1 | contig 10087 bp, 10 predicted proteins | sample June2016WEW_4_40_FD_132424 | JGI IMG/M metagenome (GOLD analysis project Ga0187848, IMG submission 132424) | Peatland microbial communities from SPRUCE experiment site at the Marcell Experimental Forest, Minnesota, USA - June2016WEW_4_40 | ecosystem: Environmental > Terrestrial > Soil >... | reverse complement strand
CACGTACAAAGCATACCGCGATGTGCTCGCTACATCACGGTGGCAGAACGCCGCCCACGCAGGCGCTCCGCCGCAGCGCCTGCTCTGGGCCAGCACCGGCACCAAGGACCCGAAGGCCTCCGATGTCCTTTACATCAAGGCGCTGGCTGCGCCCGACACGATCAATACCATGCCCGAGGAGACGCTGCTTGCCTTCGCCGATCACGGCGCACTGGGTGAACTCCTGCCGGGAGATGGCGGCGATGCCGAGAGCGTGATCGCCGCATTTGCCGAAGCCGGCATCGACCATGAGCAACTCGCCGCCGATCTTCAGCGCGAAGGCGCCGCGTCGTTCGTTGAATCCTGGAAGGATTTGCTCAACTGCATCGGGTCGAAGAGCGCCACGCTCAAAGCTGCCGGCTGACGGGGTCCGGCGAATCGAGGAGACCCTTGCCTAGAGGATGGTCCGCGTGCGCGGAACATACCTATTCGTTTTGAAAGGGAAGGAGCCGAAAAATGCAGATTGGAATGATCGGTCTGGGGAGGATGGGCGCCAACATGGTCCGCCGTCTGCAACGCGGTGGCCACCAATGCGTTGTCTTTGATAAGAACCAGGATAACGTGAGGGACTTAGCGAAGGAAGGCGCGACCGGAGCCGCGTCACTCGAAGACTTCGCGGCAAAACTGAAGCCTCCACGGGCGGCATGGTTGATGGTGCCCGCGGCGGCGGTCGACGGCACACTCCACGGCCTCTGCGCCCAAATGCAGAAGGGCGACATCGTCGTGGATGGAGGTAATTCTTACTACATCGACGACATCCGTCGCGCCAAGGAACTCAAGCCGCGAGGTGTTTATTACCTTGATGTTGGGACCAGCGGTGGCGTGTGGGGTGTCGAGCGTGGTTTCTGCATGATGATTGGCGGTGAGGCCGACCCCGTCCGCCGCCTGGATCCGGTCTTCAAGACGCTTGCGCCGGGACGCGGCGATATCGCACGCACGCCGGGCCGCGAGAATTCCTCCGGCACGGCAGAGGATGGCTACCTGTATTGCGGACCTTCCGGCGCCGGCCATTTCGTCAAGATGGTTCACAACGGCATCGAATACGGCATCATGGAGTCGTATGCCGAGGGGCTGAACATCCTGCGGCACGCCAACGTGGGCAAGAGCGCCCGGAGCGTCGATGCCGAGACGACGCCCCTGCGCAATCCGGAACATTATCAATACGACTTCAATCTGGCCGATGTCTCCGAAGTTTGGCGCCGCGGCAGTGTAATCGCCTCATGGTTGCTGGACCTGACCGCAATTGCACTATTCGGGCAGCACGATCTCTCCAGGTTTTCCGGCCGCGTGTCCGATTCCGGGGAGGGCCGGTGGACCATTACTGCCGCCATCGACGAAGGAGCCCCCGCGCCGGTCCTGAGCGCGGCGCTCTATCAGCGGTTCGCGTCAAGAGGGGAAGATGATTTCGCAGACAAGTTACTCTCCGCGATGCGATTTGGGTTCGGCGGCCATGTCGAGAAGAAGTCATGAGAGCCGTCTCCAGGAAGGCCAATTCGGTTCTGGTGATCGATGTCGGTGGAACGCACGTCAAGGTGCTGGCCACGGGGCAACCCCAAGAGCGCGAGATTCCTTCTGGCTCCAGGATGACCGCCCGCCAAATGACACGAGATGTGAAGCGTGTAACCAAGGATTGGGAATATGACCGCGTTTCGATCGGCTATCCAGGGCCGGTAATCCATGGACGCCCTATCCACGAGCCCTACAACCTGGGCGATGGCTGGGTCGGATTTAACTTCGGCAGTGCATTCGGCTGCCCAGTTAAGGTGATCAATGACGCCGCCATGCAGGCGCTGGGAAGCTACCAAGGCGGTCGCATGCTCTTTTTGGGTCTAGGCGCCGGGCTCGGGTCCGCAATGATCGTCGACGGAATACTGGAGCCCATGGAACTGGCGCATCTTCCTTACAAGCATGGGAGGACTTATGAGGACTACGTTGGTGCTCGCGCTCTGAAGCGATCGGGGAAAAAGAACTGGCGGCGCCATGTGGCCGATGTCGTGGAGCGGCTCAAAGACGCTTTAGGCGCTGAATACGTGGTGCTGGGCGGAGGAAATGCAAAAAACATCAAGAAGCTGCCTCCAGGCGCTCGCATGGGCGATAACCGGAACGCCTTTATTGGTGGCTTTCGCTTGTGGGAGGGAAAGACCAAGCCTCCGGCCGGATCCCCTAAGAAATGACCATTAAGCCTATGCCACTTTCTGTAAGGAGAACTCAACCAGAATGAATGACAACCGAGCAGATGGTGCGAATGGAGATGCCTTATGACCGCGTCCCATTCGGACGCGCTGGTGCTATTCGGAGTGACGGGCGATCTCGCCCACAAGATGATCTTCCCGGCACTCTATGCGATGGTAAAACACGGTACCCTCAAGGTCCCGGTAATCGGCGTCGCCCTCCCCAAGTGGAGTCTGGATCGTCTGCACAACCGCGTGACGGACAGCATCGAGCGATCGGGTGGAATCGATAACCAGCCTGCCCTCCACCAGCTTCTGTCCCTGTTCCAGTATGTCAGTGGGGATTATGACGACCCGAACACGTTCGCGGCGATAAAAAGGGCGCTGGATAAGGCTCGGCGCCCGGCGCACTACCTCGCTATCCCGCCCTCGCTCTTCGAGATGGTGATCAAAGGACTCGGCGCCGCGGACCTGGCTCAGCATGCCCGCGTCATTGTCGAGAAGCCGTTCGGACGCGATTTGGCCTCCGCGAGGGAGCTCAACAAGGTAGCGCGGACGGTGTTCCCGGAAGACTCGATCTTCCGCATCGATCATTTCCTTGGAAAGGAGGCGATCATGAATATCCTCTATTTCCGCTTCGCCAATTCGTTCCTGGAGCCGATCTGGAACCGCAACTACGTGGCCAGTGTCCAGATAACCTTGTCGGAGGATTTCGGCGTGAAGGATCGAGGAGCGTTTTACGAAAGCGCCGGCTGCCTGCGCGACGTGATCGAGAACCACCTCTTCCAGATCGTGGCGCTACTGGCCATGGAGCCCCCGGCCGATAGGGACTTTGGAGCCGTTCAAAGGGAGAAAGCCAAGGTCTTTCGAGCCATGCGCCCTCTGAATCGCGACGACTTGGTGCGCGGCCAGTACGCTGGCTACCGGAAGGAGCCAGGTGTTGCGAAGCACTCCGACGTCGAGACCTTCTGCGCCCTGCGGCTTTTCATTGACTCATGGCGCTGGGAGGGGGTGCCATGGTACCTGCGCTCCGGCAAATACCTGGCCGAGACCGCAACCGAGGTCCTGGTGGAGCTGAAGCCGCCACCGCAGAGGCTTTTCGCCGACTCAGCGCCAACGACAGGCAGGGCCAACTACCTGCGCTTCCGGCTGTCCCCCAGCTCGGCCATCGCCCTGGCCGCTCGTGTCAAACTCGCAGGGAAAGAGTTCGTCGGGGACCAGCGAGAGCTCTACCTGTTCGAAGAACAGCCGGGGGAGGAAGCGCCCTACGAGCGGCTCTTGGGCGACGCCATGGCCGGCGATGGAGCGCTCTTCACCCGTGAGGATGCGGTCGAGGCCGCCTGGGCGGTGGTCGATCCGATCCTTAAGACGCACCACCGTACTCGCCCCTACAAACGCGGCAGTTGGGGGCCGAAAGAGGCTGACGAGTTCATCGCGCCAGGCGGCTATTGGCACAACCCCAGACCAAAGGAGGCAGCCGGATGATGAACCCGCGCCGGCGGTGTTTTGCCCGCGGTGGGACAGACGTCCTCCCGCAGGCTCACTTGGCCGCACGGTTCCAGGGGCGCGGGACTGGAGTGCGTTCCGTACCCACCGGTGGCGCGCTGCGTAACTGGTAAAATGTTGGGGATGAAACTACTGGGAATCATTGGTGTCTGCTTGTGCCTGGCCGCGGCGCCGTGGGCGCTCGCCGGGGCTGCGAACGGCGATCCGGCCAAGGGGAAGACAGTGTTTGAAGCCTGCGCCGTGTGCCACAACCCGGACTCGACCGAAACCAAGATGGGGCCCGGACTCAAGGGCCTGTTTAAACGAGCGAAGCTGAAGAACGGCCAGAAGGTAACCGACGCGACCGTTCGCGCCCGCATCGACGAAGGGGGCGGCGGCATGCCGGCTTACAAGGACATGCTCACCGACGGCGAAAAGAACGACCTGATTGCCTACCTCAAGACACTGTAGCGGCGCGGCGTGCGGCGCGCATTCGCTACAATGGCAAGTGTGGGCACCAAAACCAAGAGCGAAACGCCTGAAAAGGCCGAACCAGCCGGGACGGCGGACGCGGTCGAGGAACCGCGCGGCCTCTGGGACCGTTACCGCGCGCTGACGCACGAGGTTCACCGCGGCTTTGTCGCGGAGTGGACCGTCACCATCATCTTGCTGCTGTTCGCCACTACCAGCCTGGTGCAGGCTTTCGTGATCCCCAGCGCATCCATGGAGGGTTCGCTGCTGATTGGCGACCACGTGCTGGTGGACAAGCTGACTTTCGCGCCGCCGGGAGCGATTGCCAGCCGCCTGTTGCCGTACCGTAATGTGCGCCGCGGCGACATCATCGTCTTCCGCTACCCGATGGACATCAAGGAAGACTACGTGAAGCGGGCAATCGGAATCCCGGGCGACCATATCCGGCTGGTCGACAAGCAGCTCATCCTCAACGGGCACGCCGTCAACGAGCCGTACGTACAGCACATCTTCCCGTATATCGACCAATACCGCGACAACTTCCCCGACGCGCCGCCGGAGCCGGGCGTGATGCAGCCGGCGATCGACATGCTCACCAACAACGTGGTGAACGGCGAACTGATCGTGCCGCCCGGTTGCGTTTTCGCTATGGGCGACAACCGGGACGACTCGCTCGACAGCCGCTACTGGGGTTTTGTGCCGCGCCAGAACATCGAGGGGACGCCGCTGGTGATTTACTGGTCGTTCGAGGCGCCCACCGCCGATCTGACCAACGGCAACATCGGCATCGACCACATCATGGACATCCTGACTCACTTTTTCACCAAGACCCGCTGGTCGCGCACGTTCAAGCTGGTCCACGGCTATCCGCTGAAGTGAAGCGGCGTCCATTCGCTACAAGGACAACTGTGGAGAGCAAGAGGAAGGTTGAAACGGCCGGGAAGGGCCATCAACCGGTGGCGGCAGATGCCAGCCAAAAGCCACGCGGGATCCGGAACCGTTACCAGGCGCTGACACGCGGCGTCCGCCGCGGTTTCGTCGCGGAGTGGACCGTCACCATCATCTGGATGCTGTTCTTCTTTACCAGCGTCGCCCAGCCGTACGTGATTCCCAGCGGGTCCATGGAAGGTACGTTGCTCACCGGCGACCACGTGTTCGTTGATAAGCTGGTTTACGAACCGCCGGGCGCGATCTCAAGCCGCCTGCTACCTTACCGCAACGTGCGCCGCGGCGACATCATCGTGCTCCGCGATCCCGTGGATCTGAGCAAAGACCTGGTGAAGCGGGCGATCGGAATCCCGGGCGACCATATCCGGCTGGTCGACAAGCAGCTAATCCTCAACGGGCACGCCGTCAACGAGCCGTACGTGCAGCATATTCTCCCGTACATCGACCAATACCGCGACAACTTCCCCGACGCGCCGCCGGACCCGAGCGTGATGGCACCGGCCATCGCCATGCTCACCGACAACGTGGTGAACGGCGAGCTGGTGGTGCCGCCCAGTTGCGTTTTCGCGATGGGCGACAATCGCGATAATTCGCTCGACAGCCGCTATTGGGGCTTCGTGCCGCGGCAGAACATCGAGGGCACGCCGCTGGTGATCTACTGGTCGTTTGACGCGCCCGAAGCCGATTTGACGAACGGGAACATCGGCATCGACCACATGATGGACATCCTGACCCACTTCTTCACCAAGACCCGCTGGTCGCGCACGCTGAAGCTGGTCCACGGCTATCCGCTGAAGTGAACTCGGGGCGCCCGCAGCGCCCGCGCGCGCAGCAGGTAAGCTGCTCGCCTGAAGTATCCCATGGCCGTCGTGAAGCGGCAGTCCAGCCCGGGGATCCGACTGGGAGAGCCCGGCGAGGCCTCGGCGCGGCGAGACGCTATAATTAAGCTATGCTCACCCCCACCGAAAAAATTTGGCACAACGGCCGTTTCATCAAGTGGGAAGACGCCACCGTACACGTGCTCTCTCACGTGTTGCATTACGGCAGCTCGGTGTTTGAAGGCATCCGCTGCTATGCCACGCCCACCGGCCCGGCCATTTTCCGGCTGCGCGAACATGTGCGGCGCATGCTCGATTCCGCCAAAGTGTACCGCATGGAGCCGTTGGGCTTCACGGCGGCTCAACTGGAAGAGGCGATGCTGGAGGTAGTGCGCGTGAACCGGATGAACGCCTGTTACGTGCGCCCGATTGCGTTCCGCGGCTACGGCGAGGTGGGTGTGAACCCGGTCAACAATCCGATCGAGGTCTACATCGCCTGCTGGGAGTGGGGCAAATATCTGGGCGAGGAGGCCATGGCGCAGGGAGTGGATGTGTGCGTTTCGAGCTGGAACCGGCTGGCGCCCAACACGTTGCCCGCGCTCGCCAAAGCCGGCGCCAATTATATGAACTCGCAGCTCATCAAGATGGAAGCCCTCGCCAACGGTTACGCCGAAGGCATCGCGCTCAATACCGCCGGCTACGTCAGCGAAGGCTCGGGCGAGAACGTGTTCGTGGTGCGCGATGGCGAGATTCGCACGCCACCGCTGGGGGCGTCGGCGCTGCCCGGAATTACCCGCGACACGGTGCTTACTCTGGCGCGGGAGCTGGCGATTCCCGTCACCGAATCGGAGGTGCCGCGCGAGATGCTCTACATCGCCGATGAGGTGTTTCTGTCCGGCACCGCAGCCGAGATCACCCCCATCCGCTCGGTGGACCGCATTGCCGTTGGCAAGGGACGCCGCGGCCCCATTACCGAGAGGCTGCAGAAAGCTTTCTTCGCCATCATCGACGGCAGCCGTCCCGACACGCACCACTGGCTCTGGCCGGTGGAAGCACGGCAGCCGGTTTCCGCGAAGTAATCTCACATACCCGCAGCCCGCTCGTGAGCACCGGCCGGACCAAAGTCCGAGATGGCGACAACACCTCAAAGTGAATCTTTTCTGGGTCGGCGATGAGCCGGCCGGGAGTGGTGATCAAGGCACGGTCCGGCCAGTTGGAGACCGCAGTCAAGCGAACGGAATGAGATTAATGTGCCCGAAACTGGACGACCGGATGTATTCTGGAGGTGACCGGCGCCAATTCGGAAGTCGCGCTTCCGTAGGATCCCTGTGGAGCGCGACTTGCCTACCGGAGATGAGGAGGAGGTATGAGCAATATCTCAAAGCGTACGCTATTCTGGGCGCCGCGTGCGCTGTCCATCCTATTCATCGCTTTCATCAGTATGTTCGCGTTGGATGTGTTTGGGGAGAATCTCGGCTTCTGGAGAACCCTTCTGGCACTCACCATTCATATGATTCCATCGTTAGTGCTGCTCGGTGCTCTGGCAGTGGCATGGCGTTGGGAGTGGATCGGCGCCGTCATTTATACGGCTGCTGGTGCGCTGTATGTGATCACGCTCCTGCCACGCGGGTTGGTGCCGGCCTCGATCAAGCTGCTGTGGATAGCTACAATTGCGCTGCCCGCATTCGTGATCGGGGCGCTGTTTCTGGCAAATTGGCTAAAACACGACCAGATTCGGGCCAAGACGTAGCGGCTCGGCATGACTGAGGGGACAATTCTGGTGCCTTGATGCCGCCATCCGGAAATTGACGTGCCCGGAATCAAGTTGACACGTAACGCCCGTTACTGACATTTGCTGGATGCAGCGGGACGGGGCCTACACTGTGCTATGGCGACGACAAACGCTTGCGCGGTGGTTTCTACGCGGAAGGGAGTCTCGCGGCTTGCGCAACCACCCTAGCTACCTCCCCCGAGATTTGCCAGGATGGCTGCGTTTGCCGCCTGATGGGTCTACTTGTTTGTAGCGCGAGCGCCACCTTCCGCGCTAGCGGGAATTGGGCGCTGAAGGTCCTTTTCAACAAGTTTTTCGCGCCAAGCGGATGTTGCAGTTACCCAGCGCGGCGTGTGGCAAAGTTGTGCATAAAACGCGCCTCGCCGAAATGTTTCTACAGCCCGGCCAAGCACACGTGCGGCGCGCGCAACGTGTCAGGCCATCACTTTCAAAAAGGCGGCTTCGAATTTTTCCATTTCCTCGGGCGTGCCCACGGTCACGCGCACGAAGGTGGGCCAACTCGGCCAGACCCGCCCGATGTAGACCTTCTCTTTGCGCATCGCCATGACGATGTTTTCGCCGGGCTGACGCACGTTGAGCATGAAACAGTTGGAAACCGAGGGCACGAATGGGAACTTGTGCTGCTCGAGAAACGAGAAGACGCCGGAACGCACGTCGCCGATCCTCTTGCGACGCTCCGGCACCACGGTTTTGGATTGGAGGCTGGCCGAGGCCGCCACCATTCCGGTGATCGGCATCATGCCGGCGCTGAACACCGACAACTTGTCGAGCAGATCCGGCCGCGCCAGCGCCGCGCCGGCCCGCAAACCAGCCATGCCATAGATCTTGGAAAACGTGCGCAGCACGATCACGTCTTTGTCCGCCGCCACCAGATCCGTATTGAACGGCGCACCGGCGATGTGAGTATATGCTTCATCGATCATCACGACGGCGCCATTCGGCTTGTTCGCGACCAGCCAATCGATGTCCGCCTTCGGCGTCAGCGTGCCGGTCGGATTATTGGGATTGCAGACGTAAATGAGACCGGCGTCGGCGACCGCAGCCATGGCCTTCACGTCGTGCGCATAATCCTCGGTCAAGGGAATGCGCACCACCCTGGCGCCGATGAACCGGGCGGCGCGTTCGCCGGCTTCGTAACCGGGATCCGCGACGACGAACGCCTTGTTGGGTGAAGTAAATGCCAGCACAGCCTGGTGCAAGGGCGGGCTTGACCCCGCGTAGATCCGCACGTAGCTCAGCTTCAGTTGCTCCTGTTGAGCAAGAATTGCCGCCAGCCGATCGGTTTCGCCGAACAGGTAGCGGCCACCTTGCGAGATGATGTTGGCCACCGCCTCGCGGGCTTCCGGACAGGGTCCGAGAGGATTCTCGTTGGCGTTGATCATCACTGCATCCGGCGGTGCGTTCTCGACTTTAGAGAACTGCGCCAGCGCCGGTTCGTTATAGAACGGCAGACTGGACCCGGCCGTCAGCAGAGCAGCCAGGCGCCCAAAACGACGGCGCGAAAACCCGCGCTGCTCAAATTGCCTTTTCTCAAGCTCGGTCAATTGCACGCCGGACCTCCTTTTTGCGAGATGGCGGGACAGGGAAAGTTGGCGAACGAGACGTTTTGTCATGATGCCGCGCCGCGATCGCCCAGCCTCAATGCGGAGAGGGTATGAACCGGTACGAACAGGCAGACAGGCGATCAAAAATAGTAGTGCGGGACCGAAGGTTCAAGCGGAGTGAGCAGAAAGGAAATGAGGGCGGTCATGCGCGGAGCATGAAACTAGGAGGCCTCTGTTGCCGGTCATCGTTGTGCGCTCCTGGCGCTGTGCCGAGAACCTTAAGGCTCGGCTTGTTCCGACCGTTCAGAACTTCCCGTACTACCGTTCATGCGCCGCGAATGAGGCCGCCCTCATCGTAGCCCGGTTCTATTTTTGGCACCTCCCGCCGGCCCGCCAGGACCGGCTCCCAAAACCGCATCCGGAATCAACAAACCGGCGTGATTCCATCTACATAATCACGCCAGTTGGTATTCTTGTCAATAGCAATGGCGGTACTGGCCGTTTGGAATTTACACCTAACCTGATGTGGCGAATGGGACTATTCTCGAAAAAGCCGGCTCCCCTCACCGGCGCGCCCGCGGTGCATCGTATCAAAAGCTACGCTGCGGAAAGCGGCTACGTGTACGAGTACTTTTACGAAGGCCACCGGCAGTGGCGCGACGGGCTTGGCCGCGGCGTGGAATTCGAATTTCGCGTATCGGCGGGCCGCGAGCAATGGCTGCCGGCCGCGGTAGTGGTTGCCGATCGCGCGGTGCAGGTTTGGGAAGCGGCGCGCGCGCGGACGCTTTCTTCCACCGAGCGGTACGCCATCGCCAAGCT
>Ga0187848_10004222_pt1 | contig 10091 bp, 9 predicted proteins | sample June2016WEW_4_40_FD_132424 | JGI IMG/M metagenome (GOLD analysis project Ga0187848, IMG submission 132424) | Peatland microbial communities from SPRUCE experiment site at the Marcell Experimental Forest, Minnesota, USA - June2016WEW_4_40 | ecosystem: Environmental > Terrestrial > Soil > Wetlands... | reverse complement strand
GAAAACAGCCCCTGCCCGTTCGGCATCACCAGGTGAAGAAGATCGCTGGGGCGCAAGCTGAACTGCTCGTGATCCGGGTACTCCACCTTGTCCTTCCAGGTGAGACCCCGGTCGCGGTCCAGCGGTTCGCCACCTTTCCGTACTCGAGCGTCGGCAGCACCTGCACGGCGCTCACCAGCACCATCACCGAGAACAGCACCGCCATGCGCAGCGCTATGGGACGCCGTTGGGCGCGGGGCGCAACCGCGGCCAGCCCAACCGCGGCCACTGCCAGCGTCAGGATGACCGGCGGCGCGTGGTGGCCCGACAGCCACGAAAGGCCCAGCATCACGCCACTCCATGCCGCGCTCTTCAACGGCGCGCGCCCGTTCAGCGACCGCAGCAGAAACAGGAAAATCAAGGGCGCCCAGATGGCCGGAACCAGGTGGTGGGGCCACTCGGTATTGCCATAGAACCCCATGGTGGCGAACAGCAGGGCCGCTACCACCGAAGGCCCCTCGGAGCAACCGAGATCGCGAAAAAACCAGTACGCGAACAACGCCGCGGCGCAATGGATCAATACGAACCACAGATGCACGTAAAAGAACTGAATCTGTCCGTTGTGCACAGGCGCCAGCACCAGCAGGAAGGTGAAGGGGCTAAGAACGCTTGGTTCCACCTGTCCTATGGTCGGCTGCCCAAACCACTCGTACGGCCCGGCGAGAACGGACGATTTCCTGCTCGGAGGCCGGCATTTCTTCATCGATGGTAGCAGCGCTGCGCGAATGAGTGGAGCGGGCAGTCGCCGATCGGGGTCTGGAACCGCGTGACGATGACCTATCGGCCGTTCCCGGCGCACTTCGGGCTGTTTTGCAGCTTGTTGGGTCTGGCGATTGCGGTGGCGTTGAGCTGGAGGAAAGAAGGCTCTTCGAGCCGATGCTACGCGGACTTCCGGCTTGGCTTTTTCTTGCGCGGCATAACGATCTCGCGCATACCCGCCGGTAGCGGTTGCGAATTCAAATAGTCGATCATGCGCCCGACGTCATAGTTAAAGCGAGCGGCAAACTGCTTTCGATAGGCGTGGAGTTCCGCGAGGGGGTCCTTGTAACGGCCTGGCCGGTTACTTGGGGACGGCTTCGAGGAATTGGTCGGGCGTGACGACGATTGCCGGGGTATAGCCATGGCGCCTCACTTTATTATCGACGATCTCTCGACTAAATGGGTTCGAAATGTGCTTCAGGTTCCACGTTCGTCTCCAGATAGACGGCCGGCTTTTTCACGAAAGCCCTTCCTGCTTGTGCGGCGAAGGGGCGATTCCTCTCGGGCTTTTTTCCGTCTTGCCGGCCCGCCGGGATTTAGAATAAACATCATGCCCGTATCCGACGCGGAATTGAAATTGTTGGCGCAATACGACACGCCGACCATCGCCAATGTGATCGAGTTATTCGAAGTTCGCCCACGCTCGGCGGGCTTCATGGACAAACGCATTCGCGCCTGTTTTCCGGAGATGCCGCCCATCGTGGGCTACGCCGCCACGGCCACCATGCGCACGGCTCACGCGCGCGCCGAAGGGGCCGCGTATGCCTCCCTCGATGAACAGGTGGCGCGATTCGCCGAGCTTCCCGGACCGGCGATCGTGGTATTTCAGGACCTGGACGATCCGCCGGTGGGCGCCACGTTCGGTGAAATCATGTGTGCCAGTTACCAATGTTTCGGCGCGCTTGGCATTATTACCAGCGGCCCGGCGCGCGACCTCGACCAGGTGCGGCGCCTGGGCTTTGCCGCTTTCAGCGACGGCGTGGTGTCGTCCCACAGCTTCAGCCACATCACCTCCATCCACCAGACCGTGCGCGTGGGCGGCATGGAAGTGCGGGCCGGCGATCTGCTGCACGCCGACGCCAACGGCGTCTGCAACATTCCCGCCGACATCGCCCGCGAAGTTGCCCACGCCGCCGCCGAGTTTGTGGCCGCCGAAGCGGTGGTGATCGAATTCGCCAGGTCCGGCCGCCGCGACGTCAAAGCCTACGCCGAAGCGAGAAGCGAAACCTTCCGCCGGATCGGCGAGCTGGGTAAACGCGTGAAGCGGACCGAGTGACGGTTCGGTCCGCAACCTAGCAGCCGTATGGGCATTTGCTGCTTGGCGGGCCCACAGCCGACCGCCCGCCGCGGCGTCAGCTCGGTGCCACAACACTGCGGCCCGGGCAATCCGCCCCAGCTTCTCACAACGCGGACTTCCGGGGCGCTGCGCCGAACCAAGGTCTACATGTCTCAATTCTCACGTGCGATACCGCTGTCTTTCATCAATTGTGCGTATCGCAAGTCGTAGACCTCCCTTGCTTCAAAAAGGGGCAACAGTGCAGCCCACACCTTCAAGAGACGCTGGCTAATGTTCGCGCCTTCGAATTTGCAGTATGCCTGGATCTCTGTGAGGATGCTGAGCAACACAGTCGCAGCTCTTCCGATGTGCGTGGATAGAAACCGCTCGAAGGTCTCATCAATCTTGGGTCGCATCTCTTGCGGGAAGAAATCCGTCATGTAATACGCTCCAACCGGTAGGGAGCCTAGCTGCCCCGCGAACGCCTCAAAAGCGCCGTGGGAGAGTGCTGAGTATTGCCGCCACTCCAGATGGGTAAACGTCTTCAGAAATCTCTGATGGTCAGAAAGCCCTCCACCGGGCTGCTTGGCGCCGAGATAGGTGCCAAGAGTCTGCCAGTACGACTGTTTCATCACCCTATCCATGGTGAAGCCGCTCATGCGAATCAAGAGTTCCACTGCCGCCTTCCGTTTCTCGATCCATTCCTCCCATTCGGGCTGTCCTGCATATGCCTGTCTGTCATCCTCAAGATCATTGAGAACCCTCCGCAATCCGCTTCTGCGATATGCCGCACCCCTCTCCGCAGGATTCTGAAGGATGGCAGTGACGTTGTAGAGACAGTCGATCAGCGAGCGAATGAGCGCAATAGCGCTCACACCATATTGAATGCTCCAGTTGGGATCGTCGCGCCGGCGCTCGTCGGCATTGAGGTAAAAACATCAGATTGTAGACGCTCCGCGAATACCGCAGCATTGTTGCGATATCTTCAGATACGAACGGAGGCCATCCGCCTTGCGAAACACCTTCCCTGAATACCTTCTCTACCATCGTCTGCGCCAACCAAGCTAGGTCGTGCTGAAAAGAGCTGGCGTCAACCCTGACAACCCTGGTCGCGTCTTCCATGTGTGCGTTTCCTTCGCCCGTTGTGAATTATCGCGCGCTTGTCCGGAGAAGTACATTGGCCGGAAACGGCCTTGTGAGAAATGGCCCCTGCCTTGCCGCCATCTGGCGGGTAACCGGTGCGGCGCGGGTCATGGGCGCCGCCAGCCCGGATTTTGGCCGCGTCCGTGTCGAGCGTCCATACGTACCACAGCGTGCACTCCGGGGGAGGGGTCATCCCGTGAATTTCCGGGTCTAGGTTCCCCGCGCCGCCATCAGCCATGGAAGAACCGGCGGGCCATAGCCTCGCGCGCCTTCAGCCCCTCCCCCTCGAACTGGCTTACAACCTGCTCCAGCAGATCCGGAATTTCAAGGCCCTGGGGGCGCTTCTGCCGGCAATCCAGGCAGCGCGATCATCGCGAAACATAAGCGGGCTGGCCGGACAATATACCGCCGGCTCGCAACACGTAGAGGAACCCGGCCTCTTCGACCCTCGCCCTCAGAATCCGTCGCCCGCGGTAAAATGGTTATCAACATGGACCGTGTGCCACCAAAACTCGTCAAAGATCCGCCGAACCTGGTCCGGACCGGCTCGTTCTCGCTGGATCGGCTGTTGAGCCACATCGACCCTGGAACGGCAGAGGATTCCGAAGACTTCGTACGCCTGATCTATGAGCGGCGCCACATTGACCTCCCCTCCGACTGCAACGGCAAGATTGGTCGTTGATACAGACGTCGCCAGCTTTGTTTTCAAGTGGCATCCCGAATTCGCGCCACGCTACGTTGCCATTATGCGCGGTTCCGAGTTGGTCGTTTCATTCATGACTCTGGCCGAGATGCGCCAAGGCGCACTGGAGGCGATCTGGGGGCGGCGCAAATGCGACGTGCTGGAGGCGTATCTGGCCGACTTTTCAGTGCTCCATTCCGACAGCCTGCTGTGCTCTACGTGGGCCGCCGTGCGGAACGAGAGCACGCGCAAGGGACGTCAAATGGGTTCCGCCGACGCATGGATTGCGGCTACGGCGCTGGCTCTGTCGGCACCGCTAGTGACGAACAATCCCAAGGACTACCGCCACCTGGACAGGCTCCAGCTTGTTTCCACAGCGGCCCGATAGCCGTCAGATTGCGAAAAACTGGGTCGCTTGCTCCTCGAAAGTCGCGATCTGGCGGGTAATCGGTGCGGCACGGGTGATCGGCGTCACTAGCCCGGATTTTTCCCGCCTCCGTGTCGAGCGTCAATACGCACCGCAGCATGCACTCCGGGGGAGGGATCATCCCGTGAATTTCCGCGTCTCATCCGCCGCCTCGGAAGGTTTCCTGCGCCCCCTTCAGCCGTGGAAAAGTCTGCGGGCCATGGCCTCGCGATCCCTCAGCCCATCCCCCTCGAAATCCCTTACAACCTGCTCCAGCAGATCCGGAATTTCAAGGCCCTGGGGGCACTTCGGGAGGCAATCCAGGCAGCGCGAGCATAGCGAAGCATAAGCGGGCCGGCCGGACAATATGCCGCTCGCGCGCACCACGTAGAGGAATCCGGCCTCCGTCTTGCCGAAGGTGTGAAAAGCGTTGAAAAGATCGAAGCTGCCGGGGATATCCACGCCCGAGGGGCACGGCTGGCAGTACCCGCAGCCGGTGCAGCCGGCCTTCATGATTTCGCGGTATTTCCGGCCCACTCTCGCGACCAGGCCGAGTTCCGCATCCGTGAGCGAACCCGGACCTGCGTCGGCGGCGATCCTCAGGTTCTCTTCCACCTGCGCTTCCTCGTTCATCCCCGACAAGGCCACGGTCACTTCCGGGTGGTCCCAGACCCACCGCAGAGCCCACTCGGCGGGGGAACGGTGCCGTTCGGCCTCCCGCCAAAGGGCATCGATGGCCGGCGGCTGCGGGGAAACGGCCAGCGTGCCGCCTCGAAGGGGCTCCATCGCCATCACCCCGAGGCCCTTCGCGGCGGCGTACTTCAGCCCCTCGGTGCCGGCCTGGTGCTCCTCGTCGAGGTAGTTGTATTGAATCTGGCAGAATTGCCAGGGATAGGCGTCGACGATGCGTTTGAAATCCTCGCGCAGCCCGTGAAAGGAGAAGCCGGCATTCACGATCCGCCCGTCCGACTTCGCCCGGTCGAGAAAATCCGCGGCGCCGAGTGCCGCTATCCGGTCCCAATTATCTCCATTGAGCGAGTGAACCAGGTAGTAATCGATCCGGGACGTGGCCAGTTTCCGCAGTTGCGCGTCGAGAAAGCGGTCCATGTCCGCGCGTTCCTTGACGAGCCACGCCGGCAGCTTGGTAGCCAGTTTTACCCGCTCGCGGTATCCGCCGGCAAGGGCGCGGCCGACAAAGGGCTCGCTTTCGCCCCCATGATAGGGCCAGGCCGTGTCGACATAATTCACGCCGCGGTCGATGGCGTAGCGGATCTGGCGGGCCGCCCTTTCTTCGTCGATCCGCCCATCCTTCTGCGCCAGGCGCATGCAACCGAATCCCAGGATCGACAACTTGTCTCCGGTCTGCGGCGCCTTCCTGTAGAGCATTGGTTCTCCCTGGTGGAAGCGACATTGTAGCTCTCAGGTTGTCACGGCCGTTGTTTTCGCGGTGCTGGGCGAAGCTGCCAGCCATCGGCCGTCAGCCGTGCCGGAGCGGCTGATCGCTGAGAACCTGTGAAAAATCAAATCGCAGGCCGAAGGCCTATTCCCAAGGTCGGCAAGTGCATTGGAATCTGTGTGGAGTAGGCGTTTACGCCTGCGCCTTTTCGGCTGCAGCCGATTCTTTCACAGCTTCTGACCGCTGACGGCTTGTCACTTCGGCAGGAACTTGAAATCCGAAATCGCGATCTCGTCGTTTCCCTGGATCAGAAATCCGAACTTGCCCTGGGTGAAATCGCGGCCCGGCTCGACAAAGGTATCGAGCGTTTTCCAGTCGTTGCCCACGCGCACCTTTTGCACCAGGCGGTCCGGCGTCACCTCGATCTGAATGGTGAACGCCTTCTGATTGCCGAGATTGTGCGGCGCCTTGACCCTCTCGAGCCGCTTGCCCTTTTCGATCACCCCGGCCCAGAAATTCTTCCGGTCCATCTCGTAGAGCAGGTAGTTCTTGGGATCGAGATACTGGAGGTACCAGCGGATCGCGCCTGCCCGGAATACGCCGCCGCCTTTCAGCAGTTGCACGGTGAAGGTGAAGACGCCCTTGGGCGGCAGCTTATACGGCACGAATCCGCCGCCCGCGTGGACCCAATTGTCGCCGTCCTTCTTCCAGCTCTGCGCGTCCTCGAACTCCGCCATTCCGCTTGCCACCACGGGTGGAGGCGGGGCCGGCCGCGCAGCCAGGGTGAACTCCACTTCCCGGTTTTCGCCCGCAGCCAGTTGGACGCGGGTGGTGGATTCGGTGAATCCCGCCGCGCTCGCCGAAAATGTGTAGTTCCCCGGCGGCAACTCGATCTGGTTTCCGCGGGCTTCGTGCGGCTCGGTTTCGTCGCCGCGGCGGTAAGTGATGGTAGCCGAGGCAGGGTTGCGGGTGATCCGGATGGTGCCGCTGGCGGCAGCCAACACCACGTCCGAGCCCGCCAGCACTACTGCATGGCCGGCATGGAAGGATCGCTGCAGGCGCTTGGGCAGGTACCGTTCGCGCCGCAGTTCGACGATGTGGTCGCCCGGTTGGATGTCGCCGAGGTTGAGCGATCCGTCCGGCCCCGCCGCACCGGCGTTTCGCTGGTCGATGAAAACCTCGGTACCGGCGATCGCGCCGTGGATTTCGAGCGAGCCGAATTGCGGCTGCGGTTTCAGATCGAACCGCAGGCGAACTTCGGCGCCTTTCTTCACTTCGACCGTCTGCGCGGGCTCGTCCTCGAATCCGCTCTTGGCCACCCGCACCGTGACCTTTCCAAGGATCTGGACGCGCAACTGGCCGCGCTGGGTGCGCCGGCGGTACTCCTTGTCGTCGAGAAATACGCGCACGTCGTCCTGGCCGGTCGAGACAATCAGGGTGCCCGCGTTGATGTCCATTTTCAGGAAAGCGGTCAGCATGGGCGCCGCGCCGAAGTTCTCGATCATGTTGTGCCGGTCTGGCCCCTCGCCCGCCACGATCTCATTGACACCCGGATGAAAACCGGTGAGGTCCGTCCCGGCCGGACCGGCATCGCTTTGCGGCTGGCCGTTGACCGCGAGTTTCCAGGGGCCTGCGTTGGTCACGACGCGCGCCTGGTTGCCGAAGCTGGCCACCAGCACCGCGATCAGGTTCCGCGCTTTTACGGGGCCGGCTACCACCGGCATCCGCGCATCCGCGATCTCAAAGGAAAATGAGGCGTCCCCGTTCTGCCCGGTGACTTTCACGGTGTGCGTGCCCGCGGCCAGCTTGTCGAGTACCAACTGCCCTTCTTCGAGATCGGCCGGCGGCTGATCGTCCAGTACGACCTTGCCCTGCTCCAGATCTGTTAGCAGGCGAACCGATTGCGCCTCCGGCTGAAGCGTCATGCTGACCGTGACCGCATGCCCGGCCGTCACGGTGACCGCGCCCGCCGCCGGCTCGAAGCCGTCCAGAGACGCGGAGACCTGGTAAGTGCCCGGCGCCAGCGCCAGCTTGCAGTTGGATGTGCAGGTGGCCTGGTTGCCGCCGCCGCCCGCGGCCACCTTCACGGACGCGCCCGGAGGAGCGGTCGCAATGTCCACTTCGACGGCTGCGTTGCGCGCCGCCTGGTTCGCGTTGCGCTTCCTGATTTGCTGCAGCAGCCAAAAACCGAGCGCCAGGACAACCAGCAGACCGGCGATTGGCCCGATCACCGCCGCGCGGTTCCAATGGGACGGCGGGCGGGACGGCGCCGGAGGCTGAGCCGGCGGCCAGATGGGCGGCTGGGGCGGATTCTCCCCCATGACCACCAGCGCGGGCGGAGCCGGCTCGGGCAGAGCGGAGTCGAAGTAAGGGAATGGCAGCGGCAAAGGCGTCGCCGGAGGCGTCACGGACGGTTCGGGTGGGGCAGCCGCCGCTTGCGCCAGGATATCCGGCGGAAAAGTGGGCAGCGGAGGCGGTTCTGCCGCCAGCAGCGGGGGCGGGGGCGGAGGCGGGGAGGTCTCCTGTTGCTTGAGCGCCACGCCACGCGCCATCAGGCGCTGCTTGACCTCGTTTCCTGTGAACTGTACGTCGAAATCGCCAGGGAAAGCCTGGATGATTTCGTTCAGCCGGAAATAGATCGGCTTCAGTGCAGCAAGCTCAGTAGCTGACTCGATCTGCTCACCGAGCCTCCTGAGCTCCTCGTGAGGATTGACGTTTTCCAGGCTCACCCTGAATATCGTACACCTTCGGAAGACCCGCTCGATAACGTCACTCAAATATCGTGCCCGGATTGTGGCTTTACAGCCGGCGCCACCGCTTCCCTCCGGCGCTCGCGCGCTGGCCGCTGTCCTTCGCCTGCCGGGTATGGAGACCCACCTTCTGGTGGCGCACCGGAGCGCCGTTTGGGCCGCATTTTTTGAGCTAAAATTAGGTACGCTTCCCGATATGGCCTTGGATTCGATGCAGGGATCGTTGCGGCAACGCGGCGTTCGGCTCACGCGCCAGCGGCAGATCCTTCTCGATCTGATCGACAAATCCGGGGAACACCTGGACGCGGAGCGCCTCTTTCAACTGGCCAAGGAGCGCGATCCTAAGCTCAACCGCGTAACCGTCTACCGTACCCTCAAAATGCTCAAAACCGGCGGCCTGGTGGACGAGTTGGACCTGATGCACCATGAAGGCGACCAGCACTACTACGAGACCCGAATGAAGCAGGAGCACGCCCACGTGATCTGCCTGCGTTGCGGCAAGGTGGAAGAGTTCTTCGGCGAGCCGCTGCGGCGCCTGCGTCGGCAGGTTGAGACCCATTTCGGATTTCAGGTGCTGCTGGCGCGCACCGAAGTGGGCGGATATTGCTCGCATTGCCAGACGCTGCGGGCGCGCGAAGTGGAAGTGGCGCGCCGCGCGACTCCGGAGCCGGCCGGCCGGGAGCGCAAAGCCCGCCCCCGCCGCTAACCGCAATGGAACCGAGCCCCAGTCTTCCGCCCGCCGCATCGGCCGCCGCATCACCCGCGCCGGGGCCGGCCTCGTTGACCGTGACCGACCCCAACGGGCATCGCATCCGCGTGTCGCTCGATCCGCTCCCGTTTCATATCGGCCGCCACGCGGACAATCAACTGATTCTGCGCGACAGCCGGGTTTCGCGCAGCCATGCCCGCATCGAAGTGGAGCGGGGCGAATATGTGGTGCACGATTGCGGCAGCCGCCACGGCACGTTCGTCAACGGCGCGCGCGTCGAGCGGCACGCGCTGCGGCCCGCCGACCGCATCGAGTTCGGCGCGCGCGATTCCTACCAGGCGGTTTTTTCGCTCGACGGCCAGGAGCTGAAACGCCTGGTGGAGCAGGTGGTCGCGCCGGAAAGAAGCGAGGGCAGCGGCGTCAACGTGGGTGGCAATATGGGCAAGCTCCGCGCCATCCTCGACCTGGCGCGCACCTTGCAAAGCTCGTTCTCGGTAAACGACGTGCTGGCGCAAGTGGTCGACGCGGCGCTTACGGTTACCGGGGCCGAGCGCGGTTTTCTGCTGCTCCGCTCCGCCGAGGCGCTGGATATGCGCGTGGCGCGCCACCGCCACGGCCACAATCTGCACGACACCGATCTGCGCGTGCCGCGCGAGCTGATTCACCGCGCGCTGCGCCATCGGCGCGAACTGCTTTCCATGAATTTCGACCCTCTGGGCGACGACGACACCCGCCCCGCCAACAGCGTCGCCGACCTGGAATTGCGCAGCGTGGTGTGCGTTCCGCTGGTGCGCATTCGCGCCGGGCAGGGCGATGCCACCAGCGTGCTTTCCACCGCCAGCGAAACCGTGGGCGTGTTATACATGGATTCCCGCGTGGCGGCGGCTGACCTGGCCGGCGGCAACCGCGAGCTGCTGCAGACGCTGGCGAT
>Ga0187848_10004218_pt1 | contig 10097 bp, 9 predicted proteins | sample June2016WEW_4_40_FD_132424 | JGI IMG/M metagenome (GOLD analysis project Ga0187848, IMG submission 132424) | Peatland microbial communities from SPRUCE experiment site at the Marcell Experimental Forest, Minnesota, USA - June2016WEW_4_40 | ecosystem: Environmental > Terrestrial > Soil > Wetlands... | reverse complement strand
GGAGAACGGGCCGGGAATGCAGCCATGGAGGAAATCGTTATGGCCCTAGAGACCCGGAAGGATTTTTTCGGATTTAGCACGGGAATCAAAAAAGAGCACATTTATCAGTCATCGAGACTCCTGACTCATATAACGGGCATACCAGTTCAACCGAACAAGGCGATTGTCGGAGCCAATGCGTTCGCGCACGAATCGGGCATCCACCAGGACGGGTTAATCAAAGAGAAGATCACGTATGAAATTATGACACCTCGATCCGTCGGTATCTCCGGGACCCATCTGGTTCTCGGGAAGCACTCAGGCCGTCATGCCGTCTCCGAACATCTCAAGAAAATAGGTTATAATCTGACCTCAGGTGAACTTAAGAAGGTATTTGTCAGGTTCAAGGAACTGGCCGACGTCAAGAAAGAGATCTTTGATGAAGATTTGGAGGCCATCGTATACGAAGAAGTGTATAAGATTGCCGAGAGGTACAAACTGGTCTATCTGAATGTAGTGAGCGGGAACGTGGCCATACCTACGGCGACCATGCAGATGGAAGTAGACGGGAAAATCATTCAGGACGCAGGTTTTGGCGTGGGGCCTGTGGATGCGACCTTCGCCGCCATCAGGAAAATTACCAACACCAACTACCACCTGCTGAAGTATGTAGTTTCCGCAATTACCGGAGGAACGGATGCATTGGGTGAGGTCATGGTTCAACTCAAGTACAACGGGCGCTCTGTGGCAGGACGCGGCGCCGAGCCCGATGTCATTGTAGCCTCTGCAAAGGCATATATCAACGCGCTGAACCGTCTCGAGTTTCTTAAAGGGGATGTGAAAAAGGTTAAAGTTGTATAAAAAAGGACTTTAGTGTAAGGAAATATCGTAAATAAATGAGTGGAGAATTAACAACGTGGGAATGACCATCACGGAAAAAATACTGTGCCACCACACAGATCTCAAAGAGATACATCCTGGGATGCTGATAAACGCAAGAGTGGATATAGCCCTCGGAAATGATATAACGGCTCCCATTGCCATCGCGGAATTCAGAAAGGCCGGGGGGCTTAAGGTTTTTGATCGGGACAAGGTGGTGCTTATACCTGATCACTTCACACCAAATAAGGACATCGATGCCGCCCAGCAGTGTAAGTTCATCAGGGAATTTGCCCGGGAACAAAAATTAACCCACTACTATGACGTTGGTGAAGCGGGCATTGAACATGCCCTCCTTCCCGAACAGGGCATCGTTTTACCGGGAGACCTGGTCATCGGCGCCGACAGCCATACATGCACTTATGGCGCCCTAGGGGCCTTTGCCACCGGCGTTGGCAGTACCGATCTTGCCGCCGCTATGATGACCGGTGAGGTCTGGTTCAGGGTCCCTGAGACGATGAAAATTGTCTTTTCCGGCAAGATGAAAAAATGGGTTTCCGGCAAAGACCTAATCCTCTATATCATCGGTCTTATTGGTGTAGATGGTGCCATTTACAAAGCGATGGAGTTCACCGGCGAAACCATTGGACGGCTAAGCATGGCGGACAGATTGACCATAGCTAACATGGTCATTGAAGCAGGCGCAAAGAACGGCATTTTCGTACCGGATGATATAACAAAAGCCTACGTAGAGGAGAGAGCAAAGCGGCCCTACAGGTTTTATAACTCTGATCCTGATGCTCAGTATGCGGATGTTATCAATATCGATGTCAACAAGATAGAGCCCCAGGTGGCATTCCCCCATACGCCATCAAACGTCAGGGGGATCAGCCAGGTGGGCGATGTCAAGATTGATCAGGTTGTTATCGGATCATGCACGAACGGTAGAATAGAGGACCTCAGGGTTGCAGCGGGCATCCTCAAAAAAAAGAAGGCGGCCCCACATGTACGCTTGATCGTCGTGCCCGCCACGCAGGGGATATACAAACAAGCCCTTCAGGAAGGCCTCATAGAGATATTTATCGATGCACATGCGGCGGTCAGCACGCCGACCTGCGGCGCCTGTCTTGGAGGTCACATGGGCGTGTTAGCGGATGGTGAGAAGGCCGTTTCCACAACGAACAGGAATTTCACCGGCCGCATGGGGCATACCGGCAGTGAAGTATATCTTGCCAGCCCCGCTATTGCTGCGGCATCCGCGGTTTTGGGACGGATTGCCAGTCCGCAGGAGTTGTAGAGGGTAAAATATTATGAAATTCAGAGGGAAAGTCTGGAAATTTGGAGACGACATAGATACCGATGCCATCATCCCTGCCCGTTATTTAGTATCATCTGACCCTGCATTTCTCGCCGCCCACTGCATGGAAGATGCCGATCCTGAATTCGTGAAAAAAATAAGCGTCGGCGACATCATTGTGGCAGGGGATAATTTTGGCTGCGGCTCATCAAGAGAACATGCACCCATCGCCATCAAGACCGCTGGGATTTCCTGCATCGTTGCTAAAAGTTTCGCCCGCATATTTTACCGGAATGCCTTCAACATCGGACTGCCCATTTTTGAATCGAGAGATTTGTGGGACATGGTTTCCGAGGGCGAGGAGATCGAGGTGGATGGCAGTAGTGGAACGATCAGAATGTTAGGCACTTGCAGAGGACCCTTACGTATAGAACCCATTCCACCGTTCATGCAGCAACTTCTCAGAGACGGTGGGCTGATGAAACACATCACGAAAAAAAGAGCATAATCGAAAAAATATTCCACAAACCCACAGTGATGAAAGGAATCATCGTATCGTCTGCCATGGCACCCGCCCTTTTTTTCGAATCCATATCAATCCCCCCGCCCCGTAGAAATATATACAGACGTATGGGATTCGTAAAGGGCGTTACAGATTTACCAGCCTCGCAAAAGGAGGAGATAGAAAGGTATATAAGGGATGCAGCATCGCTCATTCACCTGAAGGGCGCGGGCTTACGCATGCCTATCGTGGAGATTAAAGGCACCAAGATTATCCTTCCAGGCGGTGTAGAATTTGAAAGTCGTCAACTAGCCAGGTTTCTTGGCAATTGCAACGAGATAGTCCTGATGGGAGCCACAACGGGCTGGGAAATCATGAATGTCATCAAGGAAGATGCCTCCGGGGCGAATATGACCCGCGGCATCATCTTGGACGCAGCTGCGAGTGAGATAGTAGAAGCCGCCCTGGACTGGATCATGGACTACTTCAAGCAGTCGTTAAAGAGGGAAAACAGGAGACTGCTGGGGAAACGATACTCTGCAGGCTATGGTGATTTATTCCTGGAAACCCAAAAAACTATGTACCGCCTCCTTCAACTCGATAAGATCGGTATAGAAATCACAGAGAGCTGCATGCTTGTCCCAGAAAAGACCGTCACCGCCATCACCGGTATAAAGGCGCAAGGGTCATGAGGTGCCCTTTATTGTTATGACAAGGATGGACGCATTATAATATCTTGATATTATGGTATGCTGATATTATAAGACGAATAGTGCAACAAAAATGAGGAATATGCGATCTACTATATGGATAGATCATTGGATAAAAAAAAGAGGCTCGTCAATCTGTTGAAAAGAAGGATCCTGATTCTTGACGGTGCTACGGGGACAGAGTTGCAGAAGCGGGGAATGCCGTCCGGCATATGTCCTGAGGTGTGGTGTCTGGAAAATCCCGCAGCGATTCAGGATATTCACAGAGCATATCAAAAGGCAGGTTCTGATATTATCTATACCTGTGCCTTCGGCGCGAACCGATTAAAGCTCGGCCAATACGGTTTTACAAACGTCAAAGAAATCAACAAACAACTTGTAGTTCTGGCGAGGCGTACATTGGGAAACGGGGCTCTGATTGCCGGCGACATCAGCTCTACAGGTCATTTTGTGGAACCTTTTGGTGACTTGGTGTTTGAAGAGGCGGTCGAGATCTTCAAAGAACAGATTCGGGGTCTTCTCGAAGGCGGCGTAGATCTTTTGGTCATCGAAACCATGATGGACATACAGGAGGCGCGGGCGGCGCTTATCGCCGTCAAAGAGATCACCGATCATTTCGTCATGGTCACCATGACCTATGAGATGAACGGCTATACGCTTGGCGGCACCGATCCTGTCGCGGCTCTCATCACTCTGCAGAGTCTCGGGGCCGATGCCGTCGGATGCAACTGTTCAACAGGGCCGGAGGCTATGTTGAAGTTGATTGCCGCCATGAAACCGTATGCTACGGTTCCGCTAGTAGCCAAGCCCAATGCAGGGATGCCGAGGCTGGCCGGCAACGAGACTCTCTACGACATGGGTTCTCAGGAGTTTGCATCCTGGGGAAAGGAGTTGGCGGCAGCCGGTGTCAATCTGATCGGTGGGTGCTGCGGCACGACGCCCGAACACATCGCGGCACTGAAGAAGAGAGTGGGCAAGGCCCGAGTAATTTCTCCTGTGAGAAAATCCGTAGGCGCTGTTAGCTCTGCCAGGGCCTTCAAGATATTTGATAAGAGTAGTCCGCTTCTCATAATCGGTGAGAGAATTAATCCCACAGGCAAGAAGGCACTGCAGCAGGAACTCCTCGAAGGCAAGATGAACATAGTCAGGCAGATGGCAAAGGAACAGGAAACTGACGGGGCCGATCTCCTCGATGTGAATGTAGGGGTTCACAAGATTGATGAGGCTGATACCATAAAAAAAGTCATTTGTCTGTTATCAACATGTACTGCACTGCCCCTGGTCATCGACTCCCCCAACACGGAAACGATAAAGGTCGCTCTTCGCATATATCCCGGTCGCGCCCTGATAAATTCTATTTCCGGCGAACGCAGGAAATTGAAAAAGCTCCTGTCCACCGCGTCAAAATACGGCGCCATGTTTATTCTCCTGCCGGTCGCGGACAACGAGATACCGGAAACAGCGGCGAGAAGAAAAAGAATAATAAAGGATGTGTTCCAGGCCTCCCGGCGCTTCGGATTTTCTAAAGATGATGTCGTCGCGGACGGTCTGGTTATGACCGTGGCCTCGAACCCTGGGACGGTAAAGGAAACGCTCTCTACCCTGGCCTGGTGCAGAGACAGCTTCCAGTGCAGAACTGTTCTCGGTCTTTCCAACGTATCCTTCGGCATGCCCGCGAGGAAGTGGATGAATGCCGCGTTTCTCGCCATGGCGCAGGCGACGGGACTGGCCATGGCGATTGCCAATCCTGCCGACAAGGAGCTCATGAAGATAAAGATGGCAGGCGACGTATTCATGCAGAAGGATAGAGATGCCTCGGCGTATATCGAGCATTTCTCAGAGCATGCCGCGACAGAAGAGGTCCATGCCATGGCGGCCACGGCCACGCCGGACCAGGACGTATACGGTGCGATACTCGAGGGAAACAGGGACAATATTACCAGCCTCGTGGATAATGCCCTTGAATCCGGTACGAGGCCCTCCGCACTTCTTGACGACATAATGATCCCGGCAATTAACCGGGCGGGCCAACTCTTCGATCAAAGAAAGTATTTTTTGCCGCAGTTGATAGCCAGCGCCGAGGCAATGAAGGCTGCCCTGGCGCGAGTTGAGCCAAAGCTTAAACTGGGAAAGGGCGAAAGCCATGGGAAGGGGGTCATCATTCTTGCGACAGTGAAAGGGGATATTCATGATATCGGCAAGAACATCGTCTCCCTGATGCTGAAGAATCACGGCTACAAGATTGTTGACCTCGGCAAAGATGTGCCGTCCAACGCCGTCATTGAATCCATCAGACGCGCAAGGCCCGATGTGGTAGGTCTTTCCGCCCTCATGACCACGACCATGGTGAACATGGAAGAGGTCATTAGCCTTGCCCGGGCTAATGGGTATTCATGTCCGTTTATCGTCGGAGGCGCCGTCGTCACGAAAGCATACGCCGTTTCTATAGGCGCTGCCTATGCTAAAGACGGCGTGGAAGCCGTGCGGGTGGTTGAGCAACTAATAAAATCTCAAAGGGATAATGCACAATGATCCTTGATGAAATGAAACCGAGACTCGCTGAAATCATCCTGGAGCGGTCTTTCCAGTATAGAGACAATCCCCCGTTCACGTTGGCCTCCGGAAAAACAAGCAACTATTATTTTAATTGCAAAACGACAACCATGGACCCTGAGGGAATGTACCTCATAGGGAACATCCTTTTTGAGATGCTTGTTGATGCGGGCATAACGGCGGCAGGCGGTCTAACCCTGGGAGCGGATCCCATGGCCAATGCACTCTCTCTCATATCATACCAGAAGGGAAAACCAATCAAATCATTCGCGGTGAGAAAGGATGTCAAGGATCACGGAACAAAAAAAGGCATCGAGGGGAATGTTGTACCCGGCGAAAGAGTTGCCATTTTAGACGATGTTATAACGACGGGAGGATCGACGATAACTGCCATAGAGATTACGAGAGAAGCCGGTCTCAAAGTTAACCGCGCAATCGCCCTCATTGACAGAGAGGAAGGCGGCAGGGAAAATATAAGAAAGTACATTGACAGGGTCGATTCTGTTTTGACAAGATCAGATATCATGAGTCTCTACAAAGGTAATCAAAAACACATAAAATGATTTATTATGAAAAGAACATTAATCATGATTGTCTCCGTATCACTCTTTTTGGCATTTATTCCTCTATCAGCTTGTCAAAGGGTCGAGCCCAAGAAGCCCGAGGTATCGGCTGTCTCACCCGTGCAGCAGTGCCCACCTGCAACTGCACTTCCACCTGCGCAACCGCCGGTTCCTGCCCCGCCTGAAGCAGTGCCACCTACTAAAGTGCCCTCTGTCCAGCCTCCTGCCCGCGGCGAGCCGACATCTGCACCGGAAGTCCCGACTCCGGCTCCCGTCGCGGCTACGAAGCCGACGGCTGCGGATACCATCCGGGTCGCAGTATTTGACTCAGCGCAGATGCAGAACGGCGCCCCCACAGGCTGGTTACTAGAAACTAAGAAAGGAGAGCCTGTTCTCAGCCTGGAAAAGGGATCAAGGCTTTATTATATCCATATGAAAAGCAGGAATTCATCCTTCGGCGTAAAAAGGGGAATAACGGTTGATATAAAAGAGTACCCTTATTTGAACTGGAGATGGAAGGTCACGCGGCTTCCTGATGGTGGTGATGTGAGAAAGAGCAATACTGATGACCAGGCAGCGCAGCTTTATGTGGCTTTCACTCCTACGGGGTTTCCGGAGGCCTTAAGCACACCCGTCCTTGGCTATATCTGGGATAATGAGGCCCCCAGGGGATGGACAGGTAGGAGCTCGGCAATCGGTGGGGGAAAGCTGAGGTATGTCGTCGTCCGGAACAAAACAGATGGTGTAGGACAGTGGCATACAGAAAAAAGAAACATTTACGAAGACTACAGGAATCTCTTAAAGGACATTCAATGCGCCGAGCCCGCCGGATTGACCCATGGTGTCGAGTTTTACATCAATACGCAAAACACCAAGGCTTGGGCGGAAAGCTATATCGGTAACGTGTATTTCAGCAAGAGGTAGCAACCCTTGAACGTATCCGGTTAACTGCAAGGTGCGCCCTTCTAACCGGTTCCGTAAGCCTGTAACCCCGGCAGCATGAAAGGGCCACCTGAACCGACCTTTGCAATCCTATCTTATGCCCAGGCGATATGAATAACGGGTTGACCTTCTTCTTGGTCCGGACAACAGCACCTATGATTCGCCCGTCCAGCTTAAGATCTGTGTAGTCTCCGACCCTAGGTCCGACTTCGCCGTGTACGCCGACCAACCTTTTCTTGGCACAACCTATGGTTGGTATATCCAGGAACAATCCCATGTGTGAAGCGAGACCGATGCCTCTGGGATGGGCAGTCCCCTGACCATCAAAGATAACGCAGTCCGGAACTCTGGTGAGCTTCTCAAAGGCTTTTAGCAGTGCCGGGCCTTCCCTAAAGCTCAGCAACCCCTGGATATACGGGAAGGGGGCCCTTTCCGCAACGGAGACCTCTTCAATGATATCCATGGTCGGGTTAGCCAAGAGAACAACGGCGGAGAAAAACATATCGTTTTGTTTGGAATAGGATATGTCGGCGCCAGCGATGGTTCTGATCTCTCCGGGAAAATATTTGTCATGAAGGATCAGTTTCCCTTTGAGTTCCGCCTGGATGTTGACGGCTTTATTATATGTAATGTCCCAAGAGTGGAGATATTTGATCTGCATCTTGACAGGGAAACCCCTCACGATGGGGCGGCATTCCGCCGAAAGCATCAAGAATACTGTTTCAATATGCTTCGTGCGTCATCGATGTCTTTTCTTATCTGTTTCACCAGGAGCTCGGGGTTTTCAAATTTTATTTCGTTACGAATCCTGTCTATAAAAAGGATATTTACTTTTTTCCCGTAGATATCTCCGTCGAAATCAAGTAAGTAAGCTTCAACAGAAAGGTCGGCATCAGAAAAGGTGGGATTGAAGCCTATATTCAAGACACCTCTGTAGCGGCCTTCAGCCAGATGCGAAATAACGGCATAGACGGCCTGGGCAGGGATTAATTCCTTTTCGGGCTTTATGTTAGCCGTGGGAATTCCGAGAATGCTGCCCCGCCTTTTTCCCGGGACAACAATACCGCTCACATTGTAAGGTCTTCCCAGAAGCCGCGCAGCCGCCTTCACATCACCTGCGAGAATCAAATGTCTAACACGAGTGCTGCTGATGGTTTCGCCATCGAGTTTGACGGCATCAATGATGTCTACCTCAAATCCAAGTTTTTTTCCAAATTCTGCGAGAAATGCCTTGTTCCCCATCTTGCTTTTTCCGAAGCTGTAATCATGGCCGATGAATATCTTTCTGATGTGAAGTTTATCCCAGAGGATATTACAGACAAACGACTCGGCCGTCATCTTGGAAAAATTGAGGTCGAACGGGATGAGTATTAATGCATCAACGCCGATATCTTCAAAAAGCTTGATCTTCTCTTCAAGAGAGGTGAGCAGATAGAATGGCCTTATATCCGGGTGAAGAATCTTTTTCGGGTGAGGCTCAAAGGTGATCACCACAGCACAACTCTTTCCCCTGTGGGCCTCCTCTATAAGTTTCTTAAGAATCGGTATGTGGCCCAAGTGGACTCCGTCGAAATTCCCTATTGTGACGAAAGCATCCCTAAATTCACCGGGCATTTTTTCCAAACTTTTGATGACTTTCATCTTTTGGCTTTCCTTATCCACCCTTTCTTAATTCCACGCTAACATAGCATTAATATGGCTAATTTCAAGTCCAATTTTCCTTGACAATAGTCCGACTATCATTGTAGACAATCAACATAACGTCTGTCATTACAAACAGCATGCCGAAGTGGCGGAACTGGTAGACGCGCTAGGTTCAGGGTCTAGTGGGCATTAGGCCTGTCCGGGTTCAAATCCCGGCTTCGGCACCAAAATTGAAATTTATTTCTTAGTGATAATGGGGACTTAGAGATATGGTCTAAGTCCCCATTACATTTTGGGGGACTTTTGGGGGACTTTTGGGGGACTTTTTCAAGATGAACCGCTCATTTCAACCTGTTCCGAATCAGTTTCAACTGGCGAATTGAAGACCCTCTCCATGAAAGCACTACCCTCATTCCTCTCGTAATTCCTGATGTATGAGTAGTACTTTTCATAGATCATCTGCATGGCCTCATGTCCCATCATCTTCTGTACCCATCCCGGATGTTCGCCTGCATCAAGCATCAGAGTAACAAACGTATGCCGTGTCTGATACATCGACCTTGGCTCAATCCGCATTTCTTCAGCGCCCGTTTCCACACGTGAAAATTCGTAGACATCGGGTCGGCGGGTATTCCATGCCCAAAGAAATCAACCCATACGTTTTACCCGCAGCAGAGCCTATCACAAAGATGATAACGCACACATCGAACAGAAAAACTGGACTTGAAAAAAACAACCCCTTCCTGCTAAGAAAGGCCATGGAAAAAAACTTAAACTCATCTTCTCACATATCAAACCTGGGTAACATTCTTTATGAGTCAACGTTACCCCTATCGATCCTCCTTCGGTAACATTTTATTATGAGGCAACAGGTTAGCTCTTTCGAAAAAGAAATCAATTTCGCCGATTATGGTAAATTGCCGAATGTTTTTATGATTCCATACATTCTCTTAAATATGCCCTTTTTTTAAGAGAATGCTAGTCCATCACACCTACAATGGAGCCGGTGCCTGGCAAGACGAACAACG
>Ga0187848_10004217_pt1 | contig 10100 bp, 13 predicted proteins | sample June2016WEW_4_40_FD_132424 | JGI IMG/M metagenome (GOLD analysis project Ga0187848, IMG submission 132424) | Peatland microbial communities from SPRUCE experiment site at the Marcell Experimental Forest, Minnesota, USA - June2016WEW_4_40 | ecosystem: Environmental > Terrestrial > Soil >... | reverse complement strand
TCCAGCGCTTCCTGGATCACGTCGCTCCATCGGGTCTCTTTTTCGAGTGGCGATAACACCAGTGGCTTCTGCTGGCGCCAGACCCACGCGCCGATGTGGTCGCCGTCCGCAGCAAGGACGATTTCCTTATACTTGTACGGCCGGTTCGCGCTGACGGCATGCAAACGAAGCTGATCGTGAACGGGATCGTGGAGAATCAGTGCGAGAAAGTCGAACGCGACCACGCGGCGCAACGAGCCCGCCAGGGAGTTGCAGAGAGTCTCCAGATCGCTGTGCCCGGCGATCGATTGGGAAAGATCGAAGAGCGCTTTGTAAATGTCCGAACCCGGAACTCCCATATCCACGATGGTATCAAGTGAGCACGAGTGGGGTGCCGGAATTGGTAATTGACGTTGGCAACTGCCGGGCGTCGGCATGATTCAATCCTCAAAGCCTCCCGTCGTCCCCTGGAATCCGTGCGCCGCTTGCCTGAGAACCCATCGGATGGCGCGGGAATCGTCGTAGCAATACGAGAGATTGTGGTTCAGCGTGGAAAAGCAGTGCCCTTGGCATTCCACCTTCATGCTGGCGAGTTGCTGCCGCTCAAAATGCGGCTGCCCGGCCGCTGGTCGCGCGATCCGGCCAGGTACCGATCCAGCGCCTCAGACGGTGCCAAGGATTGAGCCGAACAAAATCCTGGACACAGAAATATCAGCACGGCCTTCTCAAAGACATGGCTCATAGCTAATGTCACGGGACGAAGTGCCCAATGGAGCCCGCCGTCCGCAGGATTGCCCGCTGCATCCACCACCCCACGCCGCTGTATTCTTCCCGGGCGTCGGCAAGTTGCTCAATTCGTGATTCTGCGACTGACGACCCGGGGCCGAACCGCTCCAGGAGTGCCGCGGCTCGCTCTAACCCTCCACCGAACCATTCCGGGGAGTCTACGTAAAAGTCAAACAGCTCCTGTAAGTACTCGTCATTCTGCGGATCGATCTTGACAGCCTTTTCGAGGCTGCGGCGCGCCTTACGGGCATTTTTCGGGGCGGACAGCAGGCCCGATACTTCGGCCAACCGGGCGTACGACTTGCCCAGCCAGTAGTGGAGGACAGCGCAATCGGGCTGCTCCGCTATGGCGTTCTCAAAGGAACGCGTGGCCTGCTTGAACTCACAGGCGAAGAAGTGAAACTGGCCGTCCCTCGCCCATTGCGCTGCGATTTCTGCGCTCCGTGGTCCCGAGGCGGCCGAACCCGCGGTAGCGCTCAACAACAGGATCACACTCCAATACGGCATTTCAGCCTCCCCGTGTTCCTGCATTCATCGCTTGGATTGAGATTTGTCAAACAGCGACAAGACCATGCACAGTCCGATCAGCGTTCCCAGGCACGACACGACCAACATATCTGTCTGTCCTATTCACCAGACGGAAATGATCAGTGCACTTCGATCTCCAGGCAAGACCGCTGCTATTCCGATGGTGGGGATGCCGGGTGCCCGTCGTTTGCCGAAGCAAATGCCGAAGTTCGGCATCGAACAGCCCCGGTATTGAGTGGCGGGCGAGAGTCGCAGTCTCTCGCGCTGATGCCAGCGGGGCGGGAGACTCATTTGGTGCGTCGGATGCTATTGATTTGGGATTCCGGGCGCCATGCCTTCGCGCGTGTCTGCCCAAATGACGATATGAGCGACATACACACGAGAGGGTCATCGGTTCCGGATGCCCTGATTCAATGGACTACTGCTGGTGCGCTCATCGCTTTCGGAGTCATATTCTTCGATGACGCAGTTATTATGGGGCGCACCATTCTCAGCCTGGGCATCCTCAGCGCTACAAACGAAGGACTAAAGCTGTGCGCCCGGCACGCTGGGTCCGACGGCGGCTACCGGCGGGTAAGGTTGGTCCTTGCAGTTGCCTACGTGGTATTGGTGTTGATTGGTTTTCTTTTCCCGCCTTCCGAGCCGTGAGCCCTCGGTGGGGCTGCCGTGGATCTGCGCCGTCGCGCGACATACTGGCCGATTGCGGCTGAAGCGCCGAATATCTTGGCGACGGGGATCAGGCCCGCGATCCGGAACCGTGAGGCCAGGTTTAATACCGCTTCAGAACAAGAAGCGCCTCGTGGTCGGCGGCGCGGCGGGGCCGAGCGCGGCGAAGAAGGCGCGGCGCCTGTGGCTCGTAGGTCTGTCGGAGCGTCGTCAGCGCTGTATCGCCACATTGTCGGCTGCGAGATCGTATCCTTCTTCATGCGCCGTCTTTACTGCATCGGCTTGGAGGGTTTGCGGCCCCGCATCCTTTGGGCTCTTCCAGTGCCGGCGAATCACCTCTTCGCCCGCCACTCTCATTTCACCGCGTAGTCCAGCGGTGGTTTGCTGTCCGCCTGAATGCGCGTGGTCCAGTGCCGTCCCGCCAGACGCTTTTGAAATGCTTCCCTGGCCGCCTGCACTTCCGCCGGGTTCTCGAACAGCTCGACTCCGGCCAGCGCAAGCGTCCGCGCTGCCACCACCATTCCTTTTCTCCCGATGCTCGTTCCGGCGCACGCCGCCGCCTGCCATGTGTGCGCGCCCACCCCCGGCACGAACGTGGCCGCCACGAACTGCCCCGTAGGAACCACCCAGCTTACGTCGCCCGCGTCGGTGGATGCCGACCCGAAACCTTCGGACTTGTCAACCTGCACCTTCTCCGGCCCCGGCTTGTGCACGGGTGTTCCCAGCGTCTTCTGCAACTCTTCAGCGAACCGGCGCTCTTCCGGCGCGAACTCATACCCGCCCGCCTTCTGCATGGCGCGGCCCAACACCTCGGCCAGCCCGTCATTCGGCAGGACGTTCGAATAGTTGGTGCCCTGCTCGAATTCCATGCGCGTCTCCGACGCCAGAGCGCCCGCCTGCGCGCACTTCATGATCCGTTCCCAAATGCCGTCTAGCGCCTGCGCGTCGGGGTGTCGCGCCATCAGATTGGCTTCGGCGAACGCCGGCACGATGTTGGCCGCGCTCCCGCCGTTGGTGATGACGTAATGGATACGCGTCTCCTGGGGCACGTGCTCGCGCAGGAACTCCACCGCGTTCAGCATGATCATGACCCCATCCAGCGCCGATCGGCCGCGCTCCGGTGCCGCCGCCGCATGCGATGCCACGCCGTAAAAACGGAACCTGCCGCCGTTAATCGCCAGCAAGGAATGCAGGTTGACCTCGTTTGCGTCGCTGGGATGCCACGCCAGTACTGCGTCCACGTCCCGGAACAGGCCGGCATGAATCATGTAGATCTTGCCTCCTCCGCCCTCCTCCGCCGGCGTTCCGTAATAGCGGATGGTTCCCTTCAGGCCGCGTACCTGCATTTCCTCCTTGATCGCCACCGCGGCCAGAGCGGAGGCCGAGCCCAGCAGGTTGTGCCCGCAGCCATGGCCCGGGCCGCCCGGCACAACCGGCGATTGCGCCGGCGCGTCCTTTTGCGAAAGCCCCGGCAATGCGTCGAATTCGCCCAGAATCACGATCACCGGCTTACCGCTGCCGAAGGAAGCGGTGAAGGCGGTGGGCATGCCCGCCACGCCGCTTGTCACGTCGAAGCCATTGGCGCGCAACTCCTGCTGGAGCAGCGCCGAGCTCTTGGTTTCGTGGAAGCCTAGCTCGGGAGCTTCCCAGATCTGCCGCGAGATCGCCCCGAAGCGGTCCGCGTGCGCGGCCACGCGAGCCAGAACGGTGTCGGCTGCGGAAACGCAGCCGGTTGCGAGGAGAAAAATAAGAATCGGACGCACGGTTGATTATAGCCGCTCCTTGGCGAGGGATATAGGCTAGCTGCGAGAGAACTGCTGCGCGCGGCGCCCCGGATCCAACCGGTTACAGGGGCAACGGCGTATCAGGTAACGATCTGCCGGTGCCCAGGACAAGCCGAACTCTCCAATCAGTACCCCGGCAGCGGCCACCGATATTCGCTCTTAACGCTCGCGTGCTGTCGCTGCGGACAGGGAAATGTGAACGCCGCGGATTTGACGCTGTGGTTTGCTCGATCGATGTCCAGGTGGATGGTCTCCGCCCAGAACCGCCTGCGTTTCTTGCCGGAGTGAGTGTCGGCTGTGCAATCGTGCGCTGGCTGACGCAATGAGCGAGAATGGGCTTTCTCAGGAGGGGAGATTGCCAGGTGCGGTCGGCGCCGACGGTCAGGGCAGGCAAGGCGGTACAGATAATGTGAGAATTCCATACCCCGAACTCGCCGGCACCTTGGCTGACGTACTGTTGAGACGCGGATTCGAGTGTGATCGCGCGGTGTTGTGCGCGCGCCTGTTCGCCGAGACCACGCGCGACGGTGTTTACTCCCACGGCGTGAACCGCTTCCCCCGCTTCATGCGGATGATCGGCAACGGCAGCATCGATATTCAGGGACGGCCGAAGCTTGTGATGAAGGCCGGGGCCTTGGAACGTTGGGACGGACAACGCGGGCCCGGCAATCTGAACGCTTACGCTTGTATGGGCCGCGCCATTGAGATCGCGCTGGCGGACGGCATGGGTTGCGTGGCGCTGGCGAATACCAACCACTGGATGCGCGGCGGCAGTTATGGATGGCAGGCAGTGGAGGCCGGCGCCATCGGCATCTGCTGGACCAATACCATGCCCAATCTTCCACCGTGGGGCGGCACCGTGCCGCGGCTGGGCAACAACCCTCTGGTGATCGCGGTGCCCCGTGCCAGCGGACACATCGTCCTCGACATGGCGATGTCCCAGTTCTCCTTCGGAGCGCTGGCATCCCACCGTCTTCGTGGCGAGCAACTCCCTGTGGAGGGCGGCTTCGACAGTCAGGGCAACCTGACACGCGACCCGGAAGCCATCGAAATCTCACAAAGACCCCTGCCGATCGGCTACTGGAAAGGGTCAGGGTTATCGCTGGTGCTGGACATGATGGCCGCTATGCTCTCGGGCGGCGCGGCGACTCATCAGATTCCGGCCGACGCGGAACGCGAGGCCGGCGTGTCTCAGGTATTCATAGCGTTCGGCCTCTCCTCGTTTGACGATACCGGCCCGATTGCCGATTCCATCATCGGCACTCTTCGTGCGGCGGAGCGCGAATCCTCCGGCCCCATCCGGTACCCCGGCGAACAAGTCCTTCGGACGCGGGCTGAGAACATGGCGCGCGGCGTGCCCGTCGATCCCACCATTTGGCGTGAGGTCCAGGCACTCTGACCAGTTAGTGGGGTGGGCCTCCGGGCCTCTCTGAACTGCGCGGAGTCAAGTGATCTGGCCGATCGCTGCGCTGACAGCGGGCAGCTTGATTCTGGGTTGTCCATTGCGTTTGCAGAACTTCCGACTGGGACTACCGACATGGGCGGATACCGGGATAAAGGCGGTAGTGACGTCACGGGCGAGCCTGCGGGGCCGCCGCCGCAGGGTGAACCTAACACTACCGGCAGTTCTTGCCCCATACTAAAAGGTGGCTGGGCGGTCGGCAGAACCTCGGCGGTCACCCAAACCCGGCCAACGAGAAGGCAGCGCGCCATGGGAGGCTTCTGCCAAGCCTCGCGAATTATGGATACGACCGGCGCGGGCCGCGAGGTCGCCAAGCATGTCAACCAGTGAACCTTCGGCGATTCAGGAGGTTGTACAACGCCTCCAGCAGTTTTTACGCCTCCGGCGCTGCGAGATCGGCGCACTCCTAAAAGAGACAGGCAAAGCCTGGATCGACGACAACGCACCGCGCCTCGGCGCCTCCCTGGCGTTTTACACGCTGCTGTCCCTGGCCCCTATCCTCATCGTCGTCGTTGCCATCGCTGCGCTTGCGTTTGGCCAAAAGGCGGCTCAAGGTCAGTTGATATGGGAGATCCAGGATCTGGTCGGAACGGAAGGGGCGCGAGCAATCCAGGATTTGATTCAGTCCGCTTACAAGCCCGCAACGGGCACGATGGCGACTGTACTTGGCGTCCTCACGCTGGTTTTGGGAGCGTCCGCGGTAATGGTGGACCTGCGCGACGCGCTGAACACAATTTGGCATGTTCCGCCGGCGCCTTTTTCGAGCCTTCGCAGCTTTCTTCGTCTGGTAAAGGAGCGGTTCTACTTGTTTGGATTGATCTTGGGTGTGGGCTTCTTGTTGTTGGTCTCGTTAGCGCTGAATGCCGCTATTGCCGCATTGGGCTCCCTGTTTGGTTTGCTGCTGCCCGCTTCAGTATCCGTATTGCACCTGGCCGTATTTTTGATTTCGTTTCTGGTGATCACATTCCTGTTCGCAGCCATTTACAAGTTTTTGCCGGATGTTCAATTGAAATGGAGTGACGTAATCGTGGGTGCATGTTTTACCTCCTTACTGTTTACAATTGGAAAGCAGCTCATCGGAATCTATCTCGGCAAAGCGAGTTTTGGCTCGACTTACGGGGCGGCCGGTTCTCTCGTCATCGTGCTGGTGTGGGTGTATTACTCATCCCAATTGTTCTTCTTTGGCGCCGAGTTCACGAAAATCTATACGGAAACTTTTGGTTCTCACCTGGACGCTAAACTTGAGGTGCATCCTCCTAAGCCTGGGAGCGTAATTGTATCTCCCACTACTGGCTTACCGGCGGGAAAAGGCAACGAGGAGGCTTCGGTTAGGTTGACATGACCATCGTTTATCTCTGATTTCCTCGATCGGCGTCGCGCATGAACTCGTCACCTGCGTTGCGGCCGCGATGGCCTCCGGTGCCCGGCTGCGCTGAAGATTTACTCACTCGGTGCCAGCGAAGCGTCTGAAGACGATCTGACAGAATAGCTTCCGATACGAAATGACGCTGGTCTGAACACGCTCACGTGAACAGCACTGCAGCTTGGAGGATCGAAGGATGGCGTTTGGGTGTATACTGAACGGGACCCGGAAGTCCAAGATGGGAATTCCGGTCAGAGGCTGTTGAAGAAAGGCGCGTCCGGTCCAAGAACGGATGGGTCTGGCGCGTAGAGTCTTGTCTGAAGGCAGGGCGACATGGATTACGCACACGCCCAACGGGTTCTCTCGGATCATCTGCTCCGACGGTCGCTCACTCTGAGTTTTCCAGGCAGGTTTGGGCCTCCTTCACCAATCCGGTACTGGGAGGCACCCACTGATGAGTATGGCCGCATGCTCCCGACTGTCTCTCAAATGGGCCCTCCCCCAGTTGAATCCCCGGTAGTGGGTGTCGGGATAGGCGAAGCATCAGGTGGAGGTGAGAGAATCGTCCTTCTCACTGAGATCGAAACGGGCGCCTTCGATTCGAAGAAGCTGGTCGCTTCCCTTGGCATGGAGGACCTGCAAGTCGAAGAGATCCGTGGCGGACGAGCGATATCCACCGCACGGCCTGCCGAAGGGGGCGAATCTCTCGGACATTCGAACGGAGACACTGGCACATTCGGTTGTCTTGCGAAGAACGGAGCCAATGTGTCGTTTCTGCTCAGTTGCAATCACGTGATTGCCGCTTTGAACCACGGACAAAAAGGCGTGGACGCCGTCTGGCAACCGGGCAAGAAGGACGGGGGATCGGCCAACAGCCGCATCGGAGTATTGGAAGATTTCGCCTACATCACCACAGGTGGGCATACGAGTAACCGGATCGACGCTGCGTTGTGCAAACCCGATAATGTTGGAGATGTAAGCACCAAGATCACATCCGTCGGCACACTGGCAGGAGCTCAAAGCATTTCCCTCGGTGCAAGCGTGCGCAAGAGCGGGGCCAAGACAGGTCTGACAAAAGGAAAAGTGCGGCTAAAGAACCTCTCGCTGATTGTGGATTATCCCGGCAACGTCCAAGCACTTTTTGACGGTCAGCTCGGCATTATCAGCCCCCGATCCGGCCAAAACTTCTCGGAGCAGGGAGACTCGGGCTCGATAGTTGTAGACGATCGGAATTGCGCGGTGGGTCTGTTGATGTCGTGCCTTTCAGGGGTAGATTTGACGATCGCCACTCCTATACAAGAAGTCCTGTCGCATTTCCAGGTGACAATTCAGTGAGGCGGAGACAATGGCTTCATGGGATCGCGGATTGAGTCGACACGGGCGGAGGCGAAGCGACTGTTTCTAGGAACGGGTGGTGTCGTCGGCGTCGGCATAGCGAACGACACCGGGCACGGCTTGCTGACATTCCTGATGAGTGAGGACCAGCAACAGACCCGGCAACAAATTGAGTCTTGGGCTATGCGAAATGAGGTTGCAGTTGAATTTCTCGTGACCGGGTCGATCCGGATTCGCGATCAAAAAAAGGAGAAGTGATGGCATTTCGTGACTTATTTCTTGTGGTAAAGGCAGAGCCGGTGGAAAAGGGGGCGGCGGTTGCCGCAGCCGCTCCGAGCAGTTCTGAAGGCGTGTTTCTCAGCGCAAAATCGCTCATGTCTTTCCCGATCGCAAGCGGCGCGGTGAGCATCGTCTGGAAGCTCCTTCAACACTTTTGGGGTGTCGGTGATGTCGTGGTACTATACATCTCGCTGATTGTCGGGGGCGTCATCTTCCTGATTGTCATCTCCGACGATACTGGACGGCCTCGCCGGATTGCCGATTGGATCGTTAGCATCCTGATTGCGCTGTTGAACTCGCTTTTGTTGGCTGCGTCAGCTCTCGGACTCGTCAAAGACGTGCTCGGCAGCGTGGGATGAATCATACTGAGTGCTTGTTCTTAGAGACTCTACCAGTCCTGTTACCGGTTCGGTGGGGTGATTTCTTACTGGGACGGTTTCCCCGCGTTCATACGCGAGCGCAGTTTTTTTTAGGGGTCGCAGAAAGCGAATTGTAATTGTGACAATTCGGCCCAAGTCGTCCCTTCATGCATCGTTCCAGAAGCGGAAGCGTTATTTCGTATTATCGCTAGCCTTTGCGCGCCGAATCAGCTATTCAGAAGCACGATCTTGCCTTCCACGGAACCCCCTGCCAAGAACTCGATGGCTTGTCTCGCTTCGAGAAGCGCAAATGTTCGCGTAACGAGAGCGTCGATCTTCTTCTCCGCCAGGAGGGCGAAGATCTTCGGCAGATCCTCGCGCAATGGTTTGGGGTCCTTCCGGTACAACGCAGTGATGCCGTAAAATTTGCCGCGTCGCCCACGTAAGCGCGCACCCACGAAAAGATTACCGAACATGGCGAGCTTGGAAAGCGTTCCCTCAGCGCCCAGGAAACCAAATCCGACGACTGTGCCGCCTGGTCGCAACGCGCCGATGCACGGACCGGTGTTAGGGCCGCCGACCGCGTCGAATACGTGGTCCACACCATTCGGTTCGAGCGCGCGAATGAGGCGATCGATCGATCCGGCGCGATAGTCTATTGGCGTTGCCCCGAGCGAGCGCAAGGTGTCGTGCTTCGGCGCAGACGCGGCTCCGTACGTCTTCACTCCCAACAGGCGTAGAAGCTGCAGAGCTGCGGTCCCCACGCCTCCCGCTGCGCCGGTAACCAGCGCGGTCTGGCCCGGCCGCACTTTCGCGACGCGATGAATCATCTGCCATGCGGTCACGTAGTTTAAGATCACCGCGGCCGCGTCGCGATCAGAGACGCTGTCCGGGATTGGAAGGAAGTGCTCGGCTTCACGCACGAGGAGTTCGGCAAAGCCGCCGTGGACCGTGAGCGCCGCCACGCGTTGCCCTAATTCGAAGCCGGTGACGCCAGCGCCGATCGCCTCAACCACACCGGCGACCTCGTAGCCAGGCACAAATGGTATTTTCGGTGCGTACAGGTAGTTGCCAGCCAACATGGCCAAATCGGTCGAGCCCACGCCGGCGGCATGTACGCGCACGCGCAGTTGCGTCGGGCCAGGGCGCTCAATGGGTAACTCGACCACCTGGAGAACTTCAGGCCCACCCTTCTTCGTCAACATCACCGCGCGATAGGTCTGTGCCACGCTGCTCGCCATTCTGAGAATTGTCCGCGTCTCGTCCGCACCTAATAATAGGCTATCGCCTAGCTGCCAGCTTCTGCTTCGGCTTCTTTGAACGCTTCCTCCACGTCCGCAAAGAGGAGGGGATCTTTTGCCGGGCGAATTGCTGTATCAGGATTCTTTAGGTACTGGAACTGAACTGTATAGCGTAAACCCACGTGTCATATTCTAAAATTTACTTACCCACCAATTGCTTCACCTTCGCCATATCGGCGTCTGCGCCGCTGGTGTCGCCGGCGGCCCGCCGCGCCGCGCTGCGGTTGATGTAAGCGTTGATGTAGGCCGGGTTCAGGC
>Ga0187848_10004214_pt1 | contig 10104 bp, 8 predicted proteins | sample June2016WEW_4_40_FD_132424 | JGI IMG/M metagenome (GOLD analysis project Ga0187848, IMG submission 132424) | Peatland microbial communities from SPRUCE experiment site at the Marcell Experimental Forest, Minnesota, USA - June2016WEW_4_40 | ecosystem: Environmental > Terrestrial > Soil > Wetlands... | reverse complement strand
TTGCTTACGAACCGGTTTGGGCCATCGGCACGGGCAAAACGGCGACCACGCAGCAGGCGCAGGACGCGCACGCCTTCATTCGTTCGCTGCTGGTGAAGATTTTTGACGAAGCCGTCGCCAAAAAAGTCCGCATTCAATACGGCGGCAGTGTGAAACCGGCGAACGCGCGCGAGTTGATGGGCCAGCCGGACGTGGACGGCGCGCTGGTCGGCGGCGCGTCGCTCGAAGCGCGAAGTTTTGCTGACATTATCAGGAATTCAATATAGGAATTGATTATGAGTTTCATCGTTGCCGTTTTGACGGTTTTTCTGGTTATCAATTGCGCATTGTTGATTCTGCTGATTTTGATTCAACTGCCAAAAAAAGACGCCGGTGCCGGCATAGCGTTTGGCGGGGCGGCGGCGGACGCGCTGTTTGGCGCGGGTTCGGGCAATGTGCTGACCAAGGTCACGAAATACGCGACCATCATTTTCTTCGGGTTGGCCCTGGTCCTCGGCTATTTGCAAAACCAGGTGCATAATCAGGGCAACGTGTTGGAGTTTGAAAAGCAGGTGCAACAAAAACAACAAATGCAAGTGCCGGTTTCCGCGCCCCAGCCGGTGACGCCGCCCGTTTCCCAACCGGCGGCTGCGCCCACAAACGATTTGCTGTCATTGCCCCTGTCTGCGCCAACCAATGCCCCGGAGGCGCCGACGCAATCGAAATAACGCGATGGCCATTTCCCAACGCGCCCGGCGGATTTTTTTGCGGGCGCGTTTTTGTTTTGGGACGGGCGGTATTTTTTTACTTTGCGGCGTCATTTTGTTTTCCGGCTGTGTCCGCCAGGAACCGCCGGCTGACCTCATCATCCTCAACGGCGCCGAGCCGCAATCCTTGGATCCGGCCCTCCTGACCGGCCAGGCCGACATGCGGGTGGTGGTAGGTTTGTTCGAGGGATTGACGCAATTCGACCCCAAAACGGCGCGCGCGATCTCCGGCCTGGCGGAACGCTGGGAAATTTCGCCCGATGGTTGCACCTACACCTTTCATTTGCGGACGAACCTCGTCTGGTCCACCGGTGATCCCATCACGGCGGACGACGTGGTTTATTCGTGGATTCGCGCGCTCAATCCGGCCACCGCTTCCGAATACGCGGGACAACTCTTTTTCCTGAAGAACGCGGAGGATTTCAGCGCCGGCAAAATCAAGGACCCGGCGCTCGTCGGGGTTCGTGCGTCCGACCCGTTGACCGTGCGCGTCGAGCTGAACCATCCCACGCCGTTTTTCCCCGATATCTGCGCCATACCGGTGACGTGCGTGGTGCCGCGCCAGACGATTGAGAAGTTCGGCGACCGCTGGCTGATGGCGAAACCATTGCCGGTCAGCGGGCCCTACGAACTGGTTTACTGGCGTTTGAACGACAAAATCCGCCTGCGCAAAAATCCCCGCTACTGGGACGCCGCCCATACTCAATCGGGCCGCATCGACATCCTGCCGGTTGGCTCGGCGAATGCGGCGTTGAGCTTTTATGAACGCGGCGAGGCGGACATTGTTTGGGATGCGGCCTTGATTCCGGCCGGATTGCTGGATGTGCTGCTCCAGCGCCCGGACTTTCACACGTTCATCTGCCTCGACACCTACTTTTTCCGTTTCAACGTCACGCGCAAACCGTTTGATGACCCGCGGGTGCGCCAGGCGCTCGCGCTCGCAGTGGACAAGGAACGCATTGTAAAAAAAATCACCCAGGGCGGCGAGCAGCCCGCTTCGCATCTCGTCCCCGATGGCACGGCCAATTACATTTCGCCGGAAGGATTGGGTTATGATCCGGCGCGGGCGCGGAAATTACAGGCCGAGGCCGGCTATCCCGGGGGCAGGGGATTTCCCCGCTTCCAATACCTGTTCAACGCCTCGGCGGGTGGCGGTTCGAAAATTCATGAAAAGATTGCCGTGGAATTGCAGCAAATGTGGCGCGATGAACTGGGCATCCAGATGGATTTGCGGCAGGTGGAATGGGCGGCTTATTTGAACGCGCAGTCGCAACTCGACTACGACCTCTCGCGGTCGGGCTGGGTGGCCGACTACAACGACGCGAACACATTTCTCGGCTTGTTCACCAGTAATGACGGCAACAACCGCACCGGCTGGAAAAACGCGCAATACGACGACCTTATCCGGCGGGCGAACCAGGAACCGGATTTGAAGGCGCGTGAAAAACTTTTCCAGCAGGCGGAAACCATCCTCGTGCGCGACGAGGTCCCCATCGTGCCGATTTACTTTTATGTCGGCATCAACTATTACGATACCAACAAGATTCAAGGCATTTACCCGAACGTCCTGGACAACCACCCGTTGCAGTGGATACGGAAAGTGAAACCGAAATGAATCCATTGGCAATCAAAAGGCGCGGAGCATGGTAATCGAATCAATAAAAGCTGTTGGTAGCACCCGCCTTCCGCCTCCGCGGCGCGCCAAAGCGCCGCTCCGGCGCGACGGCGGCCGGCGGGTTCGATTCGGCGTCCCGCCGAATTGCATCGGCGCCCAGACGACTTGCGTGAAACGGATGGCCGATGGTGACGCGCGCCGCCAGAAGATTTCGGGCGCGCCGCCCGAAACGACCCGCGAGACGCGGGTGCTACCACATTTTTCCCCGTACTTCCGCATTTCAGCGATTAAATAAAACGACCAATGTATTTTCTCAAGCGCATCATCTTCGCCATTCCGCTGCTGCTGGTCATCAGCGCGCTGGCGTTTGCCCTGGTGCACCTTGCCCCCGGCGGGCCGTTCGACCGCGAACGCGCGCCGGCGTCGCCGGAAATCGAGCGCGCCCTGAAAGCGAAATATCATCTCGATGAACCGGTTTGGAAACAATATTTCCGCTACCTGGGCGACCTGGCGCACGGTGATTTCGGTGTCTCGCTTAAATATCGCAACCACACGGTCAACGACATCATTGCGCAGGGATTGCCGGTCTCCATGCTGCTCGGTGCGCTGGCGTTCGGCTTTGCGATGGGGGTCGGACTGCCCGTCGGTTTTTTCACCGCGGCCCGGCGCGGGCGATGGCCGGATTATGTCGGCAGTTTTTTTGCCGTGCTGATCGTGTGCGTGCCTGGTTTCGTCGTCGCGCCGCTGCTGATTCTGACATTTGCCATCAAATTAAAATGGCTGCCCGTCGGCTTGTGGGAAACCCCATGGCACATGATTTTGCCGCCCATCGCCCTCGGCCTGTTCTTCGCCGGCAAAGTCGCCCGGTTGATGCGCGAAGGAATGTTGAACGCCATGCAATCCGAATTCGTCACCGTGGCGCGCTCCAAGGGACTGGGCGAAAACCGGTTGCTGTTCCGGCACGTCTTCCGCATCGCCGTGCTGCCCGTTGTTTCCTATTCCGGTCCGATGCTGGCCGATTTGCTGACCGGTTCGTTTGTCATCGAAAACATCTTTCAAATTCCCGGCATCGGCGTTTTTCTGGTCAACAGTTCACTGAACCGCGATTACACCGTCGTGGTCGGCCTTTCGTTGCTTTATGCCGCGCTGCTCATCGGGCTGAATCTGATGGTGGATTTCGCCTACACCCTGCTCGACCCGCGCGTGAAATATGAGTGAACAAAAAGTTGAGAGTTCAAAGTTGAGAGTTGAGGGACAAAAAACAGACGCTCCCATCGTTCGAGATTCTGTCCCTCAACCCTCAACCCCTTGGCGCGGCGAAGCGGAGCGGAGACGGCTCAACCCTCAACCGCAATCAAGCCCCGGCCAGCGCGCGTGGCAGCGATTCCGGCGAAACCGCGCCGCTGTTATCAGCGCGTGGTATCTGGTTTTCCTGCTGCTCGCCATCATCGCGTGGCCCATCATCCTGAAAATTATGGGCGGCACGTTTGCCCAAATCCACAATCCCGACCAGCTTTCTGACGCGCAATTTGCGTCGCCGGGCGCTCAACACTGGTTCGGGACGGACGTCCATGGGCGCGACGTTTTTTCCCGCGTTCTGTTTGGCGCGCAAATTTCACTGCTCGTCGGCATTGTCGGCGCGGGCGTGAGCCTCGTCATCGGCGTGCTGTGGGGGGCGATTGCCGGTTACGTGGGCGGGCGCGTGGACAACGTGCTGATGCGCATCGTGGATGTGCTTTATTCACTGCCGACGGTCATTTTCGTGATCGTGCTGATAACCACACTCGGTGAAATGCTCAAGCAATCACATTTCGTCGGCAGCTCGCCGGCGCTGGCGGGGGCGCTGCGCGTGGCGCTCCTGTTCGTCGGCTTGGGCGCGGTGTCGTGGCTGACCATGGCGCGAATCGTGCGCGGGCAGGTGCTGTCGCTGCGGACGCGTGCGTTCGTGGAAGCGAGCCGCTCACTGGGCGGCGGGCCGGTGCATATTTTGGCGCGGCACATCATCCCGAACGTTTTTGGCGTCGTCATCACCTATCTCGCGCTCACCGTGCCGGCCATTATCCTGTACGAATCATTTTTAAGTTATCTCGGCCTGGGGGTGCAACCGCCGATGGCGAGCTGGGGCACGCTCATCGCGGAAGGCGTTTCGCAAATCAACCCGATCCGGATTTACTGGTGGCTCATCGCCTTTCCCGGCGGCGTGCTCGTCACGACGCTGCTGGCGCTGAACTTTCTCGGCGACGGCCTGCGCGACGCGTGGGATGTGAAAAGCAAATGATGGGTGGGGCGCATTGCCGCAATCCATGATTTTGCAATTTATAGCGCCAGCGGCGCGGTATCTTTGTAGTTTTTATCGCAATAATTATAAGCTCCGTAGCGACATCGTGAATATGCCGCTCCTGACGGAGCCTGGGTGGATTCGTTTTGACAGGCTGCAAAGATTTCGCGCGCGGCGCTGCGGCAGACCTTTCAAAACCCCCGGCGGCTTTTTGCGATTTCAGAACATCTTGTGGTAATCCCGGATTCGCCATTTCAAAAACGCCGAGCAATGCTGCGGCGTGGCTTTGTTTCGTGTCGGCCAATAAGCGTTGAAGTCTTTCTCCAGTTTTCGCAATTCACGGATGCCAGTTTGCGCCAAATGCCTTGCCTTTGAGTTTTCCCCCGCCGCCCGCGCCTGCTGCCAAAGCATGAAGTGGCATGACTGTGCGGCCATGCGCGCGGCCAAATCCAGTTCCAGCGTGAGGATATTTGTTTTGGGAGGGACGGCGTGTCTTGTCGCGCCAAAGCGAAGCAAAGGCGGACGCCGTCCCATTTTAAGAAGCGCTCCTTGTTTTTCAATTTCCTTCAAGGTGGCGCGGATGTTTTTGCCGGAAATCCACGAGTGATGTTTCAATCCGTTCCGGCAAAACAATTCGTGCTGTTCCGGCGGTGGGACGGCGATGACCGTTCCCAGCGGCGTTTCGTTGGGAACGGTGAAGTTCAATTTCCGATGTGCCCGGCCGAGCGCAAACGCCGCTTTGGCCACGTTGCCGGCCGGGTCCTTGAAAACATCGCGGCTCAAAACTGGAATCAATTTCGCCTCGTCAAAGGTTTTGGCGCACCAACTCAGCGACGCGCCGGCCAGGTAGGGGAGATAGCTGACGGCGAGCGGTTGCGGGTGTCCGCCGTCACCCCAATCGGTGATGAGATAACCCATCGCGCCGTACCGACGGCCGGCCCGGGCGGCGGCGCGCAGGTTGGCCAGTGCGTTGTCATGCCGGCCAATCAGCGTCTGCCAGGTTGAAGTGCCGGGGCAGACGTAAAACGGGATTTTTGATTTGGCAAACAACGCGGCCTCGCGGTCAAATGGATGATTCGCTTCATAACCCCAATTTAACGCAATAATGTTACCGCAATTCGATGCAGCAGTCCCGCATTGCGGGATCAGTCCGCTCTGATCATCTGTAAGATTTGAGGAAGATGGAGCCGACTCACGTCGGCTGCTACGGGAAGAAAGTTTCGCCAGTTCAGGAATCAATTTTGGATATTTCAAAATAATGTCGCCCCAGAACATCGTCCGTTTGCCGCGCGCGGAAACCTCCCGATGAATCTGTTTGAGAAAATCCAGATAAACCCGGCCCTGACCTTTTGCCACGCAAAGTTTTTTACTCCGGCCCCGGCCCAGATCCCAGGTCTCGTCGCAACCAACGTTGAAAAACCGGCTCGAAAAGTTCGGCAACAATTCATCGTAAAGTCCGCGCAGAAAGGGCAGGGCGCCGGGATGATCCGGCGCGAGCGTCGAAGGACGGCGGACAAATTCGCCGCTGTAGTCGGGGTAAGGTCCGGGGACCTCGGCCAGTTTTTTAAGCCGGGGATGCTCCAAAAAATACCGGAGGTGGCCGAAGGAATTTTGGTTGGGCACGAGGTCAATGCCAAGTTGCTGGCAGCGCGCGTCGAGCTTGCGAATTTCCTCGCCGGTCAGCGCCCCCCAGCTTTGCCAGACGGATTGGTAATGGCGGTAGGCGAACGTGTGCTCGGAATAGAGTTGAAATTCGTTGATCTTGAAATCGGCAAGGTGCTCGACCAGTTCGAGCAATGTTTCGAGCCTGGGCACGCGACCCCGCGAAATGTCGAGCATCACGCCGCGCCGCGCAAAATCCGGCCAGTCGCGGATTTTCAGGCACGGCAAACGGCGGTCGTACTGGCGCAGCAATTGTCGCATCGTCGCCAGGGCAACCCCCAGACCGGTGGCTTCACGGAATTCAATCCTTACACCTTTGCGGTCGATCGTGATCGCATAGCCTTCGGGATGGTTGGGCGCGGAGTTGCTGCGGACGACGGTGAACGTTGGCAGCGCATGCTGCCGGGCCAGCGTGAGCGTGCCCGGAAGCAGCTTCACGAAGCGAGGGCAGGGGAGTAGATTCAATGTTTTCACCAGTTTTTTGTCTCGCCCTCACCCTGACCCTCTTCCCCGGGGAGAGGGAACAGCTCTCGATCATCCCGTAATTTTCTGCGTCGCAGGTGTCAACTCCGACTGACGATAATTCCCCCTCTCCTTGTCCCGATTCCGAATCGGGATTTTAGTCCGAGGGCCGGGGTGAGGGAGAATTAATCGTTTACTTTGCAATCATTCCGGTTTTCCGCGCGTAATTGAACAAGCCGCCGGCGTCCACGACCGGGCGGACGTCGCCGAGGGGTTTGAATTTAAAAACCTTGCCGGTCGCCTTGGCGGTGACCGTGGCCGCATCGAGGTCAACGGTGACCACATCGCCATTTTTCAGCGTATCGCAAAGGCGTTCGGTGATTTCGCAGGGATAAAGTTCGCCGGTGGCGACGGAGTTGCGGAAGAAAATGCGCGCGAAACTCTCGGCCAAAACGATTTTGCAACCTGCCGAACCCAGGGCAATCGGCGCGTGCTCACGCGAACTGCCGCAGCCGAAATTTTTCCCGGCAAGGACAATCGGATATTCGCTGTCGAGCTTGCCACTTTTGACGAACCGCTCCGGATAGAGCGACTCGGGCAGGCCGCAAAGCGCGAAGCTGCCGAGTTTTTCGTATTCGTCGGGCATCGTCGGCACGAGCGTCAGATACTGCGCGGGAATGATCTGGTCGGTGTCAATGTTGTCGCGCACCACATAAACCGGCCCGGTAAAAACGGATTGCATGACGGGAATGTGCGCTGAAAGAATGTAATTTTCAATCAGATTTCGACGGTCGGCTTGGGCGGCAGAATGGTGTGTTGTTCCCGCTTCCGTAGCGCAATCACCGCAAACGCAGTTATCGTTTGGAATTGATTACAACGAGGAAAAGCAGAATCCAAAGAACGATGGCAACGGTCAGCCACAGTTTTTTCCTGTTTGCTTCCTGCCGTGAATGTTTTTTCCGCCGGCGCTTCACCGGTTGATTGGATGGCTGATTTCGTCCAATCATGTCTCTGCCATTTGCTGTTTGGATGTTTGGCGGAAGAACAGGCTTGGGATTTTGTTGAGGTGAGGCGATATCCGGCGTCAGCTTTCGCGGGGCAGGCGGCAGCGAGCCAAAATCCTTTCTTTTGAAGGGATGCGCGTACCCGATCGGCAAAGTCATCTCCCACAAAGACCGGTGCCGGATATCTTCAACTGTGGCCCTATGCTCATCAATGCAATCGGGCGGGACGGCATCAACCAAAGTCGAGAGAGCAAGTGTCATTGACCAGAACCTATGCAAACATTTGTGACTGCGATTAAACTTAACAAATTGGCTTTCCACATTGTGACGCCGAATTCCCATGGGCTGCAAGGTGGACGCCTCGACCACAATGGTATGAACGATGTTACACGGATAAGGCAGTGAAAAAGGTGTTCGTCGGGCGCCCGGTTCAGGCATTTGCAGAGTATGTACCACCAAATTGTTGGGGAAGCGAAACCGGCATATCCCGCCTTTTTGAGGTGCGGACAGGAAGCCGTTGATTTCGAAAACCTCTGCCAGAATAAATTCGTTTTCCGCACGGTCATCACGGTATTCAAGGGGGCCAATCCTTTTCGCGCTCACGAACCGGTTGGTGCAGAGTTGCAGTCTTTCCCCGGCCATCCCCTCCAATCCCGATTTTTCAAATTGTTGTCGCAGGGCTTCGGCATGACTGCCTTTGGCATGCAACACCACTGATATAAGTGACGGAGCTCCCGTTGTGTCCAGCAGGATGGTCTCCTTCAATTCATACCGGCTGGCCTGAACCGGAGCGCGTGGGGATTCAATCAACCGGGTGGCCATCGGGTCCACCGGCAGGCCGACACCATAATCAGGGATGAACCGGTTTAATGCGCCGCCACCCTGTTGTTTCATCGTTGCATCCACCCAGCGGGTTTCACCCGGCACTTCGAATTCGACAACAACGTGGTTGAACAAACCATCCATGGGCAGCATGGCCGCCATGGATTTTCTTAATTGGGTGTTCACCAATATCGGACGTGCAGATATTCCCAACCGTTTGAGCAGATGAACCAGCAGGAAGGAAAGGTCTTTGCAATCGCCATATCGCTTGCGGGCCACAATTCCCGGGGGGGTGGGCACCTGGCCGCCCGGTTCGATATTGACGCTCAAATAACGGTATTCGTCCTGGACCAGTTGAATCGCCTTTTCGACCCGAAGCAAAGTATCCGGTTCCTGGTCGGCAATTTCTTTCGCGATTTCTGCCAGGACCGTCTCATCGCCTTCTTCTTTCCATGCTTTGGCAATCGCCACCGCAACGGTTCCCCAATCCGGACAATCTGATATCTGAATCCAGGGACAGGATATGTGCCAATCCGGAGTATTTGGCTCCGGCCCGGGTTCTGCATAATTCCCGCCGGTCCAGACCCACACGACATTGCCGTTTTCGCGGTTCTCGGTTGGTTTCAAATCCGCGGAAGCTGATTTCCATTTCATGGGACGGGATTCATTAAACCGCAGGGAAAAGTGAAATTTCCCGACCGGAATTCCCTGCGGCAAAGTAAAGAAGGAGGCACAATTCCCGGGGAGCAGCCGGGGCCGGGTTTCAATGGTATGGCAGGATTCGATGATGTCACCGGGACGAACGTCCTCCAGCAATAACAGCAAGGTGCACCAACCATGGATGACGAATCTTTCCAGACCTTCTTCCCTCTGAAGCAGACGGATTTCCCCCAGATTGGTATGATCAAACTCCTGATCTCCCCGGCGAATTTTTATCCAATGCAACGTCACCAATTGAGTGCGCGGTTCAAATTGAAGCTGCCATTGAGATTGGTGTTGCACCGCCTGCATGGTCTCCAACCGCATCGCCAGGTGATAATGAGTCTGACGGTTTTCTGCATGGATTTGCCGGCTGACGAACAGATGGGTGACCTGACTTGCTTCTTTCGCCTTGAAATTGGCATCAAAGGGGCATGAAACCACCCAGGCGGGAACCGGTCCAATGCTTATGCGCTTCCTTGCGTCAACCAACACATCAGCGCTTGTGAAAGGATTGGTGTCATCGGACATTACCATTTTTTACGGATAACTGACCGGGATTTCAAACTAAAAACCCCCCGCCCGCATCCTGACGGGCGCATCTCGACACCCGCACCAAACGGAAATAACTCCCTCTCCCCCCCAAACGGGGAGAGGGATGGGGGGGGAATGTGGCCAGAACATGGGTGACAAATAAGGCCACAACATAGGTTACACTTGCTTGGATTTGCTCGGATGCTGGCGGACGTAGGCCGAAGGCCGGAGTCCACCAGCATCCGAGGCGTGCAGTTCGCCCAAGAGGAGCGAACGGAAATA
>Ga0187848_10004213_pt1 | contig 10104 bp, 7 predicted proteins | sample June2016WEW_4_40_FD_132424 | JGI IMG/M metagenome (GOLD analysis project Ga0187848, IMG submission 132424) | Peatland microbial communities from SPRUCE experiment site at the Marcell Experimental Forest, Minnesota, USA - June2016WEW_4_40 | ecosystem: Environmental > Terrestrial > Soil > Wetlands... | reverse complement strand
CAACGTCCTTGGCCCAATACGTCAGGATGATTCCCGCCCCGGCGCGGTGGATAGCGGTGAGCATCTCCAGGACGACGGCCTTCTCGTCGAGCCAGCCGCGCTCTGCGGCCGCCTTGACCATGCTGAACTCGCCGGAGACGTTGTAGGCCGCCAGCGGCACGCCGGGAAAGCGGTCGTAGGCCAGGCGGAGGATGTCGAGGTAGGCCAGGGCCGGCTTGACCATGATGAGGTCGGCCCCCTCGGCCAGGTCGAGTTCGATCTCGCGCAGCGCCTGACCGGCGGCCGCGGCGGGGTCCATCTGGTAGCCGCGGCGGTCGCCCATTTGTGGGGCACTCTCGGCCGCCTCGCGGAATGGGCCGTAGAAGGCGCTGGCGTACTTGGCCGCATAGCTGAGGATCGGCACGTGGCTGGCCCCCGCGGCGTCCAGGGCCGCGCGGATCGCCGCCACCATGCCGTCCATCATGCCGCTGGGGGCGACGATGTCGGCCCCCGCCCCGGCATGGACCACCGCCTGTTTTCCCAATAACTCGAGCGTGGCGTCGTTGTCGACGTCCAATCGCCCGCCGGCGCGGCCCAGCGGACCGCAATGGCCGTGGTCGGTGTACTCGCAGAAGCAGACGTCGGTGATCACCAGCAGCTCCGGGGCGGCCCGCTTGACCGTCCGCACCGCCTCGGCGATGATCCCCTGGGGGTTGGTGGCCTCGCTGCCGGCGGCGTCTTTAGTCTCCGGAATGCCGAAAAGGATGACGCCCCCCAGGCCCAGCTCGGCGGCCTCGCGGGCCTCTTCCGCCAGGACGTCCGGCGAGACCTGATAGTTGCCCGGCATCGACTCGATCGCCAGCCGCTGACTCTTGCCCGGCCGCACGAAAAGCGGCATCACCAGCCGCGAGGCCGAAAGCTGCGTCTGGCGGACCAGGCGGCGGACGGCCGGATGCTGACGAAGGCGGCGGAGGCGGGTGGTGGGAAACATGAAGGGGATTATACCGCGCCACCCGGCCCAATAATACTGAACAGGAGGAAACAGAGGAAACGGAGGAAGCGGAGATGGATGTCTTCGCTCCGCTGCCTCTGTTGCCTCCTGTTCGATTCTAGTGTTGATACATCACGCCAATGCCGGTCATTTCCGGGCTGGCCAGCGGAACGATCGTCACATGCCGCTTGGCCCGTTCCGTGCTATTGACGGCATCGCAGGCCAAGTAGGCCATCCACCATCCCAGCGCCGCCTGCGAGAAGAAGTGGGCGTTCAGGTCGATGCGCTCCCAAGGCACAACGAACGAGCAGGCGTAGAAGAAACCCTTGCCGAGGGGTTGCTCGGTCATGTCGGCGGCGGAAATGAACATGCACGTGCTCATGAAGGCGTCGCCGCTGACGCCGTTGCTGGCGGAAAACGGCTGCCACGAGGAGTGGCCACCGACATCCCGCGGCCGCGAGCCGCCGGTCAAGTATTGCATCGCCAGCATCGGCGGCCCCCCGACAAGATAAGCCCGCGCGACCCGATCCCCCCATTGGCCAAGCTCGCTGAGCACGGGGCGGTCGTCAAGCCACCCCGTGTCGTTGAGCAGTGCCAAGCCGGCCGCCACGGGGATGGTGTATTGGCCCTCGCCGAAGGGCCTCACGAAGTTCGCGACACGGTCGGTCCCCGGCGTGCGGATACGAGTCTGATACCAAGTTGCGATCTCGCCGTCCAGGTCGCTGCTGGACAACCCCGCCGCAATGCCGAGGCCCGCCGCCAGTTTGATCGCGTTGGGCAACGAATAATAGTTGGCGTAATCGCCGCAGATATTGGGGACCTCGCGGTCCCACATCGCCGCCAGCAGCGGTTCTTTTGCCGCCGGTTGACCTGTCGGCGGATTGCCGCCCGGCGCTAGGAGTCCCTCAGGGGCGCCCGGCGGGGCTGGCGAGGGATACAAGTTGGGCGCCGGCCAGTGCTCTTGGGCCAGCAGCGGCCCGGGGCCGAGGCCGCCTGGTGGCGGCACAGGTCCGAGGTTGGGGTCGGGGGGACCGGTGTAAGCGGCAGGCCAGACAGGCCCGCCGGGGCCTTGTTGCACCCCGGCGCCCCCTGTTGCCGCCTGGGGCGAGACCGGCTGGGGCACCACTCCGGCGTCAGCCAACGGGCCGGGGCCGGCAGCCCCAACCGCCCCGCTTGGCTCCGATGCCGTTGGGGACAGCCCGGCACCGTGCGAGAAGTGCCACGGCTGCGCGCACCCGCCCAGCCCCGTCCCGAGGCATCCCAGGAAGGCCATCGCAAGGCATGCCCGTCGGGCATGGAGCAATCGATAGTGGCTTGGCACGCGTGGACCTGTGGGCGCGGGACCCGGTTGGTTCAATGCGGCTCATCGCAAAATCATGCGATCCCCCGGATTCACCCCAGCACCCCCCGAAGGAACTCTCCAGCCAGCCTTCCGATTCCCGGATTTTGGCTCTCGCGCGGCCCGGCGACATTGAGGGTTCGCACCATCCGGGCTGCCAACCAGCGGCGGGCGTCCTCGGCGGAAGGCGAGGCGTCCAGATCGACCACCAGGCAGGCACGCCCGTGCTCGGCGGCCATGCGGATCGTCAGCTCAGTTCCGCCGCACGGTTGGCCGCGGCAGAGCACCAGTGTCGCATCGGAGTCCAGGACGTTTTGCTCCGTTCGCGCAGGGTAGTCGGGCGAGAGGGTTTCGTGAAGCCGGTAACGGTCCGGGATGCGGCCGTCCTCGGCGAGCCGGCCCGCCGGGCACCATCCCCCGTGGGCCAGCCCCAGCACCATGGCCACGTCCAACGCGGCACGGTCCACGCCGGTCTGCCCTCCCGAGATGATTCGCGGCAACACGGTCTACCTCGGATGGGTGACATTCTGTTGTCGGGCTGCCAGGTCGTCCGCCCCCGAGGCATCTTTGGGGGCGGCCGAGCCGCCTGGGCCGGCCAGGAGCGGGGCAGGGCCCTCAGGCGGGAAAAGCGGACAAGAGGAAAAAGGGGACAGGTCCAATTTGTGCCAAGCACCTGGAGGGCCGCTATGCGGCAAATTGGCCTTGTCCCCTTTTTCGGGTCGGGCAGCGGCGCCTGGTACCGATGGCGCCGGCCCCTTTTTCCCGATGGCGGGCCACCAACCGGCGTCGTCCAGGGCCGGCTTCGGCGCCGTGCCCGGCGGTCCGGCGGGGGACAACAGGGCAGGCTTAGCGGCCATCCAGCTTAGCGCCTGGGATTCTGTCTGGGGCTGTCGGGTTCCGGCCGCCCCCGCCCACGGGCAGGTGCCCAGCTTCTCATTTCCCAACGCGAATGGTACCGCTGCGGCTTGCGTGGCCCGCATCAGCCGCCCGGCCACCCCCACGGCCAGCGCGATTCCCAGCCCCAACAAGATCGTCAGCCCGAGCTTGGTCTGCCTAGTCACGCCGAGATACCTCACGCGGAAATGCGGGATCGCCTTGCCTGGAGACCCACTCGCAAGGCGGGACGAGTGGGGCGAATGATAGTGCCCGTTCGCCGCCGAGTAAATACCGGACATTTGCAACCGGCTCCCCTCTCCCGTTGGGAGAGAGACCGCAAGCAGTACCCGGGGTGAGGGTATGGAGAAGACGCGTAACCGAGGCAGGTCGTTCTTCGACCACCCCCCCTCACCATCGGGCACCACGCCAGTGGTCGCTCCCGGAGGGAGAGCGAGAACTCGCCACTCAGCCGCTCAGATCCGCTCGGCGACGCGGAGCTTTGCGCTTCGGGCCCGCGGGTTACGCAAGACCTCCTCCGGCGAAGGGACCAACGGCCTCCGGACCAGTGATTTGAGCCGACAGTCCCCCCGAAAGGCTTCCTTCACGCGGCGGTCTTCGAGGGAATGGAAGCTGATGATCGCGAATCGCCCCCCCGCATGGAGGTATTCTGGAATACGCCGCAGGGCGATTTCCAGCGACTTGAATTCGTCGTTCACCGCAATCCGCAGGGCCTGGAAGGTTCGCGTGGCCGGATCGATCCGCTCATGCTGCGAGCGAGGCACGCACCGCCGGACGAGTTCGGCCAACTCGGCGGCGGTCTCGATCGGCCGCTCCCTGCGGCGCGCGACGATCTCCCGGGCGATCCGCCGGCTGTATCGCTCTTCGCCGTAGCAATAGATCAGCTCGGCCAGATGCTCGGCGCTGAGCCGGTTGACCAGCCGCCGGGCGGGCTCGCCCCGCATGGGATCAAACCGCAGATCCAGCGGTCCTTCCGAGGAGAAGCTGAATCCCCGCTCGGGATCGGCCAATTGATCGCTGGATACACCCAAATCGAGGACGACGCCCTCGACGGCTGCGATCCCAAGCTCGCGGAGGACTTCGGGCAGATCGCAGAAGTTGCCTCGAACGGCTTTCACCGGCAGGCCGGCCAGGCTCTTCCGGGCGGCCTCGATGGCAGCCGGGTCGCGGTCCATCCCCAGGACGAGCCCCTGGGGGCCGACCTCCTGGGCCAATGCCCGGGCATGCCCGCCCCCGCCGAGCGTCCCGTCCACCACCACGCCGCCGGGGCGCGGGTGGAGCCACTCGAGCACCTCATCAAGCAGCACGGGGACATGCGTGGTCGAGAGTTGGGACATTGCCGGGGCGTCAAGGGGGGGACCCAGTGCCGCATTCTGATGCGGGACGGCCAATTGATTGCAAATTGTAAATTGCAAATTGCAAATTGCAAATCGAGCAACATGAGCAAAGGTCGTGCGTTCGTACAGCCTCGGCTGCCGCGCGGCGAGCGCGAAAAAAAACACGGTGCCGGAAACGCACCGTGTTCCGCCGGCTGTCAGCCGGCGCCTCTTGCCCGCCCTCGGCCTGCCGCTTTCTCCCGGGTTACTGCTGGCGATGCGCCTGGCAGAGGTGCGCCAGCGCGTGCATGGTCGTGCCGCACACCGCAGTGGCGACGAAGATGGTGGCCGCACCGATGGCCAGCATCGACAGCAGGCCGAGCATCAGCGGGGCGTGACCCAATAGGGCCAGGATTCCCAGGATGATGGTGCCCACCCCGATGAATAGCTCAAGGCCCAGGACAAGGTCCTGCATCAGGAAGAACCTTCGGTGGCCTTCGCCGACGGCGTGCTCAGAATAGCTCGTCGGCTGCGTGAGGCCGATGGTTCCCAAGAGCGCGATGCCAAATACGACGGCCGCCACGCCCAGGAGGCCGACGGCGGTGGGGAACAGGAAGCCCAGGATCCCCAGGATCACACCCGAGAGTCCCGCGAACCCGGCCAGGAGTGCGGCGGTCCACAGACTGCTTGCGCTCCAGCGGTTGTCGGTGCTCCTGGAATGGAAGAAGGAATGGGACAGCCAGCCGGCGTCGCCCAGGGTAAGGAACCCCAGGCCGAGCAGGATCGTCGCGGTGGATGCCGCCGCGGCAGCCTGGAACCCGGACAGCCCGGCGATCCCCAGCACCACGGCGCCGAGTGCCCACATGGAGGTCATCGTTGCCCCGGCAACCACCAGGGAGATGCCCAAGACGGGCCTGCGGACGAAGGTTCGCGCCTCGCCTTCCGTCTTGAACTCCTCGGCTGCAAGGGGTGATTCGACCGGCGCGGTTGAACGCGAATAGACAGGCGGAACCGCAACTTGCGGACGGTTGCTCTCAGCAGTAGTTACCATAACAGAAGCCTCCTCAATGGATGCAAAATCGATCGTGGCAGAGGGGCAACGGTCACGGGGGCAACGCGCCTCACCGGCGCGTGACCCATCCGCCGCGCCGCTGCCTCGCCTAAACCACTAATATATTCTTGCCGCGCCGGCGGCCGCAGCCAAGAACCCAGACGAGCATAGCGGGGATAGGCACAAAGAGGGATGGCGGAAGGGGGAAGGATGAAGACACGAGGGCGGAAGGCGGAGACCTGCGAAGCCGCAAGCGGCCTTTATCCTTAATCCTTGCCTCCCGCGTACCACAACGACCGCCAATAGGCACGGTCGGTTTGGTAGACGTCGATCGGGTCTTTGGCCCGGTCGAAGGCGGCGGGCAGGATGCCGTACTGCTTCATTTGGCGGACGTAGTGCTGGTTGGGGCGGAAGGCGGCCACATCGAAACGCCCGATCCGCTCGAGCGCCGCGCGGCGGTCGCGGATCACCGCCAGGAGCGTCTGATAGTCCGGGTCGTCCGTGCCCGCGAAGACGTCCTTGGCGGGCGCAGCGCGGGCCTGGCCGGCGGCACAGGAGCCGTAACCCCCCGCCGCCTTCGCCAGCGGCCCGAGCAATACGAGCGACAACTCCGGTCGAGTCAGATTGAACAAGGCGTGCGGTGAAAACCGCGCCAGCGGATCGTTCTCGCCGAGGATCCGCTCGAAGTTCGCCGACGGCCCCGTGGGGCGGCGCATGGTTGCCGCCAGTGGCAGGTGGGCCGCCGTGTGACAGGTCTCGCAGCGCCGCTGGATGACCTGCCGGGCTCGCCCCAGCAGGGCCGAGCCGTCGGGCAGACCGGTCTCCACCAGGCTCTGCTCCGCCTGCGGGCCGGCAAGGATCGGCACGCCCACCATCCCCGAGCCCAGGGCCGCGTAGGTGCCGGCGTAGGGAGCACCGCTCTCGATCCACAGCCAGACGGTCCGCCGTTGGTGCTCCGAAAGCGTAACGCCGTAGTGGCTGCCGTCGATCTTCTTCAAGAGCGGGCTGGCCGAGCTGCCGATGGAGCGCGGCAGGCGGTTGCCCCAGCCATTCCGCCCATCGGCGACCTGCCGCCGCGCCAGCAGGGTCCAAAAGCTATGGGAGTAAGTTGGGCCGCGGTCGCCGGCCAGCACGGCGCCGCCGCCCCGCGGGCCGTTGGCAGCGCCGGCGTGGGTCACGTAATCGTGGCAGCAGACGCAGTGTTGGTCGAGGATCGGCTGGATGTCGCGGGGGAAGTCGAGCACGTCGGGTTGATCGGCGAAAGGCTCGATCCGGCTCGGCCGCCGGCCCAGGGCCATGAGCACCGCGCGGGACGGGGGCTCGGGCGGCTCGGTCCGCGGCTCGTGACAGCCCCCACAGGAGAGCGTCTCGCCCGGCATCACGCTGGCGAAGCTTTGCATCCGCTTGACCGAGAGGTCGTTTTCGTCCAGCGCGACGAAGAACACGGGGCGCCCGGCGGGGACCTCGAACGAGGCGGAGCCGTCCGGCTCGACCGGTACGGTGCCCAGCACCCGCTCCAGGGTGAAGGTCCCGAGCCAGGTGAGCGGCTCGGGTCCGCCGCTGAAGTTGACCGGCTTGGGCAGCGACTCGAGCACCAGCAGTTTGCGTATCTCGCCGCGGCGGACACCGGCCATGTTGCGGCCCCGGTAGACGTCGGCCAGGATCATGCGGCCGGTGGCCTGGGCCGCGGTGGTGCGGTCGGCCAGCACCGGCTCGCGGGGTCTGGGCCGTAGCGGCCGGGGCTCGTGGACCTCCAGCACCGGGCTCTCGTAGAGCACCTCGCGTTGGCCGCTGGCGGCGTCCAGGAGCACGATCTGCCGGCCCAGCGCCGCCAGGAAGTACGTCGCGCTCAGGGGATAGGGGTCTCGGCAATTGCCCGGCAGACCGCCAACGGCCCGCTCCGCCCCCCGCTCGTCCGGCCCGAGCTTGGGATCGATCACCACCAGCGACCCCGCATGCTCAGTCCGGCCGTGGCCGGGCGAGTGTACCGCCACCACGCGGTCGGTGCCGGGGATCGGGCGGGCGTCGATCAGCAGGCCGCCGGCGTGCATGTTGCCGTAGTACACCATCACCCCGCTCCCGTCCGGATTGGCCGTCCAGAGGTGGTGGAACTCGACCTGGCTGCGATCGACGTATTCCCAGCGGGTGTACAGCAGCCGGCCGTCGGGCAAGACCGCCGGGGTATTGTCGTGCTCGACGTTGGCGGAGATCGGCCGCGGATCCTGCCCCTCGCGGCCCGCCCGGTACAGAATGGCCACCGGCGTGTGCCAGCACTGCACGAATCGCTTGCACCGCGAGGAGCAGAAGACGATGTCGCCGCAGGGCAGGAAACACGGCTCGATGTCGTCCCACGGGCCGGAAGTGATCTGCCGCAGCCCCGTGCCGTCGGATTGGATCAGGTACAGGTGGTACTGCTCGGACCCGCCGCAGCGGTACGAGAAGAGGATCGTGCGTCCGTCGTAGTCCACGGCCGGGTCGCGGACGTCGCCTTTCGGGTCGTCCACCAGCGCCGCGAGCCGGCCGCTTGCCAGCTCCAGGCGGCAGAGTTTTCCCCCCTGGCCGCCGTACAGCTTCCTTTGCGGATCGCTGCTCCAGGAGCTGAAGTTGGCGTACCAATGGGGGTCGTGGCCCGGGGCGCGGACGGCAAAGACGATCTCCTGGACCGCCGCGGGGTCACGGAGGAATCGATCCCGCACGCCGGCGGCCGCGACGGGGCCGGTCGCGGCACAGGCCGCCAGGCAGGCGGCGATGCAGAGGACCGCGGGGAGCTTCATGGCGAGCACCCATGGACCAAATCCGACATTCGAATATCGAAATCCGAAACAAATCCGAATGACCGAAATCCCAATGACAAAAACCCGGACATCGAACGGCCGCGCATTTCCGCTGGAATCCCCCGGACGCGATGCCGGCTGGTTTCGAATTTGGTGCTTTAGATTTCGGACTTGTTTGGGATTTGGGATTTCGTAGTTCGGGTTTTGGCCCGGCTAGTGGTGCCGCGAGCCAGGTTGCGACCGTTGGGCATTGGCGGCAGCCGTGGCCAGGGCGGCGGCCGCGGCGGCCTTCTTGGCATCGGCGACCGCTGAACGCTCCTGGGTTATGGCCTTGTGCAGTGCATCCTCGGCGTCCTTCAGGCTTTTCCTCTTGGCTTGCAGATCCTCGCTGGCGGCGGTCCACTTCTCATCGCCCTCCAACAGCGAGGTCCGTAGCGGCTCGTAGATGCCCTTGGCCTTCTTGAACTTTGCCAGCGCGGCTTGCACGGTCGCATCGCCCTCGAGCGTCTCCTTCCGCAGGGTCGCCAACGTCGCCGTGTCGTCCGCCTCCTTGGCCTTGTCGTACTTCTCCTTGTACTCGGGCGAGCCCAGCGACTGCTCCCGGGCGGCCGTATATTGCTTCTCGGCGGCGCGGAAGGCGTCGCGGGCTTTGCCGAACGACGTGTCGGAAGGCTGGCTGTCCTCGATCTCGGATTCGAGCTTCTTGAGGGAGTCGGCGGCCGCCTTGACGTCGTCCTTCGCCTCCTGCACGGCCTTGTTGAGCTCGGGCATCTGCTCCTTCAGCGCCGTGAGCTTGTCCTGCGCGGCGGCCGCATTCTCCCGCGCCGCCGCCGCCGCGGCATCCACCGGCGATGGCTTGTTGCGCTTGCCCTGTTGCGCCGGCGACACGCCCGCCCCGCCGACCACCATCCCCATGGCCGCCACCACCAAGAGCACTCCCCGAAAACTACCATGCGGAGCCATGCTCATCCCCTCCCCCTAGGTTTTCGGGCGGGCCCGCCCTGGAACCCCCCAACCTGCCTATTCATTGTGCACAAAGCCGGCCGGTTGTCAATGGCCGGCTGTCAATGGACTTGTGCCGGGGCGGGCGACGTCGAAGCAATAGAGGTGCGTGTCGTAGCGGAGGTACAGCCGGCCGCCGATGACCACCGGGTGGGCCCAGCTCGTGCCCTCCCCCTCGACCTGTTGACGGCCGCAAAGCCGAAGGCCGTCGGGCGAGCAGGTGGCCAGCGCCGCTTGGCCGCCCTTCTCGCCGAAGAGGTACAACATGCCGTCGGCCCAGCACAGGGAGCCTTTGCCCACCCCGCGCTCACCCCACATTTTCTTGCCGCTGGCCAGTTCCAGGCAGGCCCAGCCAGCGGAGTGGTTCCCGTAGACGTACCCGTCGTGAATAACGTACCCGCCGTGGTGGCAAACCATGTCCTTGGTCGTCCAGACCTGCTCGGCGGCGATTGTGTCGCCTTGCTTCTTCAGCCGCAGGCAGATCCCGCCGGCGCCGTAGCCGTTGGCCCAGAAGACATAGCCGCCGGCATAGGCGGGCGTGGGGCAACTGGCAATGATGTTCGCCGAGAAGTCGTTCTGCCAGAGGAGCTTGCCATCGCGGGCGTCGACGCCGACGAGGCCGCCCCGCGTCGGGGCAATCACCATCGGCCGCCCCTCGAAAGTCACCAGGATCGCCGAGCCATACTCCGGGGCGGCGGTGAAGCCGCTGCTGGTCCACACCGTCCGGCCGGTCGCCTTGTCCAGGGCCACAATGCACT
>Ga0187848_10004210_pt1 | contig 10119 bp, 6 predicted proteins | sample June2016WEW_4_40_FD_132424 | JGI IMG/M metagenome (GOLD analysis project Ga0187848, IMG submission 132424) | Peatland microbial communities from SPRUCE experiment site at the Marcell Experimental Forest, Minnesota, USA - June2016WEW_4_40 | ecosystem: Environmental > Terrestrial > Soil > Wetlands... | reverse complement strand
GCCCCTTGATGAGTACACCGTGTTCTCGATGAGATTTGAAGGCTGTCCGGCCTGCAAGGGAATTTGGTTGTTCAAGGATGAATTGCGAAGACTGAAAAATAAAGTCGAGCACGGGTCAATGCGCTGGCTCAATGATGAAATCAACAACATCGAGAAAACAAGCGCAGTGGTAACTAAGCGTGTATGCCCTAAGTGCAAAAACCTCAGGATGGTTTCTGCCCTTTTTGGGAATTCGTCGACTGTTATTGATTGGTGTCCCCAATGTCACGGAATGTGGCTTGACCAGGACGAATTCGGCTCTGTCACCGAGTATTTGAAGCACGAGTTGTACAGCATGCATTCGAAGGAAATGGAAAAGAAAGCTCTTGATGAGGTGAAGCTCCTCTGGAGTGGGGGACCTGAAAGCAGGTATGAAGAGCTTTTAGACGTCAAGGCCACGATCTCAGCTCTCATCAACGCCACCATCTTTGAGCATCCGACCCTAGCGAGGCTCTGCTTGGGTGCTCCGCGTCTTTGAAGCGCATTTCGCACCACTCAAATCACAAGACCGTGCGAGACTGCAGTAACTGCGCAGACGAGCCAGATAGCTGCGGACCTTTGCTCGGTAAACAGGGGAGGTGCTCTTCCCTCTCCCCATTGCAGTTGTGCCCCGTTGAGGCACTAGGAAACTATGCTGAGTGGCTACTGGGCTGGATTTGGAATGAAAAACGCCCTTCCACGCCGGAATCCGGCTGGCACAGCGCAGCGGGCCGATCGACGGCTAGGCGACTTCCCAGGCCGAATCCCCAGAACCGGCCGAACTGCCTGATCGGCAGCTACTCGCAGGGAGGCGAGCGAAAGAACTCCTTGGAGAATGACCGGAAATTAACTTCCGTGTCCGCGATAATGCGGGGGTTTCTGCGATTCCGGAAAGCCCCCGCACTCCCGGGAGGAACGTTTCCTCTTGGATCTTAAATGTCTACTCGTAGCGCAGCGCCACCAGGGGATCGACCTTCGTCGCCCGGCGCGCGGGAATGTAGCAAGCCAAGAGCGCGGTCGAGATGAGCGTCAGCGACACCAGCACAATCGTGAGTGGGTCAGTCGGGCGCACGCCATAGAGCATGCCGGAGATCAGGCGGGCGAGCAGGAACGCTGCCCCAAGTCCAATCGCCATGCCCAGCACGACGTGACGGAGCCCCTCGTATATCGTGTGCTTCAAGACGTCACTTCGTTGTGCCCCCATGGCCAGTCGGATACCTATTTCGCGCGTGGCCTGGCTTACCGAATAGGCCACCACCCCGTAGATTCCTACGGCCACCAGCACCAGTGCTAATCCTCCAAAAAGGCCGAACAGGAGCGCGTTGAAGCGCTCGCGAGACATCGAGGCGGAGGCCAGTTCGTCCATGCTCGCCACCTCGTACAGTGGGATGTTTTTGTCCATCGAAGCCATGAGACTGCGCGCCATGGGCGCGGCGGTGAGGGGGGCAGCTTGTGTTCTTACCAGGACGGCCGGCTGCGGGCCGGGGAGCTGAGCGTAGGGGATGTAATACTGGGGCTGGAAGTCCTCGGCCAAGCCTGCTTCTTTGGTGTTGTTCACCACGCCCACGATTTCACGCCAGGGCGGCTGATCCGTCATCGTGAGGCTCGGTTGGATGCGCTTGCCGACCGCTTCCTCGTTGGGAAAAAACGTATGCGCGAAGGCTTCATCGACGATCACCACCGGAAGGGTCGCCATATCATCTCGGGCGGTGAAATCGCGGCCCTGCTTGAGGCTCATGCCGAAAGTATGAAAGTAGCCTGGGCTCACCACATGGACTCGCGCCGCGGGCGAGTTGCCGGGCGGAAACGAACGCCCGGCGATTTCAAAACCTGAGGTTGCGTCTCCCCCCGCCAAAGGCAGCGGCCAGGCGGCGGCAGCAGATTTGACCCCTGGCGCCCCCTGAAGTCGGGAGAGCAGTTCCTTATAGAAATTTACCTGCTGATCGGTGGTGTAGGGTGGTGAGGGAAGATCAAAGGCAAATGTGAGTAGGTGGTGCACATCAAAGCCAGGATCAACGCGCGATAGCCGGAGGTAGCTGGCGATCAGCAGACTGGCGCCGGCCAATAACACCAGAGCTAAAGCCGTTTCCGCCGTAACCAGCGCGCCGCGCAGCCGCTGGTGGCGCACCCCTTCCGAGGCGGTCCGTCCGGCGCCCTTCAGCGACGCCACGAGATCGGTTTGCGAGACTCGCAGGGCTGGCACCAGCCCGAAAATCAGACCGGTGACCATCGAGAGCAGGACGGCGAAGACCAGTACGTGGAGGTCGACCCCCACTTCGGCGGTTCGGGGTACGGCATCCGGGACAATACTCAGCAGGGCCTGCGTGCCCCAGGCCGCCAATACTACTCCACATAGGCCTCCGAGCAGGGAAAGCAGGATGCTTTCGGTGAGCATTTGGCCCACCAGCCGCCGGCGACCGGCACCCAGCGCCGCCCGCACCGCGATTTCCTTCTGGCGGGCGAGATTGCGCGCCAGCGACAGGTTCGCCAGATTCACGCAGCCGATCAGCAGCACGCCGGCTACCACCCCGAGCAGAATGAGCAGGGGCAGGCGGGAGCCGCCCACGATCCGGTCGAGTTCCGGCACGAGTCTGACCGACGTGCGTTGCGCGTTGCTCTGCGGGTACTGTTGAGCTAATCGGCGGGCGATGACATCCATGTCCGACTGCGCTTTGGTAGCGGCAACGCCCGATTTGAGGCGCGCAATCACGCTCAGCCAACTGTATCCCCGCTCCTGTTTGGGTGCGCCGGTGTCAACCGCGGACGTGGTCCATACCTCGCCCGGAAAGGTGGGAGGAAATCGAAACCCGGCCGGCATGACGCCGACCACCGCGAAGTTTTGCCCATCCAGCGTGATGCCGCGACCGACAATGTCCGGGTCGGAGTGGAACTTCTCACGCCAAAAGGCATGGCTGAGCAGGACAACGTGTGCTCCCGTTTCGTCGTCCTGAGGCGCAAAGCCCCGCCCGAACAATGGCCGCACCTCAAGTACAGACAGCAGCTCCGAGGAGACCACCACGCCGCGCAGGTGCATGGGCCCACCGTTGCCGGTAAGGGTGAATTCCGTCGCGTGATAGCTGGCCATGTCGCTGAAGGTGTGGTTTTGGGCGCGCCAATCGGCAACCTCCGGGTACGAAGTTGGACTTCCGAATCCCTGACCGCGCTCCTGCACGGAAAACAGGCGGTCGGGTTCGGGATATGGCAACGGCCGCAATAAGACGCCGTTGACGACACTGAACATCGCCGTGTTGGCCCCGATGCCCAGCGCTAGCGTCAGCACCGCCACCGCCGTGAACCCCGGGTTCCTGCGCAACTGCCGTGCCCCATAGCGAAGGTCCGCGCCGAGCCCATCCCACCAGCGCAAGCCCAGGGAGGCGCGCATGGCATCCTTATGGGACTCGATCCCGCCGAACTCGATCCGTGCGCGGCGCATCGCTTCCGGCCTGGGAACGCCGCTCCGCACCAGGTCTTCCGCATAGCTCTCGAGGTGAAAGCGCACCTCCGCCTCCATGCCGCTTTCGAGCTGCCGCCGATTCACGATCCACTTCAGCCATGACCGGAATTGCGCGAAGAGTCTCATATCTCCTCCGGGGTCGTGCCCAGAATGCCGGCGATCACCGACGCCATGCGGTTCCACTTCTCGGTCTCCGTTTGGAGCCGGCGCCGGCCGGTCGCCGTCAGACGGTAGAACTTCGCCTTACGCTTGTTGTCCGATTCGCCCCACGCGCTGGAGATCAAACCCTGGTGCTCCAGCCGGTAGAGAGCCGGGTACAGCGATCCTTGCTGGATCTCCAGACGTTCATCGGAAATCTGCTGAATGCGCAGCAGAACGCCGTAGCCATGCAAGGGGCCGAGCGACACGGCTTTGAGGATCAGCATGTCCAGAGTGCCCTGCAACAGATCTATCTGTTTATCCATGTTCTCTCCTCGAATATCTAGGAGAGACGGTAACATAGCTCTCCTAGTCCGTCAAGGAGAGAATTGTTTCGCAGGATGGAGCCCGAATCGCGCTCGACCGGGAAAGCACTCCCCGATTCTGGCGCACGGGGTTCAGCCGCGGTTCGGATTTCAGCCTCTCGGCTGCGTTGGAGAGCCGGGGTGGGGGAAGGCAATTTGTGCGCTTGCAGAAAGCGAAAACAGCGCCGGACAGCCCAAGCGCGGATTGGGCCCGAGAAACGCCCTCCACACCTGAATCCAGCCCAAGAGGTGACCCAGTCGATGGGAAGCCGACTTTTCATTCCCAATCCATCCTGTCTGCCCGGTGCCCATGATGTGGACTGGAGCCCTTGGGTAAATCTTGGCCCGCTGCCGGGACCACTTCGCACTTGATCCAGCACCGTGAGATTTTGCTGCACAGCACTCTTGGGAACTGTTCCGCTGCTTGAACTGTCCCGGATTGTCCTATTGCGTTGACTACGCTGCAACCGTGGCCTAAGATGGCGTGCAGCGGCTGGTTCCTCGCATGACTGGCAAGAGCGTTTCCCACTATCGCGTTCTGGAGAAGCTCGGTGGCGGCGGCATGGGCGTAGTCTACGAGGCCAAGGACACCAGGCTCGGCCGCTTGGTGGCGCTCAAGTTCCTGCCCGAGGAATTGGCAAAGGATTATGAGGCCCTGGAGAGGCTCAAGCGCGAAGCGCGCGCGGCTTCTGCCCTCAATCATCCCAACATCTGCACGATCTACGACATTGATGAGCACGAGGGCCAGCCTTTCATCGCTATGGAGTTGCTGGAGGGGCAGACCCTGAAGCATTTGGTGGATGTAGGGGCGCGCGGCGCGCGCCCAACCGAGCAGGGCGAACGCCGTTCGCCCCTACAAATCGATACCCTGCTCGACCTGGCCATTCAGATTGCCGATGCGCTGGACACTGCCCACTCGAAGGGCATCATCCATCGGGACATCAAGCCGGCGAATATTTTCGTCACCACGCGTGGGCAGGCGAAGATTCTGGATTTCGGACTGGCCAAGCTGGCGCCAAAGCCCAGGCGGGCAGCGGAAGCCGTGGGAGCCTCTGCCCTGCCCACCGCCTCCCTCGAACCCGAGCATCTCACCAGCCCCGGCGTGGTTCTGGGCACGGTCGCCTACATGTCGCCGGAGCAGGCGCGAGGCGAAGAACTCGACGCACGTACCGACCTGTTCAGCTTCGGCGCGGTGCTGTACGAGATGGCGACGGGCAAGCAGCCCTTCACGGGCAACACATCCGCGATGATTTTCACGGCCATCCTCACCCAGGCTCCGACCCCACCGGTGCGGCTGAACCCTGAACTTTCACCCAAGCTGGAAGAAATCATCAACAAGACGCTGGAGAAAGACCGCAGGCTTCGCTACCAGACCGCGGCCGACCTACGGGCAGACTTGCAACGCCTGAAGCGTGATACGGATTCGGGGCGTAGCGCCGCCGTCCCGGCGGTTGGGCGCAACATAGGGACAGGCCTTGTGCCTGCCCTTGGGCCGGGCGGCGAGAGAGCGAGCCGGCAAGATGCCGACGCTACGAGCGAGAGCTCCGATTCCCAGGTTATCGCGGGCTTGGTCAAGCGCCACAAGAAAGCCATCAGCGCATTGATGGCTGCCGGGATGGTGATCGCCGCCGCCCTCATCTATGGCCTCTATCGCGCCGCCAGCCATGCTCCGGCTCCGCCCGCCGGCTTGGAATTTACGCGTGTAACAGGCAGTGGCGACGTCCAGGGGGCGGACATCTCACCGGACGGGAAGTATGTGGCCTATGTGCGGGAGACGGCAGGAAAGCAAAGCCTCTGGCTGAAGCAACTGGCCACGGACAGTGACGTCCAGATTGCCACCCTGGGCGAAGATATTTGCGCCGGTGTGGCGTTCTCTCCCGATGGCAGCTACGTCTACTTCGTCCGCCAGGACCGCCTAAAGTCTAGCGGCGATCTTTACCAAGTGCCGTCCCTGGGCGGAAGTCCCAGAAAGATGCTGGCGGGGATCACCGACCCGCCGGCATTTTCACCCGATGGCCAGCGGGTCGCCTTTGTGCGGACCACCATTATTGGTGAGGACAGCTTGTTGACCGCCTCGCCGGATGGCTCTGACGAGCGAGTAATGGCATCCTACAAATGGCCCGAGCGGATTTACCACGTCGCGTGGTCTCCGGACGGCAAGACCCTCGCCTTCGATCACTATAGCCGGCAGTCGGTTTTGACCACCATCGCGGCGGAAGGCGGTCCGGCCCAGCCGGTGGCTGGCGCACATTGGAACGCCATCTTGGATCTCACCTGGCTCCCTGGAGGCCCTCACCTGCTCGTTGCGGGCAGGCCGCAAGGGGCGTCGGGGTCCACCGCGACATCACAGCTTTACGAAGTCCCGGTAGAGGGAGGCGAAGCCCGCCAGATCACTCACGACCTGTCGAGGTACATAGGAGTTCGGGCGAGCGCGGACGGAAAGACACTGCTGGCCCTGCAGGGCCAGGTTCTTACTACCATCCAGGTCACCACACCTGGCAAGGAGTCCGAGGCCCGCTCGTTGAGCGCCGAGAACCAGAGCCACGACGGCCAGGGGGGTCTGGCCTGGACGCCGGACGGGAAAATCGTCTATTCCTCGGTTCATAACGGACGCTATGATCTTTGGAAGATGGGCGCGGACGGCTCGAACTCCCAGCGGCTCACCAACAACGACGCATCCGCAGCTTCCGCCTTGCCCGCCGTCCCCCTCCGTGGCGGCTTCATTGCCTTCTACCAGGAAGACCGAAATGGCCAGGGCAACATCTGGCGTATGGATATGGACGGTAGTAATCTGAAACAGCTCACCCGTGGAGCGTTTCCCGCCATATCGCCGGATGGGCGGTGGGTAGTTTTCAGCCGGACCGAGAGCGGCAAGGTTGTTCTGATGAAGGTTCCGAGTGGAGGCGGCCCAGCGTCCCAGTTGACGGACTACGCATCAAACACGCCATCCGTCTCCCCGGACGGCAAGTGGATTGCCTGCCTGTACGCTCCCAGCCAGGATCAGCGATTCAGCTTGGCGATGGTTCCTTTCGCGGGCGGCCAACCCGCCAAGGTTTTCCCGCTGCCGGGTGCTGGTCACGGGTACTTTTCTTGGACCCCCGATGGCCACGCCATCTCTTACCTCTACGACGTGAATGGCGTGGAGAACGTCTGGGAACAACCGGTGGCGGGCGGCCCGCCGAAGCCGGTGACGCATTTCACTTCAGACAAGGTTTTCTGGTTCGACTGGTCCCGCGATGGCCGCCTGGCCCTCTCGCGCGGCACTGAGCAGACCGACGCGGTGTTGATCAAGAATTTCCGATGATTGGCAAGACCATTTCTCACTATCGCATCCTCGAGAAGTTGGGTGGCGGCGGAAGGGGGATGGTCTATCGGGCCAAGCAGATTCTGCGCTCGCAGAAAGCGAAAACAGCCCCGGACAGCCCAAGTCCGGATTCTGCCCGAAAAACGCCCTTCAATGACACTGAGCCAGTATCCAGAGTTGTGAGAGGGGTGTGGATTCAGGACTTTAAAGGACTAGCAATAAGGTCGCGCCTATGCTAAGTTAGGCGCAAATGCGAAAGGCCCGCTGCCAGGCGGGCCTTCAAGAACTCTTGGGTGCACTTCAAAGGTAACACAGGAGTGTGCCCGATGCAAAGAAAAAGCGAAGGCCAATCCCCCTGGCAACCTGGATTTCCTCGGCCAATAACCGACAATCCCACTCGCATCCTGGGCGCTGGGCTGACTGCGATGATCCAGACGGACTCTTCAGCGAGCAGCCGTCGAAGTGGGACGGCAAGCCGAGTCAAGGCACGCAATCGCTGAGGCTGTTTTGAACGGCGGTCGTCTAAGAGTTAGGACGCTGGCCCCTGTGGTCAGAAAAGCAGTTCCATCCCCTGCCCGCCGGACCAAATCCGGCCAGAGCCTTGCGTAGCGTCGGGATGGCGGGTGAGCGTTGAAGAATTGCCCCGCATAGTTGGAACAGCGCCAGAACGAGGATTAAAGACCTACGACGTAATCGGCGGCGGTTAGGTTGGCGAAGCGGACGCTGTCCACACGCTGGCCCACCACATTGGCGAAGTACTGGAGAATCGCCGTCAGCTTCAGGATGGCCGGTTGTTCATGCACTTGGAGCCAATGCCGGGCAATAAGGGAGGCGAAGACCAGGCGGAAGTAGAACATCAATAACCGCTCTTTACCCGAATAGCGCTGTTTCACGTTGACGGCATTCTTGAGCAGGTAAGTAAGTGCCAAGTAATCGCACTTGAGCGTCATGCGCAGCCGGGGGTAGTCGACGGGCGCGTTGAATTCTCCCAACGTCCGGCGCACCGCAGGGAACTCAGGCCGCTGGCATTGACAATGGCTAGGAAGTACTCTCGCTCGAATTGTTGGCGCAGGATGCGTTGGCAAGTGGCCTGCATATAGAAAAAGAAGAACGCGGTGGAGAGGATCAGGATCAGGGCGGCCAGGACCATCGTTCACCTCACTCAAGTTTTTACTTCTGCCGGAACCATTTCGGCCCCGGATGATGCCGTCTCAACCTTCAGCATGTTCTCCAGCTTAAAGGGAAGTTCCAAGATGAGATATAGTACGCGAGTACCAGCCTGCCGCTATCGAGGCGGGGCTCGAAGCGATCCTCGTGGAAGCGCGTATCCTCTGAGGGGCACCTGGCTCTGGCTTGGGAAGTCGCAGTTCCGCAACGTGCAGCGCGGCGAACTGCAAGGTGAGGAGGAGATGGGCTTGGAAGCGGAGTACCTACCCTTGGGGTTCGCCCGAGCAGGTTTGGAGATGCTACAGGTTGGTGCAAAGAGTTAGAAGCTCTTCCAATCCTTAACCTTTCTGTAACCTTGAGCCGCCTTTTCCACAAGGTTTTCAACCAACCTGTTGAAAAATAACTTCGCTGACAGAGGTGATGGATGTCAGACGCGAGCGAATGGAGTGTCAAACCGCTCGGCAATATCCAGGGTAATGTTTCAATCTAAAGCGAGCGGTTGAATTCTCGAGTTGTCAAAGACCTTTAGCATTGGAGAATAGAAGCAATGACCGGGATGTGAAAGTCCGCTCGCAACCCATAAGGCTGCCTGTCTTGCTGGTGTTAGTCCGGTCGCGGGAATTGGCTGTTTGCCCGCGCAGTTTTATTCGACGCCTCGATGAGGTGACTCTCCAGGACGGCGGCGCGTAAATCCTTTGCTTTCGACGGATGGGTTGCGCTGCTCAGCGTGACATCCGTGCACTCGTCTGCCATGCTCTCATTCTGAGGGACTTAGGCCATAGGCTCCAGCATCCTGGCACTCACGCCTGTGCACCGCTGCCTGAGATTTTGGCGAAACCGGCCGAAGTAGGAGTCGAGTTGGCCTTGGACTGATTTGCTACTGCAAACAACGCGCCTGTAAACGGCAAGGCGAAGGTCGGACAAGGACGCGCGTTTTGATTTACTGGCAGACTTGCGATTCTCGGGACTTGGTCAGTTGCCAGAGGCTGAAGATCACCCACCGGGCCTTTTCCCTGCCTCAGAGCGGCAGGAAAAAAAGCAGCCTTAGCAGGATGCTGAGAAGCCCGCCTTCGAGTGCCGTTCCCGATCAAAAGCCTCCCCATCAAAGGCATCCCGATCAAAGACATCGGGACAGGTCGGGACAGGTCGGGCCAGGTTGTGAAGGCCGACTACCCGATGCAGGGCGGGATAGGTTCCGATCACGGACATGGGGACAAGCCAGTTCGGCGCCAGACATTCCAGGATTTTCCCCCGGCGAGCCGGGGCCACGACGAAGAGCCGAAGAGGGGTACGCAACATCCTGCTAATATCACTCTGTCACGTTCAGGTTGGAGTACTGACAAATGGAGCTTTCCGTCGAATCAGTTTTCACGAACTTCTGGCAAGCACCAAACCGCGCTCCAAAGCCCATTCTCATTGGTCTTTGCATCATTCCGCGTTCATGGAATGCAACCGTGTAATACTAATGGGCAGGATTCGCGCGAGCCCCAGCCTGAGGCGGTTGTACGGGGGGAAGTAGCATTTTCTGATGGATGGCGTAAAGCACCAACTCCAGACGGTCCGAAACCCCAACTTTATCGTAGATTGACCTTAGGTGATTCTTCACCGTTTGTTCGGTAATGGACAGATGCTGGGCGACTTCCCGATTTCGCCATCCCTGCATCAGGTAGCTG
>Ga0187848_10004205_pt1 | contig 10123 bp, 10 predicted proteins | sample June2016WEW_4_40_FD_132424 | JGI IMG/M metagenome (GOLD analysis project Ga0187848, IMG submission 132424) | Peatland microbial communities from SPRUCE experiment site at the Marcell Experimental Forest, Minnesota, USA - June2016WEW_4_40 | ecosystem: Environmental > Terrestrial > Soil >... | reverse complement strand
GTCGCCCGGGGAGCGTGCCACGGCGGCGCGCAAGCAGTTCCAGGCCATCGTCGATAAGTATCCGCACACCCGCACTGCCGACATGGCACGTTACTTTGTGGGGTTGGCCTCTTCACAGCTTGGCGATAACGCGGCAGCGGAACGAAGTCTGCAGGAGACAGCCGGCTCTTCGAACGATGAACTGGCGGCATTGGGCAAGTTCGCGCTGGCTTCCGTTTATCGCGCGGAGAATAAGGACACGCAGGTGGTCGATCTTTACAAGCAGTTAATCAATAAGCCTACGATCGCCGTCAGCAAGGCGACGGCGCAACTCGAACTCGCCGGGTTCTACGAGTCGCGGCAGAAGCCGGACGAGGCCAAGAAGATTTACGACCAGGTGGAGAAAGAAAATCCGGCCAGCGAAGCGGCATCGCTGGCGCAGCGCCGAGCCACCGCACTCAAGCAGTAGTACCGCGAAGATTCGGTGGAGAGCCGGGCGTCCCCGCCCGGCCACCACATTGCCTGACGGGCGAGGCGCCCGTCGCTCCACCGTATGACTCATCAAGCAGTTTTTGCATAGGCGATGCGGCGCAGGCATGCGATGAGCCGCTCGCAGTCCTCGGGCGTGTTGTAGACATGCGGCGCCACTCGAATCGAACTTCCGCGGACGCTGACGAATACTTTCTCTCTCGCGAGCATTTCGGGGAGTTCCTTCGGAATCGCCTCTTCCCTCCGCAGGGCCAGGTAATGAGGCGCGCGCCACGGTTCGGAGGGCGCGGAAAATCCTATGTCCGCCGCGGCCTTCGCCAGTTGACGATTGAGTGCGCCGGCCGTCTCGGAGATCTGCGTGACATTCCACTCCAGCAACTGCTTCATGGCGCGCACGGCGGCGGGCAGCAGCGCGAAGTTCGAGCGTTCGCCCATGTCGAAGCGCCGCGCGCCCGCGTCGTAGTCTTCCGTATATAGGATGAGGCTCGAGAAATCACGAGCGTTGGCGCGCTGAATCCAGTTCTCTTCCAGCGGCATTCCACCGTCCCATTTTGGAGCGACATAAAGAAGCCCGACGGAATAGGGCCCGAGCAGCCACTTGTAGCTGGCGGCGACGGCGAAATCCGGCTGCACGCCACGCACGCTGAAGGGCAGCGCGCCTAGCGACTGGGTGAGATCGAGAACGAGCGCGGCTCCGAGCTTGCGGCAAGCTTCTCCGATGCGGACGAGGTCGAGTCTTCCGCCGCTGGTCCACTGCACGTGCGGGAGAGCGGCGACGGCCACATCAGCGGTCAGGGAATCCAGAACGGCGGCGGTCCAGTCGTTGTTTTCGGGCCAGGCGACGACTTTCAGCGAAGCGCCAGTTTCTTCGGTTAGACGTTGCCACGAATAGTAGTTGGATGGGAACTGCTCGGCGAGCACGAGAATGCTCTGGCCTTTTTTGACCGGCACATTTCGCGCGGCGGTGGCGATGCCGTAGCTGGCAGAGGGAACGATGGCGATGCAGTCGGCCGAGCAGTCGAGGAGCTGCGCGGCGGTCGTGCGGAACTCATCTGAGCCCGTAAAAAATTTGTCGGGAGTCAGTTCCCACGGGTGCGCCTTGCGGGCGAGCCCGGCGGTTCCGGCCTCCAGTGCCGGCTTCATCAGCGGCGACATGTAGGCGCAGTTTAGGTAGGCGACGTCGTCGGGGATATCGAAGAGATGGCGCTGGCAGGGAAGCATGGGCTAGTCTATGGCCATCAGTGTATCAATCGGGAGCAGTTGCCGGTCGAACTGTTGGACCGCGTTTAGCTTTCTCCAGCCTCGGGTTCGAGTTCCTGACGAAGTCGCTGGCCCAGAGTGTTCGCCACCGAATTCAAGTCCTTGGCGAGTCCGAGCCGCCACTTTTCAACGGATTGTTGCGCCAGTTCCTCGAATTGTTGCGCGATCGACTGCGCAGCTTCCTCGGCCTGGGCGTTCAGAGAGCCAGTGAAGGAGTCTTCAATCCGATTCTGAATGGTTCTCAGGTGGCCACATATCTCGTTGACCTTGGTTTCGACTTCATTCGAGCCGCGTGCTTGCAAGCCTTTGAGCGCCAGCGCCACAGCGCTCTCAATTTGAGTTTGCGCTCCGGCGACGATTTCGCCGGCGAGGTGCTCCAGGTGCGCGTCGAGATCCGATTCCAGGCGGCGAACGGACTCGTTCAGAGCTGCAATCTTCCGGCTGAGGTCCGCCACGTCCGACTGAAGCTGGGACGCTTTCGCCGCGGTATCGGCCTGGATCTGTTCGATCTCCCGGCGGTGAACGGCATGGGAATCCGCCAGTTGTCCCTGCAAAGAAGACAACAGCTTTTCGCCTTGCGCGTTGAGATGCGCTCCCGTCTCCAAGGCGTGCCGCTGCAGTTTCTCGATTCCAGCGCGGACGTGCTGTTGCGCCGTGGTGGTGAGTTCCTTTGACAATACCTGCGCGCGTTGTTCGACGGCATGTAGTTCACCGGCAAGACGGTGCCGAAACTCGGCCAGGACCGCGCTGGTCTTTTGCTCGATGGTCGTTTTCGCAGCTCCGAGCATCTCGGCGGACTGTTCCCGCGTTTGCTCCAGGACGCGCGTCCCAACGTCTTGCCGCAGGCGCTCCCACAGCTTCTCCTCCAACTCCGGCGGAATATGCCCAAGCGACACTTCAAAGCGGTTGCGCCTGGCATTCCCGGTCAGCTTCTCGCGGAGTTCGGTGACTTCGGCCTGCAAGGGCCGAACGAGTTTGGCAAGTATTCCGCGTAAACGGTCTTCCGAGAGTTGCTCCTCGACCTTGTCGATAACGTCTTGTGCAGCCCGGGAAGGAGTTTGCTGCGCGTGCAGAACCGAGGAACCGGCAGACGGTTTTTGGGTAGGTTGTTGAGCGGCGGGCGCGGGCATTTCCAGCACTCGCCAATCATCGGGGTAGGATTGCAGTCCCCAAAAGTTTTCCGGCCGATCGAGCCGCGCACCCAGCCGGAAGCCTTGTCCGTCGGAGCCCATCGGCTGGCAGAAAACCACGTAGGCTGTCGCCTCCCGGCCTCCCCGGCTGTGCAGGCGCAGGGCGCTTCCGGCGTCCAACTTCCGGGGGAAGCGGAGCGCGCAACCGTGCGCACTGACCACCAGCGTCTCACAGATCTCAGAGAACTGGGCATTGGGTCCCATGCTGGTGACCCGGACGGGGACTTTGACTGGGACTCTAGAACTGCGCCGTAATGCGGTGTGACCGTTGGAAGCGGGCATGGTGATCCTCTGCGTGATGGTGAGGCCTCGACGCAGACATCCCTTCGAGCCTCTCCATTACACTACCGCGAGGTGAAGGATGTGACTTCTCTCGGGAGTGCGCTTCCGGGATGTTCAAGCGGGCACGCGGCAGACTGCCCATTTGTCAGAAAGGGGAATGTACTTTAGACCTTACTCCGTTTGCACTACTGGACCGGTGTAGTTGAACTTAGTCCAAACTGCCCTGTTCCATGACGACGTTCTCACGGACGATGAGCCTGTGCGCGGCCATCTCGCGCAGCTTGGGCAGAACGCGGCTGACGTGTTCGTCGGTATCGACGAACGAGATCACGACGGGCAACTCGCCTCCGGCTTCGACGAGGTGCGCAGTGTGGACTTTGCCGCGTCCGAGGAAGCCAGCTACGGCGTGGAAGGCGACGGCTCCGAAGGAATTTTCTTCGCGCAGATATTTCAGAATTTCCAAATGCAGCGGACGATGATGCCAGGAATCGCCTTCGGTGAGATAGATGGTGACTTGAACGGCCATAACGGTTGCCATTTTACAACCCCCTCGCGAGCGCGGCACCAGCCAAAACGGCGGCGAGGCAGAGCGCGTTGCTGGCCACGATGTTGATGCCGGTCAGGAGCCATTGTCCCTGCTCCATCAGCGCGAAGCTCTCGAAGGCGTAGCTGGAGAAGGTGGTGTAGGAGCCGCAGAAGCCGATGGCAACCAGCAGGCGCCAGCGCGGGTCGACGAGCGCGCGTTCGGTCGAGAAGACGAGAAAGAATCCGAGGACGAGGCTGCCGGTGAGGTTGATCAACAGCGTGCCGTAGGGGAACGCGGAGGAGAAATCGCGGGCGATCAGGGTGCTGAGGAAGTAGCGGGCACTGGCTCCGACAACGGCACCGAGCGCGATCCATATATAGTTGGAGAGATAGTTGGGGATAAAGCTTGCGTTTTGGCTCACAGCGGAGTCCTCCTGCAAAAATTCTGTAGGAGTTATCAGCCGAAGGGCGGTTTAACGGCGAACTCCATCGCCTGTACATCAGTATAGCGCAGAGTGCCAGCGATGGCGGAGATTGGTAGTGGGCCGGCGTTAGCCGTGGAGCAAGGCTGACTTCACGATTTCTCTCGCATCCTCGGTTTCGGCGTACTCCCATAGGCAGAGTTCGTTGCCGTCGGGGTCGCGGAAGAAGGCCAGTTTTCCGCCCTTTTTATTTTTGATATCGCTGGTCGCGATGCCGCGGGCGTGCATTTGCTCCAGCGTTTCCTGCAAATTCGCGACGGAAAAGCAGAGGCGGGCATTGCCGTTGCCGGGGACCACCGATCCGGGCGGGAGGCGCACCAGTTCGATGAGCACGCCATCGAGATCAAAGCGCGCGACGTAGTCACGCGAAACCATGGGGAGTCCGAGGGTGTCGCGATAGAAGGCGATGGAAGCATCCATGTCGGTGACGTAATAGAAGACTGTATCGAAGGAGAGTTTCAGCTTGCTCGAAGATGAGAGCCGCATGGCGAACTGCTTCCTTTCTTCCGCGGAGTCGGGAAGTTGTGGACTAGTTTGCTGACGATGGGCAAATTCTAGGAGAATGGCGGCGGGTTTGTCAGTGAGGAACGGCACCGTTGGCAGTGACGGTGCAAAAGGGTAAGATGCCCGCTCCCTTCCTTGACACCTAGTTTTCAGCCCTTTATTCTTAAGCATTGCTCCCTGAGAGACTTTCGTCTCTGTGCGCACTTCCGCGGGCCTTTGCGGTAATTGGAGTGGGGGCGGCGGAGGTTTCAATGCTCATCGAAATTAAGGATCTGGAGATTCACCCGGTCGATTTCCGGGAGGAGTTCGGCCCGGGCGTGATTGATCTGGGTGCGGAGGTCCGGCAGCGGTCGCTGCTGCGCAGCCAGGGCCGGGCGGATCTGGTCGAGGAGCATCACGGCAAGCACAAGGTGGTGCAGGACATCCGGGTGAAGGGCAAGCTGGAGACGAGCCTGGAAGTAGCTTGTGCGCGCTGTCTTGATCCGGTCGTGCACCAGGTGGAGCGCAGCTTCGATCTTCTGTACCGGCCGCTCGGCACCGACTCCGGACACGAAGAGCTTTCGGTCACCGACGCCGAGGCCGAGATCGGATATTACGAGGGCGAAGGGTTGTTGCTGGAAGACCTGTTGCGCGAGCAAGTGCTGCTAGCGCTGCCGTTGAAGACGATTTGCCGCGACGATTGCAAAGGTTTGTGTCCGCACTGCGGCAAGAATTTGAATGAAATTCAGTGCTCGTGCGTGGACGAGGTCGAGGATCCGCGCTGGTCGGCGCTGAAAGAAATACGCGACAAGCTGAATCAATGAAAAGTTGTCAGTTATCAGTTATCAGTCATCAGTAAAAGCGCGTTGACTGATAACTGAAAACTGACAACTGAGAACTAAGAAGGAACATCATGCCGAATCCGAAACGCAGACATTCACAAAAGCGCACAGCCACGCGGCGCGCGCATGACTCGCTCTCGAAGCACTCGCTGTCGGAGTGTCCGAACTGCCATGAGCAGAAGATGCCACACCGCGCGTGCCCGAAGTGCGGAACCTACAAGGGCCGCGAAGTTCTAGAGGTCGCGGAGAAGTCCTAGTTTCCGTCTTGCTTCCATGCCTAGCATAATCGCTCTGGACGCGATGGGGTCCGACAAGGCGCCGAAGCCGGAGATTGAAGGCGCATTGCAAGCGGCGCGCCATCACGGCATCCGCGTGCTTCTGGTGGGACCGGAGCCACGGCTGCGGGCCGAACTGGCGCGCTATCCCGGGGCGCGGCGACTGCCGGTGGACGTGGTGCACGCCAGCGAAGTCATCACCATGAAGGACAAAGTGGAGGCGATCCGCGCCAAGCGCGATTCGTCGATCCGCGTCGGACTGCGACTGGTGCGCGAGGGGCGCGCCGCGGGCTTTGTGACGGCGGGCAACACGGGCGCCGCCATGGCCACGGCCAAAGTGGTGCTGGGCGCGCTGCCGGGTGTAGACCGTCCGGCGCTGGCGGCGGCGTTTCCTACGGCCCTGAACACGGCGGCGGTTCTGCTCGACGTCGGCGCAAACGTGGATTGCACGCCCAACAATCTGGAGCAGTTCGCGGTGATGGGCGATATTTATTGCCGTTCGATTTTCGGCATGAAGCATCCGCGGGTCGGGCTGCTTTCGATCGGAGAAGAAGAAGGCAAAGGCAACGAGCTGACGCGCGAGGCGTTTCAACTGCTCAAGCGGCTTCCGATCAATTTTATCGGAAATGTGGAAGGCCGCGATTTATACAACGGCCATGTGGATGTGATCGTGGCCGACGGATTTGTCGGCAACGTTGCGTTGAAGACTTCGGAAGGCGTGGCCAGGCTGGTGCGCGCTGTGCTGAAAGAAACCTTGAAGTCAACGATTACGCGGCAGGTGGGCGCGTATCTTTCGCGCAACGCGTTTTCCGATTTCAAGAAGCGGCTGGATCACACCGAGTATGGCGGCGCGCCGCTGCTGGGCATCAAAGGCGTGTGCATCATCACGCACGGATCGTCGAATACCAATGCCATCAAGAACGCGGTGCGCGTGGCGGCGGAATTCGCCGAGGGCAAAGTCAACGAAGCGATCGAGCGTGAGCTGGCGGAACTGAGCGTCGCTGTCCCTACGTGAGCATCTCTGAGCATATTCAATGACAAGTTCATCCCCCATTGCTTTTCTCTTTCCCGGCCAAGGTTCGCAAGCCGTTGGCATGGGCAAAGAGCTGGCCGCGAACTACCCGGTGGCATGGCGGACTTTTGAGGAAGCCGACGAGGCGCTCGGCTACAAGCTGTCCGAGCTTTGCTTTGAAGGTCCGGAAGAGAAACTGAAGCTGACCGAGATCACGCAGCCGGCAATTCTGACGGCGTCGGTGGCGGCGTGGCGGGTTCTAAAGGAAAAAGCGCTGCAGGAAAAAGGCTTGAAGCCGGATTTTGTCTCCAACTATGTTGCCGGGCACAGCCTGGGCGAGTATTCGGCGCACGTAGCCGCGGGCACGCTCACCTTTGCCGATGCGGTGCGGACGGTTCGCAATCGCGGAAAATATATGCAGGAAGCAGTGCCCGTGGGCGTGGGCGCGATGGCGGCGATTCTTGGAATGACGCTCGACCAAGTCAACCAAATTGCGAGCGAAGCCGCGAACGACACGGCGCAGGGAGAAGTTTGCCAGGTAGCCAATATTAATTCGCCCGAGCAAATCGTGATCTCGGGAAACGCCGGCGCCGTGGACCGCGCCATCAAGCTCGCCACCGAACGTGGAGCGAAGAAGGCCGTGAGCCTGCCGGTCAGCGCACCTTTCCATTGTTCGCTCATGCAACCGGCGCAGGATCGTCTGGCGCGAGACCTGGGCGCGCTGCGTTTTCAGGGTCCGTCGTGCCCAGTGGTCTGCAACGTTGACGCTGCAATTGTCACTTCCGCGGAAGCTTCGCGCGAAGCCCTGATTCGCCAGGTGACCGGCACGGTAAGGTGGGAACCGTCGGTGCGGCTGCTGATCAATAAGGGCGCCAGTCTGTTTATTGAAGTCGGGCCGGGAAAAGTTTTGTGGGGACTGATGCGGCAGATCGACCGCTCGAAGACCTGCGTAACGGTGGGGGATGAGGCATCGCTGCAGAAGACGCTGGCGCAAATTGCTGCAACGGCAGCGTAGCTGCCGAGCTGCGCTCGGCTGGACGGGGCAAAGCCCCGTCACCACACTAGCTAATACGGATACACCGTCAGCGTCTTATCTGACTTCTGCACGAACATTCGGGCGTGCTCGGTGCGCTCGTTGACGACGACCTCGACCACGACGCCTCCGCTGCCAAAACCTTTTGTGTTGGCCGATCCGTAGATCCTGTGGGACTTGATGAGGCCCCACTCGCCGCCCGGTCCCCAGTCGCGATAAAAGTCCGCGTAAGTGTATTGAGAATATTTCTGCTGATGCTGGCGCCAGCCGGGATCGTTGAAGTAAATGCCGTAGGCGGTTTCGTAATCCTGGTGCTGAAGCGCGGTGAAGAACTTGTCGACGGCATGCTCTTCGGGCCAGTTGCGGTACATCCAGGCCAGTGCGGCCAGAAGGACCACGACCACGACGGTGGCCATGATCTTGATCTTCCGCCGCCGCAACTTCGCGGGGTCGTAGGGCTGAGCGTCGAGCAGGGTCATAAATCTCCGTTAAGCATAACGGATTCCCGGAAGATAAAGGTAGTGACGAGCCCGGCAGGTTGGTGAGGTCGCTCTTAAAATACCACCCGGCATAGCTACCTAGGTAACCTGCCCCCTTTCTGGTCCCCTCTCTCCGCCCTCGCCGTTTCTGCCGATCTTTATTGATATTGATATTGATGAAGCCTTATTAATGGCGGGCCTTCTTCCGTCGATGTTCAAGCAGGAGCCAAACATGATCCAGCTCACCCGCCTCAACCATCATCCGCTGGTCGTCAATTCCGACCTGATCAAGTTCGTCGAGCAGGCCCCCGATACCGTCATCACGCTGGTGAGTGGCGACAAGATTGTCGTTCGCGAAAGTGCTCAGGACGTCCTCGAACGGGTGATACAGTTCCGCCGCTCGGTGCTGCAAGGGACCGTGCTCCGGTCGGACAACGCTTCCACCCTTCTGCCCGTACTTGAGGGCAGTAATTCCCTCCAGAGTGCGCGTTCGAGGGGAATCGCAGAATTGATTGCGCCCGGCGCAGCGGACGATTAAGATTCCTGCACTCCCATGTCTGAAGTAATTTCACCCGAGGCCGCCACTTCGCATCCCGTTTCCCCCGAAACTTCCGTCGAGGTATTCGCGGTTTACGGCGTTGAGCCCGAGATCCAGGCCTACGCCATGGCCAAGTATTCGCGCTCATCGCTCTCGATGAAAGAGTCGCTGAAGGAAATTACGCTGCAGAAGGCGGAAAAATTTCTCAACACCTTTTACTTCCAGTACGGGCACCGCTCCATCGCCGACCTTGCCCACATCGCGCTCGCCATCGAGCGCCTCTCCATCCTCGCCGCCATCGTCGTTGCCGACGAGCAGCGCTGGGACGGCCAGGAGCGCTCGACTCGCTACCAGGACTTCAGGAAGAGCGGCTATTACACACCCAGTTTCCAGGATGAGAGTGCTGCCGACAGTCCAGCCGCGGACGTTTCGCCCACCAAAACTCTCTACCGCGAAACCATCGAGTCCTTGTTCACGGCCTACGAAAAAATTTCGCAGCGGACGTTCGAATATCTCGCCAGCATCACACCTCGGCCCGCCGAAATGAAGCCGGACTTTTACGAGCGCACCTTGCGCGCCCGCGCCTTTGACATCTCGCGCTATCTGTTGCCTCTCGCCACCAACACTTCACTCGGGGAGATCGTCAATGCCCGCACGCTGGAAAGCCAGGTTGCCCACCTGCTCTCGCAACCGCATAAAGAAGTTCGTGATCTTGGAGCGCTGCTGAAGCAAGCCGCCATTTCCCCGGCCTACAATGCGAACGAAGAATCGCTGCGCACTCTGGTGGCCGAGATTCGCGCCGTGTCGCCCGAAATCGCCGATCGCGCCGAACGCGAACTCCTGCGCGAGGTGCGAGTCGCGCCCACGCTGGTCAAGTACGCCGATCCGAGTCGCTACGAGATCGAGACGCGCCGCGAACTCCAGCAGGCCGCCGCTGAACTGATGCGCGGCGCTGTCATCGAGCCCGCGCCACTCGTCGATCTAATTGACAATGATCCGCTTGAAGCTGATGCGCTCGAGATCGAACTTGCCACCACGCTGCTTTACGGTCATTGTCATTACTCTTACAGGCAGATTCGCCAGGCGGTCAAAGCGGCGGGCGGAGTGCGCCGCCGCGAAATCATCGACCTCGGCCTGCGCCATCGCGGCCCTCACGACGAACTGCCGCGTCCCTTCTCCGCCGGCCAGCAGTTCCGCTTCGACATCCTCATGGACATCGGCGGCTTCCGCGACATGCACCGTCACCGCCGCTGC
>Ga0187848_10004204_pt1 | contig 10124 bp, 8 predicted proteins | sample June2016WEW_4_40_FD_132424 | JGI IMG/M metagenome (GOLD analysis project Ga0187848, IMG submission 132424) | Peatland microbial communities from SPRUCE experiment site at the Marcell Experimental Forest, Minnesota, USA - June2016WEW_4_40 | ecosystem: Environmental > Terrestrial > Soil > Wetlands... | reverse complement strand
TCGATACGATAAGGAAGGTGGCGGCCACAGAGGCCAATATCCTGGTTTATGGCGAGTCCGGGACGGGGAAGGAACTGGTTGCCAGGAGCATACACGCGAACAGCCGCAGGGGAGAGCGTCCATTCGTGCCGGTGGACTGCGCCTCGCTCCCTGAAAACCTCCTTGAATCCGAGCTTTTCGGCCATGAGAAAGGGACTTTCACCGGAGCCGATACTACCCGTCCGGGCCTGCTGGAGTTCGCGAACGGCGGGACGTTCTTTTTGGACGAGATAGGAGAGATGGGGATAAACCTTCAGTCGAAGCTCTTGAGGGTGCTACAGGAGAGGCAGTTCCGGAGGGTAGGCGGACGGAAGATGCTCGACGTGGACATCAGGGTGATTGCCGCGACTAACCGCGACCTGAAGGAAGGAATCAAGAAAGGCGGCTTCCGGGAGGACCTTTACTACAGGCTTAACGTGATAGGCATCCACCTCCCGCCGCTCAGGGAGAGGAGGGGCGACGTGCCGCTGCTGGCGGAGCATTTCATGCAGGAGTTCTTTAAAACAAGCGCAAAGAACCCGCCCTCAATCTCTGACGAGGCGATGGGTATACTTGAGGACTATTCCTGGCCGGGGAACGTGCGGGAGCTCCAGAACGTGATAAGCCGTGCCGTCGCCTTGTCGAACGGGGACGGCATAGATACGGAAGACCTGCCGGAGCATATCAAGGAGGCGGGGCAGATACCGTCCGCCGTGAACAAAGGAAATTCCTTCAAGGAGGCCAAGAAGCGCTGGCTTGTGACCTTTGAGAAAGAATACCTGTCCGACCTCCTGGAACGCAATGACAATAACATATCAAAGGCCGCCAAGGAAGCGGGCATAGACAGAAAGACCATCCACCGCCTGCTGAACAAGCACCGGCTGGCGGAATAGCCTCAGTTGTAGTTTATCTCCACGTCCTCCGTTTTAGGGATATTCTCCTTGTCGCAGCATTTCGGCGTGTATCGTCTGAAAAGCGCCTTTTCGGCCGCGTCTATGTCTTCTTTGGTATAGAGATAGGCAAAACGGAATTGGCACCCGCCCTTGCCCAGGAACTCCTTTATGCAGGAGTCCTTAGTCGATGTAAGGTGTTCCAGGAGCCTCATCTTGATGCTGTCCGCCTGTCCGGCATAGAACGGCTTCAGCGTGCCGTCCTTCTGCTCGGCGGAAAGTTTATAGACCCCGGCCCTATCGTCGGTCTTGCCCCTGATCGTCTTCTCGTCCACCGGGAAATAGCCCTGCCAATCCAGCTGGAGCTTCTTCATAATTACCTCCCGTAGGATAATATCCTATTAAAAATTTATCACACGGGAAACCGGTTGGCAAGGTCGCCCCGGAAACATTTACCTTATTATTACCGGGTCTATCCAGAGGTTGAATTTCAGCACCGTATTTACCTGGTCTCCATTCCTCGCTTGCAGCTCCGCCTCGTATCTCCTCGGTGCGATATCAGTATCCGTAACCGATAGATTTATAAGGCCGCTTCCTGTCGCCGGTGCGGTCATAAAGGACGTAACCTCCCTCAGGGGCACAGCATAAACAGTATCCGACGGGCTTGCTTTTACCCCGAACCACAGCGTCCAACCTGTGAGGTCCTTGCCGATGCTGTACGGTATGGAGACACTGTCCCCGCTCGTTACGTGCACGTCCCTGTTCTGGACCACCGTCTCGTAGCTCGCCGCCCCCTGGAACGGCAGGATTGTAATATCGCCGGCCGCATTCCACAGGCCCGTACCGTGAGCCGCAGTGAGCTCGTTATCAATGTCCGTTGCGGAAAGAGAACTGCCGGGTTGCACCACGCTTACGGAGAACCTGGTAGTTATCTGGTTGCTGCCGGCAGGCGCAGCCGTAACAAGCCAGTCCCCTGCGGACGGCCAGGTGACCGCAAGGTCGTAGGTACCGTCGCCGTTGTCCGTCATGGTATATGTTGCCGATGAAGCGGCATTATTATTTTTAAATGTCACCGTCCAGGTCAGGCCGCTCACAGTCCGCACGAGCAGCAGGTGACTCGTGTCCCCAACCTGCGGCGGGTCGTTGGCGGCCTTTGCCGACTTCCAAGTGACTACGATCGCACATATTATTATCGTCCACAGCATCAGACCAAGAATAATGCAGTTTATTGTGCCCTGAACACTTTTATCGCACTGTTTCATTCCTCCTCCTATAGTCCCGCAAAGCCTTCCCATGTACCCGGCGTACCGGCCGCGGTGCATACCCAACCCGTTTTGCCGCCAGGAGCCGGCGCCGAGTTCCACGCCCGGTCCCCGACCCTGTAGTAACCCGTGGTCGGAGGCGCAGTAACGGCACATATTTCCTTCTGCAGTGTGAATATGTTTAGCCGCCCGTCGAAGGACGAGTTAATCGTGTTCGGCGTGGACGAGCTGGAGTACCACGTATATCCGCCCGCAATCGCGCCCCCGGTCGGGGTGTCGCCTGCGTCGTATATCGTCAGGTACTGCGTCGCCACGGGCACCTCGCAGAACTTCGTGTACACGCCAGACGACGTGCCGAACCATATCCACAGCCTTGTGCCGGGCGTCAGGTTGCTGAAGTTGAGCTGTATAGCCGAGGAGCTGCCGGGTAGCGTCTTGGTCACGCTGACCTCGCTGCCGCCGCCTGAGTCCAGGTAGTCCGGGCCATAGAGGTCGGCCTTGTAATAATATGTCCCGGCCGGAAGCCCGCTCCCCCAGTAGCTTGATTCGACCGCGGTGAACGCAGGCGGCGAGAGCAGATGCACGGGTAGATAATTGCTCTTGTCCGGCGGATGCACCACCCAGGTATTCGCCTGGTTCTCGACCACCACGTCCTTTATCAGCTCGCCTTCATACGCAAGGAGTGCGCCCTCCAGCTGGGACAAGCCGTTTGAACTGGTCGATTCCATGGTTATCCCGACCCGCGTCTGGTCCCAGTTGGGGGCGTTGGTGTTCTGTATGGCCCCGTAGTTGTTAGTCAGGTGTAGCAGGCCGCCGATGGAGAAGTTGTTTATGTATATCTCATCATTCCTGCCCACGTTCGCACCCATCCACCGGGCGAAGCAGTTATCCGCTATCGTGAAGACCGTCGGGGGCCGGAGCGACGTGTTGTCGTTTATGTAAATCGGATAGTACGTGTTATTGTCGTTCCGGAAATAGTTCCCGGTGATGGTGCCCGTCGAGTTCGCTATCGTGATTACGTGGTCGGTGGACTCGAACTCGAAGTGTCCTCCGCTCATGTTGACGCCGGCGCACTGGTTGAAGCTGTAATGTCCGCCGTTGCAGGATTCTATGACCGCGCCGTCGCACTGGTTGAGGTAAATCATGTCCACGTCGGTCCCGAAGAGCTGCTTTGCGTAGAACGAGTCCCCCGGCCCTCCCTGCTTGTACAGCCAGCCGCCCGAGACCGGCGTGTCCCAGTAGACGTAGTCAAGGAGCACCTGGTCCGTGTAATTGCCCCCGTTCGCCCCGTACAGCAGGTTCTCCAGATATAAGTTCTTGAACTGGAACGACGCCTCGTTGTACCAGAGCACGGACGGGTTCGTGGCATTCGCGCCGTTAACCAGCAAGTCCCGGAGTATCAGGCGCGGGTGCAACGGGAACGCCCGGACGGGAGTATCGCTGCCGCTGTAGCCGCCGCTGCTGTCGTTAAGAGTGAATACATACCCATTGCTACCGGTGGGGACAATCATGCTCCCTTTCCCGTCTCCGTATATCTCGTAGGTCATGTCGTTGTTATTCGAGTTCAGCATGAGCATGTTCAGGTCCACCTTATATATCCCGGCCGGTAGATATATCCTCCCGCGCGCAACACCGCCCATGTTTTCAGCGGCCAATATCGCGGCCTGAAAAGCCGCCGTGTCATCGGTCGTGCCGTTGCCCGCGGCACCGAAGCCCTTGACCGAGACATGGTCCCGAAGCGCCGCCTCGCCTCCCGAATAGTTGCCAAATCCAGATGCACTCTTCGCGCCGATATCAGAGGCCGAGACGGTCACGTTGGTAGAAAGGGTATGCCCGTTCACTGTTGTGGACGTGGGCACCGCCCCCACCTGCACGGCGGTGGTGGGTATTTGATGATGCAGGCTAGATGTGGCGTTATTAAAGGTCGTTGGCGAGACGCCGCTCGTGGTATGCCGCGAGGAGTAACTCGAGAAGGCTGATTCGAGCATCCGTTGCGCATCACGCCAAGCCTGGTTGCCAGAGTACTGGTCGAACGTCTCACCATATGCGGGAACTCCTAAGTTTAGTACCCCGCCGGTCGAAGCGTCCGCATAGGCATTAGTCGTGTTCGAGCTGAAATAGAGTCCTGCGTTGATATAGTTGATGGCGCAACCGCCGCTGTATATGCATACGCCGGTACCGGTATATGGCGGCGATGAACTTACGTTATGATTGACAACCGAAGTCTCCTGATACGGCACGAACAGCGCGGTCCCGTGGCTGCTCACCTCGACGCCGACCAGGCCGTTTCCGTCTATCCTGCACCTTTGCAGATAGACCGTAGAGCCGCCTTTGATAAGTGCGCCGCCAGAGCCTACCTGACCCATTGCATCGCCAGCCACCGGGCCGACAACGCCACAATATCTAACCACCGTATCGTTTAAGTACGCGAGGGAGTTGGCGTCGGTCGCAATACCATATGAAGCAGACCCATAGACGTCATGGATGATGTTCGAATAGCAGTTCCAGGTTGCGGTTACCGAATATATCCCGTAGTACCCTGTATTGCCGATGTTGCAGTTCTGTACCGTCACTCCGGAAGAACCCGCCTGTATCTCTACCGCCTGGTTGTACGAGTAGTTCATCAGCATGTTTTGCAGGACGACATTATGCTGGCCGGTGGTTATACAGAAGCAATCGGCCCGCACCATGCCGGTGTCGTTCGACGCATTGCTGCCGGTGACGCGAGTGCCCCAGTCGTAAATGTTAAAGACGCTGGTGGAGTCCGGCATGTATCCGTTCGCATCGTACGTCCATGCTTCGACGTAGATGGTGTTCGTCGTATTGCTGAGGATGGGGCGGTATTCTCCCGCTCCATGGCCGCTCACGATGTAAAGCATCTTGTATTGATAAGCATTGGACATCCAGGATGCACCGGACACGGTTACCGAGGCGGACGCCGTCCCGGAGGTACGTTGGCCTATTGATGTTGCGGTTTGATTCGTAAGAAGATTGGTCCAAGTACCATTTACTGTAATAGTGGAGTTTCCAATAGGTGTATTTATGCCTATGGCAACCTGCTCCCGGTATGTCCCCGCCGCGGCGTTAATAGTTATGTTCCCGGAATAAAAAGCTGGAATCTGGCTCATCGCAAAGCTGAGGGTCTGAAACGGATAACTTGCGCTATAGCCCTGGTTGGCGTTGTCTGTGCCGCTGTTCGAGACGTATATGGTCATAGCGCCGAGCGAGCAGAGAGGCACCCATGCGCTCCCGGTGTACATCATCAGCACATTGCGGCTGCCATTTGAAGGTATCAGTACGAAGAACTCCGCCGCCGTCGGGCTCGTAGGGAGCGCGGGGCCGTTTGCGGTTTCCGCCGCGACCGCCTGGAAGTGGTTGAACATCAGGCTGGCCGTGAGCGGGTTGGCGGCTGCTCCTATCTGGGCTGCGGTGGTCGGGATTTCGTGGTGCAGGCTCGAAGTGGCGTTTTGGAAGGTGGTTGTCGAAGGCACCTCCACGTCCGGCGTAGGCGGGTATGGAGTGGCCGCAAGGGCTATCGGCGTATGACCGGGCGCAAGCAAGATTTCTATTGCCCCGAGAGCTACGACAACACAAGATAATATTACTAGCGATACATTTTTTAACTTTATCATCATGCCTCCATTGGTTCTCGGTTCACCCTGACCCCGGTTGAACCCCTCTCGCCCCATAAACACAGGGCAAGAGGGTTACCGCGGCCAGAGAAAAAAGAGAACTACTGTGCGTTGGACGGTGTAACATCGGATGCCGGGCTCGTGGGCGTAGTCGTATTGATTGTCGAGCCTTGGTTCTTGATGGCATTATAGAGTGCCTGGGACTTGGCAGGGTCAATCGCAAGGGGCGTCCCGTTCTCCACGGACATCACTATGTCCGCAATGACGGCGGCCGCGGCGTCGACTATATTGTCGGCTGCTATTATTACCGGATTTTTGGTTATGGCCGCCGCGAGGTCAAGAACCGCTTCGACGTCAGGTGCGGCCACCTGAAAAATATTGCATGCCTTTGTAAATATATTTTTTATGTCCGTCCATAATGTCTGTGCGTCCATCTTTGTACCTCCTGTTTTTAAGAAAATCTCCCGGCTATCGGTTTTTTTCATGCTTTCATCTGCATTCTCGCTTCGGCCATCGTCAGGCCCGGATGATACTCGAAATGCCCGAGGTCGCCGTGTACCGAGGTAAAGTCACCGCCCCAGACTAGGCCTAGCGAATTGCCTATCTCGCCGGCAGTCCTATACTTGGGGCTGTCCCAAACAATCTGCCCATCTTCAATTACGGCGACGTCATATGCCCTTCCGAAATTATGCCAGGAATATCCGGGACGGGCATTTGTGAGCAGTAAGCCGGGCTCGGACCTGCCGCTTCTGTAAAGGGACTCCTGGCTGTCAAAACTCCTGTATGCCTGTACCACCAGCAGGTACACGGACTTGTCGGTGCATAGCCCTAAGTGCCTTTTTGCAATCTCACGCACTTCGGGCAGGAGCGTATTCAGTCTAGAATCGTTCAGTTCCGTCTGGCGAGCTGTCAGCATCTTATTTAAGCAGCCGCTCGGACAGCCTGTCCATCTTAGTTTCCAGGCGGTCCAGCCGCTGCAGCACCTCCTCCCTGGCGAGATCCCTCATGTGCAGGCAGTCAGACCTCAACTGAAGGCAGTCGGTTTTGTTCATATACTTCTCGGGTATGGCATAGCTCATCTTCATCGTGCGGGTATAAAAAAAGCCCATGAGAAAACCCAGGGCCGTAAGAAGAGGGGAGACCATCCATTCAGTCATCTAAACCTCCGTCGCGCGCACCGTTATCGAATCGGCGCGTCCATGCACCGCACTCCCCGGCAAAAGCAGTACATCATCTACCCTGAACATTGCCCCCCCGAAATCGGAAAAACCGGACGGATAGTCCAGATCTATAATGTCGCCGGGCTCAAGCTCGAAGTTGTCCAGGAACAGGGTAAGGGTGACTACCCTTTTGATATCCTTGAAGCGGGTTATGTAAAAATCTCTTAAATCGCTTGCCGCCTGACTGTTTAAAATGAAGTCGAACAGGAACTGTTTCGTCGGGGACTGCTGCCCGTAAAGCGCCACAGAAGTCGGGTCCCCGCCTATCGGGTATAGCTGCGATGACGATGCGATGGAGTTGAAGTCCTTTACAGTGTGACCCTTACTGAAATTCCTTTCGTAATAAATGTCGAGGGTGTTTATGACATCGCTCTTCTTAGTACGGCCTATTTCCAGCCCCGATATTCCTATCGAGCTATTGCCGATGGTTTTGTCCGTGGTGGGGGCGTCGTTGGTTAAAAACTCGAGTCTCGCCTCATATCCGTCATGATAGAGCTTGAGCCTGGCCTGCGCAGAGATCTCTTCCAGAAGTTTAAATGCGTCCGCCTTTCTGTCTATTACCCCTGCGAAATTATACCCTCCCGGTATGGCCTCTGAAAGCGATGCCCTGGCGGAATCGAACGAGTGCTTAATCTCGGACTGCGGCACGGAGAGCTGCGTTACTAAGAAGTGCTTTATGACATCGGCGGGGTTCTGTACAAGCCCGCCGGGTGATCCCGTGAAAGTCCCGTTAGCATCGTCTGCATAACCATCGAGGTCGCAGGTCACGTATTTGCCCACAACGAAGTCGGCGGTAGAGTTGCCCGAGAGCGCGACTCCGCTTGCCGGCGACGAGCCTCCGTTGTCAGGGACGTAATAGACTTCCAGCCACTGTTCGGCGCATGAGGAGGCTGCGCCGCCTCCGACGTATGTTGCCCGGATGGTCATGTTCTCGAAGTCAGTCCAGTCAACGGCTCCCGAATAGCTCTCTATATACGTCTTGAAGGCCTGCATGGTGTTGCCGCCGCCCTGGCTGTACTGGCCGTTGAATTTACCGCCCATGATGGTGCTTCTGCCGGTGCCGCTATATGACCCCTGCCCCATCATGCAGCACAGCTTTGCGCCGATAATTGTCCCGAGCTCTGGTACCGCGAGCGAGCGCGTTGTATCTACATACCCGTCCGAAGTAACGATTGCGCAGAAGCTGGTGAAGTCGGCGTCGCAAAGGGCGGTTACCGTCCCCGCGGCCGGTGCATCGAACATATCCGCTACCGTGTCCTGGAACAGGTTCTGCACGGAGGCGTTTACTACACAGCCCTCGTATGAACCCCCTGCGATGGTCCTGCCCTCGATGCTCATCACTTCGATATAGTTCGGCCCGTTTCCGGTTATCAAGAAAAAAGAACCGGTCGAGTCCATGAAGGCACTGCCCGCCAGTTCGTTCTGAGTCCAGTTAGGGTTTATACTGGCGACCCAGATGTTCACATCCGTCGTGGAACCCTGTCCGGTCCAGGTCGGCTCCCGGTGCGAGTGGCTGCCCTTGCTCACTTGAAGGCTCACCGCTTTATCGAGCGTGTATAAGTCTGAAAATACAATTGTGGCCTTGCCCGCGTCATTCGTATTCGTAGTAATGCCGGAAACCACCCTTATGCCGTCCACATAGACATTGCCGATGGAATTGACGGGATGCCCCGCCGCGAGATAGGTGAAGTTGCTCAAGGGTTCAAGGACGTGCGCGCCCTTTCTGTGCCAGTAGGGGATTGTGCCTGATACGCCCCTGACTACGCCGGAAAGGACACTGTCGACTATTCCTGAATATGAAATGCATTCCCCTTCGATTTCGAGTATGCCCGACGATGGAAACGGCGTCTCCAGCGGCGAAAGCGTGAGCTCTATCCCGTCGGTCTGGTCGGCCGTTATTTCCGCGACCAAAGTGGTCGCCGCGCCTGCCACGACTGGGATACACGGCACGCCTTGAGGCGCCCCGTAAACGATACTCTCGATCTTCCCTATCGCTTCGGGGTCCGCATTCGGCCAGTCGTCCCGTGTTATGGCCTTCCCGATCATCATATTCTGCTGGCTGAAGGAACAGGTCAGCTTGAGCTTTACAAGGGAATCCGAATAATCCACCGATGAAATAATGAACCGGCCCATGACTTCCTTATTTGAGTAGGCCATGCCCTCGAACCACAGGCAAAGATCGACTTCCGTCCCCTCCGGGTTATTAGATTCCAGCAGGGTCGAGAAAGGCGGCCCGCCCAGATTTGACAGGGTCAGGTCCAGCTCCTGTAGGTCTATGGACGATATACTCTCGGCCTTTGCACCAATGTGTCCCCAGGCCGTCACGAGCCCGCTGAAATAAGGACCGTCCGGTCCGGTATCGATATTCCTGTCGGAGACCGCGACGTCTCCGGTCGCGAAATGAAAAATCGCAAGGATTGCGGGCGCGGAGTTCTGGCTGTTCTTGAATGTTACAAACTCTTCGTTCATTCTTTTCATATGCCAGTCTCTTCCCTCAAGGCGATCACTCCTTCATAAAGCCCCTTGTCCGTGAGCTGGAACTCGATCTTGTCCACGGCGAACGTCACCGTATAACCATTGCCGAATGGGTCGTTGTAGCTGAAAGGGGCATTAGACAGGTTGATGAACCAGTTGACCAGGCTTTGAGTGCCTGAGGCCTGGCTGCCGGTCGTGTAATCGAACCCGCCGTCGAAGTCGGCGGACGGCATGTTCTCGAACTTCAGCTCAAGCACTACGCTGCCGGGCCCCTTTTTGTAAATATATTCCTCGCCGCCCTCCGTCTCTACCCGCGCATTGCCCGACATGATTGTCACCTTCCCCGGATATCGCGGGTTGACGGAAAAAACGAGCGGAGTAACCCCCGCCCCGGCCGAAAAAGAAGCCTGCATTTGGTCCCTCCGATGAATTGAAGCGGTCTTAGCCCTATTCCGCGCCCTGCGCCTCTGCCGGAAGCAGGACCTGCTGCATGACAGCGTATGTCGCAGTAAAGGCGATTGCCTGGCCGTCGTCGAACAGAAACGCCTCCCTTAGCAGTCGCACCGGTCTTATCTCAAGCCCCAAAGTCGCGCCGCACAATACACTTCTTATGTTTTCCAGCATCTT
>Ga0187848_10004200_pt1 | contig 10131 bp, 5 predicted proteins | sample June2016WEW_4_40_FD_132424 | JGI IMG/M metagenome (GOLD analysis project Ga0187848, IMG submission 132424) | Peatland microbial communities from SPRUCE experiment site at the Marcell Experimental Forest, Minnesota, USA - June2016WEW_4_40 | ecosystem: Environmental > Terrestrial > Soil > Wetlands... | reverse complement strand
TTCCTGCCGAATGACGATCACCCCGAGCAGGAGATCGCCAGCGTGCTGCGCACCACCCAGAACAAGATCTACACGCAGGGCACCACCAGCGCCAAGGAACTGGAAGACGGGTTCCCGGCCAAGGCCGAGGAACTGTTCGCGTATCAGGGCCTGATCATCGGCAGCGTGGAGATGAATTACTTCACGCCCGGGCAGCAACAGCTCATCCACGATTTTGTGGATCGCCGCGGCGGCGGACTGCTGCTGCTGGGCGGGCGCGCCGCGCTTTCCGATGGCGGCTGGGCCAAGGGACCGCTGGCCGACCTGATTCCCACCAAGCTGCCGGAAAACAAGGGCACGTTTCATCGCGATTTCACCGGCCAGGAGCTGACGCCGTCCGGCGCACAAAGCAGCATCTGCCGGCTGGACGACGACGCCGCGCGCAACGCGGAGCGCTGGAAGAAGATGCCGATGATGGCCAATTACCAGGAAGCCGGCGACGAAAAACCCGGCGCCACGGTGCTGCTGGTTTCCACGCCCGCGGGAAAGCGCAAGCTGCCGCTGCTGGTCACGGAAAACTACGGCCGCGGGCGCACCGTTCTGTTTGCTACCGGGGGAAGCTGGCGCTGGAGAATGTGGCTGCCGCACGAGGATCGAACCCAGGAGACTTTCTGGCAGCAACTGCTGCGCTACCTGGTGACCGGCACGCCAGGACCGGTGGTCGCGACCACGCCGCGGCAGGTGCTGTCCGACGAAACGCGCGTGCCGCTAAGGGTGGAGGTACGCGACAAGGAATACAGACCGGTCACCAACGCCAACGTGCAGGCGCGGCTTTTGCAGCCCGACGGGACCAGCGTCACGATGGAGCTGGCGCCGGAGCCGCTCGAAGAGGGGATCTACGCGGGCGAATTCTCGGCCGATGCGCCCGGCTCTTACGTGGCCGAGATCATCGCCGGACGCGAGCAGGAGGAATTGGGCCGCGATGTGCTCGTCCTTCGCCGCGAGGATGGCGTGGCGGAGAACTTCGCCACATCGCAAAACCGCGAATTGTTGGAGAAACTGGCCGAGCAGACCGGCGGCCGCTATTACACGCCGGACCAGGCGTCCAGGCTGGCGAGCGAAATCTCCTATTCCGACGCCGGTATCACGGCGCGCGAGATGCGCGACCTTTGGGATATGCCGGCCATTTTTCTGCTGGCGCTCGGCCTGCGCGCATCCGAGTGGCTGCTGCGCCGCAATTGGGGCGTGGTATGAGGCTCTGCGCGCTGCTGCTGGCTGCCGTTTTGGCATCCCCTGCGGCCACTTACTTCTTGACGATTTCCGGCCTCGGCGGTGAGCCCGATTACGAGCAGCGCTTCAAGATGTGGGCGCTCGATATCGACTCCAGCTTGAAGAAGGCCGGCAACAGCAACGTGATCACGCTGATTGCGCCGAATCGCGAGCAGATCCGCATGCATTTTCAGGAACTTGCCCGGACGGCGAAGCCGGAGGACGCGCTGGTGGTGATGCTGATCGGGCACGGCACCGACGACGGAGTGGATTACAAGTTCAACATTCCCGGCCCCGACATAACCGCCGCACAGTTGGCGGCACTGATCGACTCCGTTTCCGCCGCGCGCCAGTGCGTAGTGGTGATGACGAGCTCGAGCGGCGGCTCGATCGCGTTTCTGCGGCGCCCCAATCGCGTCGTCATCACGGCCACCAGGACCGGCACGGAAAAGAATGCGACCGTCTTCGCGCGCTACTGGGCCGAGTCCCTGGGCGACCCGGCGGCGGATACGGACAAGAACGACGCGATCTCCGTGTTGGAAGCTTTTCGTTACACCCAACGTAAGGTGACCGAGTTTTTCGATTCCGCCAAGCGCCTGGCCACAGAGCACTCGCTGCTCGAGGACACCGGCAGGGGCGACGGAGAGCGAAATCCATCCACTGAAAATGGCGAGGGAAGGTTGGCGGCAGCGTTCACCCTGGTGCGGCTGGGCGCCAATGCCGATGCCGCTCGCGATCCCGCCAAACGTGCGCTGCTGGCCAAGAAGGAGGAGCTGGAACAGGCCATCGATCAATTGAAATACGAAAAGGCCGGGATGGACGCCGCCGATTACCGCAAGCAATTGACCCAGCTTTTGCTCGAGCTGGCCAAGACGCAGGAGGCGCTCGATGCCCCGCAGAAGTGAGCCGGTGCTGCCCTGGCGCAGGCTGTCAAGCCGGCTGAGCCGGGAGTCATCCGGGCTTTTCTTGGCCTTGGCTTTCTTCGCAACGCTCGCTCCTGCGCAGACCTTACAGCAAGCCGAGGCTCTCTGGAAGGCGCGGCGCTACCAGGACGCCAACACCGTGTTTCGCGACCTGGTGGCGCGCGAGCCTCGCAATGCGGTGATCCGCGTCCGCTGGGGCCGCATGTTTCTGGAACACTGGCAGGCGGACGAGGCCGAGCGTCTTTTCGACGAGGCCCTCGAATTGAAGCCCAACGACGCGGGCGCGCTGCTGGGCAAGGCGCTGGTTGGGGCGGAGGTTTACTCGGGCAACGCCGTCGAATTCGCGCAGCAGGCGTTGCTGAGCGATCCGAAATTGGTGGAAGCCCAGGAACTGTTAGCGCGGCTGGCTCTGGAAGACGACGACAAAGCCAAGGCCGAAGCCGAAGCCGAACGGGCGCTCGCGCTCGACGCCAATTCCGTCCAGGCGAAAGCCATCCTCGCCACGATGGACTGGCTGGCGGACAAAAAGGAGAGCCCCTGGGATCCGCACGCGGCCAAAGGCTACGAGACCGCCGGCCATTTCTTCATGCTCAACCGGCGCTATGAGGAATCGGTTGCGTTCTACCGCAAAGCCATCGGCCTCGACCCGCAGCTTGATTCCGCGCGCTCGCAGCTTGGCGTCAACCTGATGCGGCTGGGCCGCGACGAAGAGGCTTACGAGCAGCTCAAGACCGCTTGGGACAACGGATTTCGCGACGCCGCTACCGCGAACTCACGGACCCTGATGGACAGCGAGAAGAACTTCGTGACGTTCCGGACCGATCGCACGATTCTCAAGCTGAATAAAAAGGAAGCCGATCTTCTGCGCCCGTATTTCGAAGCCGAGATGCGGCGCGCCATCGCGGTCTATGAAAAGAAATACCGCTGGAAGCTGACCCAGCCGGTGCAGGTGGAAGTGTACCCCGATCACGAAGATTTCGCTGTGCGCGCGCTCGGCATGCCGGGCCTGGGGGCGCTGGGGGTGACCTTCGGCAGCGTGATCGCCATGGACAGCCCTTCCGGACGCGCGCCCGGCAGCTTTCATTGGGCGAGCGTAATGTGGCACGAAATGAGCCACGTTTTCACTCTGGCGATGACCAGCTCTCACGTGCCACGCTGGTTCACCGAGGGTATCGCGGTGCATGAAGAAACAGCCGCGTCGCCGGAGTGGGGCGACCGCCTGGGGCTCGACGAAATCGCCGCTATCAAAAATCATCAGCTCTTGCCGGTCGCCGAACTGGACCGCGGCTTCGTGCACCCGGTGAGCCCGCCGCAAGTGGTGGTCAGCTATTTTGAGGCGGGTAAGATCTGCGATTACATCACGGAAAAATGGGGCTGGGAAACGGTGCTCGCCATGCTGCGCGATTTCGGCGCGAGCGACGATACAACTACGGTGATCCGCAAAGAACTGAAGATGGAGCCGGCCGATTTCGATCGCCAGTTTGTCGCCGCCTTGGAGGGCGGGACGAAACGGACGGCAGAGAATTTCGACCGCTGGAAAGAGGCTGTCAAGCGCATCGACGCTGCATCAGCGGGCCGGAATTATGACGACGTGATCCGGCTGGGCAGCGAGGCGCGCGATCTCTACCCGGACTACGTTGAGCATCACAGCATTTACGAAGCACTGGCAAAGGCGTATCTGGCGAAAGGCGACAAAGCCGCTGCAGTCGATCAATTGGAGGGGTACGTCCACGCCGGCGGGCGCGATCCGGACACCATCATGCTGCTGGCGAAAGAACTCGCCGCCGCCGGGAATCGGAAAGAAGCCGCAGCGGTTCTCGAGCGTCTGAACTACATCTATCCGATGCGCAGCGAGCAGCACCAGCTCCTGGGCGAACTCTGGCTGGAACAGGACAACTCGGGCGGCGCCATACGCGAGTTTCAAGCGCGGCTGGCGGCCAAGCCCATCGATATGGCCGGCGCTCACTATGATCTGGCCCGCGCTTTCAACCTGAATCATCAAACGGAGGCGGCCAGGAACGAGCTGATCGACGCGATGGAAATCGCTCCCGGATTCCGGCCGGCGCAGAAGCTGCTGTTGCAGTTGAGCGGCGCGGAGCAGGACGAGCCAGCCGCGACAAAGAAATAGGATTGGAAAAGACATGTCGACACCCGCAACTTCACAGATGGAACCAGAGGTTTTGAAGACGCGCATCGCACGCTTCCGCAAGGTGCAAGCGGACATCGTGACCGAGGTGCGCCGCGTGATCGTGGGCCAGCAGGAAGTTCTGGAGCAGGTGATGATCGCGCTCTTCGTGGGCGGCCATTGCTTGATCACCGGTCTACCCGGCACCGCCAAAACGCTGCTGGTGCGCACCATGGCGCAGACGCTTGGCCTGGTTTTCAAGCGCATTCAGTTCACGCCGGACCTGATGCCCAGCGACATCACAGGCACCGACATCATCGAAGAAGACCCTGGCACCGGCCGCCGCACCTGGACCTTCGTGCCTGGCCCCATTTTCGGCAACATTCTGCTAGCCGATGAAATCAACCGCACGCCGCCGAAAACGCAAAGCGCCCTGCTCGAAGCCATGCAGGAGCGCGCTTGCACGGTGCGCGGCAACAGCTACGCCCTGCCGAATCCGTTTTTCGTGCTGGCCACGCAGAACCCGATCGAGCTGGAGGGCACCTACCCGTTACCGGAAGCGCAGCTCGACCGTTTCCTGTTCAACACCGTTCTCGATTACCTCGATGCCGCCGAGGAACTGCAGGTGGTGGACCTGACCACCGTCATCACCATCCCGCAAGCCGATCCGGTGACCAACGCCGCAGAGATCCTCGATTTCCAGCAACTGGTGCGGATGGTGCCGATCGGCGAGAGCGTGGCGCGCTATGCGGTGGATATGGTGCGCGCTAGCCGTAACCGGGACGAATCGACGCCCGATTTCGTCCAAAAGTATGTGAATTACGGCGCCAGCGTCCGCGCCGCGCAGTTCCTGGTGCTGGCCGCCAAAGCCCGCGCGTTGATGAAGGGCCGCTACCACGTCACCTATGAAGACATCCGCGCCCTGTATATTCCGGTGCTGCGCCATCGCATCCTGCTCAACTTCCATGCCGAGTCCGACCGCCTGAAGCAGGACGACATTCTGAAGCGCCTGCTTGATTGGAAAAGGCCGCCGCGAGAGTAAAATGCTGCAGCGCTTTCTCGATCCGGCAACGCTCAACTCGATTTCCGGCTTGGACCTGATCGCCAAGACGGTTGTCGATGGGTTCGTCGCCGGGTTGCACCGGTCGCCGGATTTCGGGTTCTCGCAGGAGTTCGCCGAATACCGCGCCTACGCGCAGGGCGATGACTTGCGCCACGTGGACTGGAACGTTTTCGCGCGCACCGGACGGTGCTATCTCAAGCGCTACCGGGGCGAGACCAACACGCGGCTGCTGGTGCTGCTCGATACATCGGCATCCATGGGCTACGGATCCCACGCTGTCAACAAGCTCGACTACGCGCGCTTTCTGGCCTCCTCGCTCTGTTACCTGGCCAACGTGCAGCGCGACGCGGCCGGCCTGATCGTCTTCGACGAGGAGGTCAGCAATTACGTGGCGCCCTCCACGCGGCAGGGGCAGTTGTTCCGCTTGCTGCACGCCATCGAACACGCTAAGACCGGCACGCGCACGGACTTCACCAAGCCATTCGTGCACTTCCAGAATTTCCTGCACCGCCGCGGCATCGTGGTGGTGGTTTCGGATTTTTACGAAGATCCTGCGGTCATCGTTAAGACGGTCGAGCCGCTGCGCTTCCGCGGCAATGAGGTGATCCTGTTTCACTTGCTGGACCCGCAGGAGATCGCGCCCAAATTCCGCGAGCCGGTGCTGCTGGTGGATATGGAGAATTCCGGTGCGGCGCTGGAGGTGTCGCCGGAATACGCGCGCCACGAATACCGGACCAAGATCGACGCGCACATCAAGGCGCTGCGCTCGCAGGCCCGCGGCGCGGGCATGGACTATTTTCTGATGGACACCGGCCGGCCGCTCGATGAAGGCCTGCGCGAGTATTTGAGCGTGCGCCGGGGCATGCTTTAAATGGGCTTTCTCACTCCTTGGTTCCTGGCCGGTCTTGCTGCCGTGGGCTTGCCCGTCTGGCTGCACCTATTGCGCAAGCACAAGGCCACGCCGGTGCCGTTCAGCTCGCTGATGTTTTTCGAGCGCCGCACGCAGAGCTCCCTGAAGCATCGCCGCCTGCGCTACCTGATTCTGTTCGCGCTGCGCGCGCTGCTGTTCGCGCTGCTGGCGGTGGCCTTCGCGCATCCTTATCTACAGCGCACGCTGCTGCCCGCGTCGCGCTCGGGCGAGGTCACCGTCTTCGCCATCGATAACTCGCTGAGCATGCGTGCCGCCGGCCTCCTCGAACAGGCGAAAAAGCTGGCAAAGAGCGAGGTTTCGGGTCTGCACCCCGGGCAGCGTGCGCAGGTGCTGGCGTTCGCCTCGCGGGTCGCGGTTTTGAGCGAGGTTACCGGCGATCGTGCTGCGCTCACCGCCGCAATCGATGCGCTCGAACCCTCCGACGGCCGCACCTCTTTCGCCGCGCTTTCCCGCTCGCTCGGCTCCATCGCGCAATCCCTACGCCTGCCCCTGCGCGTGCTGCTCTATTCGGACATGCAGCAGACCGGCATGCCCGCCAACTTCAGCGACCTCCGCTTGAACGCCGACATCCAATTGGAACCACATCCGCTGGTTTCGAAACAGATGCCCAATTTCACCGTTGAGAACGTGGTCGCGCCGCGCCGGGTTTACAGCGGTGCCAAGACGCGCGTGCTGGCCACCATCGCCGGTTTCGGCACGCCCAAGGCCGTGCGCAACGTTTCGCTGGTGCTGAACGGCCGCATCATCGACTCGAAGACCGTAACGGTCCCGGAAAGCGGACGCGCCGCGGTCGAGTTCAATTCTCTCGAAGTGCCGTATGGCCGCAACCATGGCGCGGTGAAGATCGATTCCGCCGACGCGCTGGCCGACGACGACACTTTTTATTTTTCCGTCGAGCGCGCCGACCCGCGCCATGCCCTGTTCGTCCACGACGCGGGCAACACGCGCGACCTGCTGTATTTCAAAGCGGCGCTCGAAGCGTCCGGCCAGTCAGCCTTCGTCATCGACCCGGCCGCCGCGGATCAAACCGCCAATGTCGCGCCTGCGCAGTACGCTTTCGTAGTGATTTCGGACGTGGGTGCGCTCCCGGAGCCTTTCGAAAAGAGCCTGCGTTCGTACGTGCGCGATGGCGGCGCTGCGCTGATCGCGCTCGGCCACTCCGCGATGGGCCGCCGCGAAGTTCCGGTGTCCGGTCTCGCCATTCAAGGCACCAGCTACGCCGGTCGCGAGGGCGATCTGTTTCAAAGCGCGACCGCGCTCGATCCATCGCACCCCTCCATTCAGCAGAACAATCGCTGGGACGACGTGAAGTTCTACCAGGCGATCCGCATCGATCCGGGCACCGCGAAAACCGTGGCGCGTCTCACAGATGAAACTCCCTTGTTGGTGGATCAGCGGGTAGGCGCGGGCCATATCCTGGTTTTTGCGTCCACCCTGGACAACGTCGCTAACGATTTTCCGCTGCATGCATCGTTCGTGCCCTTCATTGGGCAGACTGCCAACTACCTGGGGCGGCTGGATGCCGGGCCGTCCGCCGTCAGCGTGGGCAGCTTCGAAGAACTGCGCGACGCTGGGGGAAAAGCCGCCGCTGTGGATGTGCTCGATCCCAAGGGCGAGCGCGTGTTTTCGCTCGCCCAAGCCGCCACTGCGCAAAACATCCAGTTCACCATGGCTGGCTTTTATGACATCCGGCGCCCCAACGGCCGCAACGAACTGGTCGCGGTAAATACCGACCGCCGCGAATCCGACCTGACGCCCGCTGCGCCGGAAACCCTCCGCTTGTGGCAGAATACAGCCAGTGGTGTTGCCGCGAGCGGGCAAGCGGGCAGCGAGCCAAGTCGCCTGTCTTTGTGGTGGTATGTGATGCTGGCCGTGTTGGCGTGCGCGCTCGCCGAATCCTGGCTGGGGAATCGTCATCTTTCCGCGGATAAGGAGGCACAATGAATCCCTTGGACCTTCTCGCGCGCTATTTGAGCGGCATGGAACGCCGTTTACGCCTGCTGACCCTGTCGCGTGGCAGTGCGGTTACGGCCTTGGCGGCGCTGGTGCTCACCTTGGCAGCAGTCGAGTGGGCCAATGCTTTCGCGTTCTCGAATGGCGCGATATTGGTTGCGCGGCTCGCCTTGTTTCTCGGTCTGGCTTGCGCCATCGCCGCTGCGCTGGTCGTTCCGCTGGTGCGCCTCAACCGCCGCCGCGCCGCTCGCGCTGCCGAACAGAAGCACCCGGAGTTTGAACAGCGCCTGCTCACCTTGAGTGAGCGCGCCGGCTCGGCGGACGCCGACCTCTTCCTGCAGTTACTGGCAGCCGACACGCTGCAAGTGGCCGAGCGGGCCAAGCCTGCCACGATCGCCAAAGCCACTTGGATTGCCGGCTTCGCCTCGGCTGCGGCGGCTTCCGCGCTGCTCCTCATCTGGCTCGGCATGGCGGGGCCCGGCTTTCTCGGCTACGGCACCGCGCTGCTGTGGGCCGGTCCGCCCAAGGGCGAAATGAAGCCATTCTATTCGATCATGGTCGAACCGGGCAACCGCACCATTCGCAAGCGGGCGGACCAGGTCATCCAGGCCACTTTGCTCGGCTTCACGGCGCCTGAGGTCCGCTTCTCCGCGAGATATTCGGGCGCGCCGCAATGGGAACAGGCCGAAATGCGCACGGAGACGGGCGGCTCGGCGTACCAGTTTCTGATCGCCGGCGTGCCGGAATCGCTCGATTATTATGTGCAAGCCGGCGGCGTCCGCTCACCCTCTTACCATCTCAATGTGATCGATCTGCCTTCCATCAAAAACATCAGCGTCACTTACCATTACCCCGACTGGACCGGCATGAAGGATTTCGTGGAAGACCCGGGCGGCGATCTGCGCGCGGTGGAGGGCACCATCGCCGAAGTGGCCCTCCACATGGACCGGTCGCTCGCCAACGGCGCATTGCTGCTAGACGATGGCGGCAAGGTGGGGCTGCGCGACGGCGGTGCAAACACGCTGATTGCCAGCGTGCCCATCCGGAAGGACGGCATGTATCACATCGCCGCCGTCGAAAGCGGCGAAGACGTGCGGCTCAGCGAGGATTATTTCATCGAGGCGCAGAAGGACAATCCGCCGCAAATCACCATCACCCGGCCGGGCCACGATTTCAAGGCCAGCCCGATCGAAGAAGTCACCGTGGAAGTGAGCGCAAGCGACGATTTCGGACTGCGTAGCGTCGACCTGCATTATTCGGTGAACGGCGGAGCAGAGAAGACCGTGAGTCTGCTCGACGCCAAGGGCGCCAAAACCGCCAAGGGGTCCACCGTGATCGCGCTTGAAGATTTCAAGGCGGAACCCGGCGACATCGTGAGCCTGTACGGATCCGCGCGGGACGCCCGCCAGACGACTAACACCGACATGTTTTTTGTCGAAGCCCAGCCTTTCGAGAGGAACTACACGCAGTCGCAGGCGATCGGCGGCGGCACTCCCGGGGAGCAGGGCGACCAGCAAAACCAGTTGTCCGAGCGGCAAAAGGAAATCATCGCGGCTACCTGGAACCAAATCCGGGGCAACGGGGCCAAAGCCTCGGACGCGGAAAACGCGGCGTTCCTGGCTTCAGTCGAATCCAAGCTGCGCGACCAGGCGAATTCGATGGCCGAGCGAATGAAGGCCCGGCAGATGGAAGAATCCGGCGAGTCATTTAAGAGCTTTGTCGCCGACATGGAGCAAGCCGCCGGCGCTATGGGTCCCGCCGCCGGGAACCTGCGGGTCTCGAAATGGCGGGACGCGCTGGCGCCGGAACAGAAGGCGCTGCAGTATCTGCTGCGCGCGGAAGCCCTGTTCCGCGACATCCAGGTGGCCTTCGGCCAATCCGGCGGCGC
>Ga0187848_10004198_pt1 | contig 10132 bp, 10 predicted proteins | sample June2016WEW_4_40_FD_132424 | JGI IMG/M metagenome (GOLD analysis project Ga0187848, IMG submission 132424) | Peatland microbial communities from SPRUCE experiment site at the Marcell Experimental Forest, Minnesota, USA - June2016WEW_4_40 | ecosystem: Environmental > Terrestrial > Soil >... | reverse complement strand
TCCAAAAAGGCCGCGGCCGGTAAGTTCCGCGAGGCGTCGTGGGCTGAAACGCTGAGGCTTATCGAGAAGAAGCTGTCCGCAGTCAGGAAGAAAAGCCCGGATAAGTTCGCCGCTCTATCCTCCGCCAGGTGCACGAACGAAGAGAACTATATGCTGCAGAAGTTCACGCGCGTGGTGATGGGGACGAACAACGTCGACCACTGCGCAAGGCTCTGCCACGCCTCGACCGTGACCGGGCTGGTCATGGCCTTTGGCAGCGGTGCCATGACAAACAGCATATCCGACCTCGACCATGCCGAGGCCTTCTTCGTCATAGGTTCGAACACCACGGAGTCCCATCCGATAATCGGCCTCAGGCTCAAAAAGGCCGTAAAAGAGCGCGGGACGAAGCTAATTTTAGCCGACCCGCGCAAGATAGAGCTTGCGGACTACGCGGACGTGTGGCTCCGCCATAGGCCGGGAACCGACGTAGCCCTCCTTAACGGGATAATGAACGAGATTGTCCACGAGCACCACGAGAAGCACAGGAAGTTCGTCAGCGAACGCACCGAGAACTACGAGGAGTTCTATAGGGCAATAAAGGACTTCACGCCGGAGATGGCCGAGGAGATAACCGGCGTGCCCGCGGAGGATATCCGTAAGGCGGCACGGCTGCTCGCGCGTTCCCACGCCTCGTGTTTCATCTATTCGATGGGCATAACCCAGCATACGACCGGCGTGGACGACGTGCTCTCCGTGGCGAACCTCGCAATGCTGACCGGGAACATCGGGCGGCCCGGCACGGGGGTCTATCCCTTAAGGGGTCAGAACAACGTCCAGGGCGCATGCGACATGGGCGCTCTCCCGGACGTATTCCCCGGCTATCAGAGGGTAGCGGACGAGGCCGCGCGCGCCAGGTTCGAGAAGGCCTGGGGCGTAAAGCTCCCGCAGAAGCCCGGCATCACGGTGACCGAGATAATGGATGGCTGCGAAAAAGGGGATATCAGTACGCTTTACGTCATGGGGGAGAACCCGGTCCTATCCGACCCGGACTCGACCCATGTGAAGAAGTCGCTCAGGAACCTCGACTTCATGGTGGTGCAGGACATATTCCTGACCGAGACCGGCCAGTTCGCGGACGTGGTTCTGCCGGCCCTTTCGTGGGCCGAAAAGGACGGGACCTTCACTAATACCGAGCGGAAGGTCCAGCTTGTCCGTGCGGCATTACCGCCCGTGGGCGAGGCGAAGCCCGACTGGGAGATAATAAAGCTGATAGCCGAAAAGATGGGCAGCGATAAGTTCAACTTCACCAGCGCCAGGCACATTTTCCGGGAGATGGCAACGCTTACTCCGCAATACGCGGGGATGGGTTACGGCCGGCTCGAGGAGGGCGGGCTTCAGTGGCCGTGCCCCACGCCGGACCACCCCGGGACACCGATACTCCATACCGAGAAGTTCACTCGCAGCAGGGGGAAATTCCATGCGGTCCCGTTCAGGCCGCCCGCCGAGAAGACCGACAGGGAATACCCTTACGTCCTCACCACCGGCAGGATATTGCAGCACTACCACACCGGGACGATGACCCGCCGCGTGAAGGGGCTGAACCACCTGGTCCCGGAGGCGTTCGTTGAGATAAGCCTCAAGGACGCGGAGAAGCTTAAGGTATCCGAGGGGGACACGTTGAAGGTCGCCTCGAGGCGCGGAGAGATAAAAATCAAGGCCAGGGTGACCAACCGGGTCGCCGCCGGCGAGGTATTCATACCGTTCCATTTCGCCGAGGCCTCCGCCAACGTCCTGACCGCCGCCAACGTGGACCCGCTGGCAAAGATACCGGAATTCAAGGTCAGCGCTGTAAAAATCTCAAAGGCGTAAGGCGCAAGGGCCGGGTGAAATTTTTAAGCCACCTGATGTCGGTAAACGGGCGGCGCCCTGAAAACGGGCAGATGGCCACCTCTCTACGGTGTCTCAAAAATTATATCACCCGGCCCTCCTTATTTGTATGGAACCCATAGAGTCCCGCATAGCCCGCGCATTGTCCGCCGATAAAGAAGGCATCGGCCCGATGCTCTCCGACCCGTCCGACAAGGTCATAATCGCCCTGCTCTCGAACCGAAACATTACCTATGACGAGCTCTTTGTGCTTGCGAGGAGGCGCGACCTGCCGGGCAGCATCCTTGAGGCGGTCGGCGCGCGGAAGTTCACGGACGACGGCTATAGGGTTAAGGTCGCCCTGGTAAATAATCCAAAGACGCCCCGGCGGCTGGCGCTCGGGTTCCTGCGGGGCATGCAGCTCAGGGACATGGCATTCGTGACCAGTAACAAGGCAGTCCCCACCGAGCTTCGGCAGGCGGCGGAAGGGATGCTGAGGGAGAAGCTCCCGACGCTCCCGGCCGGGATAAAAATAACGATTGCGCGGCAGGTCTCGGAAGGGGTGGTAAAGTTCCTTTTGATGGATGAAAACATCCAGGTCATCAAGGCGTGTTTTGAGAACCCGCGGATGAACGAGGCGACGGTACTGTGGGCGATAAACCACGCCGCCGTCCCCGCGGGGACTATAGTTTTTATAGCGTCGAACCTCAAATGGCAAGCGAGATATGCGGTTAAATTCGCGCTCGCCAGGAATCCGCGGACGCCTGTAGCGCGGGCGCTGGACTTCGTCCGGGAGATGAAGGCCCTTGATTTGCGGTTCCTCTATAACGACCCGTCGGTGCCCGCTGTGGTTAAGGTTCAGGTGGAGATAGAGCTTGAGAGGAAGGGCCAGCCGCTCTCTCCGCCCAGCGACAGCGGGCGGGTTATCGGGATAGTAGATTTGGATAACGCAGAGGATGCAGAAGAGGGCGGAATAGATAAATTTTAAGCTATCAACTTAAAATTTATCTATTCCGCCCTCTTATTTTTCCACTACGCCGTACCCCGCCTCTTTTACGGCGTCCGCCATCTTCGCCGTGTCGACTGTTGCCTCATCGTAGGTAATATCGGCTTTTTTACCGGCCAGGTCTACCGTCGCGTCAATGACCCCGCTTAACTCCTTCAGTGCGTTCGTCACGTGCACTACGCAGTGGCCGCAGCTCATGCCGGATATCGCTAGTGTAATCTTTTTCATCGGTTATCCTCCGACGTGCAGGTACTCGAGCACCCGCCCCGACAGCATCTCGAATTTCCCGGTGTACATAAGCACCCCAACGGATATCAGGAGGACGGCGGTCCCTATCTCGATCAGCCTGAAGTGGTGCTTCACCTTGTTGAATAGCGGCAGGAAGAAATTTATCGCGAGAGAGGTCAGGAAAAACGGCAAAGCGAGGCCGAGCGTATAAAACGACAACAGTGCTATAGCCGTCCACTGGCTGTTCGAGGAAAGGCCAAGCCCGATAATCGAGGCCAGTATCGGCCCGACGCACGGCGTCCAGCCCGCCGAGAAGGCTATTCCGATGAAGAAGGAGCCGATATAGCCCGAAGGTATCCTCTTGAAGTGCGCCCTCTTCTCCCTGTATAGCCATTTTATCTTGAATATGCCCAGGAAGTGCAGACCGAATATCACTATTATGACCCCGCCCACCTTGCCGACGATATCCCTGTGCGTCTTAAGGGCCGCGGAGAGGAGCGTCGTCCCGGCGCCGAAGATGACGATGAAGATGAAGGCGAACCCGACGATGAAGCAGAGGGTGTTCAGGATGACGCGTCTCTTGGCGGAGGCCTCAAGGTGCTGCGAATACTCCGATATGGACAGCCCCGTGATGTAGGAGAGATATGCCGGTATGAGCGGCAGGACGCAAGGCGAAAAAAACGATAGCAGGCCGGCCGAAAAGGCCATTACGTAAGTTACTTCATGACCGAACATCTATTTTTGTTTTTCTCCTTTTGTGGCAAAGTCCTCAAACTCCGTTGTCTTGTAATTCCCGCTCTTGATGTACCTGAGATAGGTGACGAAGTCCTGCGGCGGCAGGTACCCCTTCAGGAGCTTCGCCTTGCCCCCGCTGCTGTCAAGGAACCAGACCGCGGGATAGCTCGATACGTCGAACTTGTTCGCCAGCTCGGACATCGACATCTGCCGCATCTCGTAAACGACGGTTTTTGAGGACTCGGCATCTATCTTGACGGTGACGAAATCGGCGTTCAGCATCTCGACCACACGCGGGTCCTTGTAGGTTTCGCTGTCGAGCTTCTTGCACCACTTGCACCACTCGGCATAGAAATCCACCATGATGAACTTGCCTTCCTTGTGCGCTTTAACCAGCGCTTCGTCAAGGCTGTACCACTTGACCGAGTTTTTCTCGGCGTCCTGGGCCTTCTGCGCATCCTGGTGCAGCTCGCTCACCGGGTTCGCCTTCTGCTCGACCTCCGCTTTGTCCACCGAGCCCGCACAGCCGATACAGCAGGTTAAGATCCCCATAATGGCCGCTGGCGCAAACCCTGCCAAAATCTTCCTGGTCATCGCTTTCTCCGTGCCAATTGTTATTTCTTAAGGGAGTTCATATACTCCTGAAACTGCATCTTCTTATAGGCCCCGCTCGACACATATGTGAGCACCGGCTTGAAATCGTCCGGGGGCATGTAGCCGGGGAGGGGCGCGATCGGCTCTCCGTTACTGCTCAGGAACCAGATTGTCGGGAAGCCGCTGACCTTATACTGGGTCGCAAGTTCCTTCTCCGTCATCTTCTTGCCCTTGTCCACTACCGAAGCGTTCCCCTCGGCGTTTACCTTTATCGAGATAAAGTTCTTGTTCACCAGATCAATTACCGCCGGATCCTTATAAGTAGTTTTATCCAGCAGCTGGCAGTATTTGCACCATGTGGTATAGAAGTCCACCATCGCCGGCTTCCCTGTCTCCTTCGCCTTCTGCATGCCTTCCGTGAAACCCATCCAGGTTATGGACCCGGCGCCTGCCGCAGCGGCTTCCTTACCCTTATACCCCCCGCAGACGATTGTGCAGACCGATATCGCGATAACGGCGGCCGCCGCAAGCATTATCCTTAGTTTCATGAAATGTCCTTTCCCTATTTGCTTTTCCCTGTGTTTTTGATGTATTTCGCCGGGTCCTTCTTAAAGCTATTGTAGCAGGACTTGCTGCAGAAGTGGTAGGTCTTCCCCTGATATTTATAAGAGTATTTCGCGTCCTTTGCGACCACGTCCATCCCGCAGACGGGGTCTATCACGATTTCCTGCTCGGTCGGGTCCTTGGATGCGTTAGCGGACGCTGCGGATGTATTCTTGGACGCCGCGCCACACTCCGACGCGGAAGTGCAGCATTTGGGGCTGTCCGCACAAGCCATCGAATATAAAGACAGTGCCGCCAAAATACCTATGAATGCCGCCGTTAACCTCTTCATATTACCCTCCGTTGATTTTACTGCATCCGCTCGTTTCGCATTTTCCCATATTATTAATTTCTTTAAGGAAAAAGCATGCCGGATTAGTTTTGACTGTTTAGTGGATTAAATCAGTTTCTAAAGTATAGCATGAAAGGTTATAAAAGCAATTATTTTATTGAATACATGCGCTTTGAGTATGTTTATTGACAAAGCTCGGCATAATTATGTTATACTGCCCTTCAATTTTCCAGGTGAGGCCATGATACCGACAATACTTTGGAAAGACGGCAAGGTGTCAATGCTCGACCAGACTAGGCTCCCGGTCGAGGTCGCGTATATTGACTGTCCGGACTATAAAACGGTCGCAAAGGGCATAAAAGAGCTGTGGATAAGGGGCGCACCCGCCATAGGCATAGCCGCCGCGATGGGCGTGGCGCTCGCGGCCCAGGATATAAAGGCCCGCGATTTCGAGAGTTTTTATAAGAAGCTCCTGCCCGCGTGCGAACACCTAGCCGCCCAGAGGCCGACTGCGGTCAACCTCTTCTGGGCGATAGAGCGGATGAAGGAGTTCGCGCTTGTCAACAGCGGCGAGAAACTCCAGAGGCTGAAGGAGATGCTGGTAGAGGAATCCCAGCGGGTCCTGGAGGAAGACATAGCCGTGAACCGGGCAATCGGCGAATACGGGGCCGGGTTCATACGGGACGGCGACACCATCCTCACGCACTGCAACGCGGGCTCGCTGGCAACCGGCGGCTACGGGACCGCCACGGCGCCCATCAGGGTGGCTATCGAGCAGGGCAAGAACATAAAGGTATTGGCGGACGAGACCCGGCCCGTGCTCCAGGGGGCGAGGCTGACCGCCTGGGAGTTGATGCAGGACGGGATAGACGTAACCTTGATAACGGACAACATGGCCGGGTATTTCATGAAAAAAGGCGAGATAGACCTGGCGATAGTCGGCACGGACAGGACCGTCAGAAACGGCGACGTGGCCAACAAGATAGGGACTTATTCGGTGGCGGTGCTCTGTAGGGAGCATAACATCCCCTTTTATGTCGCTGCGCCTACATCTACCATCGATTTGAAAATGCCGTCCGGCGACCATATACCCATCGAGGAGCGCGCGGCCCACGAGGTCACCGAGGTATTCGGGAAGGTGTGCATCGCGCCCTACGGGGTAAAGGTGGCGAACCCGGCCTTCGACGTCACGCCCGCGAAATATATAACGGCGATTATTACCGAGTTCGGGGCCTTCCACCCGCGGGACATCAGGAAGCTCGGGTATAAGAATATCGACCTAGGGCAGTTGAGGATAAACCTTTGAGGAATATTATGGTAAAAGGGCTAAGGATTAAGGGGTTGAGGCTGAAGTTCGGCCTCGTGGCCATAGCCGTCATGGCGGCCTGGGCGGCCGTCCTTTTTATAGTTGAGCTAACCTATCCCGCCTGGAGGCTGCCGGCACTTATCACCCTGGTCCTTTTCAGCCTTTATGCCGCGATGTTCAGTATCAGCAGATGGGTGCTCCGGCCGCTCGAGGCCCTGGACAAAATGCTGAAAAACATATTGTCGGGCGAGGCGGACTTAAGCGCCCAAATAAACCTTATCAGAGACGACGAGATAGGCGAGACGGCAAAAAGCCTTAACACCCTCTTCGACAGGCTCAGGCAGCTAGTGCGGGGCGCGCAGGAGATATCAATCGACCTGCTGGGGCTGACCGAGGTGATGCGCGTGAAGACGCAGGCGTTCCGGGAAAGCTCGAATGAGCAGCGGGAGGCCACGAACGACAATTTCAAGGCACTGGAAAGGATAGATATCTCCGTGCAAAACGTCGCCGGGAGCGCCGAAAGCCTCAATATCACCGCGACCGACAGCACCGCCACTGTCACCGAGATGGCCGCCCAGGTCGAGGTAGTGGCGGAAAACGCGGGCTTACTCTCAGGACACGTGGTGGAAACCGCTTCCTCGATAACCGAGATGTCCGGCTCCATCAAGCACGTCGCGGAGAATGTCGCGGCCCTTGTCGAGCTCATATCCCGGACATCGAGCGGTTTCGAGAACATCGAGTTTTCAATACGGGAAGTGGAGACGGGGGCGAAGGAATCCGCCCTGCTTTCCAGCGAAGTGGCAGAGGGTGCGGACACACTCGGCAGCGAGGCCATGTCCAAGACCATAGAGGCCATGGACAGGATTAAAGCGACGGTCGAAGAGGCTTCCGAGGTCATAGAAAGGCTGGGCGCCAGGTCCGCGGAGATAGGAAAAATAGTTAAAGTAATAGATGAGGTTACAAACCAGACGTCATTGCTTGCGCTCAATGCGGCCATACTTGCCGCACAGGCCGGTGAGCACGGCAAAGGGTTCGCCGTAGTCGCCAACGAGATAAAGGAGCTCGCCGAAAGGACATCCTCTTCCACGAGCGAGATTGCGCGTCTTATAAAGACCGTGCAGGAGGAATCGAAGGCGGCGGTCGAGTCGATGCGTCTGGGCCGGGAGCGGGTGCTCGAAGGGGCCCGGACGGCCTACGGCGCCGCCGACTCGCTCGTTAAAATAATCGATTCCTCTACCCGCTCGAAAGAGAAGGCCACGGGGATAGAGGAGGCCACGACAAGGCAGGTGGAATCCATCCGCCTGATGTCCGAGGCCATAAAAGACATTTACGACACGGTGCGCCAGATAGACCGCTCCACGCAGGAACAGAGCAAGGGCAGCAGTCTTATAGCGCGCGCCGCGGAGAAGATAAGCAATATTACCGGCGAGGTCCAGAAGGCCATGTCGGAACAGGCCAGGGGCATCAAGGAATTTGCCAGGAACCTCGAGGATACGCGGGATATGGCCGGGACGATTGCGGATGCGACCAGGAGCCAAAGCCTGGAGAGCTCGAATCTGGTCGGCTCCATGGAGAAGTTCCTGGAAATCGCACAGAGTAATGCGGATGTCTCGGCCGAGATGGAGGCCGCAATGGAGAAGCTCCTTAAAAAGGCCGAAACCCTCCGCGTCGAAATGGACAGGTTCAAGATCTGAATGTCTGGGTCAAAGACATTTATCGCCGCCCTGTTGTCAGCTGCCCTGATGGTCTCGGCGTGCGCCGCGCCCAGGGTATCGCCGGTATCCGGGAGGCGTCCTCCTTCCCTTGTAAAACTAAGCCCATCCGAAACCCCCGATATCGGCGACGGCTACGACCCCCTCACCCTTGCCGAAGCTGTAAAAAACTCCATAACCTATTACTCCAAGGTTCCGCCGCTTAAGAAGTTCTCTTTTGGGACGGATACTTATACCGCTTCTGAAATGCTTGCCAGCCTGTCCGGTTTCTACGAGTTCCTCCGCTCCGGCCCGTCCCGCAAACTGGTATCCCGATACATCCGGGAGCATTTCGACGTCTATGCCTCCACCGGCCTTGACGGCTCCGGGAGCGTGCTCTTCACGGGGTATTATACCCCCGAGGTACCTGCCAAGGGGGAGCCGGACGAGTTTTACAAATATCCGGTCTATGCACTCCCGAAGTATGCGGTAACGGCGGAGCTGGGGCTGTTCAAGGAGAAATACAGGGGAGAAAGACTCATAGGCATGGTAAAAGAAGGCCGTTTCGTGCCCTTTTTCACCCGGGAAGATATAGAGCAAGGCGCACTCAAAGGGGGCGGGCTTGAGATAGCCTGGTGCAAGGATCCCGTGGACATATTCTTCCTGCAGGTGCAGGGCTCAGGGGTGCTCATATACCCAGACGGGACAAGAAAAAACCTGGACTATTCCGGCACTAACGGCAGGCCGTACCGGAGCATCGGGAAGTTGCTCATCGAGCGCGGCAAGGCGTCCGTAAATGATATGTCATTGAAATTCCTGCAAGATTATCTCCATGCGCACCCGGACGAGGCGGGGGAAATCATGGGCCATGACGAAAGCTACGTGTTCTTCAGGCTGAGCGACGCCGGGCCTACCGGCTGCCTGGGAGGGCCGGTCACGCCCGGCCGGAGCATCGCGACGGACGGTTTGGTATTCCCTGCGGGCGCGCCCGCGTTTATACAGACGGAAATACCCGTAAGGGGCGCGAACGGGGCGATAAACTGGGAGCGGTACGATTCCCTCGTGATGAACCAGGATACCGGCGGCGCAATCAAGGGGCCGGGGCGGGTGGACATCTATTTCGGCGGCGGCGAAGAGGCCGAGCTTCGGGCCGGGTACATGAGGCGGACCGGGAGACTATATTTCCTCGCGCCGGTGGCTATCCCCGCTAAGGCGGGACTACATTGACTTATCTCTTTTGTCTTGAGTAAAGGGTGCAGGATGCTGCCGGTTAAAGCTTTTCGATACTAATACTTAGCCCGGACTCCTCTAGCATCTTCCTGAAGCGCGCCAAATCCGCCTCGAATTCCTCGACCGTCTGGTGCTTATCGGTTACCCGGTTAAGCTCGGTAATGTTGCCTTCTTTGTCCACCTTCCCGTAGTAATTCACGGCGACGACCATGCCGTCTTTGTCCAAATGGCTGGACATGAGCCTGATATACCCCTTCTCAAGGGGGATACTGTAGGCCTTGTAAGGCCTCTCATCCGGCCCCGCTTCCGATAGTCTTACGAAATCTATGCCCATGTCATTAAGTATAAATCCTTTGACAAAAAAAGGGAAAAAGTATATGTTAAGGCCCAAGGAGCATGGAATATGGCGACAGTGGTAGCGGTCAGCACAAGCAATAAAAAAGGGATGCGGAAGGGGAACGTAGGGCGCGCCATGCTGATTGCCGACTTCGGCATCGAGGGCGACGCCCACGCCAGCTCGGATTGGCACAGGCAGGTAAGCCTGCTGGCCATCGAGAGCATCGAAAAGATGCGTAAGGCGGGCCTCGATGTCAATCCGG
>Ga0187848_10004197_pt1 | contig 10133 bp, 8 predicted proteins | sample June2016WEW_4_40_FD_132424 | JGI IMG/M metagenome (GOLD analysis project Ga0187848, IMG submission 132424) | Peatland microbial communities from SPRUCE experiment site at the Marcell Experimental Forest, Minnesota, USA - June2016WEW_4_40 | ecosystem: Environmental > Terrestrial > Soil > Wetlands... | reverse complement strand
GCTGGGGTTCGTCTTCTTCAAGGAGAGCCCGCGCTGCATAAATCCCGAGGCTGCCAAAGACGTAATAAGCAGTCTGCCTCCCAACGCGATGACCGTGGGGGTGTTTGTCGACGCGCCGCGGGACGTGGTGCTTAAGACCGTCAAGACGACCGGCATCAGGATGCTTCAGTTCCACGGCTCGGAGAAGCCGGACTACTGCTCGTCGTTCGGGCTGCCGTTCGTGAAGGCGTTCCGGGTGCGGCGGATGGAGAGCCTCGAGGAGATAAGGCTTTATTCCAAGGCGTACGCCTTTTTGCTCGACGCCTATTCCGAAACCGGGTTCGGCGGCACGGGCATGGTATTCAACTGGGACTTCGCTATCTTCGCCAAACGGTTCGGGCGGATTATACTGGCGGGGGGCCTCACACCCGATAACATCGCGGGGGCGGTTCGGTATGTCATGCCTTACGCGGTAGACGTCTCATCCGGGGTCGAGGCTGCCAAGGGGAAGAAGGACCATGAAGCCGTAAGGCTGTTTATCGAAAGGGCCAAAGCGGCGGTAAAATGAATGCTTTGTTCCAAGGAGCGTATTATGTTGCCGGATAAAGGCGGGCATTTCGGGATATACGGCGGGAGGTTCGTGCCGGAGACGCTGATGCCCGCGCTCCTTGAGCTGGAGCGCGAATACCTTAAGGCGAAGCGCGACAAAAAGTTCATAGGGGAGCTCAAGTATTATTTTAAAAATTACGTAGGCAGGCCTACGCCTCTCTTTCTAGCCGGGAGGCTGACAAAAAAGCTTGGCGGAGCCAAAATATACCTCAAGCGCGAGGACCTGGCGCATACCGGCGCGCACAAGATAAACAATGCGCTCGCGCAGGCGCTTCTCGCCGTGCGTATAGGGAAGAAACGGCTGATAGCCGAGACCGGCGCGGGCCAGCACGGCGTGGCCACGGCCACGGCCGCAGCGCTCCTGGGCCTTGAGTGCGAGGTCTACATGGGGACGGAGGACATCCGCCGCCAGTCGCTTAACGTTTTCCGGATGAAGCTGCTAGGGACGAAGGTCGTGCCGGTGGATATCGGGAGCAGGACCCTGAAGGACGCCATATCCGAGGCGCTGAGGGACTGGACGACGAACGTCCGCACTACGCATTACGTCATGGGCACCGTTTTCGGCCCGCATCCGTATCCCATGATGGTGAGGGATTTCCAGTCAGTAATCGGCACGGAGGCCAAGGCGCAGATAAAGAAAGCCGAAGGATGTTTACCGGATATGCTTATCGCGTGCGTAGGCGGCGGCAGCAACGCCATGGGTCTCTTTTATAAGTTCCTCGGCGACAAAAAAGTCGGGATGGTAGGCGTCGAGGCGGGAGGCAAAGGCATAGGGACCGGCAGGCATGCAGCCAGGTTTGCCGGGGGTTCCCTGGGAGTGCTCCAGGGGACGATGAGCTACCTTCTACAGGACGGGGAAGGCCAGATAGAGACGACGCATTCGGTCTCCGCCGGACTCGACTATGCGTCCGTCGGCCCCGAGCACAGCTACTACAGGGACGAGAAGCGGATAGAATACACCTACGCCACGGACGACGAGGCGCTCGCCGCGTTCGACCTGCTCTCGATGACGGAAGGCATAATACCCGCGCTCGAGTCCTCGCACGCGGTCGCGGAGGCGGTGAAGCGGGCGCCCGGGATGAAGCGGTCAAATATCATAATCGTGAACCTCTCCGGCCGCGGCGACAAGGACGTCCAGCAGGTGGCCGAGATAAAGGGCGTCAAGCTTTAAGGGATAAAATGTCGTTAATCTCCAAAAAATTAGAAGAGCTGCGGCTGAGGAACGAGGCCGCGCTTATCCCGTATATAATGGCGGGCGACCCGGACATCGAGACTACCGCCGAGCTCGTGCTCGAGATGGAAAAGGCCGGGGCGGACATGATAGAGCTGGGCGTGCCGTTTTCCGACCCCCTAGCGGACGGACCGACCATACAGCGTGCGGCTGCGCGCGCTCTCGGCCGGAAAGTGAACGTCAAGAAAATATTTTTACTGGTGAGGAAGCTCAGGGAGAATACGCGTATACCCGTTATCCTGATGCTCTATTTCAACCTGGTCCACAAATACGGGCAGGAAAGATTCGTAGCGGATGCCGCGGCCGCCGGAGTGGACGGGCTCATTATCCCTGACCTCCCGCCGGAAGAGGCGTCGGTCCTGATGAAGGCATCGGCGAAAAGCGCCCTCGATATCATATTCCTGCTGGCCCCGACCTCGAGCGTCGACAGGATAAAGCTTGCAGACACCTCATCCAGCGGCTTCATCTACTACGTATCCCTCACCGGCGTTACCGGGGCAAGGGCGTCCCTCGATGCGGGCATAAGCCAGTCCCTGAAGAGGATAAGGCGGTATACGAAGAAGCCCATATGTGTCGGGTTCGGGATTTCGATGCCGCAGCAGGCAAGGGAGATGGCTAAGGTTGCCGACGGCGTGATAGTCGGGAGTGCAATTGTCGGCTTGATAGAAAAAGCGGGTAGCAGGGAAAGTGCGGTTACTCAAGTCGGGGCATTTGTAAAAGAGCTGAAGGCGGCCTGCATCTCAGTAAGGTAAGCCCTGCCGTCGCATATCTGCCGCCAAAAAGGTTTACTCGAAGTATGGGTTCTGCTGCTTTTCAAAACTTATCGTAGTGCTGTCGCCATGGCCGGGATAGACTCTGGTGCTGTCCGGAAGCCGTCCGAGCTTCGTCTTCAGCGAGTTGATAATAGTCTTGTAGTCGCCGCCAGGGAGGTCTGTCCTGCCTATCGACCCCCAAAAAAGCGTGTCGCCGGTGAAAACCACGCCGTCCTTTTTTGAATACAGGCTTATCCCGCCCCTGGTATGGCCCGGCGTCTCGATTACCGTCAATTCCACCTCACCGAACTTTATAATATCGCCTTCCTTGAGATATTTATCCGGTTTCGGCGCTGGCTTAGTCTTCATGCCGAATAAGGCCGCCTGTACGGCGTTATTCTTAAGCAGCTCCGCGTCCTTTTCGTTGATAAGGACCTCCGCGTGCGTAGCCTCCTTCAGTTCTTTTCCCGCCCCGACATGGTCGAAATGCCCGTGGGTGAAGATTATGTATTTAAGCTTCAGGCCGTGCCGGTTAATGGCGGCCATTATCCTGGCCGCGTCGTCGCCCGGGTCAATTGCCGCTGCCTCATGCGCAGATGATGAGCCCACGATGTAGCAGTTGACCGCGAGCGCGCCGACAACCACAGTCTCTAAAATCATGGAGTGCTCTCCTGTTTATCCCTGTGGAATTTAAACTTGAATGTATTGAAGATGAAACCTAACTCCTCGCTTTTAAGAATGTACTGCACGAGAAAATAAGCCGCAGTGCCGGCAAGCATGCTGTAGAGCACGATAACGGTTTTTTGCGGAGAATGCCCGCTGAGCTTCCAGATATCGCTTATGGATAGGTAGTAGCACGCAAAACCTAGGGCAGTGGAGGCCGCAGCGGTCTTTATGAAGGACTTGAGTATCCTGCGCCCGCCGATTAACCCCATCCGTCTCCGGAACATATAAACCAGCAGGCCCATGTTGATGGAGGCCGCAGCGGCTGTAGCCAGGGCCAGGCCGCCATGCTTCAGCGGACGCATGAGGATAAGGCTGAAGCAGATGTTTAAGAATACGGAAACTAATGCCCCTATTACCGGCGTCCTGGTGTCCTGAAGAGAATAGAATGCGGAGTTCACTATCCTTACCCCGGAATACGCCCATAACCCCAGAGAATAGAACAGGAGGGCGTAGGCCGTGCCCAGGGTGGCGGTATAATCGAAGGCCCCACGCTGAAACAGGAGGCTCGTTATCGGGACCCTTAGGACGATAAGCCCGACCATAGCCGGGAGGTTTATGAAGAATATATAGCGTATCCCGAACGAGAGAGTGTCCTTGAGCGATTCATAGTCGCGTGCGGCGGCCTGCCGGGACATGCTAGGGAGTATGGCGGTCGCTATGGCTATCCCAAAAATGCCGTGCGGGAACTGGTACAGCCTTGTAGCATAGTATAGATAGGATATGCTCCCGACGGCAAGATAAGAGGCAATTATGCTGCTCACGAAGACGTTTATCTGGACGACAGCCTGGCTGCCGACGACGGGCAAAGCCAGCTTTGCGACTTTTTTTACGCCTTCGTGTGCGGGCTTGAAGACGAACATCAGGCCGAACCCCTTCTTCTTCATCGGCGGGAGCAGGATGAGCAACTGGAGCATCCCCCCGAATATCACGCCAAAGGCCTGGCCGACTATGGGGTTTGCCATTTTAGGGGACAACCCAAGCGCGAAGCCTATCATCGAGATATTCAGCATCGAGGATGAAAGCGCCGGCGCGGAGAAGGAGCCGATCGAGTTAAGCACTCCCATGCCGACGGCGGCAAGCCCTATGAAAAGGATGTAGGGGAACATTATCCGCGTCAGGTAGACCGTCATCCGGAACTTTTCCGGGTCCTTTATGAACCCGGGGGCCATGAGCGTGACTATGGTCGGGGAAAGGGCGATACCAAGGATAACGACTCCGGAGAGTATGAAGAGGAGTATGTTAAAGAGCGAGCTGGCGAGCTCCCGCGCTTCCTCTTTCGACCGAAGTTCCAGATATTCCGTCAGGACCGGTATGAATGCGGCGGACATGGAGCCTTCCGCGAACATCTCCCTGAGCAGGTTGCAAATCCTGAAGGCGACTAAAAACGCATCCGCGATGACATAGGCGCCGAACATCTTCGCGACGACCATGTCCCTGACGAAGCCCAACACCCTTGATATGAACGTCAGTACGACAATCGTGCCGGCGGCCTTTGTTACCTTTGCCTGCTCGCTCATTCCGGGCGGTCCTGCTTCATGGAGGACATTGCCGGGAGGATTATAGTAAACGTGCTGCCCAGGCCGACCTTGCTCTCCACCGAGACGCTCCCGCCGTGAGCCACGGCTATGGCCTTTGTGATAAAGAGGCCGAGCCCCAGCCCGTCTATCCTGGCGGTATCCTTGGAGCGCCGGTACTTGCTGAAGATGTTCTTCATGTCCTCTTCGGAGATGCCCTTGCCGGTGTCGGCAACCGATATCATGATTTCATTGCCGCTCCCAGACGTGCTTATCGTGATGGAGGACCCGGCAGTCGCGTACTTCACGGCGTTATTGAGAAGGTTCGAGACGGCTCGGTCGAGCTGCATCTTGTCAGCCAGTACCCTGGGGAGTCCATCGCCTTTATTGAAGGTCAGACCAATTTTCCTGCGGTCCGTCTGTGGCCTGAAGAGGGGGATCTCATCCTGTATCACGGCGTTCACGTCAAGCGGCTGGAGGTTTAGATGCAGTTTCCCCGCCTCAATTGCCGAAGATACGAGGTAATTGTCCACAAGTGAGAGTATCTTCTCGCCGCTGGCCTGGACGCTGGTTATGGCGGTTTTCAGCTCTTCTCCGCCGGAGATTGTCCCGTCCAGGATCATGTCCGTATATGTCAGGACAGTGGAAAGCGGGGACTTGATGTCGTGAGTGATCATGGCGGTAAAATCGGCCTTTTCCTTTTCGAGCCTCACCAACTCCTGCTCCCGCGTTTCGAGGGTCTCGGCCATCCTGTTGAAGGAGCGGGCAAGGTCGCCTATTTCATCCGATGACTTTGTGTCGATCCTCATGCTGAAGTTGCCCGAGCCGATTATGGAAGCGCCTTCCTTGAGGGCCAGGATGGGCCTGACGAGGTAGTGAGCGAGCTTCGTCGAGACTATGAGCGCCCCGGCGGAAGTCAACAGGAACAGCAGGAGATATATCTGGATCAGGCGCCTCATCGGGGAGAATATTTCCGAATAGTTCTTTATGATTACTATAGACCAGCCGTGGCCCTTGTAATCGCCGTATCCTCTAAGGGGCGAATAGGCGGCCACCTTCTCTATCCCGTTCGAGGTGTAAGTGGCCGTGCCGGAATTGCCGTTGGCGGCATTTATAAGCATTACCTTCATCCTTGGGTCCCCGGCGTCCGCGGGGTTCTCCTTAAGAACTTTCGCCATATCCGGGTGCGCAACGTAGGCGCCTTCCTTATTGATAAGGACTGCGTAGCCCGTACGGCCGCTTTTTTCGTTCTCCCTGCGGATCTGGTCGACTATGTCCCAGAGGTACCCGAGCTTCAAGTTCGTGGTAAGGATGCTGACTACACGCCCCCGCTTATCCCGTATGGGCGCGGCAAAGGACATCGTCGGTTTGTCCGTAAGGGGGGAAATATACATGTCGGAAGAGGTGGACACGCCGTAAAGCGCGGGCAGATACCAGGTCTTGCAGTAATCCCCAGGCCTGCCGGTCCTCTCCGGAATCCTAATGTCCTCGACGTTTATCACGCTTATATGCTCGTAATACGGGTATATCATCAGGTATTTCGATAGTACCTCGTTCTGGTTGCTGGTGGTCGTCTTCAGGCCGTACAGCGAATAGTGCAGGGCTATATCCCTGGTATCGGAGAGCCGCTCGTTAAGATACCTGTCTATCTTATCGGCAACCTCGGCGGACATGATGGAAAGGCTGCTCTCGGCCTGGTCTCGGAGCGCCATCTTCTTGAGCTGGTAGGAAGAGATGCCCACCAGCAGGATTACCGAGAGGTTCAGTATAAAAAAAAGCAGAAAAAACTTCGCCTTAAGGCTCTTGCCTAATTGAGGGAACATAATTTATGCCTTGACTTCCATAGTTGGTTATGATAAATAAATAAACTCCATAAACACTTAGGAGGTTCGATTTTGGCAAACCACAAGTCAGCGATCAAAAGAAACAAGCAGTCCCTCAAGAGGAGGGATCGAAACCGCACCACAAAGGCGGCGCTCAGGACGGTTATAAAGAAGTTCAATACTACCGTGACAAAAGACCCTGAATCCGCTAAGGAAGTCCTTGCCGAGGCCGTTCCCGCTATATCCAAGGCTGCTTCCAAAGGTATAATCCATAAGAACAATGCGGCAAGGAAAATATCCCGCCTCTCCAAGAAGTTAAATAAAGCAGCGGTCTCCGGCGTAAAGGGGGCGTAAAAGCCCCCTCAGGCCGTCTTTTTTACCACTTTAATCCCCGCGCCCGAAAGCTCCAGCACAAGACGCTCCATTACCATCCTGGGAGGCAGTGGAGAACTCTTCAGGTCGGCGTCCGCCTTACGGAAAAGATAAAACGCCCTTATTAGTTCATCTTCCGGGATGTCCGTACCCTTCACCGGCTTAAACTGCCGCCCGGCCGGACGCTTCCCGCCTTTCATCTCGACGAGCTTTCGCCAATGGGATGCAAGCATCGCCAGGAGCATCAGGGGCTGCTCGCCGTCCCGGATGAGCCTCTCAAGTATTTCCATAGCCTCAGCCGGTTTTTTGGAGGCGGCCGCGTCTATCAGATCAAACACCAGCGGGACCCCGAAATCTCCCACCGCGTCCTTTACGTCCACGAGGGTGACGTTTTTCCGGCCGCTTATGAGGTTCAGCACCTTGTTAAGCTCGGCCTCTATCAGGGCCAGGTTCCCGCCCAGCACGTCCTTTAAATACCCGGCTGCGGAGTCGTCTATCGTAAAACCGGCGTCCCTGGCAATGACCTTTATGAGCCGGGGAAGCTCCGACTCGAACGGGTGGTAGAAATGCGCCACCACGCCTTCTCCCGGCATGGCTTCGGTCAATGACCGCTCCTTTGCCCTGTCCGCATTCATCGCGACTAAAACGAGCACCGTTTCCGGCGACGGAGACTTCAGGTATTCTTTAAGAGAGGAGAAATCCCTCATCCTTTCCGTCTCCTTCACGACTACGACCCTCCGCTCGGCCATTATCGGCAAGGTAGACGCCTGAGAAACGACCTCGTCCGCCTTGGTCTCTTTCCCGTAATAGACATCCAGGTTGAAGTCTCGGGGCGCGCCGGCCAGGGCGCGGCTTATAATCCGTGTGAGAGCCCTGTCCATGAAATAAAGCTCTTCGCCTGTCAGCAGGTACGCGGGCGCAAGCTCCCCATGCGATACATGCTCAAAAAACTCGTGCGTCTTAAGTTTTTCCATCAGAATGAATCCAATACCCTTACCACGAATTCTTCCGCGAAATTTTGCGAAGCTTTTTTTATCGCCTCTTCTTTATTTATCTTGGTCTTCGTGACGTCCGGCGTCACCCTGTAACCGCAGAATGAATTCATCGTGTTCTTCCAGACTACTTTAGAGGTCTTCAAGTCCGTCACCTTAACCTCGACCACCATATCGAGGCCATACTCCATGACCTCTTGGTTCTTGTCGTATGAAAGCGGCGCCAGGTCGACTCCCTTCACCACGCCCGTGACCAGCAGGTCAGCCTTGTCGGTGTCGGTCAATACCCAGCGCCCGTCAAGGGCAAGCTCGTCCTTAAGCGCCGCGGTTACGTCCTCCTCCAGCAGCGGCAAGTAGCTGTTGTTTACGAACAGCGGGACGGATACCTTATACTTTCCTTTTGTCGGGCCCGCCTGGCTGCCCCGCCCGGACATCGTATAACCGCATGCTGTAAGGATAAACAGTAACGCCACGACAGCTGCCATGTATTTTTTCATCTCGCCGCTCTTTCTTGTATCAGACGACTATATTCAGCAGTTTCGACTTCACGTATATTATCTTTTTCGGGTCTTTCCCGCCGAGGAACTGCCTCACCCGGTCCTGCTTCAAAGCGTATTCTTTGATGTATTCCTCGTCGGCCCCGGCGGGCACGGTTATGCGGCCTCGGACCTTGCCGTTCACCTGCAGCACTATCAGTATCTCGTCGGACTTTATGAGTTCCGGGTCGTATTCCGGCCACGGCATATCTTCAAGTGGCGTGCCTTTGCCGATGGTTTCCCATATCTCGGAGGCAACGTGCGGGGCGAACGGCGCAAGAAGGAGCACGGTCGATTCTACAGCTTCCCTGAAGGCCGCCGCCGAATACGGGTCATCGGCTATTATTTCGAACTGGTACAGGGTATTAATCAGTTCCATTACAGCCGCTATCGCAGTATTGAAATGGAACCGTTCGATGTCTTCGGTGACCTTTTTAATCGTCTTGTGAGTAGCCCGGCGCAGCTCTTTAACAACTGCTGATGGCTCGCCTGTGATTGGGGGTACTCCTTTTTTAAGTAGTTCATGGTTGTCCCGCACAAGCCTCCAGACGCGGGAGAGGAACCTGAACGAGCCGTCCACGCCCTGGTCCGACCACTCCAGGTCTTTCTCAGGCGGGGCCGCGAAAAGGGAGAATATCCTTGCGGTGTCGGCGCCGTATTCCTTTATGAGCAAGTCGGGATCGACGACGTTTCCCTTCGACTTGGACATCTTGGCCCCGTCCTTTATTACCATCCCCTGCGTCAGGAGGTTCTTGAACGGCTCGTCCGCACCGGTCAGCCCAAGGTCCCGGAGCGCCTTGGTGAAGAAGCGCGCGTAAAGGAGGTGCAGGACTGCGTGCTCTATACCGCCGATGTATTGGTCAACCGGCATCCAGTAATCGGCGCTCTCCTTATTAAACGGCGTAGCCTCTCCCCAGCCGCAATACCTAAGGAAGTACCATGAAGAGTCAACGAAAGTGTCCATCGTGTCCGTATCCCGAACGCCTTCTCCTCCACATGACGGGCATTTTACGTGCAGGAACTCGCTGGACGTGGTGAGCGGGGATGCTCCCTGGCCGGCGAAGGTCACATCCGTAGGGAGCAGCACCGGCAGGTCGCTCTCGGGGACCGGGACCGTGCCGCATTTCCCGCAGTAGACGATTGGAATCGGGGTGCCCCAGTACCGCTGGCGGGAGATGCCCCAGTCGCGCAGACGGTAGTTGACTGTTTTCCTGCCGATGCCCTTTGATTCGAGGGATTCTGCAACCTTTATTTTACCTTCGCCGGAGGGCGTGCCGTCGAACGGGCCGGAGTTGGTCATTATGCCTTCATCGACGTATGCCGATTCCATCTTGTCCGCAGCCAGTGATTTATCGGGAGAATTGATGACCATCTTTATCGGGAGGCCGTATTTTTTCGCGAACTCGAAGTCGCGCTGGTCGTGCGCGGGCACCGCCATGACGCAGCCGGTGCCGTATTCCGCCAGGACAAAGTTCGCCGCCCAGATAGGTATATCTTCCCCGGTGACGGGGTTGACCGCATACGCACCGGTGAATACGCCTTCCTTGACGCCAGTCTCGGCTGTGCGCTCTATCTTGCTCTCGCGCTTGACCTTCTCGG
>Ga0187848_10004194_pt1 | contig 10145 bp, 13 predicted proteins | sample June2016WEW_4_40_FD_132424 | JGI IMG/M metagenome (GOLD analysis project Ga0187848, IMG submission 132424) | Peatland microbial communities from SPRUCE experiment site at the Marcell Experimental Forest, Minnesota, USA - June2016WEW_4_40 | ecosystem: Environmental > Terrestrial > Soil >... | reverse complement strand
GAGCCGGGTGTGCGGCCGGTGGCGGTTGTACCACTCGACGATGGCGCCAAGTTCGCGCTGGAAATTCCCGCGCCGGTAGGGAGCTAAGAGCAGGCAGGATAGCAAGCACTTCATCGTCAAGATGAATCGCTCGACCACGGCGATCGACCCATGTTTGCCGATGGCCCCGTAGCGCGGGCGATTGATGCCTCTTCGCCGGCACCAGTTGCGGAAGTCCTCGCAGAGGGGCAACTGCACGAGATCATCGCCGCCATTCGCGAGATGACTCCGGAAGAATTCATGGAGCTTCCTGCAGGACAACGCATGCTGGTTATGGGGAAGTGCGAAGACCTCGTAGCTGGCCAAGAAGATAGGCTCGCTTTGGCCCGAGCGGAGTTCCTTTCGGTTCTCTCACGGCTAGCCATCCACGTGCCTACGGACCGGTACCGCCCGATAGCCGAGGCCGCCCTGCGTATGGGTTTCGAGTATCGCCGGCCGGGCGGGGAATGGATAGGGGACCGGAGAGTCCGGGACGCCGTCAACGACGCCGCGATGAGGGTGGGCGCCGCAAACGACTCAGCGCTTTCGGACTGTGTCGTTGCGTGGCTGGGCGTTAGTGGACTGGAAGGCAAAGAAGCTTGGTTTTACCACGCTGTTCGCGAGCTGCTCGACCGCCTTCTCGCCAACCCCGCATGCAGCGAGGATCATGCAGCCAAGCTGGCAGAGCATCGTCAGCAAATCAACCGTCTTCAGCGTACGGAGCGACGCCCCTAACAAACGCATGAAGACACCAGCACGAGCGCCGCCGAACCAGGCGCTGCAGTTGCCGATACAATCGTAGCCACGTCGGCAAGCAAGGCATCTGCGAGGTGGCGAGTCCGTAAGCAGAAAGGTCCCCGCGCCTGCGAGCCCCCGCGCGGGACGAGTGACCGAGACAATGATTCTGGAGAAGAGTAGACCAGACAGTGGCCGGCCCGAACGCCTTGCGGGGTCCGGACTCCACGGCTTTCGACAATGGGGTAGCCATCCGCGAAACTGGTGGGTGTACGGATGGATTCCGTGCGCCGGGAAGCCCAAGCAACCCGCAGGCACGGTCTCGGCTCGCTGCTCCCCACTCAGCACCGCATCCGTTCTCCCGAGCCGAGCGTCAATTCGGTGTTCAAACCCGGCTACCTACCAACCGACGCTTCCCCACCCGATAGCTCCCTGCCGTTCAGCTTGCAGGGAAGCGCGGGCGGCTCATCGCCCACGTGGCGTTGTTCTAATCCGACATTTCCGCTCAAGCCTGTCTTGACTGTTCTGGTGGTTCAGCAGACGTGAGTCGCTGTCGCGCATGCCGGGAAACTTCGCGCCGCGGAATCCGCCGTCGATGCCTGCCTCATGGCGGGCAATCATGCCGCGGCCCTCAAAGCCTACTTCGGCAACCCCGATACGCGTGACCCAGGGGAGAACGAGTTGCGCATGCGGATGGAACGGGCCAAGAGCGACCCCTACGTGGCCATGATGCGGAGCTTATACCGCCGGGACCGGCGGCGCGTTCTCCCCGGTCCGCAGGCGGAGTAACCGCTCCCATGCCCGATGGCAAGCGCCGGCGGCGATACTCCGCCAACCCTGCCAAGCGCCGCTGGTATGCGGTACAGCGCGCCCGGCGGTTCCGGGCACGCTACGGGCTTGTGAAGCCCTAGAGCGCCCAGCAGACGGCCCTACGGGGCCTTTTGCCGGCCGCCCTAGCGCAGACGTGCGCAGGCGGAATTACTACCCGTGTCGCAAACTCCTGGAGCTGGAGCTATGCCGTTTACCCTTGACGCGAACCTCGACCACGCCGCCGCGTGTGGCGCGATCGGGAACCGTTCACGGGCTGCGCTATGGTAGCAGGCACACGGAGTGTGCCTGCTGCTTTCCAAGCCGTGAACGGTTACCGGTCAACCGACCGGCGAATTTTCCGGGCGGCCGGATATCAACCCGAAGCGCAAGCGAGGGCCGTTGCGAACACCCTCGCTGGCGCCTCGGGTTGGTATTTCGTCGACCGTCACGACCCGGGTGCCGGCCGTCCCTGATCGGCCGGCTCTTCCAGGCGCAACACGCGAAAGAACCGCTCCCGATAGAAGTCCGTGCGGAAGGCCACCAACATGAACGGCAGATTCACCAGGTACAAGGCGACCGCCGCGGCCACTCCGGCGATCGCACAGCTCGGCAGAGCGGCAACGAAATCGCCGGCCATTCGCCCTGGCCCGGCAGTGATGGCCGACATCGCGGCTACCAGCACCAGCGTGTCGCCGGCCAGGGCGAGAGCCATCCACAAGAACAGCCAGCTCATGAATCGCCGCCGCCCATACGCCCCTCGATAAGAGCGGCGGGCCAGAGCAATCGGCACGAGCAGGCCGAAGGCGGCAGACGTGTAACAGATCGCCAGTTGCGGCAGATTCTCGTCGTAAGCCAGGCCACAGCAGGCCAGGTACGACAGGAGGCCGACGAGGTGCATCACGCCCAGCGCGATCAAGAAAGCCACCGCACCCCGGACGCTAACGAGCCACGGCCCCAGCAGCCAAACAATCGTCCATGCGGTGGCCAGCGTGGTGAGGAACATGGCCATGGTTTCCGCGCCAGCCGCGGCGGACAGGCTGGCCAACATGCGGGCGGCGACAATCACCAGCAGCGGCGCGATCAAGATCGTCCAGGCCGCCGGGCGGCGGTTCTGCCTCACAACGCCCAAGAATGGTAAGGCCAGCGCCCAAAACACCAGGCTGGGCAGGTGATAATACCATCGCCAATCGACGACCACGGGCTCGCTTGTGCGCAGGCCCTGCCCCGGCAGGTCGTGCGAGGCGAGGATCGTCAATTCACCGCTGCCGACGGTCAGGGGTACTCGCCACGAGTACGAGCAGACGCCGCCTCAGCCATACTCGAAGGTTCCCGAGACAATTTCGCGGCCGGCTTGCGACACTGTCAAACGCGGCGGGGTGTGGCCGAGTTGTTGCAGGACCTGGCGGAGACAGTTGTGCCCGCTGCCGTCGAGCAATTGGTAATCCAGCGTGAGGATGCGTCCCACGCGGGTGACCGCGACGTGCGGCGTCAGCGGCTTGTCGAGCTTGTTGGCCTGCGGCTCGCTGGGTGTGCTCGGCTTTTCACCGCCCCGGACCGGTGGCCGGCCCATGCCGAAAACGAGAACAACCACCGCGGCCGATGCCAGCAGAGCGTGCCGCCGCGAAATTGGGGCCATGCTCACCATCGAGTTGTTTTCAGGAGTATCCACAGCTCTCGCGGGAAATGCGGAGGCGATGACGCGCCGGCACGCGCCCCGGGCCATGTGAGCCACACCCCCATCATACCCCATGCCGGAACCTGATCAATGGGGGAGAAAAAACCTGCGACGCGGACGCGATAACCGCGAGAATCCCTGTAGGGGCGGGCGGTGGAGGCCGTCTCGTTCAATGGAGCAGAGGTGTGGAAAACGCCATGGTGTGGGCTGATTTCCACGCGAAGGCGCAAAGCCGCGAGGGCGCAAAGGGATGGCGGGGAAGGTGTTATGCCTCGCGCTACGGTGTGAACACTGACAAGGCTCGGTATCACTGAACCCCGAAGGAGGCGACCGATGTTGCTTTCCAACCGGCTGCGCGAACTGATCGACGCGGCCTTCACGGGCCTGTGGGTGCAGACCTACGAGCCCGACGAGGCGATCAAGGAGATTCAAGCCTTGGCCGCCGCGGAGACCTGGCAGGTCGTGGTCAAGGAGCCCGACCCCGAGTTGGACCCGGTGGCCGTGGTGCGGGCCCTGCTCTCGCTGGAGAGCGAAGCAGGAAAAGCCACGCTGCTTGTGCTGCCGAACTTCACCCCGTATCTGGGCGATCCGGTGGTGAAGCACTACCCTCCGACGCTGGTGGGGCTCCTTGACGTGGCGTGGGAGTTCCCCAGCCTGGCCCCGCCGGAATGGCTCCTGACGCGGAACCCGGAACTGTACCAGCAGCAGGCCGCACGGATTGCGGCCCGCTTCGACGAGGCCGCCCGGATGGCCGAGGACGCCTTCCTCACGGAGCTTGCCGGGCTGGTGCAGACCCTCCAGGACAAGCTGGCCGGCAAGGCGGACGGCGTGGCCAAGCGGCTGCATGACACGAACGTGTCCGACTTGCGGGAGTTTTTCGAGAAGTTCCGCCGGCTGAACATCCACAGCAACGAGGCCCTTGACGAGATCGTCACACAGGCTGAGAAGGCCCTCACGTGCAACGGGCTGTTCGACCTGGGCGGAGTCATTGCCGACCAGCTCCGCGAGTCGCCTGCGCTGCGGCAGGCCGTGTCCACGCGGCTTTCGGCGGTCGGTGCCCAGTTGGACGGGCTGATGGTGGACCGCCCCCGCCGTGCCATCAATCGCCGGCCCAAGGCGAGCGACGGGGAGCAAGAGTAGAACGCGTGGCTGGAGGCGAACGCACTGTGGCCGAAGGCGGGCGGTCGGGGATACGCCGTCCGACTGGCGACCGTCAGGCCTTTGCCCCACGCCGCCGCAGATAAACGACCCCAAGTCCCAGCAGTGCCGAGCCCAAGAGCGTAAGGGTTGCGGGTTCGGGGACCGTGGCGATCACCCAACTGGAATTTGCCCCAATCGACCCTGGAGTTATGGGCACGGGCGAGGAGTCGAACGAAGGGAAGTCGAAAGCCAGGGTTCCAAAACTACCGCGAGCAAGGCTGTAATATTGCCCTCTGCCTGGGTCGTTCTCATATACTACCTCTGCCGAATCGACACCAATGGATATACCACTACCATAAACATAGGTGGTACTGATCGAGAAACTCGAATCGACACCAGGATCAAGTAGCAACTGGGTCGGTGTTGCTTCCAACCCGATTGGGACGCCAAACGACGCAGATCCGCTTACGCCGAAGTTTGGGCTTGTCAACGAGAAGGTGCCACCAATGATATTCGATTCGGAGAGGGGGCCTATCGTCCCGTCCGTGATAATAGTGCCGCTTACCGTGTCAGTTGCCGAAACAGTATCGACTTCGTTGGCAGGGTAGTCCACGATGTTGTAAATCGTACCCGCCCAGGCATTGGATACGGATGCCAGGAGGACAGCCGACGACAACAGTGGGACGGCAAGCCGAGCGGAATGGCGGTGGGACAGGGATGTGGACATGACGTGCTCTCTTCTGAATTAAATGGTCGGGAACGGACTTAACCAGCCCCCGCGTGGTGTTCGCGCAGTACGCGGCGGATCACGATCCAAGGGAAAGCACCCAGCCCAAGAACGGCACGCGGCAAGGCGATGCCTTGCACGGCGAGCAACGGGGCTAGATGCGGTCGCTGCCTCGACTGGTCGGGTTGAAGGAGCGGGCCAGGTAGCCGTCTGGCTACAGCCCGTATACCGTTTAATTTACCCGCCCCCGCTCAAGTTACAAGCGTTTTATGACCCCTGCCCGTAGGATTTTTCCAGCGCCCTAACGCCGCGGTGGGGATAAAGGGTCTTTCTCATCCCCCAAGAGGAGGGCAACCCCGCCAAGCGGCTCGCAGACATTTGTGTTAGCCAGCCCGGACGTGAGGCAAGAGCGGCTACCGCCCGCCATGCCCCCCCGGCCGAACGAACCAAGCCCTGGGTTGCCGACACGCCCCGCCAGCCCGTCTGCCCGCACCGTCGCGGCGCACGCCGGAGGCGGCGCGGGGCACACGGTACGCCGCCCCGCGCCGCCGTGCCGGCCTTTTGTTTTGCAGTGGAGCATGTTCCATGAGCGAGCTTCGCCCCATCGGCACCGAGTTCGACGAACTGGGCGGCCGGTTCCGCGTGACCGGCCACCGGTCTCGGCCCGACGGCGATCCGGTCGAAGAGGTCGAGTGCCTCCGCCCCGTGCCCTTCCACCGGCACAAGTCGGGGCGCAGACGATCCAAGCCCCCGAAGTTGGACATGACGTTGCCGGGGCTGCCCCCCGAGGTCCTGGCGGCCTTCGCCGAAATCCAGGCTGCCGCCCCGCCCAAGTCGCCACAGCAACCAAAGGCGGCACCCAAACCCAAGCGGCCCACCTACCACCGCTACCGGGCACCCCGCCGAATCGGAATCCCTCCGCCGAAGCCGCCCCCCGAAGACCCCTGGCCGTTCATCATCATCGTCGCCGCCGTCATCGTCTTCCTGATCCTGTCCGACGCTTGGGAGCGGAGCCGTCCCTTGCGCTTCCCAATACCCAACTCCGGCCACGTTACCCACAGGAGACACGATATGTACCGGGAGACCGTCAAGGAGAACACCCGGCGGGCCCTGGAGTGGCGGAGGAAGAACGGCATGGCCGTGTCTCAGACCGGGTTTGCCAGGCTGATCGTCGTCCGCGACCGCGCGGGCTGCGCCAAGCCCCGGCAGCAGTTCGACAAGCACGCCGGCGACGTGAAGCTCGTCGAATGGGATTCGCAGCAGCTTGCGTACATCGGCGAAATTGCGGAGCGGCTGGGGCGGGGCGAGGACGTGGCCCACGTGGCGGCCGACTTCTGGGCGCGGGGCCTCTTGGACCACCGTGGTCTGCCCTGGGGCCAAGTGCAGTCCAAGCCCGGCAAGGGCACGGGCAATCCTTACGAGTGGTATCGTCGCGCCGCAAGGTGGTTCCACCGGGCGAAGCACAACGGCGAGTTGCCCCCGGCCTACGGCGAATTGGCCCCGGGCAATCCCGGAGCCGCGGGGCTTCACCATCGCCAAGCGGCCGAAGAAGAAGCGCACGCCCACAGTGCTGCCGGTCGGTATCGAGCGCATGGACTGGACCGCGGAAGACTGGTTGCAGTGGTACGCCAACCAGAACGGCAGCGGCCATAGGTCACCGAAATGTGAGTTCCGCCGCCGACAGGCGCAGTCGTAACTTGGACGCCATACAAATCCCGTAAGCGTTTCCACCGACGTGCTGGCCGCAATCGCGCCGGTCGTCATTTTCCGGCCAGGTTCTCGCCATGCTGGAATCCGCGGGCTTCTGGGCGTGGTTTGCCGAGAAAGGCACGCTACCGGGACCGGACAGTTGGGGCATGGTTCGCCCCCTGAACCCACCCCGAGCCGCTGACCGCCGCCGGGAACGGGCGGCTTTGCGGTGTGAAAAGAAACCCGAAGGCATTCCTCCTCGTCCCCTCGAACGCACTCACAGTCGTTGCCGAGAAGAAACCCACCAGTCGCAAAGAACTGCCGTCTTTCCCCCCGAAGGGTTATGGAATGCGGCTTCGAGTAGAACGAAAATGATTGCCACACCGACAGAACCGGCTCCGGCGCTAGACACGGGGGTACCTTGGTAGGATGGTTGCCCGTGTGAGCCTGGACCAGGAAAGGAGGATCACAAAATGATCCGGTTAGGGCAGACCCGTCTCGCGTTGCTGTTGTTGTTGACCGCTGCGCCGTTTACGCAGGCGCAGCCCCCCGCTTCCACCCCCGCCGAAACGCCTCGAATCGACCGCATCGATGCGACGATTGAGTTCGATATTCAATCTGAATTCGGCGACGAATCGGCCTGGACCCGATCCTATTTGGAACAAGCCGCCGGGGTTTTGGTGACCCTTATGGAAAATCCTGCCGTCGCTCCTCCAAGAAAGATCAGGGTCAACTTGAGGAAGGACCCCACTTTGCGGGGAATCTCCGGCCGTGTACATATGCCGGCCCTTTTTTTCAAGAGCGACGTCTGGCCTAAGGATAAATACCGACTTTGGAATCTCGCACACGAACTCGGGAACTTGTTCGCCATTCATTACGCCGGCACCGGCGAATTCCCATCCGACTGGTTTCACGATGGTCGAAGCCCCTTTCCTGAATACCTGTCCTGCCTGGTAATGAAGAAGCTCGGTTATGTGAAAGAAGCGGAGTGGAGAAAAGGAGTGCATGCAGGCAAGAAAGACCACGCTCTTTATTGGGAATTGGACGAGACGTATGGATTCAAGCTATTCGCAAAATTCTTCCAGTACCTGCGGAGGGACGGGGTCGATCTCGGCAAAATCGGGGCCCCGTGGCCTCATCCTGACAAGCTGAGATCGATGTACACCATCGCGTACCTGTCTCTCGCCGCTAGGACTAATCTTGCCGCGATGATTCAGGAACACGGAATTGGAAAGGAGCCCAGCGATTGGAAAAGACGGTATCCACAAATCAGGTTCGTGGAATACAAAGTGGCCCCGCAAGAAGTCGAGCAAGTTCTAACAGCCAGAGAGAAGCTGTTTGGAAAAGACGTCAGGCGACAGGATGGCCACATGCTCCAGCTTTATCGAATTGGACGCTACAAAGAAGTCCTGGCCGCGGAATGATCCGGCCTGCCCTCGAAAGCAACTGGAAATCCTTTGTCGGCGAGCGGCGGGTCGGCCGACCTGGTAAGCCCGACTTCATTATCAGTCTTTACGAGGACTCTGCGGCCAAGAATAGTGGGTTGCAATCAGGCGGGAAATGCGAGTATGTCAACGGAGATGCGCGCATAACATGGGGTGACACGGGATGGCGGAATTTTATTCGGCCTGACGGACAGGGTTTTCAAAAAGTCGCATTTGGCCCGGGCAAATCGTTTGATGATCCGCCAACGGACACGGCTGCCGCAGAGAAGATCCAGGCGGGTAGATGAACGATGCTTTCATTTCTTGCTGAGCACTTCGATCTCTATCAGCCAGTCGCCGCCCGTGGCCAGGAAGCAGACCGATACGACGAGGCGAAGGCACTTGGCTTGTAGCTCCCGTGGGACGCACACGCCGGGGATGTCCTTTTCCATCGGCAAGCGGTTGAGGGCTTCCTCGATCGTATCCTTGCGGCAAGCGTGTATGAATCTGCGGGCGGGGGTGGTGCAGGGGACAACGACCGGCCATCAGCCTGCCGATCCTTCGCAGTTGGCGCGTGCGGCTGCATAGTATTCCCGCGCGCGGTCCCGAGCAAGCTCTAATGAGATCGCGCCGGCGCCAATGAGGCGCCAATTGATGCCCCATCCGTTGACGTACTCTGATTCCCTGGGCGGGAAGTTGGGCTTCATTGTCTTCGGTCCCCGGCACGCTGGATTGAGCCCGCGCAAGATGTATCGGGCGTAGTCCGCCACCCACGCGGCGTCTTCCGCGCGCGTGCAGTGGCCGATCGTCACGTCTCGGCGATTGTGTCTGAGCTTGACGAGCCATTTCCCGGCGTGCCAAGTGATGCCGCGGTAGGGCGGCTTCGGTTTCGTGGTGGTCGTGCTCTGGCTCTCCCCTTCCTCACTCATGGGCACTCCTCCCTGCCTGGTGACTCGTCTGTGGCCGGGGCGGCTCCCAGCCCCGCCACTGCCGGCTTGTGGACCCGCCGTTGCAGCCGGGCCGCTTTTTCCGCCTTCCAGCGGGCCCGCCATTCGACGCGGTGCTTGGCCTCCGCTTCGGCCCGCTGTTGCTTCCGCCGGGCCGTACCGCCTCGCGTCCACTTCCGGGGCTTCGGCTCCAGGCCGTAACCCTTCGGTGGCGGCACCGGGGCGAAGACTCGTTCACGGGGCCGTATGGGCTTGGAAGCAGGCCTTGGCAGTTCATGCGCCAGTACCAGCGTGCCACCCGATGGAAGTTCTTGTAGGGTTCCGGGCCGTGGAAGGTCCCGACGAGAAATCGCATGATGCACGAGAGCGCCTGGGGTTCCGCGCCGTACCTCGGCACCTGCTCGCACCACGGCTAGCCCCGCCGGTCCTTGATGCCCCGCCGCCAAAAGTCCGCGGCGACCTTCGCCGCACCTTCCTTGGGCAGCCGGAGGGCGATCTCGGCGATATATCCCAGTTGTTCGTGGTCCCATTCGAAGTGCTTCACCCCGTCCCGCACCACGATCTTCTTGCCGGTCGGAGCGGCGCAGTGGGCCAAGCCTGCCGCCTTCCGCTGCTTCGCCACCTCCTTCATCCGCTCCGAGCGAAGGGCCTTCTCAGCCCTCGCCTGCAAGCCGAACAGGTGGAGAACGAGATTGGGTGTAATTGGGCTCAAGGTCCAGTGGCCCGTTCAGGCCGCGAATCAGATGGATGTGTACCTTGCGGTCGCCTAACGAGTCGTCGGGCTTTTCGGTGGGATTTCGCAGAAGTGCCCGGAGCTTCGCGTATCTCTCCCCATCAAAAGCGTGCAACCGACAAGCTTCGACTAGCCGGTCAAGCGAATATGTCGCCGCAATCTCTGGCTCCAGGGTGCCTTCGCAGGCACGCAGGTCATCGGTAATCCGCTTCGCATCAGCCCAACTGATCCGCTCCCTTTGCTCCAT
>Ga0187848_10004193_pt1 | contig 10145 bp, 6 predicted proteins | sample June2016WEW_4_40_FD_132424 | JGI IMG/M metagenome (GOLD analysis project Ga0187848, IMG submission 132424) | Peatland microbial communities from SPRUCE experiment site at the Marcell Experimental Forest, Minnesota, USA - June2016WEW_4_40 | ecosystem: Environmental > Terrestrial > Soil > Wetlands... | reverse complement strand
CGCCGCCGGCCACCTGATGCAGCGCGGAGAAATTGACCTGGTCATCGTCGGCAGCGACCGCACGCTAGGCCGCACCGGTGAGGTCGCGAATAAAATTGGCACCTATACCAAGGCGGTTTTGGCGAAACGGCACGGCATTCCATTTTACGTGGCGATTCCGCTTTCAACGATTGACTGGAATTTGAAACGCGGCTTCGACATTCCGATTGAGGAACGGCACGAAAGCGAAGTCCTCGGCGCGTGGGGCGTTGCCGGAAGGCAGAAGGGCGGCAAGCGGATTTACGTTCGCGTGGCCAATCCGACGAGTGGCGCGCGGAATCCGGGATTCGACGTGACCCCGCCGGAATTGATCACGGGCATCATCACGCCGGTGGGAATTTTCAAACCAAGGGAACTTTGGAAGCGTCGGCGTGCGTTGGGTTTTGCCAATTGAGACTGTTTACGGGTGAAACTTGAACTTGCTTCGGGCGTGAAACAAAATTAGTGTGACCATTCTGGGTGGCGGGGTAGCCAAGTGGTAAGGCAGGGCTCTGCAAAAGCCTCATTCGTCGGTTCGATTCCGACCCTCGCCTCCATATCGAAGTGGTTGATAGAGGAGAAGTTGGGTTGCCAAAATGGAAAACTGTGTATGAAATTGTGTATGAAAATAGCTAGTCATCCACAAGGCAGTCACTAGGCATCCACTAGGCAACCAGAACGCACTAACATGTCGGAACGGGGTTGTGAGAGGCTCAACCAAAACGAGCCATGAAACAACGTTACCATGTTTTCCGACGCGAAAACGGCATTTATTATTCCCTCGACACCCTCACCAAGAAACGGCAAAGCCTCGAAACCACCGACGCCGAAACCGCCCGGCGGCTGGCCAACGCTCTCAACGAAGCCTGCAAACAACCGGCGGTGAACCTGCAAATCGCTCAGGTTTATTTGCAGCACAGCGACCCTGATTTTGTCAAACGCATCTGGCAGCACGTCATGGACGAAATGGGGCGGACAAAATCCGGCAACACCAAAAACCGGTGGGATGTCGCCATCAAGGACAAGGCTTTTGACCAGATTCGCCATCTTCCTCTGATCAAAACCCAAGCGGAACATTTTTTTGATGCACTCCACAAAGGCACGGTCTCGACCAACGTGTTTTTGCGGCGCATTCAAAATTTCGCCCTCGACATGAACTGGCTCCCCCGCTCCATCATCCCCAAACGGCAGTGGCCGGTGATTCACTTCAAAGAAAAGCGCGCCATCACCTTCGCCGAACACCAGGCCATCATCAGCCGGGAGAAAAACTTGGAGCGGAAAAAGTTTTATGAAGTGTGCTGGCATCTTGGCGGCAGTCAGGGAGACATCGCCAGTTTGACTGCCGAGGACGTGGATTGGGAAAACCGGACAATCGGCTTCACCCGAAAAAAGACGGGCGTTCCAGTGATTCTTCATTTGGGTGAAGAGGCATTGAATACGCTCAACGATTTACCAGGCGAAGGTTTGCTGTTCCCCTATTTGGCGCGATTGCGTGCCGGTGATCGTGCGACCGAATTCAAACAGCGTTGCCGGGGACTCGGAATCGAGGGTGTCTCGCTTCACAGCTACCGCTACGCCTGGGCAGAACGGGCCAAGACATGCGGCTATCCCGAACGCTTCGCACAGGAGGCGTTGGGGCATAATTCCATCGCCGTGCATCGAGCCTATGCGAAAAAGGCCAAGGTGAAGCTGCCCAGCCTTGAGGAATACGAACGGAAAATCGTGCCATTGCCCACAGCCGCGAATCAGTAGCCGTAAACAACAACGAATTCACCCAATATCCCACCGCGCGGCAATGATAAATCTAAAGTGATCGCGTCCGCTCAAAGAAGGCGACGGCAAAGGCGCAGACAGGAGCGTTGACGGTTTGCTGTATTTTTACGAAGCCAAAGACTTGCGGCAGAAAATCATTGTTCAAGTCAAGGGCGACCTGAATTACGTTCGGAGCAAAATCAGCCGGCGGTGATTGGAGTAAAACGGCGTCAGGCAGGCGGTTGGGCGGCGGCAGTTAAAAAGAAAAAGGCCGGACACTACTCCGGCCATTTCTTACACACAGTTGAGAACGACTGCTAAAACCAAGATCAGAATACCCCAAACCCCGAATTTTGCATGTCACCAGTGCTGGGGACAAGAGGCGCATGTCGTTTAAGGCCAAACGCCGGGTAGCAGATTAGCACAGTGTAGTGGCTGCGCAAACTCGCCGGAACCACCAAGCGCTCCAGGCTGCGACCGCACCCTGTTGCCCTTCCGCTCGCTTTGTTCCGCATGTGCTCGTTCCGGCTTGGAAGAACGCAGCCGCATTACGCCAACGTCCCAACCGAAGCGAGCCGGGTAATCCATCAAAGAGTTCAATTTTTATGTTCGCTGTCGGGGACTGTATTTGATATACGCCTAAAACCACGCTGAGCGAATGCTGTACGGGTTCAGTCTTGGCGCGACGCCAAATAACAAAGGCCGTCAATGACCAAGCATCTTGCAGCAATACGACGAGAAGGCGGTGAACCTTGAGCCGACTTCAATTCGATGCTTTTTTTCAAAAGGCCATAGACAAATGGCGACCCTCATTTCGGAGTCCGTCGCTAGTCGCTAAAGCCGATCCATGCCGAAAAACTGGAGGCTGACCGAAACTCATCCATAAACCGAAGAACTAAACTCAAAACTCAAATTATGAAAAAATTGGACCTAGAACTACTTAGTCAAGCCTGCTCCCGTAATGGAGCCGCTCTTCGCATTCGCACAAAGCTGCTCCCCGTGGGCGGTTCCAATGACAAAGTCTTTCCGCCCACCTATGCGGGAGAAAACCACGCTGTATATGCGGTTGAAAAGCGCAGGATTGGTGAACGGGAAGTTGCAACCGTCTTGCTCGATTCGGTTCAGTCGCAGGCCAATCGCCTGGAGCAGGGATTGTTGCAGGCGGTGGAAGACAAAGAGCTTCAGATACCGGTGATTGAAGTGAATTTCGCCTCGGCGTTCGAGGGGCGGAAGAAAGTCACGTCATTGGATGCTCCACATCGGATTGCGGACGCGCTGATCCGCGACAGCCTCGTGCTCAATGAGAACAAAACGCCATTCGCCAAGTCCACCATTGGGAAAAGATTTACCGCGTCGAATTACGCCGATGCGACGGCATTATTTGAATACTGTCCGACGGCCCTCATCTTCGGCGTATGGGATTCGCATGGCTCTGGGGGTGGGCTTGGAAACAAGTTCGCACGGGCGCTTGTTTCCGAGATCGTGGGATTTGATTCAGTGGCCGGTGTGCGGACTGGAGGGAAGCTCGACCCTTTCAACATTGGCTCGAAAATCGAAGGGCGGATTTACGAACACAAAGACGAAGACGAAAAGTGGACTTTCGACGAAGCAGACGCAGCTAAGGACAAGAATGGGAAATTCATTTTGGCAGGAAAAGACCCTCAGGAAAAGGGAAAACCATCTGCAATCGGACACGGAAATATCCCTCCGTCAGTTGTCGAATACAAGGACAAGAAAAGGGACTCAGAGGCCGAGCCCTATTCCGGCGGCGTGACGATCTCGTCAGCTCTACAGACCACCGTATTGTCGTTCCCTCAATTACGCCGCCTACGCTTCCCTGCTGCGGACGGAAAATCATCGGCAGAGCGAAACAAAGCCGGCCGAGTCGTGCTGGCGGCGCTTGCGCTTCACGCCATCGCGCTTCAGAAATCGGATGGCTATCTCTTGCGGTCCCGCAGCCAACTCGTGCCAGTTCCCACGGAACCATCGAAGATCGAATTTATTGATGAGAATGGAAAAGCTGAGGAAATCGATGCGGAAAGCCTTTCCGTCAAGACGACCAAAGCACTCCTTGATGCGGCTGTCGCAGCCGCAACGGGCGCAAAACTCACATGGCAATCAACGCCGGTGAAAATGGAGCCATCGCCGAAGCTTTTGAAGCTTCTTGAACTTAGTGAAGCCGGACGCGGCGAAGCCGAACACACCGCTCCCTGATTCCATGTTTGCACTTGAGGTTGAATTTTTGAGCGGGCGCGTTTATGCGACCGATTTCCGGGAACGGGATGTTTCGGAATGGCCGCCGCATCCGTCCCGGCTGTTTTCAGCGCTCGTGGCGGCGTTTTACGAATCTGGGTTGGATTCCGATTTACGAACCTCGCTCGTTTGGCTGGAAGAACAAAAATCGCCGGACATCTGGGCTGGGAGCTTCGTCACTCGTTTGGAATCCGCTGCTGGAAGCCGCTTCAACCAACCAAAAACGCCGAGATCCTTCGTTCCGATAAATGACGATTACTCCGGCAAATTCCGAAATTCGGCCCGGCGGCGGAAAGAACGATGGTTCCCCTCTGGCACTCCTGAAGATGAACGAGTGCATTTCATCTGGGGAGATGCCGCACCCAATCCCGCGACAGTTGATGCCCTCCGGCGAATAGCCGCGCAGGTCAGCTATCTCGGCCATTCCTCATCGTTGGTACGCGTCGCAGTGATCGAGTCGCCCCGGAATGCGGTGCTAAAGCCGAGTGATAGCGGGGATATTCTGCTTCGTGTCCCATCAAAGGGGCGGTTGGAATACCTTGACCGCGAATTCACACGAAGCAAAGGCACACGGCAGTTCAGGCCGGATGCTGGCGCGGTCCAACGATATGCGCGCGTCGGCGGAAACGAGGTATCGACGCCAACTCCCGCAAGTTCGTTCGGCGAGATGATTGTGTTTCAGAGACTAAACGGTTCGCCCGAACGCATCGAATCGCTGCTCATGGTAACATCCGTGCTGCGGGACGCGCTCATGGCGCGCTCGCCGCAGCAACCGGCTCCAGGATGCATATCCGGGCATGATGATACTCCGCACATTTCCGAAATCGTTCGGGCTTTAATGGAGAAGGTTCGAGGTCGCAGCAAAGCCCCTGAATTCAATTGGGCAGATGATCTGTCTGTTCCGCCACAAGAGTTTAGTGCGTTCGCGAAAACGGCTTTTCAGGCCGCGACCTCCAAAAAACGCGAATCGGTTGATTTTTGCGCAGCGTTCGGCTCCGAAGGCGCATTAACTGGAAAACACAATATCGATCCAACAGCGTTGTGCATGAGTTCGGGACAGCAATGCTTTTTGAAGAAAGTGCGCGAGCTTTGCGATCTCACCGAGAAGCCCGCGCTTAGCAAGAAGCGAAACGTAACTCTGGGACGAACAATTGAAGTTCGGTTTCACGATGTGCTATCTGGTCCCTTGAACTACTCCGATTCACAGCATTCCCTTGGCTGGGATCCGATAAACGAGGCACTTCATGCTTTGGGTGCTTATGATCCTAGCGGGAAGGGAAAACAAACCAGCGTTCGCGAATTGGTTTATCTAGCTCTCGAAGCGGTGAGCCTCTTTCCCGTATTCGCGCGTTCCCGGCGTCTACAGACTACTGGCTTCCATACAGATGAACGACGGCAAACGTGGTTTCACTGGCCGGTGTGGGAACCGGAGCTTTCCCTTCGCACGGTGCAATCGCTCCTCCAACTCGGCGAGCTTGCTAGTCCCTTGAAGAATGAGGTTCAACTCCGCGCACGCGGTATCCGCGCCATCTATCGGTCTCGGCGTCATACTTTCGGCCAGGATTACGGCATCTTCCGACCCGCTCAATTGGTGGCAGCCGGATAGCGCGAAATCCAAAGCCCCACTCACCATGAATGCCAAATTCAATTTGTCCGCTGATCGTTGGTTGTGGAAAGTTCAAGCCTTTGGGCTGTTCATTCCTGCCGAGACTGTGGATTCAACGATGTGCTCAACCTGATGAAAGCCAAACCGATAAATCCATGTAAAGGCTCAAGATTATGAACGACCAAGACCCATCAGCTTCGACCGAAAATCGTTTGAGTGAACCAGAATCGTCACGGACGCCGAGGGGCTTTTCGCCCGGAACTTCCGGGGCGAGGTCTGGCGGCAACCGCCAATCGCGCCAGTCCACGACCGAGCCAAAGCAATTGAAGATTGTGGTGCGTGTCGCACCAGCCGAAGCACAGCCGAGCGAAGTGCCGAGACCCGTCGCTGAAGCTCTTATTTCGCCAGCCTTGAATCCTGCGACGCCGGAAACTTCCGAGCGCAAAGCACGCATTGAAGCCGAACCGCAACAAATTCCCGCGCGGATGTTGAACGAGTTCGTGTATTGCCAGCGATTGTTCTATTACGAATTTGTCGAGGGGGTGTTTGTTGAAAGCGCAGATACGCTACGTGGCGGCGCAATTCACCGGCGCGTTGATTCGGGCACCGGGGCGTTACCAGCGGCCAAACGAAAATCGGAAGCTGATAAACCGAAAGAAGCGCAGGGAACAACGGCTGATACTGCCGGCTCTGCAAGCAAAGCGGCTGAAACGCAAAGCGCAGAACCCGAAACGATTCACTCGCGTTCCGTGCAAATGGGATCGGAGCGGCTGGGAGTGGTTGCAAAAATGGATTTGGTCGAAGCCAAGACTGGCAAAGAAGATTTGCTCACCGCGTTGGAGGTCTGTCCGGTTGATTACAAAGCGGGTGCTCCCAAAGAGGGCGAAGAGGCCAATGAACTGTGGGACACGGACAAAATGCAACTTGGATTACAGGCGTTGATTCTGCGCGACAACGGTTACGCCTGTAATGAAGGCATCATCTATTATCGCGCCACCAAGCAACGTGTCCGCCTGCCCATTGCTTCTGAACTGGAAAACTGGATTCTGCAAAACATCACGGAAGCCAGACGAATCGTTATCGGGCCGATTCCGCCACCGTTGGTCAATTCGCCGAAGTGTGTGCGCTGTTCGCTCGCGCCAGTGTGCCTGCCGGACGAAACCAGGATGCTGGCCGAAGCACCGCCGCCACTTGACACGGATTTACAAGAGAAGTCAGATTCGTCTGCACAGAAATCAGCCGAGCCTCCCCGGAGACTGATGGCTGCGCGTGATGACACCCGCCCGCTTTATCTCAACACGCAGGGCTTTCGCGTAGGATGCAAAGACGAAGTGTTGCAGGTCAAAGAAAAGGACAAGGTTGTTGATGAAGTGCGCCTGCGTGACCTTTCACACGTTGCATTGTTCGGCAACATTCAAATCTCGACCCAGGCGGTTCAATCGCTCTGCGAAATGGAAATTCCCGTCACTTATTTTTCGATGGGCGGCTGGTTTTATGGAATCACCCGTGGTCACACGTTGAAAAATGTGTTTCTGCGCATGGAACAATTCCGGTTGGCGCGCGACGAGACCAAATGCCTGTCGCTGGCGAGACAGTTTGTGCATGGGAAAATCCGCAACCATCGAACGCTACTCATGCGAAACCACCTGGAACCGCCTGAACCGATAATTCTGAAACTCAAGCGGGCCTCGGAAGATGCGTTGGTTGCCACTTCAATCGAAGAACTGTTGGGAATCGAAGGCGCCGCCGCGAGCCAGTATTTCCAGCAATTCAATGGAATGGTGAAAATTGCCGACGAGTTGGCTTCGGAACACAACCCAATAAAAGACACGAAACAACTCGCATTCAATTTCAATTTCACCAATCGCAACCGGCGTCCGCCCACTGATCCCGTCAACGCGATGCTTTCACTGGCTTACAGCATGTTGAGCAAGGATTGCACACTGGCGGCGCTGGCAGTGGGATTTGACCCTTATATTGGATTTTTCCATCAGCCGCGATTCGGACGGCCAGCGTTGGCTCTGGATTTGATGGAAGAAATGAGGCCATTGATCGCCGAATCCACAGTGTTAAGTTGCATCAACAATCGCGTCGTCACGGAAAAGGATTTCGTGCGCGCAGGCCAGGCAGTGAATCTCACCGCACCGGGGCGCAAGCGCTTTTTCCAGATGTATGAGCAGCGGATGAGTTCGCTCATCACGCATCCGTTATTTGACTACAAAGTCAGCTACCGCCGGGCACTTGAATTGCAGGCACGGCTGCTGGCTAAAACACTGACCGGCGAAATCGCCGAATACGTTCCTTTGTTGACGAGGTGACCTATGCGAACGACATACATGGTTTGCTACGATGTGGCGGATGACAAACGGCTGCGACGCACCTTCAAAGCCTGTCGCAGTTTCGGTGATCATCTTCAATTTTCGGTTTTCGAGTGCGACCTGAATTCGTCTGAGAAAGTCGAATTGGAAACGGCGTTGAGCAAAATTATCAATCAAGATGAAGACCAAGTGTTGTTTATCTCACTTGGACCGGCTGAAGGGCGAGGCGACCGGGTGATCACTTCGATGGGTTTGCCCTATACGAAAATAGACGCGCCGTGTTTTGTGTTTTGAGTTTTCAATGTTCTTTGACAATTGAACCCCCGCGAGCGGTGGGGTGTTGCGGAAAACCCCACGGGCGCTCGCATGGCGTAACCGCCTCAAAGCAAGCAAATAACGACAAGACAATCAGACAGCATGAACATAATGACAACCGAATTGGTGCAGGCAGTCGCAATCGAGGTATTGCGACCTTGCGCTAGAAGCAGTAACAATAGAGCCAATTCCGCGCCCGCGCGGGCGCGGCCCCGTTGAAGCAATTCGCCTTCCGTGATTATTGCAATCTTCGGATTACAATTCCGCGCCCGCGCGGGCGCGGCCCCGTTGAAGCAAAGTTAGCCTCGCCCTGATACCAGATGGCACCCCGGAAATTCCGCGCCCGCGCGGGCGCGGCCCCGTTGAAGCCAGAACATGTGGCTCCTGGACCCGACCAACCGCGAGACCAATTCCGCGCCCGCGCGGGCGCGGCCCCGTTGAAGCACTACTGCGCGAGGCGGTAGTGCAACTAAGGCAACAATTCCGCGCCCGCGCGGGCGCGGCCCCGTTGAAGCCGCCACCTGGATTCAGTGAGTAGGTAAATCTTTTGTCCAATTCCGCGCCCGCGCGGGCGCGGCCCCGTTGAAGCAATGTCGTCCTGCACGACGAAAACAACCCTGTCCTGAATTCCGCGCCCGCGCGGGCGCGGCCCCGTTGAAGCAAACTTTCCGCCGTTGTTTGGCTTTTTCAAAACGCTAATTCCGCGCCCGCGCGGGCGCGGCCCCGTTGAAGCAGAAACGCGCGCTGTTTCTCCGCCATCTCTGGTGTCAATTCCGCGCCCGCGCGGGCGCGGCCCCGTTGAAGCGCGCTAGTGGCTGTGTGGTTGGTCGTGCAGGTCCAGAATTCCGCGCCCGCGCGGGCGCGGCCCCGTTGAAGCCATATTGTTCCTTTCTTTGTGCGGATTCCCCGCCCGAATTCCGCGCCCGCGCGGGCGCGGCCCCGTTGAAGCCAGGCGCGCACGACAGCCCAAAAATATGGTGCGTTTAATTCCGCGCCCGCGCGGGCGCGGCCCCGTTGAAGCTACATCAGCCAGAAAAATGGAAACAATGTTTTAGGCAATTCCGCGCCCGCGCGGGCGCGGCCCCGTTGAAGCAAAAATCGGCACGCCCACCAGCGCGCGCTTGAGTTTGAATTCCGCGCCCGCGCGGGCGCGGCCCCGTTGAAGCGTTATGGCAAAGGTGGTGGGGCCGGCGGGGATGTCTATGCAGCACAAGGCTTTGTTGTATTTCTCTTCCGCCAATGCCGGACCAGAGCATCGGATGCTTTGGCCAGCCATTCCGCATCGTTGCGTAGGCGTTCCAGTTCGCACGATGCAAAATATTTCTGTCCGTTCGCGGGTGGATGTCCGAGCGGCTTCAACAATTTTGCAGCCACGAGTGTTGAAACGTCCCCGGGACATAAACCCAGAAACCAGGAAGTCTCTTCCACGGTTAAGCGCGCCGGCAACCATTGCAGCGCAAGCAAATTTGTTTGATCTGGGCTCAATCTTCCTCCTCATTGCGTTTGCTCTGCAACGACCCAATCAGTGCGAACAAATCACCCTTGCGCAGATCCACCCAATTGTCCGCCGTAAAAATAATGTTCTGCTCCACGGATTGAATGAAACTTTCATCAAATTCCGCATCGCTGTTGCGCATAAGTCCCAGTGGGTGCAGGTCCACTTTGATGCACCAACAAGTCTGGGTGGATATTCCGCCGAATTTTTGCCGGTGCCCCGATGGGTGTTTTGAAGGATGCCAATACGGGCGGGTTTTCATTTGATTCAGCAAATCGCTTTGCGAGATCGGCAGGTCTCCACCACTGCGACGCTTGAAGACACGGAGCAACTCGATCACCGGACCCGGTCGGAAATACAGCAAATAGGATTTCCAGGCTTTAAAACT
>Ga0187848_10004192_pt1 | contig 10147 bp, 7 predicted proteins | sample June2016WEW_4_40_FD_132424 | JGI IMG/M metagenome (GOLD analysis project Ga0187848, IMG submission 132424) | Peatland microbial communities from SPRUCE experiment site at the Marcell Experimental Forest, Minnesota, USA - June2016WEW_4_40 | ecosystem: Environmental > Terrestrial > Soil > Wetlands... | reverse complement strand
GGTCATGACGGAAGAGCTCTCGATCTCCATCCGCCAGATAAGCAATACGTTAAGGCTTTCTAGGGAGAAACTTGAGGAGGCGAACCGCGAGCTCTCTTTTTTAAAGGAGTTCAGCCAGAACATAATAGAGAGCGTCCCCCAGGGCATAGCGACGCTTGACCGCAGCCTCAAGGTCACCTACTGGAACAAGGGCATGGAGGCCATAACCGGGATAAAGAAGAACAAGGCCTACATGAAGCCCATAACCGTGCTCCCCATCTGCATGGAGCCGGACATCCTGACGGCGGATATGAAGGGCGGCGAGTACGCATGCAAGCACCAGGGCCGGGGCATGCTCAAGGTATCGATAAGCCCGTTCAAGGACCCGCAGGGCGGGTTCGTGCTCCTGATGGAGGACATCACCGAGAAGAAGAGACGCGAGAGCGAGCTGCTCCAGGCGTCGAAATATGCGAGCATCGGGAAGCTGACCGCGGGCATATCGCACGAAATCGGCAACCCTCTTGCGTCCATATCGTCGCTCGTCCAGGAGATACAGGCGGTGAACTCCGCGGACTTCACCAGCGAGGCCTTAGACATAGTCAACCATCATATACAGAGGATAGTGCGGATTGTCCGGAGCCTGGGCGACTTCGCCAGGCTTTACAGCCCCGACAAGGTGCCCGCAAGCATAATAGACGTACTCGACAGCACCCTTAACCTCACCCGCTACGACAAGAAGTTCAAGAAGATAGAGATAGTCAAGGATATAGACTTCGTGCCGAACATCAAGATAAACCCGGACCAGATACAGCAGGTATTCATCAACCTCATACTGAACGCGCTGGACGCCATGCCGGACGGGGGCAGGCTGACTATCAGGATAAAGCAGGCCAGGAAAAACGTCGAGATTATATTCAAAGACACGGGGGTGGGCATGGATAAAGAGACCGCGGAGAGGATTTTTGACCCTTTCTTCACGACTAAATCGCCCGGCAAGGGTACCGGACTGGGCATGAGCATATGCTACGGGATAATCAACGACCACGGCGGCAGGATAAGGGTGGAAAGCGAGCCGGGACGCGGCAGCACGTTCATAATCAGCCTGCCGATAGAGGAGGCAAATGCCTGAGAACATTCTTATAATAGACGACGAGGAGACCCTTCGGGAGTCCATGGGACGGCTTTTGACCAGGGAAGGCTATTCCGTGACCACCGCGGGGACCGGCGAGGAAGGCTTAAGGCGCCTGGCCGAGAACTCGTATGGACTTGTTATCACGGACATATTCCTGCCGGGGATGGACGGCATAGAGGTCCTCCGGAAGGCCCATGAAAGGAACCCCGGCCAGATAGTCATAATAATGACCGCGTTCGCGTCGGTCGAGACCGCGGTCGAGGCGCTCCGGGCCGGAGCGCAGGACTACATAATGAAGCCCATCATCCACGAGGAGATTAAGCTCCTGGTGAAAAGCGCCCTCAGGCAGCGCTCGCTCCAGTCGGAGAACCTCCTGCTCAGGAAGCAGATAGACAAAGAATATGATTTCAGCCACATAATCGGCACATGCCCGAAGGTTAAAAAAATACTGGACGAGGTTACAAGGATTGCGGACGCCAGGAGCAATGTCTTACTCGTCGGCGAGACAGGTACCGGCAAGGAGCTTATCGCGCGGGCGATACATTATAACAGTTTCCGGAAAGACAAGCCGTTCCTGCCCATCAACTGCTCCGCCATACCGGACACGCTGCTCGAATCGGAGCTTTTCGGACACGTGAAGGGCGCGTTCACGGGCGCTGTGTCCGCAAAAAAAGGCCTGTTCGAGGAGGCTAACGGCGGGACGGTGTTCATGGACGAGATAGGCGAGATGAGCATGGCGCTCCAGAGCAAGCTTTTAAGGGTAATCGAAGACCAGGAGGTGAGGCCGGTCGGAGGGACGCAGTCCACCAGGGTTAACCTCCGGTTCATCGCCGCGACCAACCGCGACCTCCCGGCTGCGATAAGAAACGGCGCCTTCCGCGAAGACCTCTACTACAGGATAAACCCCATAAACCTATCCCTTACCCCGCTCCGGGAGAGGCAGGAGGACATCCCGCTCCTTGCGAGGCACTTCCTTGAAAAGTTCGCGTCGGAGCTTGGGAAGCCTGTCAAGAGCCTGTCTGAGAGCTGCATCTCGATATTCCTTGATTACGCTTGGCCCGGCAATATCAGGGAGCTCAAGAATATCGTGGAAAGGGCGGTGCTTTTGTCGGATACAGGCACCATCGCGCCCGAAGACCTGCCTGAGAACCTAAAGAGGCGCGTGACGCCGTCGGCAGCGGCAGGGGACGTGGAAAGGGCGCTTTCGATAGAGGAATACACTAAATCGGTGATTCTCAGGTACGAAGACAAGATGAGCGAGCAGAAGATAGCAGACCTCCTCGGGATAACGCGGAAGTCCCTCTGGGAGAAACGCAAGAAATGGGGCATAAGGCGGAAGAACGGCGGCTGACTGTAATTAAAAGTAACGCTTTAAATAAAACGCCATTACAATAAGTAACCTTGCCTAAGCCTTTGAAAGGACACTAAAAAGGTTTAAAGCTTCCGACTGAGCGTAACTTTTGGTTACGTCTGTATTGCTTCACGCTAATGACACTTATTAGCGAAACTCCCTCCCGACGATAAGCAAGCCTAATAAAATCAATAGCTTAAACTTACAGTATAACGCCGTTATATTTATGGCACTATTGTTGCTTTAAATATATTAGGGTGAAAAGTCAATGAACTCCACGCTGATACAAGAAGAAGTGAGGGAATTCCTCAGGAAAGTCCCGCCGTTCCAGTTCCTGGACGAGGCCGCGCTGAACTTCGTATCCGGCACCGTCACCCTGGAGTTTTACCCCAAGGGGACTGTAATCCTTACCCAGGGCGGAAGCCCGAGCCGACATCTGAACGTCATAAAGAAGGGCGGCATCAAGGTATTCTTCACATCCGAGGAAAGCGGCGAGATCGCCGTCGAATTCCGCGGCGAGGGCGACTCTTTCGGCTTCCTGTCGCTGATAGGCGAGGACAAGGCCAGGACGAACATAAGCGCGATAGACGACACGCTTTGTTACCAGGTCGAACGGGAGACAATCCTCAAGCTTATAGAGACCAACCCGTCCTTCATGGAATATTTCCTGAAATCCTTCCTCCTGAAATCCATCGACAAGACCTACCAGGAGATGCACAGGAGGAGCCTCCTGTACGGCGGCGGCGACAAGATACTCTTCACCACTCCGGTCGGGGAACTAGCCACCAAGAAGGCCATCACGGCGCACGAGGACATGACCATCGCGGAGGCGGCCAGGAAGATGGCGGAGCATAACATCAGCTCGCTCATCATCATGGACGAGAATAACCTCCCGGTCGGCATCCTGACGGACAGGGACCTGAGGAACAAGGTAGTCGCCAAGGACAGGGACAGCAGCGGACCGGTGAAGGACGTAATGAGCCGCTCGCTCGTCCGGGTGGACTCCCGGGACTACTGCTTCGAGGCCCTCCTGAAGATGATACGCTACGGCATACACCACCTGATGGTCATCGAGGGCGGGCAGCTGAAAGGCATCATAACCAACCACGAGTTTATGATGCTACAGGGCATCTCGCCCGTTTCGGTCGTGCGCGACATCGAGAGCCGCCAGACGGTCGAAGACCTGAAGTTCGCGGCCGCAAGCATCAACCGGGTAATCGCCCTGCTCCTGAAGGAAGGCGCCCGTGCGGGCAACATCACCAGAATAATCTCCGAGATAAACGACCGCCTGGTCAGGCAGGTCATCGAGATAATGACCCGCAAGCACGGGAAGGCCCCTGTCCCTTACTGCTGGGTGAGCCTGGGCAGCGAGGGCCGGAAGGAGCAGACCTTCAAGACGGACCAGGACAACGCAATAATATACGCCGACACGCGCTCAAGCGAAGAAGACAAGGAAGCCCGGGCCTATTTCGCCGCATTTACCGCCGACGTCCGGGACGCCCTGGTGGGTTGCGGCTTCCCTCTATGCCCCGCAAACTACATGGCCAGCAACCCCGCCTGGTGCCAGCCCCTCAGGGCGTGGAAGGAATACTTCCAGAAGTGGATGTCGAACCCGACCCCCCAGGCGGTGCTGTCCTCGCTCATATTCCTCGACTTCAGGCCGATTTACGGAGAGACGTCGCTCGCGGAATCCCTGAGGGAATACGTCCACTCCGTAATCGAGGCGCACAGGGTGTTCCTTGGGTTCATGGCGAACAACATCATAAAGAACCGTCCGCCCATCGGCTTCTTCAAGGCGTTCGTGGTAGAAAAGAGTGGCGAGCACAAGGACGAGCTAAACCTCAAGGTTAAGGGCATCGCCCCGCTCGTGGACATCGTGAGGCTTTTCTCGCTGGAGAAGGGCGTGCGGGAGACCTCGACTCTCGAGCGCATCAGCGCGCTGAAGGACCGGCACACGGTAGTGCAGGACAAAGCGGAGGAGATAGAGCACGCATTCGAGTTCATAATGCTGCTCAGGATACACAACCAGCTCGAGCAGATAGAGGCCGGCGAGGCGCCGGACAACTTCATAAACCCGAACAACCTGAGCGGCCTCGAGAAGCGCACCATTAGGGAATCATTTATGCTCGTATCGAGGCTGCAGGACACGATAATTGAACTCTACAAGCCGCTGATATGGTAAACGAACTTTTGGCTCTCCTGAAAAAGGACAACCACAAGGCGCCCGTGGTCGATACCGGCATGGCCATACGGGAGGCCTCGTACGTGGCCGTGGACACGGAGCTTACGGGCCTGAACGAGAAAAAGGACTCCATCGTCTCGATAGGGGCGGTAAGGATCAAGGACGGCAAGCTGAACCTGGGCGACACCTTTTACCGGCTCGTGAGCCCTGAGACGAAGCTCAGGAAGGAAAGCGTGGTAATCCACGGCATAATGCCCTCCGAGCTTGACAAAGAGCCCAGCATCGACGAGGTAATCTACGAGTTCGTTAAGTTCTGCGGGGACGATGTGATAATAGGGCACTGCCTGTCGATAGACCTGGCTTTCATGAACAAGGAACTCAAGAGGATAATCGGATATTCGCTCAAGAACCCCGCAGTCGATACCTTCGCCATACACGAATGGCTGATAGAGAGGCTCCCTTCATACCGCGAGCTCTTCAGGGCGCAAAAGCAGCTTGGGCTATACCAGATAGCAAAAAGCTTCGGGATACCATCGGGCGGCGCACACAACGCCGAGATGGACGCGTATGTAACGGCACAGATATTTCAGAGGTTTGTCCCCATGCTGGCGGGCGCGGGAATCGAGCGCATGGGCGACCTTTTGAAATTGGGCAATCCTTACAAAGGAGGTGGTGATTTCAAGTTATCATGCGGGATTAGCAATTTTTAGTCTCTCATAATAGGAGGAGGTACCAATGAACGTCAAAAGCAAGCTTGACATCCTGAACGACCCGGACTTCAAGGAACTCTCGGGCAAAAAGAACTCGATATCCATAACCCTCACGGTGATTGAGTTGATCGCGTATTTCGGGTTCATCTTCCTGATCGCGTTTAACAAGGAGTTCCTTTCCACCGACATCGCGCCCAGCATAACAATCGGTATCCCTATTGGCATAGGGGTCATACTGTTGTCCTGGATACTGACGGGGATATACGTGCGCTGGGCCAACAGCACGTATGACGCACTTGTCGAAAAAGTCAAAGAAAAGATAGGAGGTTGATTATGCCGCAGACCATGATTGGGCAGGTCAACCCGACCGCCATATTTTTCTTCTTTCTGTTCGTTGCAATCACCCTGGTCATCACGTACTGGGCGGCCAAGCGCACCAGGACGACGAAGGAGTTCTACGCGGCCGGCAGGAGCATCACCGGCTTCCAGAACGGCCTCGCGCTCTCGGGCGACTACATGAGCGCGGCCTCCTTCCTGGGCATAGCCGGCCTGGTTTCCACGAAAGGTTACGACGGCCTGATATATTCCGTCGGCTGGCTTGTCGGCTGGCCGATAGTGCTCTTCCTGATAGCGGAGCCGCTCAGGAATTTAGGGAAATACACATTCGCTGACGTCGTCGCTTACCGCCTCAGCCAGAGGCCCATACGGACGGCCGCTGCGGCGGGGTCTCTCGTGACCGTGCTCTTCTATCTCATCGCGCAGATGGTCGGAGCCGGCACCCTGGTCAAGCTGATGTTCGGCCTGCCCTACGAGATAGCGATAGTAGTCGTCGGGGCGCTGATGATAATGTACGTCCTTTTCGGAGGAATGCTGGCCACAACGTGGGTCCAGATAATAAAGGCGGGCCTGCTGCTGTGCGGCGCCACGCTCCTCGTCATACTGACCCTCGCCAAGTTCGGCTTCTCCTACGGCGCCATATTCAAGCAGGCGGGCACGCTTTACGGCCATAAGTTCCTCGAGCCGGGCGGCCTGGTCACCAACCCAATCGACGCCATATCGCTCGGGCTCGCGCTGATGTTCGGCACCGCGGGTCTCCCGCACATCCTGATGAGGTTCTACACCGTCCCGAACGCTAAAGAGGCCCGGAAGTCCGTCTTCTATGCCACCGGTTTCATAGGCTATTTCTACATCCTCACCTTCACGATCGGTTTCGGAGCCGCTATATTGGTGGGCAAGGACGTGATAATGGGCATCGACAAGGGCGGCAACATGGCTGCCCCGATGCTGGCGGAGGCCCTGGGCGGGAACATATTCTTAGGGTTCCTGGCGGCTGTCGCATTCGCGACCATCCTCGCGGTCGTGGCCGGGCTTACCCTGGCCGGGGCGTCGGCGCTCTCGCATGACCTCTACGTTGGCGTCATAAGGCGCGGAGTGTCGGCCGAGAAGGAGGAGGTCAGGGTTGCCAAGATAGCGACGGTAGGTCTGGGGATCGCCGCGGTGCTCCTGGGCCTCTTGTTCAAGGGGCAGAATGTGGCGTTCATGGTGGGCCTGGCTTTCGCCGTGGCTGCAAGCGCCAACTTCCCGGCGCTGGTCATGTCCATACTCTGGAAGAGGTTCACCACCGCGGGCGCGGTCTCCAGTATCATCACCGGGCTGGTCCTGGCCGTGGTGCTCATCGCACTTTCCCCGACGGTCATGACCGATGTATTCCATGCCAAGGAAGTGGCTGCCGCCGCGAAACTGACAAAGGCGGCCGAGACTGAGAGCAAGGCCGACATCTCGGTGCTGGAGAAGCAGAAGATAGAAGGCGCCGTGCTCACGCCTGAAATGGCCGCGGCCAACACCGCGATAGACGCAAAGATCAAGGACTTGAAAGCGGCGTTCGACATCAAGAAAAAAGAGCTGGCGGCGACGGTCCCGCCCGCTATATTCCCGCTCAAGAACCCGGCTCTTATATCTATGGCTGGGGCCTTTCTGATGGGCATAATAGTCTCCCTCCTACGGAGGGAAAGAACGGCTGAAGATAAGTTCATGGAGGAAAAACTAAGGACTTATGTCGGCATAGGAGCCGAATAAACCTCGCGGGCTTTGAGCCCGTACATTACGGAGCAAATGGGACGGTCTTGCGGATTAGTAGTGGCGCAAGGCCGTTCCCCACGTTTATTACCTTTAAAAGCAGATGGAGGCCATGATGCCGGAAAAGGGGATTGAAGTCTATCTTGATGAACAACGGGCGTTCCCGCCGCGCGAGAAATTCGCCAAGAACGCCCACATCAAGAGCATCGAAGAGTACGAGAAACTTTACAAGTGGTCGGTCGAGGACCCGGAGGACTTCTGGGCGGAGATGGCGGAGAAGAACCTCGTCTGGTACAAGAAATGGGACAAGGTACTGGAGTACGACTTCGAAAAGCCGGTGATAAAGTGGTTCCAGGGCGGCAAGCTGAACGTGTCGTACAACTGCCTCGACAGGTTCGTCAACACGCCGACCTTCAGGAACAAGGCCGCGATAATATGGGAGGCGGACGACGGCTCTTACAAGACCTATACCTATCAGCAGCTCTACCGCGAGGTGAACAGGTTCGCGAACGTAATGAAGAAGAAGGGGATCAAAAAGGGCGACAGGGTCTCCATCTATTTGCCGATGATACCCGAACTCGCCATATCAATGCTCGCATGCGCGAGGATCGGCGCTATACACAGCATAGTGTTCGGCGGGTTCTCCTCCTCCGCGCTCCGCGACAGGATACAGGACTGCGGCTCGTCCATGTTAATTACGGCCGACGAAGGGGTCAGGGGGAGCAGGTTCGTTCCTCTAAAGGCCGCCGCGGACGAGGCGCTGAACGAGTGCCCGTCCGTCAAGACAGTCATCGTTGTGAACCGCTCCGGCAAGGACGGCATAGACATGGAGCCCGGACGGGACTGCTGGTGGCACGAGGAGATGTCCTGCCCCGAACTGGGCAACTACTGCGAGCCGGAATGGATGGACGCGGAAGACCCGCTCTTCATCCTCTATACCTCCGGCTCTACCGGCAAGCCCAAGGGAGTTCTTCATACCACCGGCGGATACCTGCTGTTCACGAACCTCACCTTCCGGTGGATATTCGATTACAAGGAGGAGGACATCCATTTCTGCACGGCGGACATAGGCTGGGTCACAGGCCACAGCTATATAATATACGGCCCGCTCTCTAACGGCGCGACCAGCCTGATGTTCGAGGGCATACCCACTTACCCGAACCCCGGCAGGTTCTGGGACATAGTCGAGAAGTTCGGGGTGAACATATTCTATACCGCGCCCACCGCCATAAGGGCGCTGATGAAGGAAGGCGAGAAGTGGGTCAATGAGCACGACCTCTCTTCTTTAAGGGTGCTGGGCTCGGTGGGCGAGCCAATCAACCCCGAGGCGTGGATGTGGTACCATAAAAACGTCGGCAAGAAGAAGCTCCCGATAGTGGATACCTGGTGGCAGACCGAGACCGGCGGCATCCTTATAACCCCGCTGCCGGGCGCAATGGTGCTCAAGCCCGGCTCGGCCAACAGGCCGTTCCCCGGCGTCGTCCCGAAGGTAATAAACGAGAAGGGCGAACCGGCCGCGGCCGGCGAAGGCGGTTACCTGGTGATAGAGAAGCCCTGGCCCGGTATGCTCCGGGGCACCTACGGCGACCCTGAGAACAAGCGCCTGAAGGAAGTGTATTTCAGCCGCTTCCCCGGCGTATATTTCACGGGAGACGGCGCACGGGTAGACGAGAGCGGGGACTACTGGCTGATGGGCCGCATCGACGACGTCATCAACGTCTCCGGACACAGGCTGGGCACCGCCGAGGTCGAGAGCGCGCTTGTCTCGCACCAGGCAGTCGCCGAGGCGGCGGTCGTCGGCTACCCGCACGACATCAAGGGCGAGGGCATCTACGTCTACGTTACCTTAAAGGACGGATACACTCCTTCGGACGACCTCAAGAAGATGCTGATAGGCCATGTCCGGACTGTGATAGGCCCCATAGCATCCCCCGATAAGCTGCAGTTCTCGCCGGGCCTGCCCAAGACCAGGAGCGGCAAGATAATGAGGAGGATACTAAGGAAGATAGCGGCCAACGAGCTTGAGAACCTGGGCGATACCTCCACCCTGGCGGACCCGGGCGTGGTCGAGAACCTGGTGACGAACAGGCTGTAATCGGGCCCAGGCGTATTTTTTTAATGGGACTTTTCAGGCCCGGGGGGAGGAAACCCGGGCCTGATTTTTTTGAAAATATTATTGACTTCCACATTTTATTACTTTATATTTCCAGCGTGTGGCCGCAACGCGTGGTTGCGGTTTTTTGGAGGCCCGGATAAAGAAGTGCCGGGCCAGTAAATCGGGCCGGCAACAGAACGCCGGCTCAGGTCATGGAAGGAGTTTATCGTGAGGGGTAAGGTAAAGTGGTTTAATGAGAGCAAGGGTTATGGATTCATAGAGCCCGAGACCGGCAAGGACGTCTTTGTACATTTTTCAGCGATAAAAATGGAAGGGTACAAGAGCCTGACTGAAGGTCAGGAGGTGGAGTTCGACGTTTCCGAGGGTCCTAAAGGGCCCCAGGCGAATAACGTCGTCTCCGCATAGATTCGTAATTCTCAAAAAACCAGCGAAATACCCCGGCGCATTAACGGCACCGGGGTATTTTTTTAATGCAGTCCGTTCATTTTTTCATTGCACTTTTTGGCCGTTCATTTATTATAATATCCTAAAGCTGTAGGTATAAATTATCCGGAGCAAGTTATGGAATCCCTTCATGTGCTGATAGTGGACGATGACCCGG
>Ga0187848_10004190_pt1 | contig 10151 bp, 9 predicted proteins | sample June2016WEW_4_40_FD_132424 | JGI IMG/M metagenome (GOLD analysis project Ga0187848, IMG submission 132424) | Peatland microbial communities from SPRUCE experiment site at the Marcell Experimental Forest, Minnesota, USA - June2016WEW_4_40 | ecosystem: Environmental > Terrestrial > Soil > Wetlands... | reverse complement strand
GGCTGCCTGAACGTGCTGGCCGGCCTGGAGGTGTTGCGCCGCATCGCGGACCAATACCACGGCCGTCCGCCGGTGACCATCCGCCTGGTGGACTGGGCGGATGAAGAAGGCGCGCGCTTCGGCCGCAGCCTGCTGGGCTCCTCGGCCTTTGCCGGTACCCACAGCATCGCCGCCGACCGCGGGCGTACGGATCGCGAAGGCATTCGCCTGGCAGATGCGCTCTCGCGCTGCGGCATCGAAATCGATGGATTTCCCGAAGCCGCGGCCGAACAAACCCACGCCGCCGCCTATATCGAGCTGCACATCGAGCAGGGGCCGGTGCTCGAAACCCTCGGGCTCCCGCTGGGCGTGGTGTTGGGCACCAAGGGCGTGGAGCGGCACGCCATCACTTTTCACGGGCAGGAAGCGCATTCCGGCTCCACGCCCATGAACGCGCGCCGCGATGCCCTGGCCGCCGCGGCCAGGCTGGCGCTCGAAATCCGCCCCATCGCCCGCAAACATCCCGACGCGGTTTGCACCATGGGCAGCCTCAAGACCTTCCCCGGCATTGTCACCGCGGTGGTGGGCCGCGCGGAAGCCACCCTCGACCAGCGCGACCTGGATGCCGCGGTATTGGCGCAGATGTTCCGCGAGGCGCGGGAAGCGAGTCGCCGTTTCGCCGACGAAGAGCATTGCACGGTGGAATGGTCGCGCATCTGGAGCATCGAGCCGATTGCGTTTCATCCCGAACTGCTCGACCTGTGCGAAGCGGCCATCGGCGAAGTGGCCGGAAAGTCGCACCGCTTGCCCTCCGGTCCGCTTCACGACGCCGCCGAAGTTTCGCGGGCGGGAATTCCCACCGCGATGATGTTCGTCCAATCGCTGGGCGGCATCAGCCACAATAAAATAGAAGATACGCGGGAAGAGCATCTGGAATTGTCCGTGGCGGCATTCGATCGCCTGGCGGACAAAGCCATGGCTTGGATCGGCGGGCAGTAAGGAACTGATTGCCCCAAGTCGGAGCCGCGACCGTAAGAGAGCGGTTGTCGGCGCGGAACGGAAGGAGACATTATGGCAGTGGAATCGGCAGTGGGAACCCGGCGCGTGAATCATTGGATCGCGGGGAAACTGGCGCCTTCGCGCTCGGGACGTTCCGGGGTGGTCTACAACCCGGCTACCGGTGAGGCGCAGGCTAGCGTGGATTTCGCCAGCTCGGCGGAAGTGGATGAAGCCGTCGCCGTGGCGTGCGAGGCTTTCGCCACGTGGCGGGCCAGCGCGCTCTCGCGGCGCGCGGAGTGCATGTTTAAGCTGCGCGACCTGGTGGACCAACATCGCCGCCGGATTGCCGAGCTGGCGACGCTGGAACACGGCAAGACCGTAGCCGATGCGCTGGGCGAGGTGGCGCGCGGCCTCGAAAACATCGAGTTTGCCTGCGGCATTCCCAATCTGCTCAAGGGCGGCTATTCCGAACAGGCCAGCCGCGGCGTGGACGTCTACCAGATCCGCCAGCCGCTGGGCGTGGTGGCCGGAATCACCCCATTCAACTTTCCCGCCATGGTGCCCATGTGGATGTTCGCCAACGCCATCGCCTGCGGCAATGCGTTCATCCTGAAGCCCTCCGAAAAAGATCCCTCGGTGAGCCTCCTGCTGGCCGATCTGGTGCGTCAGGCCGGCGTTCCCGACGGCGTTTTCAACGTGGTTCAGGGCGATAAGGTGGCCGTCGACCGGCTGCTGGCGCACCCCGGCGTGAAAGCCGTCAGCTTCGTAGGCTCGACTCCCGTGGCGAAGGCGGTTTATGAGACCGCCACGCGCAACGGCAAGCGGGTGCAGGCGCTGGGCGGGGCCAAAAATCACATGCTGGTGCTGCCCGATGCCGATATCGGCATGGCGGCCGACGCCGCCGTTTCCGCCGCCTTCGGCTCGGCCGGCGAGCGGTGCATGGCGATCTCCGTGGTGCTGGCGGTAGGAGCCGTGGCCGACCCGCTGATCGACGCGATTCGCGAGCGCATGAGCAGGATCCGTGTCGGACCCGGCCTGGAAGAGGGCAACGAAATGGGCCCGCTGATTACCCGCGAACATCGCGACCGCGTGGCCGCGTTTCTGGAAGCCGCGCCGGGCGAAGGGGCCGACGTGGTGGTGGATGGCCGGCAGGATGCGGCCGCCGGACGGCCCGGGTTCTTCCTGGGCACTTCCTTGCTGGACAACGTGAAGCCGGGAATGCGCTGCTACGAAGAAGAAATCTTCGGGCCTGTGCTCGGCGTGGTGCGCGTGAACTCTTACGCCGAAGCGCTGCGCTTGATTAACGGCAACCCCTACGGCAACGGCACCGCCATATTCACGCGCGACGGCGGCGCCGCGCGGCGCTTCCAGTTCGACGTGGAAGTCGGAATGGTGGGCATTAATGTGCCCGTTCCCGTGCCGGTTTCCTATTACAGCTTCGGAGGCTGGAAGGCGTCGCTGTTCGGCGATCTGCATATCTACGGTCCGGAAGGGGTGCAGTTTTACACGCGCGCCAAACTGGTCACCAGCCGCTGGCCCGACCCCGGCACCAGCAAGGTGGACCTGGGATCCCCGCAAGTGCGTTAGAGCCCGGAGAGATCGAGCGAAACCTGGCGGAGCGGGGCGGACGGCGAAGACAAATCGGGTTCGGGAGGCTGGGCACAAGTCGTTTGGTTTGTGCGGGTTGGGGCAAGGAATGGTTTCGTTTAGCGGGCTTCTCTTGATCGTGGATGCCCTTTTCCCACGCACGGGGGCATCAATCGAACAAGCTGTGGCCCGCGCTCGCGGAGGTCCAAGCACAGCCCCAAGACGTCTTCGGAATGATCGGCGCCGTGCGCAGGCGATCGAGTACCTGCGGATCCTGGCTGCCTGCGCCAAACCTTACCGGGCTTGACGCCCCGCCACAGTCGGCGTCAAATGGAATCTTGGTGTATAAGCGAAAAGGAGGTTCTTATGGACGCAACGATTCATGTGCCTCTCGACCCCCAACAGCGAGGGATTTGCGATCCTGGCTGAACTGCCGGAATCGGAACGTGTTAAGCTGCCGATCGGGATCCGGCACACCCATCACCGGTTTTTTCGGGCTGCTCATCCGGACCTTCGATAGCCATGGCGGCATGGTGTCGATTCTCTGCCGGGAACCGGACGGGCGCACTCGTCGAAGTTGAGAGGAGCTCTGAATATGACTAATGTCGAGACGCTGATGGCGATTCTGAGCCGCTATCCGTTTGCCGAGGAATTGCGGCCAAGCGACCTCGCCAAGCTGTGCACGATGGCTTGCGAGGTTCCGTTTCGCAAGAATGAGATCATTTTCCGCGAAGGCGACGAATGCAGTACGTTCTATCTGCTGACGGCGGGGAGGGTGATTTTAGAAATCGAGGTGGGCGGCTGTCCCCTGGGCATCGAGACGCTGGAAGCGGGGGATGAGCTGGGCTGGTCGTCGATGCTGATGCGCGACCGGAGGCACTTCCAGGCTCGGGCACTGGAGCCGTCGCATGCGCTGGCGTTTGACGGAGCCGAATTGAACCGGGCCTGCAAAGAGGACCCGGCTTTTGGTTACGCTCTGCTATACCGGCTCCTCGGGGTAGTTGCGCGGCGCCTTCAGTTAACCCGGATGCGGCTGGTGGAGCCCGACGGGATGGGGCCGCCTGCTAACAGACCTGGCGGGAGTTTACCGGGAACACCCCGGTAACCCCCGATTCCAAGACCGTTTCCGGCCAGGTGAGCAGGCTACGCAACGGACGCGGGCCTCAGGGGTCGCCTGAAGCAGTTTCCTTCGCTGGCCCTCCGCTGGACGAGGGGTTTCTCTTCGGGTTTTCTCGCCCGAATTTCCTTTTTTTCATGCGCTGTACCAGCAGGATCAGCTCACGGTCCCGCGCGTTGGCGCAGGGCGCGTCGCATATCTCCAGGTCTGCCAAGTGGCGGCAGTGCCGCCGGCATTGGTCAGTGCCCCGCAGGCTGGCCCGGGGGGCGCCCGGTTCCGGTTCGGGCAGGAGGTGGCGCAGCCGCCTGGAGAGGATCGAGATGGAGCTGCCGCAAGCGTGCTCGAATACCAGCAGGTTGACATCCGGGTAGGTGGCCTCGGACTGCAGGCCCAGCAGGCGCACGGCCGGATCCAGGACGAACCTGTCCCACGTCGGCCACGCGCGCCTGCAGGACCCGCAGACCTGGAAGGGGCCGGCTGCGCACTCGACGGTCATAGCCTGAATTATAAGGGGGCCGGCGTGCGATTGCCAGCGCTTCGGAATCCGCCTCGGCCAAAACCCCCGCCTTGTCCGCACTGGGGAGTTGCAGCCAACCGCCATCCAAGGCTTCAGCCAGAGGCTGAAACAGCTCGCGAGCTAAGGTTCCCGCCTGCTGGCTTCCGTTTTGACCGGCATGCGGATTGTAAACGTACTTCCTTTACCGGGCTCGCTCTGGACGGAAATGGTTCCACGGTGGGTGGCGACGATTCCATAGGCGATCGATAAGCCAAGGCCGGTGCCGTAGCCGCTCTCCTTGGTGGTGAAGAAAGGATCGAAGATGCGGTCGATGTCTTCCGTTGGTATGCCATGACCCGTATCGGAAATCGCCACCTCAACGGAATTGCCGGAACTGTTGTGACGCGTCGCGAGGGTGATGGTGCCTCGCTCGTTCATCGCCTGAACCGCATTCATCAGGATGTTCATGAACACCTGTTGGAATTGGGATCGATCGGCCATGACGCGAGGCAGTTCCGGATCCAGGTTCCAAACCACGTCGATGTTGAAGAACAAGGCCTGCTTTTCCACCAGCGATAGCGTGTTCTGAAGAACCTTGTTGAGATCGACCGGCTCGGTATTGCCCTTCGACTGCCGGGAGAATTCCAGCAGCCCTTTGACGATGTCGCGGCAACGCTCGGTTTGGTGAATCACTTCCGCCAGGTTTTCGCGGTTCGGATCGTTCGTCCCCATGTCTTCCAGGGTGAGGCCGGTGAGGGACAGGATTCCGCCAAGCGGATTGTTGATCTCGTGCGCTACGCCTGCCGCCAGCATGCCGAGCGAGGCGAGCCTCTCCGATTGCGCCACCCTGGCCTGCATCGCCACGAGTTCCTCTGTTCGCTGTTTCACTTTTTCCTCGAGGGTTCGGCCCCATTCCTCGAGGTCGGCCTTCATCTGGCGGAGGCTTTTGAGCATCGCATTGAAGGACTCCGCCAGCAGCGCAATCTCGCCAGGCGAATTTGAGCGTACCTCCTGATCGAACCGGCCCGCGATGATGTTACGGGTGACGGCGACCATCTCACCGATCGGGCGGGTGATGTTGTGAATCATGTAGTACGTGATGCCAAGGATCAGCAGAAAGCCTAACGTGGCAATGCCAAAGAAAGAGAGGATCACCCGGTTGCGAATGGCTGTGTAGGTGTTCTCGAGAATGCCGACAGAGAGCATGCCGATGGCCTCGCCGGCATAGTTGCGGATAGGCGCGTATTCGCTGATGTACCAGTCCTTCACGACAAACGTCCGGCCTCTCCAGATCTCGCCGCGCTTCAGCACGGCATCGCTCACCTCCCGGGGCGCCCGCGTGCCGACTGCCCGCCCGCCCGCCGCCGTTCTGACGTTCGTCGCTATTCGAAAATCGCGCTCGAATATGGTGACTGAGCCGCTGTCCACGTCCTTGAAACGATCTCCGCGAAACAGGAGATCCCAGACACGGTCGACAATTCCGAAGTTCCCGTTCAAAAAGACGCCCCCATAAAGGGCCCCGGCAATCTCAGCGCGAGAGGCGCCCACCGGCGCGGCCACCATGAGCGCCATGCCCGCACTCTGTTCTCCCTTGCCGGGCGGCCCGGCGGAGAGAATCTCAGTGGCAGCGGCGACCTTCCCCGATAGAGCCGCCCTGACAACACTCGCCGAAGACGCGTTATCCGGTGCGCGGCCGGGCCGCGAAACCCGCGCGACGTCACCCCCCTTCCGGTCCGTGAGGCAAAGGAAATCCAAACCCGCGCTCTGGCGAATCCGGTCCAGATACGCCGAGAGCGATGCGCGGTCGCCGCTGGCGAGATAGCGTTCCAGCGTCGCACCGGATGCCGCAAACTGCACCGACAACCTCAGGATGTCGAGTTGCTGTTCGTAGACGGTTTTCGTTGTGGCGAAATCGTGATCGACCGCCCGGCGCGCCTGCATCATGATCGTGGAACTTACAATCCACGAGCCGACCAGCGACGTGGCTAATCCTCCGGTCCCCAGGATGACCAGGTAGCTCCAGATCAGCCTTGCCCTGAGCGATAGCCGCGGGGAACTGAAGCGCATATAGGTTCCGCGCGCCTTCAAGCCGCTTTGCCGACACGCTGGCGGATCGCTTCCAACAATTGGACTGTGTCAACCGGCTTTGAGAAGAACATGTCGTGAGCCAGCCAGCCGCCGCTCGACGGGATGTCGAAGTCGGGAAGATGGGTGCAAAACGAGCTGAGAACAAAAATCGGGACGCTTTTCAGGGCCGGATCGCGGCGAATCTCCTGAATCGTGAAGAATCCCTCTGTTCTCTCGTTCATCATGATATCCATAAGGATGACATCCGGCCGCTCCATCTTCGCCAGCTTGACGCCTTCGACCCCGTCGTACGCTCGAAGCACAGTAAGACCATTCGCTCCGAGAAAACACGCCACGGCTTCGACAAAGTCGTGGTCGTCATCGACAATCAGTACTCGTTTCTCGTCCCGCATCGTTTTGACTCCCATCGGCCTCCTCTGACTCGCGCCAGGCCGGCAAGCGCACCCAAAAGGTGGAACCGCTGCCGATTTCGCTGTCGACATCGACAGTTCCACCCATTTCCGAAACGATTCTTTTGGAGATATGCAGCCCGAGGCCGGTTCCCGGAGTCTTCTTCGCGCCTTCATCCCTGACGCGGAAGAACTCGTCGAAGAGAAACGGACGATATTTTTCCGGAATCCCGACACCGGTGTCGGCAACGGCAACGACAACTTCCCCGCGTGACACGGTCCCTGAGACAGTCACCGTTCCACCCGGCCTGTTGTACTTGATGGCATTGGTGATCAGGTTGTCAAACAGAACACTCAGACAGTTCCGGTCGCCCCAAACGAACAGGCAGTTCTCCTGCAGGCGAGCTTCGAGTGAGACGTTCTGGTCTAGCGCCATGGGCTGGTAGGTCTTCAAAATGTCGGGGATGATCCGGCTGAGATCTACCTTGATCCTTTCCTTGTAGAGCGCGCCGCCCTCGACCTTTGCCAGCGTCAGCCAGTCGGCAATCAGATTCTGGAGTTCCTCGATCCGCGTGAGGCAACGGTCGATCCACTCCCGCCGCCCGGCCGGAGTGTCGCCGGTCTCGTCGAGGTGCTTCAGCACGTCGAGGTATTGATGGATGGCGACCAGCGGTGTTCGAAGCTGATGGGACACGAAAGTAACAAAGCGCCGCTCGACCATAGTCCGCTCAATCCTGTGTCGCTGGGACTCCAGTGCCAGCCGGCGGCGCTCCAGCCCGCGATTGACGATCAGCCGCAGCTCATCGGGCGAAAATGGCTTGGGCAGGAAATCGTAGGCCCCGCCTTTCATAGCCTGCACGGCAGTATCGATAGCCGCGTATCCGGTAATCACTACAATGATGATCTGGGGATCGATTTCGTGGACCCGGGAAATCACTTCCATCCCGCTGATGCCCGGCATCTTGAGATCGACGACGACCATGTCCGGTTTCCAATTCGCGACGCCTTCCAGCCCGCTGGCCCCATCTTCAAAGGTCGGGACGCGAAGCCCCATCTTCATCAGGATCTTCCGGCACGAAAGCCTCATCGCGTAGTCGTCGTCGATCACGACGACCGTTTCAGACGTGGCGGGCTCACTCATGGCTCTCTCGTGCACTCACGGGCCAAAGTGACGACCCATCAGGCCATAGAGCTTTTTGCCGCACCAACCGCGGTTTCCAGAAACCGGAGCAATTCTGGAATGTCGAGCGGTTTAGTGAGGTACCGGTCTGGCCGGATCATTTCGACTTCGGCCGACATCGGAAAGCGCTCATCCGGGCTTTCCTCGATCGAAGAGACCATGAAGATTGGGATGTGGCGAAATTCGATATATTCATCCAGGTACCTGAGAGAGTGGGTGACGCCATACCCCTCGACGGTGGTCTCCATCATGATATCGAGGAGGATAGCGTCGGGTTTGTGCTCGACCACCATCCGCAAGCCTTCGTGTCCGGAGGAGGCTTCAAGCACGTCATAGCCGTGACCTTCGAGGAGAGATTTCACTGCTGCCCGGAAGTCGGAATCGTCGTCGATCAGGAGCACTTTTGCAGACATGAGGGCCTCTTTCCAGCCGGACGGCTCCGCCCCCGAGCTTCATGGCCGGAAGCCACCCGGCACGATTATAGGGCATATTGATCTCAAACTGAAGGGGTACCGAAGGCAATGGAGACACGGATCACCTGGAATCGCGGCAGTTCCATGTAATCCGGCGTTCGCGGCCGGCGAACTTGCCTTCGGTCCCGAAAGGAACGGCCCAGCCGAAGCGGCGTGCGGTGTGCGTGCCGGCGCGGCGCCTCAGATCTCTCCTTGGGTAGCTGCCTTCTGGCGGGCTTTCTTCTGCCGGCGCGGCAAGCGGGACTTGTTCTTCTTTTCAAGCTTCGGCTGTTTCATCGACTTCGTCTGCAATGGCGTTGGAGCAGGTTCGGCGATTCCCGCCGGCGATGCTGTTTTGCCCGCAGGGGTGCGTACAGCGCTGCCTTCGGTTTCCGGTTCGATGAGCTTCTTGCGATCTTTAGGCTTATGTTCATCCGCCATAATTCCCTCGAAATGGCGCTAGCGCGCCTGTGGCCATGATAGTCCACTTTAGAACACGAAAGGCTCATGTGCGTTGCTCCGGGTAGCCGCAAACGGCTGTATGGGCCGTCCCGTTCACCCGCGCCCGCTGCGGACGGCTGCGGGGGGACACGGCCAGCGACGGAGTACAATTAGCCGCAGAGAGGCTTGGAATCGCACTATGCGCATTCTTCGAAAGAATCCCTGATGGCCATCGGAGGTCCTCCCCCACCGGGTTCCCGCGCGGCAGTTCTGTGCATGGGCTACGCCACCATGGACTATATCTTCAGCATGCGGGAGATTCCGCACGAGCCCCTGAAGTTTCGCGCGCGCGATTTCAAGGCCGTGGGCGGAGGAAATGCCGCCACCGCGGCGGTGGCCATTGCGCGCCTGGGCGGCCGCGCCCACCTGATCGCCCGGCTTGGCGACGACCTCATTGGCGACGCCATCCTCCGCGAGCTTGACGGATACGGGGTCGACAGCAGCCTCGTGCACCGCTTCCCAGGCTGCGCCTCGTCGCTTTCCTCCATCCTGATCGACGAGAAGGGCGAACGGCTGATCGTCAATTACTTCGACCCGAAGATCTCCCACGAGCCCGACTGGCTGCCGCAAATTCCGGCGGACGTCGGCACCGTGCTCGCCGATGCCCACTGGCTGGAGGGCGACCTGGAGCTTTTTCGCCGCGCCGCGGCCTCCGGTATCCCCACCATTCTGGATGCGGACACGCCCACCTGCGCTCCGGAGCTGATTCGAGCTGTGAGCGTGGCTGCCTTTTCCGCGCCGGGCCTGGAGGCGGCCACCGGAGTCCCAGGCGTCACCGGGGGCTTGCAGGCTGCCGGCCGCATCGGTAGCGGCGTCATGCTGGCGACCGACGGCGCCGAAGGTGTTTTTTGGATGGAAGCCGGCGAATTGCGGCATCGACCGGCTCATCGGGTGGAAGCGCTGGATACGCTGGGCGCGGGAGATGTGTTCCACGGCGCCTTTGCACTGGCCCTCGCGGAAGGCCAGGCGATGGATGCCGCGGTCGCATTCGCCAACGCCGCCGCGGCCATCAAGGTCACCCGTTTCGGGGGGCGCGCGGGCGCCCCCACGCGGACCGAAGTGGAACGCTTGCTCAAGACGACGCAGACAGGCGCGGTTTGCCGCTGTCCGGCCTGAGAAACCTCCATCGCCGGCACGGCAGTGTGTTACGGTGGCTCGGTGGCTACGCCGCTTGCGGTGCGGGCTGCTTGGTCCGCCAGGGAATGGCGTATTCTGGCCCTGCTCGTCACTTGCAGCTTCATCTGTTTGCTGGACCGCACCAACCTTTCGGTGGGCGCCACCGACATTCAGCGCGACCTGAACCTTACCAACTATCAGCTCGGGCTGCTGCTGTCCGCATTCTTCTTCACGTACGCGTCGTTTC
>Ga0187848_10004188_pt1 | contig 10158 bp, 7 predicted proteins | sample June2016WEW_4_40_FD_132424 | JGI IMG/M metagenome (GOLD analysis project Ga0187848, IMG submission 132424) | Peatland microbial communities from SPRUCE experiment site at the Marcell Experimental Forest, Minnesota, USA - June2016WEW_4_40 | ecosystem: Environmental > Terrestrial > Soil > Wetlands... | reverse complement strand
GCATCCACGGCACCAACAACCCCGCTTCCATTGGCCACAACGCATCGCATGGCTGCATACGCATGCGCAACCACGACGTGGAGCAGTTGTTCGAGATGGTTTCGGTGGGCGATGCGGTGGAACTGTACGACGCAGCCACGCCGGAGACCGCACAGATCTTCGCGGCCGCACCGGTGGGCGGCGGCACGTTGTAGAGCGCGCTGGAAGCATTTACGGAGGCAACCATGGAAAATTTTTTCGGATGTATCCTGATGGCGGCAATCACGCTGCCGCTTTCGTTCTTCGTGGCGCGGGGCTGCCTGCGCGGCATCATCCGCGTGATCGACGGGAGCCGCAATCGCGATGTGCTATGATCGCAGCCGTGAATGGGAGGCGCGCGGCCTGGGCCGCGCTTCTGCTGTGGACCGCGCTCGCGGCCAGTGCGGCCGAGAACCTCGACGGCGCGGTGCGCGAGCTGGCCGCCAAGACGGCGCTGCTGGCGGGCGCGGGCGCGCCGGTCTCGATCGCCTGCCGTAACGCGTCCTCGCTCGATTCGGCCGACGTGGCGCGCCTGCGTACGGCGTTTGAGAAGCTGCTGCAACAAGCGGGCGGGCACGCGGGACAAGGTGCGGCGGCGGTGGATGTGTCGCTCACACTCTCCGAAAACGCAACCGACTATCTGCTGGTGGAAGAAGCGCGCAAAGGCGACGAGCGCACGGTGTGGATCGCCGCCTGGAAGCGCGCCGCCGGGGGACAACCGCCGGTGGCCGGCGTGGGCCTGGAGAAGAAGCTGGCCTGGGAGCAGGAGGAGCAGATTCTGGATCTGGCGATCGCGGGCGACGCCATGCTGGTGCTGGCGCCCTCCCGGATCACGCTGCTGGCGCGCCGCGAGGATCGTTGGGAGCAGCGTCAAACCGTGCGTCTGACGCCGCCTGCCCCGTGGCCGCGCGACCTGCGCGGCCGTCTGCGCCTGAGCGCGCCGCGCTTTCAGGCGTTTCTTCCCGGTTTCGCCTGCCAGGGCGCCACGGAGCCGGAGTTGAGCCTGGACTGCCAGCCGGGCGATCAGCCGTGGATGCTCGCTTCCGGCAGCCGCGCGCTGCTGGCCGCCAATTTCGCGCCGGGGCGCAATTATTTCGATGGGCGCGTGGTGACGCAAACGGGCGCTGCGCGCTCCGCGCCGCCGTTCTTCTCCGCCGCTGCGGTCGAGGATCGAGCCTCCACGTACTGGCTGCTGGCCCTGGCGGACGGCCGCGCGGAACTGTTCGACAGCAACTTCAATGCGCTGGCGCCGATACCCTCCTGGGGCAGCGATCTGGCCGGCATCGACGGACGATGCGGCGCAGCCACCCAGGTGCTCGCCACGCGTGCCGGCGACGCCGACGAGCCCGACGCCATTCAATCCTGGGCGGTGACGGACCGCACGGCCGGCCCGCTCACGGCGCCGATCCTGTTCCCCGGTCCGGTGACCGCGCTGTGGACCGCCGGCCCCGATTCGGCCCTGGCCGTCGCCCGCAACCTGGCCAGCGGCAGATACGAAGCTTATGTGGTTACGCTGGCCTGCGGATCGTAAAGGGATGCTGAAGAACACGACGGTATCCGCAGATGCGCAGATGACCTCCGAAAAGAGAGCGGCTGCCCTTGTTAGTCGAGCTACTGCTTTCACCACGAGGCAAGGTGCCTTCTTGTGGGGCAGGATGACATCCTGCGCGGCGATTGACAATCGCCGCGCGTGCCGATTGTCAATCGGCACGCAGCTTGGCAAGCTGCCCCACAAAGCTGCGCGTCGGTCACGGACCTGCCGGATTGGGGAGCGGACGGCAAGCCCCTCTCCATTGGCTGCCGCCGTTTGCCTCTTTCTCATCTCGTCCTCTCTCTCCGCCGCCACGCGCCCGCGCTACGGCGGAACGTTGCGGGTGGAGATTCACGCATCCATCGAGACCGCCGATCCGCCGCAGCTCGGGCCGGGAATGCCGGATCTGGCACCTGCGTTTTCCATCACGCGCTGGGAAGCGGGCCGGCGCGCGGCCTTCGCCGCGGATGAGAAGGCGCCCGGCGGGCGGCCGTTTCTGGACACGGTGGAGGTGGAACTGGCGCGTCCGCCGCGCGACCAGGCTATCGATCTTGACGTCGGCAAAGCCGAGATGATCGAAATCCCTCCTAGCGAAGCCAGGCGCCAGCCCGCCGGCCGCCGCACGTGGGTCTCGCAACCGGTGCGCGTGGTGCTGCTCGATTTCGGCGCGCGTGTGGACGACCCGCGCGCGCGGGAAGCTCTGGCGCTGGCGGTGGACCGTACGGCCATTTTCAATGTGCTGCTGCAACGGCAGGGCGAGATTTCGGGCGCGCTGCTGCCGCAATGGCTCTCCGGCTACGCGTTTGTGTTCAACGCGGCTTCCGATGCCGCCAAAGCGCGCAGCCTGGCCGCAGCCGTCCCGGCGCCAGCGCGCAGCTTCAGCATCGGCGTGGAAGATGCTGCGCTGCGGCCGATCGCGGAGCGGATCGCGCTCAACGCACGCGATGCCGGACTGGCGGTCTCGTTGGTTCCCCAGGCCGGCGCCGCCGATGTGCGCCTGCTGGAGGTGCGCATCGCCACGGCCGATCCGCCGCGCGCGCTGGCCGCGATCGCCGCCGCGCTGGGCCTGCCGGCGCCGGTACGCATCGATTCGCCCGACGCGCTCTACAACGCCGAGCGCAGCCTCCTCGACGGGTTCCGCGTGGTGCCGCTGTTTCACCTGGCGGATGTCTACGGAGTGGCGGCGCGCGTCAAGGGCGGACCGGGCATATCGCCGCTGGGCGAGTGGCGCCTGGAAAACGTGTGGTTGGAAGGCGGCCGGCCGTGACGTTCCGCACCCGCCTGCTGGTGGTTTTCACGTTGGCCGTGGTGGCCTCGGTGGGGATGGTGGAGTGGCTGGTCACGCGCGCCACGCGCAAAGCGTTCGAGCGCTTGGAGAGCCAGCGTGCCGACGTCCTGGTGGCGCAATTCCAGCGCGAGTTCGACCGGCGCGGCCGGGAAATCGTGCGCGCCGTGAAGGATGTCGCCCTTTCCGATGCCGCGGTCAACGTGGCCATCTCCTCGGATAACTCTGCCTTTTACAGCGAAGCTTCCGCCATGGCGCGCGCGCACGGGCTGGGGCTGCTCGAACTGGTTGGCGGCGATGGGGCCATCGTCTCTTCCGCGGAATGGCCGGTGCGTTTCGGATATGTGGAAGATTGGTTGGCCGCGCCGTCCGGCTGGAAGCCGGGCGTGGCGTTCCTCCGGCGCGAAGAGCTGCCGGACGGTTTCACGCTGGCGCTGGCGGCGGTGGAAACGGTGAATGCGGGCGGCCGGCAACTGTACGTGGCGGGCGGCCAGCAACTCGACCAGGATTTCCTGGCCACGCTGGTGTTGCCCGCCGGTATGCGCGTGCTGCTGTATCGCAACCTGGAGCCGCATTTTGCGCCGCATCTGCTGGCCGGCGCCACCGATGCGACGGCCGACGCACAGGAGTTCCAGCCGCTGATCGAACAGGCGATCCGCGAGCGGCGTCCGCGCGTGGCCACGCTCGGCAGCGGCGCCGCGGCGGAGACGGTTCACGCGCTGCCGCTGACGGGCATCGAAGACAACCTACTGGCCGTGCTGCTGATCTCGAGCTCGCGCCGCGAGTTAGTGGAGCTGGAAAACTCGCTCGGCCGCAACGGCGCTTGGGTGGCGGCGGGCGCCATCCTCACCGGTATCGTGATGGCGGGCTGGGCCACCGCGCGCGTCACGCGCCCGGTACGGCGGCTGGCCGAAAGCGCCGGCCAGGTGGCCGCCGGGAACTGGAACTCGACCGTCGAGGTGACTTCGCGCGACGAGGTCGGGCAACTGGCGCAGGCCTTCAACCGCATGACGCATGAGCTGGTGGAGCAGCGCCAGCGCCTCGTGCAGACCGAGCGCGTGGCCGCCTGGCGCGAGCTGGCTCGCCGCCTGGCGCACGAGCTCAAGAATCCGCTCTTTCCTTTGCAAATCACCGTCGAGAATATGCAGCGCGCCCGCGAGAGCCATCCGGCCGAGTTCGACGAAGTGTTCCGCGAAGGCAGCCGCACGTTGCTCGCCGAGCTGGCCAATCTCAAGCAGATCATCGCCCGCTTTTCCGATTTCGCCAAAATGCCCGCGCCGGAAATGCAGCCGGTGAATCTGAACGCGCTGGCCGCGGAGACCATGAAGCTGTTTGAATCGCAGTTCGCCCAGGCGCGGGTGACGGCACGGGCGGAGCTGGCGCCGCAGTTGCCCACCGTGGCCGCCGATCCGGAACAGATCGCGCGGGCGCTGCGCAACCTGGTACTCAACGCCATCGATGCCATGCCCGAAGGCGGTACGCTGACCGTGCACACTACCCCGCAAGGCGCGGGCGCGCGCCTGGAAATCTCCGATTCCGGCAAAGGCCTGAGCCAGGAGGAATGCGAGCGTCTCTTCACGCCCTACTACTCCACCAAGACGCACGGCACGGGCCTGGGATTGGCCATCGTGCAATCGGTGGTCAGCGATCACCACGGCCGCGTTTCGGTCGAGAGCCAGCCCGGCAAAGGCACCACCTTTCGCATCGACTTAGGCGATAGGTAGGATAGACCATCGCCTTTCGTGGTCTGTCGTGCCTCGTTGTAGCGCTAGAGCTTGACAGACGACAAAGAGCGATCGTCTGTCCTACCTTCGGCGCACGGTTCTTTGCGCAGTGCCTTAGGGTAGGCTAACCTCAGATTTGGCGCACTTACTGATTGTCGACGACGATGCCAACACGCTGGCGTCCCTTTCGCGCGCGTTTCGCCTGGCCGGCCACGAAGCCACCGTGTGCGACAACGCGGCGCGCGCTCTCGATCTGGCGAAATCGCAGCCTTTCGACCTGATGATGTCCGACGTGGTGATGCCGGGCAAGGACGGCCTGGCGCTGCTCGAAGACCTGCGCGCAGCCGGCATCGCGCTGCCGGTGGTAATGATCTCCGGCCAAGCCAACATCGAAATGGCGGTGCGCGCCACGCGGCTGGGAGCCATCGATTTCCTCGAAAAACCGCTTTCCACCGAAAAGCTCCTGCTCACCGTGGACAACGTGCTCAAGCTGAAACGCCTCGAGGAAGAGAACCGCGAGCTGCGCCACCGCGTGGGCAAGCACGAGATTGTGCACGCGGGCGAAGCCATGCGCCGCGTGATGACGCAGGTGGACCGGGTGGCCTCGAGCGAAACTCGTGTCTGCATTCTGGGCGAAACCGGAACCGGCAAAGAACTGATCGCCCGTGCGCTGCACGGCCGCAGCCAGCGCGGCGCCGGGCCGTTCGTCACCCTCAACTGCGCGGCCGTGCCGGGCGAGCTGATCGAAAGCGAGTTATTCGGCCACGAGAAGGGCTCGTTCACTGGAGCTGCTACGCGCCACCTGGGCAAGTTCGAGCAGGCCCACCGCGGTACCCTGTTCCTGGATGAAATCGGCGACATGCCGCTGGCGATGCAGGCCAAGCTGCTGCGCGTGCTGGAGGAGAGGCAGGTGGAGCGCGTCGGCGGCGACCGCGCCATTCCGGTCGATGTCCGCGTGATCGTGGCAACTCATCGCAACCTCGACGAGTTAGTCGCCAAGGGAGCGTTCCGCCAGGATTTGTATCATCGCATCTATGTTTTTCCGCTGCTGCTGCCGCCCTTGCGAGAGCGCACAGAGGACATACAGCCGCTGGCCGAGCATTTCGCCAGCCAGGTGGCCGAAATCAACGGCTGGAAACCGAAACCGCTGACGCCAGAGGCGATCGCGGAGCTGGTTCGCTATCGCTGGCCGGGCAACGTGCGCGAGCTGCGCAACGTAGTGGAGCGGCTGCTGCTGCTGGCCGATGGCCCGGTGGATGCTGCGGCTGCGCGCCTGGCCTTGCCCCAGACTGCGGATGCAACGGCCGGGAGTGCGCCGCCATCCGGCTGCACGCTGGCCCAGCGCGTGGACGGCTTCGAGCGCGACCAGATCCTGGGTGAGCTGAAGCGCCACGGCCAGCGCATGACCGACACCGCCAAGGCTCTCGGCCTGGAGCGCAGCCATCTTTACAAGAAATGCCAGGCGCTGGGCATCGACCTGCGCGCGTTGCGCCGCGCGGGACCCGAATAACCAACTAACGTGGGGCAGGCGCTTTCGCCTGCCAATCGATTCCCCGCAGTCTGTTACGGTGCCGCCGGAGCCGGGGTCGTCTTCCGCAGTGCGGTTTTCTTGGGCGCTGGTCTGGAGGGGGCCAGCAGAGCGTCGATCGACTTGCGCAAATTCTGTTCCTCCTGATCGCCGAAGTAAACCTCCTCGGTGCCTTCGTGTTGTTCGCGCACCAGGCCCTTGTGGTCGATGAACAGCAGAATCGGCATGTGGGGCAAACGGGAAAGCGAGTAGCCCGCGAAGCTCAGCGCGGCAACGGGATCGTTAAAACCGACCGGAAATGACGGATGCATAGACCTGACGAACAGGGGCGCCGCTGAGGGCCCGTCCTGGTCGATGGCCGAGGCCAGGATCTGGAGGCCGCGCGCCGCGTACTCCGGCTGGAATTTGTTCAGCAGTTCCACCGCGTGCTGGCAATGCGAGCAAGTAGTCAGAATGAACCCGAGCAGCACTGGCTTGCCCTTGTAATCGGCCAGCGAAATCGGCTTTCCGCCAGGAACCTGAACGGTCCACTCGCCCGCCTTGCGAGGAACCTGCTGGGCTTCGAGCGGCGCGCCCACCGCCAGCGACAGAGCCAGCAACGATATCGGCACCTTGGACATGAAGCATCCAGTTTAACAGCAAGGGCGTGGTGGCCTGTGCCTGCTTCAGGGTCGTCTTGTTCGAGAAAACAATTGGCCGCGCAAAACCAAGTGCGGAGTTTCAAGGATCATCTTCCTTCGTCCTCCTCCACAAGCCGTCTCTCCAGAAGGCGGCCCACCCTTGACGGCCCTACGCTTCGCCCAGCAGAACGCCATTGGTCTGGATAGCGTTGCGGATGCGCCAGCCGGCGGGCTTGAGCTCGCGCTGAAGCTTGCAGCCTTGCGGAAGAAACCCACGCCCAGCGTGGTGGGGAATCGGTCGCCGCGCGCGGGTCTCACCGGTAGCGGTACAGTGTGAAGCGCTGGATGCCCATATACCGCTGGATTTCGAACAGATCCTCCCCCTGCCCGGTGTCATCCCCCGCAAGCCGGATGCCGGGAACCCAGTGGCCGTTGACAAAAGTGCCTTCTTCCACGGTGGCCAGTCCTGCGAGCGGGGGCCCCGGCGTGTTCGGAGAGAAGGTGACCTTTACGCCGCTGCCGGCCGCGTAGTATTCGTCAGGCCCCGCCGCAATGAGGAGTGCCGCCGCTGGCGGCGGGGTTCCCGGCGGTGGTTCCCCAGGCATCAGCAGGGGCATCGAATAACGGATCGGCCAATATGCGACCTCCAACGTGTAATTCCCCACCTGGACCTTCTGCGGCGGGTCGTTTGGGTTCAGCAGGACTGCGGACATCGTGCCATTGCCTTGGTGAGCCGAAATCAGCGGCGCCAGTCGCGAGAGGAGATCGTAGATGCCGGTCAGATCGGGATTGTTGCCCAGACGGTCCACCCTGTCAATGCCGAACGGCGAGAAGCCGATAGCGTCGTGGCGTCCGAAGGCGTAGAGCGCCCTGGCTGCGCTGGTTGGGCCGCCTCCCGTCTCGGGTATGAACAGCGGATTCCCGGATTGGGTGTACTTGGCGCAAAACGCCACGAAGTCCCTCTCGCTGTAAATGTCGGGCGAGAGCATATCGATTCGCGGCGCCCCGGCTTTCCAGACATCCATCACCAGGTCCCAAGGGCGGCCACCGCTTGGCGGGGGTTGGGGTCCCCTCCCCACTCCGTACAGCGCCGCGTTCACGAACATGGGCAGCGGGTATTCGGCTTTGCCCGCTTCGGCCACCCGGCCGATGTAATGCGCCAGGTTCCAGGCCATGAAGAATCCGTCCGTCACCGCGCCCTTTCCGAACACCTCTTCCCAGGTTCCGGAGGTCTTAAAGCCGGCCGCCTCCCAAACCTGGCGAAACTCCGGAATCAGGGTCTCCTTGTACTGCTGCAGGTAGTCCATCAGCTCCTTCGGCACCGGCCCCGCGAGAGCCTTGTCGGCCACGGGAGAGCGGTCGCGTGAGTCTGCATGCATGCCCACTTCGTTCTCCACCTGGATCATGATGACCGTGTGTTGCTGGCCATCCACTTCCCTGACGTGCCGCATCAGGGCCGCAAAGGCGCGCGCATCCGCGTCGCGATTGGCATCGCTGAAGGGGCTGAGCAGTTCGATGCTCTTACCCCTTGCACCCTGGGCGCGCGGGAACCGCTCGAAATCCTTCTTCAGCCAGTCGGGCGCGTAGCTGGACAGACTGTTCTTCCAACTCCCGAACCAGAGAAGCACGAGACGCAGGTGGTGGCTTCGTGCCCCCTGGATCACGCCATCCAGCACACTGAAGTCGAACTTTCCTTCCTGTGGTTCGATCTGGGCCCAGGAAACGCCCGCCAAAACGGTGTTGAACTTGGCCTCGACGAGCTTGGGCCATATCGGCTTCATGTGCTCGATGCTGGTGGCGCTGTTGTTCAGCAGTTCGCCCGCCAGCGCCAGGAACGGCTTGCCGTCCACGATCAGTTGGGTGGCCGTGCCCTGCTTCCGCAAGTGAGGGATGTCCGAAGCAGAAGCGGTCGCGACCTGACTCTTGTTGCCCTGACCCGTGGCGAAGGCGAGAGAGCACACGAAAATGCAGCACACCGTACTCCGGATCTTCATAATTCTCCTTTCAAAAACAGTCGCAAGTCGGCGAAAAACAAGAACCCTGCCTGGACCGGCCCGAGCCATGGTGCCGGTCCAGGCAGCTCACTCTATGGCGTGCAACAGCGCGCGCCGGCTTCGCAACGTTCTCAACGGAACCGGTAAAGTGTTACGTGCTGGATGCCCTTGTTCCGCAGCGACAGGTTCTGCCCTTGCCCCGTATCGTCGCCGGCCAGGCGGCGCCCGGGCATCCAACGGCCGTCCACAAAGTCGCCATCTTCCACTGTAGCCAGTCCGTCGAACTCGGGCCTCGGCGTGTTCGGAGAAAACTTGATGTTTATTCCGCTGCCAGCCACGAAGTATTCGTCGGGCCCTGTCGCAATGAAGATGGCGGCCGCGGAAGGCAGTGTCTGCTGCGATCCCTGCGCCCCAGGTGCAGCGCGTGGACCCTGGTAGCTGACCTCCAGTGTGTGATTCCCCACCGGGATCTTCTGCGGCGGATCGTCCGGGCGTAGCAGGACGGCGGACATCGTGCCGTTGCCTTGGTGTTCCAGAATAAGAGGCGCCAGTCGCGAGACGAGATCATAAGCGCCGGCGAGATCGGGATCGTTGCCCGCCATCCTGTCGATGCCAAACGGCGAAATACCGATGGCGTCGTGGCGTCCGAAGGCGTAGAGCGCTCGGGCGGCGCCTTCCGCCCCACCCATCGTCTCGGGTATGAACAGCGGGTTCCCGTTGCGGGTGTACTTGGCGCCAAACACTACGAAGTCGTTGTAAAGGTCGGGCGAGAGTATATCGATTCGCGGCGCCCCGGCTCTCCAGACGTCCATCACGCGGGGCAGAGGGCCGCCGCTTGGCGTTCTTCCGGGTTCGTTTGGCCTGCCAGCTCCGTACAGCCACGCGTTCACGTACATGGGTATCGGGTATTCGGCTTTGCCCGCTTCGGCCACCCGGCCGACGTAGCGCGCATAGTTCCAGGCCATGAAGATTTCATCCGTCCCGACGCCCTCGCCGAATACCTCTTCCCAAGTCCCGGAGGTCTTGAAACCGGCCGCCTCCCACACCTGGCGGAACTCCGGAATCAGCGTATCCTTGTGCTGCTGCAGGTAGTCCATCAGCTCCTTGGGCACAGGACCCGCGAAAGCCTTGTCGGCCACGGGCGAGCGGTCGCGGCTGTCCCCCAGCACGCCTACTTCGTTCTCCACCTGGATCATGACGACGGTGTGCTGCTGTCCGTCCACTTCCTTGACGTGCCGCATGAGGGCCGCAAAGGCGCGAGCATCGGCATCCCGGTTCGCATCGCTGAAAGTGCTGAGCAGTTCGATGCTCTTGCCCCCTGCGATCCGGGCGCGCGGGAAGCGTTCGTAGTCCTTTTTCAGCCAGTCGGGCGGATAGCTGGACAAACCGTTCTTCCAACTTGCGAACCAAATGAGAATAAGATGCAGGTTGTGGCTCCGGGCTTCCCGGATCACGCCG
>Ga0187848_10004186_pt1 | contig 10159 bp, 6 predicted proteins | sample June2016WEW_4_40_FD_132424 | JGI IMG/M metagenome (GOLD analysis project Ga0187848, IMG submission 132424) | Peatland microbial communities from SPRUCE experiment site at the Marcell Experimental Forest, Minnesota, USA - June2016WEW_4_40 | ecosystem: Environmental > Terrestrial > Soil > Wetlands... | reverse complement strand
TGCCGCTCCTGGCCAACGGCCACACCCACCAGGCCGGCGAGCATCGCCAGACCGTCCAGAAGGCCCTGGAATGGCTGTTGGCGCACCAGAAGCCCGACGGCGAGCTGAGCGTCCCGGGGTCGCCGAGCACGCGGATGTATGCCCACGCCATCGCCACGATCGCCCTGTGCGAGGTTTACGGAATGACGCAAGACCCGGCCCTCCGCGATCCGGCGCAGCGGGCCGTGGGTTTCATTCTCCGCGCGCAGCACCGGCAGTCGGGCGGCTGGCGCTACGAGCCCCGCACCCCAGCCGACACCTCGGTGGTCGGCTGGCAGGTGATGGCCCTGAAGAGCGCCCAGATGGCGTCGCTCGACGTGCCGCAGGAACCCCTCGCGCTGGTGCTCAAATGGCTGCGGTCGGTTGAGGGCAAGGGCAAAGAGCTGGGCGCCTTCCAATACCAGCCCGGCCGCGGGTTCACCCCCGCCATGACGGCCGAGGGCCTGCTGTGCCTGCAGTACCTCGGCGCGCCGGCCAACGACCCGAGCCTGGAATCCGGCGTGCAGTTCCTGCTGAAGCACCTCCCGAAGAAAGGCAGCGACACGAGCTACTACTGGTACTACGGCACGCAGGTCATGTACCACATGCAAGGCCCGCCCTGGCAGCAGTGGAACCAGGCCCTCCGCGACATGCTCGTCGAGACTCAGCACCAGAAGGGCGACCTGGCCGGCACTTGGGACCCGCACGATGAATGGGAAGGCCGCGGCGGGCGGATCTACGCCAGCAGCCTGCGGCTGCTGATGCTGGAGGTCTACTATCGCCACCTGCCGCTGTACCAGCTTCGGCGAGCGGAACAGTAACCGCTTGCCGCCCGGTATCGAGCGGCGAAATTCGAGTCGAGACTGCTAGATCCCTCACGTACGCGCGGCGACTGTGAATGTCGGGCGCGCCTTGCATCCCTGATCTCGCCCTGCCATCGTGGGGCGGAGCCTTGTGTTCTGGGGACAACTATACACCGAATAATATGACCGCCAGCGGCAAGCAACCGGCGGTCCTCTTCGTGGACAGGAGTCTTGTCATGTTCGTTCGGATCCAGGCCAGGCAATGGTGGCTGACGTGGCTGCTGGGGCTTTCGGCAGCCGGTTGCGGCGGTGGGGACTCGGGGATCGTGCAGCGTCCCCCGCCGCGCGTGACCGTGGCACGCCCGGTCGTCCGATCCTTGATCGACGAAGACGACTATACGGGCTGGCTACGGGAGTCGGCGGAGGAGAAGGTGCAGTCGAAGGTCCGCGGCTACATTCAGAAGATCTATTTCCAGGACGGCGACTTGGTGCAGGAGGGCCAATTGCTTTTCGAGCTCGATCCGCGCCCGTTCCAAGTGGCCGTCGAGCAGAGCCAGGCCCAGGTGAAGGTCTTCGACGCGCAACGGGTGGCCGCGGAGAAAGACCTGGCGCGAAACCGCATCTTGATCGCTAAGAACGCCGTGGCCCAGGCCGACCTGGACAAGATCGAGGCCGATGCCCTGTCGTACGCGGCGAAGGTCGCGGCGGCCTTGCAAGAAGTCCAACAGCACAAGCTGGACCTGGAGTATTCGCAGATTGCGGCCAAAATGAGCGGCCGCATCGGTCGGGCCCAATTGACCAAGGGCAACCTCGTCAATGCCGGAGGAACCGATCCGGTCCTGGCCACGATCGTGGCCTTGGATCCCATCTATGTGTACTTCAACGTCGACGAGCGGTCCTTGCAGCGCTACCAGAAGGAGGGACAGCAGGGCCGGGACGGCCAACCGGCCGCCTCCTTGCGGGAGCAGAAGATCCCCTTCCGCTTCGGGTTGGATACCGACGAGGGTTTTCCACACGCGGGCGTGCTCGATTTCGCGGAGAACAAAGTCGCCTCGTCCACCGGCACGATCCAGATCCGCGGCGTGGTGGACAACAAACAGCGGCTTTTCGTGGCCGGATCGCGGGTCCGCGTGCGGGTTCCGGTGAGCGACAAGTACGAGGCGGTCGTAGTGCCCGACACCGCCGTGCTCGCCGACCAGGACCGCAAGTACCTGCTGGTGCTGGGCAAAGAGAACGTGGTGCTCCGCCGCGACATCATCCCGGGCCGGTTGCTGGACGACGGCATGCGGGTCCTACTGCCGGCCCCCGGCGAGGAGACAGCCGCGGCCGACAAGGACTGGCTCAGGAGCTGGGAGAAGCAATGGCTGATCTCGCTCGGCCTGCAGCGGGCACGGATCGACTACCCGGTCCTGCCACTGGATGCGAACGGCCAGCCGGTTGACACGAAGGCTGCCGCGCAGTAAGGCAATTCACGAACCGCCGGGGGCTTGCTAATGTTCGCGAGTTTCTTCGTCGATCGGCCGATCTTCGCCACCGTCCTCTCGCTGGTGATCGTGATCGTGGGCCTGGTGGCGCTAACCCGCTTGCCCATCGCCCAGTATCCGGAGGTCGCCCCGCCGACGGTCCAGGTTTCGGCCGTCTATCCCGGCGCCGACGCGGAGACGGTGGCCGCCACCGTGGCCACTCCCATCGAGCAGGAAGTCAACGGCGTCGAGCGGATGCTGTACATGGCGTCCCGGTCGACGAACGACGGCCAGATGTTCTTGGACGTGACCTTCGAGTTGGGCACCAATCTGGACACGGCCCAGGTGCTCGTGCAGAACCGGGTTTCCGTGGCCGAGGCCAAATTGCCCGAAGACGTCAAGCGAATCGGCGTGACCACCAAGAAGAAGTCGCCCAGCATTCTGCTGTGCGTCAACCTGGTCTCCGAAAAGAAACCGGACGGCAGTTTCTACTACGACCAACTCTACCTGAGCAACTACGCCGCGCTTAATGTCAAGGACGACCTATCGCGGGTCAAAGGCGTGGGCGACGTAACGTTTCTTGGCCCGCGCGACTACAGCATGCGCGTGTGGCTCGATCCGCAGAAACTCGCTTCCCTGAGCATGACGGCCGCGGACGTGATCCAGGCGATCCGCGAGCAGAACGTCCAGGTCGCGGCCGGCCGGCTCGGGCAACCACCGGTCGCCGCGGGCGCCGGCGTGCCGTTTCAACTGGTGATCAAGACCCAGGGGCGGCTCAGCAGCGAACAGCAGTTCGACGATATCATCGTCAAGACCGGGGAGAAGGGCGAAGTCGTCAAGCTGCGCGACGTCGTGCGCAAGGTCAATCGCGATGAAAATGGGCGGATCGTCGAGAAGGGCACGGAACTGGGGGCCAAGAACTACGACGTGAACAGCTACCTCGACGGCGATCCGTCGGTGACCTTGGCCTTGTTCCAATTGCCCGGCTCGAACGCCTTGACAACCGCCGGCGAGATCAAGGCGAAGATGAAGGAGCTGAAGGCCAAGTTTCCCCAGGGCGTGGGCTACAAGATCGTTTACGACACCACGGTGTTCATCGACGAATCGGTCCACGAAGTGTACAAGACCCTTTTCGAGGCGTTTGTTCTGGTCTTCATCGTCGTGCTCGTCTTCCTCCAGGACTGGCGGGCAACGCTCATGCCCATGATCGACGTCCCGGTGTCGCTGATCGGCACGTTCGCCGTGATGGCCCTCTTGGGCTTTTCGCTGAACAATCTCACCCTTTTTGGGCTGGTGCTGGCGATCGGGATCGTGGTGGACGACGCCATCGTGGTCGTGGAGAACATCGAGCGATGGATGGCCAAAGGCCTGGCGCCGCGCGAGGCGACGATCAAGGCCATGGACGAGATCACCGGCCCCGTCATCGCCATCACGCTGGTGCTGAGCTCGGTCTTCATTCCCACGGCTTTTCTGGCCGGCATTACGGGCCAGTTCTACCGGCAGTTTGCCCTGACCATTGCCGCTTCCACGATCATTTCGGCCATCAACGCCATGACGATGGCCCCGGCCCGCGCGGTAACGCTGATCAAGCCGCACGTCCACGGCGAGGAGAGCCAGCGGGAAGCCCTGCCGCGCTGGGGCACCGCGCTGTTGATCGGCTACTTCGTCTACCGGATCGCCGGCCCCATGGTGCTGGCGATATTGGGTCTGTCCACCCCGGGCAGCGGGCACGACACCGAAGCGGTTGAAGGGCCCCCCCCTTCGATCGCCGCGCTATGGAGCGTGCGGTTGTCGCTCCTTGGCGCCGGGAGCGTGCTGGGCTGGTTCGCCGCCCCACCCGTCAATCGAGCTCTCAATAGGTTCCTGGGTGCTTTCAATTGGGTCTTCGACCGGCTTTCCGGCGGCTACGGCTTCCTGGTCCGCGGCCTGCTCCGCGTGTCATTCGTCCTCTTGCTGGTCTATGGCGGACTGCTGGCCATGACCGGCCTGGGCTTCAAGGTCGTGCCCGAGGGCTTCATCCCCGAGCAGGACAAGGGCTATCTGGTCGTCAACGTGCAACTTCCCGACGGCGCCAGCCTGGAACGCACGGACCGCCTTGTGACCCAGCTTGGTAAAATTGCCCTGGAAACCGACGGCATTGCCCACGTGATCGCCGTTCCCGGGTACTCGACGCTCCTCGGCACGAACATCAGTAACGTGGGGGGCATGTTCGTAATCCTGGCGCCTTTCGAGGAGCGCAAGGAAACCCCGGAACTCCATGGCCGACGGATCGCCACCGAGTTGCGGCGGAAGTTCGACGCCTTCCAGGAAGCCACCGTCGGCGTCTTCGGGGCCCCGCCCGTGGAGGGCCTGGGCTCGACCGGCGGCATCAAACTACAGGTCCAAGACAAGCGGGATGCCGGGCTACGCGCCCTGCAAGGCGCCGTTCAGGCCACGGCCGACGAAGGCCAGCGCCAGCCGGGCATCGCGGCACTCTTCTCCACGTTCAGCGTGACCCAGCCCCAGGTCTTCGTTGAGATCGACCGTGAAAAGGCCAAAGCCCAGTCCGTGTCGCTGGATGACGTCAACAATACCTTGCAGTCCTATCTTGGATCGTTCTACGTCAACGACTTCACCTTCCAGAACCGCAACTGGCAAGTCAACGTCCAAGCGGACCCCAAGTACCGCATGCGGGTGGAGGACATCGGGCGCCTGGAGGTCCGCAACGCCAAGGGCGAGCGCGTGCCGCTGGCTACGCTGATTCACGTGAAGAACACCTCCGGGCCGGCGATCGTCAACCACTACAACCTCTACCCGTCCGCCGAGATTACGGGCATCCTCGCGCCGGCCACCAGCTCGCGTCAGGGCATCGACATCATGGACCGCGTGGCCGGCGACCAGCTTCCGTCCACCATGGGTTACGAATGGACCGAGCTGAGTTTCCAGGAACTGGCGGCCGAGAAGGACCTTCTCGGCAAGCTGGTCTTCCCGCTGGCCGTCCTGTTCGTGTTCATGGTCCTGGCCGCGCAGTATGAAAGCTGGTCGCTGCCGCTGGCCATTCTGCTGATTGTGCCGATGTGTCTGCTGTCGGCGCTGGTCGGCTTGTGGATGGCCAGCCTCGACAACAATATCTTCGCCCAGATCGGTTTTGTGGTGCTGATCGGACTGGCGGCCAAGAACGCGATCCTGGTGGTGGAATTCTCCAAGCAGCTTGAAGACGAGGGCAAGAGCCGGGTGGAGGCGATCGTGGAGGCCGCGCGTACTCGGCTGCGGCCTATCCTGATGACCTCGTTCGCGTTCATTCTCGGCGTGCTGCCGTTGGCTCTGGCCAGAGGCGCAGGCGCCGAGATGCGCGTGCCACTAGGCGTGGCGGTGGCCGCCGGCATGCTCGGCGTCACGTTTTTCGGCCTGGCCTTCACCCCGGTCTTCTACTCGATCATCATGCGATTTGCCGGAAAGGAGCATTCTGAACCCCTTCCGTCCAGCGCGGCGCCGGAGAAGGCGCCGACATGAGCCGTCTTGCCGGACCATGCCCCTACCGGCACGGCGGATGCTTAACCGCCTTTGCTCCTTTACCCAGCCGCCGTGCTGGTGCGGCAACCAAGACGGCTGGAGACAAGCCCGGCCAAAGATCAAGTTGGTCCGTAAACGCCGCTGGGCACGCCGGCAAGCCATTTTCAGCCATCAGGGGGAGGTGACGGCTTGCCCAGTTGTCGCGTCCGTCCCAGGGAGTATATTTGCACTGGCGATACGCAAGCTGAACCTCCTCACCGCCTCTCTGCCTCTCTCTCGAACGACAGGTCTTACCATGGGAAAACTCAAGAAGTCATCCAAGCAATCCGAACCCCCGCCCTCCGCCGACACGGGCCCGGCGTTCGGGTCGCACCCCTCGTGGGCCGAGCGCTATGCCATGGGCAAAGGCCTGCGCGAGAAGTGCCCGCGCGCCTCGCATGCGGCTTGGCAACCCGCCGCCGATCGGCCCGACCCGGTCAGCCTCGTGCTGAAGGCCGACGAGGGGCGCCTCCCCGAGCTGCTTCCCCTTCGCCACGGGCGGATGGCGCTGTCTCCCTTTACCTTCTACCGGGGCTCGGCGCTCGCGATGGCGGTGGATCTGGCGGGCACTCCGGCTACCGGCGTCCGCGTGCAGTGCGGCGGCGACTCGCACCTGGTCAACTTCCGGGGTCTCGGCACCCCGGAGCGGCAAGTCATCTTTGCCATCAACGACCTCGATGAGACCCTCCCGGCGCCCTGGGAATGGGACCTCAAGCGGCTGGCGGCGAGCTTCGTGATCGCCTGTCGCGACAACGGCCTCGACGGATCCGTTGCGAAGGATGCGGCCCTCACGTGCGTCAGGTCCTACCGCGAGCACATGGCCGAGTTCAGCAAGATGAGCGTGCTGGACCTGTGGTACTGCGCCGTCGAGATCGAGACGCTGATCTCGACCATCGAGGATCCCGGAATCCGCCGCCGCGCGATCAAGCGCCTGGCGAAGGCCCGCGAGACGAGCACCTCCGAAGGCATCTTCCCGAAGCTCGTAGACGATTCGGGCGGGTCGCCGCTCATCAAAGACCAGCTCCCGGCGATCTTCCACTGGAAAGACCACGCCCCCGGGGAGGTCCATCCGGACATCAGGGATGGTTTCGCCCGGTACCGCGAAACCCTGACACCTGCCCATCGCATGTTGCTCAATCGCTATGACCTCAAAGACGCCGCGATCAAGGTCGTCGGCGTGGGGAGCGTCGGCACCGCCTGCTTTGTGCTCCTTATGATGGCCGGCGGAAGGAGATCCTCTCATTCTCCAGGTCAAGGAGGCGCGGGCCTCGGTCCTGGAGGACTATGCGGGGGCGAGCGTTTACCCGAACCACGGCGAGCGCGTGGTGAACGGCCACCGGCTCATGCAGCCGGCCAGCGACATCTTCCTCGGCTGGACCGTGGGCAAGCTGGGACGTCACTTCTACGTCCGCCAGCTCCGGGACGTCAAGATCAAGCCTGCCGTCGAGACGTTCGGCACGGCCGAGATGACCCTCTTCGCCCAGTTCTGCGGGCACACACTGGCGCTTTCCCACGCCCGCTCCGGGGACCCGGCGGTGATCAGCGGGTATCTGGGCAAGAGCGATGTGTTCGACGAGGCGGTCGCCGCCTTTTCCGTCGCTTACGCCGACCAGAACGAAAAGGACCACGCCGTGCTCAATCGTGCGATCCAGGACGGAAAGATCGAGGCGGTCGTCGAAGAGCCGAAGTGAGTCGCTGGCGCATGAAGGAAACGGAGGAGTAGTAAGTGAACTGTCCAACCGAGTATCCGCTGCTTGTCTTCGCGATGTCCTTCATCGCGCTGTGGCTCTCGGCGCGAATTGGATGGTTGTTTCGCAGAAGGCAGGGCACCCTGGACGCGGAGCTGCGCGAGGACTTCGGCTTCATCCTGGCTGCTACGCTGACACTGCTCGGGCTCATTATCGGATTCAGCTTCTCCATGGCCACAAGCCGCTACGACCAGCGCAAGAACTACGAGGAGGCCGAGGCCAACGCGATCGGGACGGAATACTTGCGGGCCGACTTGCTGGGGGCCGCCGATGCGGCGACGGTACAAGGGCTGCTGAGGAACTACCTCGACGAGCGCGTTCTGTTCTACATGGCTCACGATGGACAAGAGCTTCAGGAGATCAATGCGCGTACCGCTAAGTTGCAGGCCGACTTGTGGTCCGCGATTCGTGCCCCGGCCGCGGCGCAACCGACCCCCATTGTCGGCCTGGCCGTTTCGGGCATGAACGACGTATTGAATTCGCAGGGATACACCCAGGCCGGGTACTGGAATCGAATCCCGACTGCGGCATGGGCTCTGATGGCGGCAATCGCCGTCGGCTGCAACTTGCTGGTCGGCTATGGTTCGCGGAGCGTCAAGGCGGGATCCAAGCTGCTTCCGATCCTGCCGCTTATTGTCGCTATCGCGTTCATGCTCATCGCGGACATCGACAGCCCGCGCCACGGCATTATTCGCGTCAGGCCGCAGAATCTGATCAGCCTGGCTGAATCGCTGCCGCCCGGAACGCCTTGAACCCGGCCTGCCCATCGGTCACGAATGACGGCACGACAACCATGTTCACGGGGGACTGTCCCCTTCGGCCGCTAAGGGGACAGGTCCGTGTTTTCGGCCAACGCGTGGCGGCCAAACACGGCGAATTGGCCGAAAACCGGACCAGTCCCCGGGCGGCCCGTGAACGGTTACGGACAAACGCCATGAGCACGATACCGGCCGAGAACCGTCCGCCGCCGGGGCCGCCGCGGGTCGTCGCCATCAGCGGCATGATCTTCGCCGCGCTGTATATCGCCGGCCTGGTGTTTGCCCGTCTCGCAGTTCCGGCCGATCCGACGGAGCCGGGCGCCTGGCTCGGCGACCCCACGTTAAGGAGTTGGGTCCGCTTCGCGCTGAACGTGATTCCACTGACGGGCATTGCCTTCCTCTGGTTCATGGCCGTACTGCGCAACCGCATCGGCGGCCTCGAAGATCGGTTCTTTGCGACGGTGTTCCTCGGAAGCGGCTTGCTGTTTATCGCGATGCTGTTCGTCGCCGCGGCCGTTTCCCAAGGGCTGCTCGCTACCTTCGCCGCCGAGGGCCGCCTTCCGGCCCGGAGCGAAACCTATGCAGTCGGCCGGGCGATGGGCTATGCGCTGGTGAACACGTTCGCCGTGAAGATGGAGGCCGTGTTCATCATCGTGACCTCCACGATCGCTCTCCGGACGGCGATTTCCCCACGCTGGATGGCTTTCGTCGGCTACGCGCTGGCATTGGTGATGTTGCTGACGATCACCGACTTCGCGTGGATTGCCCTGGTCTTTCCGTCGTGGGTGCTTCTGTTGAGCGCGTACATCCTGTTCATCGACTTTGGCCGGAAACACCGGGCGGCGAGGGGTGCGGAGGGAAAAGCGCCGCACGAGGGCAAGGCAGCGGGTGACTAGCGAGCTTCGATCGGTTGGTCCGGATGGTCGCGGCCCCGGCCGATGGGATCTTCGAGATTCTCGGATCGTTGCTGCCGGCCTTGGCCTGCGGCCGGGCTAGGTTGCGTAGCATTTCGCTTGACACCTAACTACAATAGCTGAGACCAACCCGGCAGACGGCGATCAGCAGTTGGCAGCCCAGCAATACCACCGATCAGGGGGGGGCAACTCCGATGAGCCAAGAACGGTTGAGGCTGAAGGCAGCGCGAGAACAAGGCGTTGCGTGGAAGAAATGGGGGCCCTACCTCAGCGAGCGCCAGTGGGGCACCGTGCGCGAGGACTATAGCGAGAACGGTGACGCTTGGAATTTCTTCACCCACGATCATGCCCGCTCGCGGGCATATCGCTGGGGTGAAGACGGCCTGGCCGGCATCTCCGACGACAAGCAGCGGCTCTGCTTCGCCTTGGCCCTGTGGAACGGCAGGGACGCAATTCTCAAGGAGCGGCTCTTCGGATTGACCAACAGCGAGGGCAACCATGGCGAGGACGTCAAGGAGTACTACTTCTACCTCGACAGCACGCCGACCCACTCGTACATGAAGTACTTGTACAAGTACCCGCAGGCCGCTTATCCCTATGGCGACCTGATTGAGACGAACAGGCGGCGCAACCGCAACGACATGGAGCATGAACTCCTCGACACCGGCGTTTTCAATGAGGACCGATACTTCGACGTCTTCGTGGAGTATGCCAAAGCGGGCCCGGAAGACATCCTGGTCCAGATCACAGCGGTCAACCACGGGCCGGAAGCGGCCGAGCTGCATCTCCTGCCAACGCTCTGGTTCCGCAACGATTGGTCGTCGTGGATTGCCAAACCCGCCGAAAAGCCGGTGCTCAAACAGGTCGAGGGGCCGGCGGGCGCGAGCGCGGTTGCGGCGGAGCACCCACTCCTGGGGAAATACG
>Ga0187848_10004184_pt1 | contig 10165 bp, 7 predicted proteins | sample June2016WEW_4_40_FD_132424 | JGI IMG/M metagenome (GOLD analysis project Ga0187848, IMG submission 132424) | Peatland microbial communities from SPRUCE experiment site at the Marcell Experimental Forest, Minnesota, USA - June2016WEW_4_40 | ecosystem: Environmental > Terrestrial > Soil > Wetlands... | reverse complement strand
TCGACTGGATTTCGACCGCGAGTTGGTCGCTCTTGAGCTTGTTGCCGCCCTCGAACGCCACGCGATTGATGATCTGCGTGCTTTCGACCACCGTGACGACCACCTGGCCGTCGACGATCTTCGCGCTCACCTTGGAGAACATGCCCGTCGCCGACAGGTCCGCGACGGCGCGATTGACGCTCGCCTGGTCCGTGCCGGAGAAATAAGAACGAATCGTGGCCGCGTCGACGCGGCTCGCGCCTTCGACGACGACGGTTTGCGGGCTGACTTGGGCCGCCGCCGGCGCGCAAGACCAGAGCGCGCCCGAAACCAACGCAACCGCGAGAAGGAGCGCACGAAAATAGCCATGAAATAAATGCATTTGGCTCGTTGTCCCTGCATCGCAACCAGGCCAAACGGCCTCGGTCTTTGGCGCCCGCGCCTCGCGGCGCGTCACGCGTCATGGCCGAATCCGCGCTTTGCGTCGAAGGTAGCGCGTTTGCCCGCTGCCGGGCGAGCAAATTCTTAATTCGCTTTTACCCGTTTTGCGCGCCCATGCAAACTCGAATTCGCCGCACCCTACGCCAATTCGCCGCACCGTTGCCGATGCGACACGATTCATGGTCGACTAAGGGTTAATTGCCGCCGCCTACGAGCCGAAAAATGTCGTGCGAAGTCGTGAAAATCACCAGCAGGGCGACAAAGGCGATGCCCACGCGCAAGCCGATTTGCTGAACGCGCTCGCTCAGCGGACGACCCCGCAGACCTTCGAGCGCGAAAAACATCAGATGGCCGCCGTCGAGCAGGGGAATCGGCAGCAGATTCATCAAGCCGACCGAAACCGAAAACAGCGCGGCGAGGTTGAACAATTGCCAGGGGCTGATTTTCGCCATTTCGCCGGCGATCTGCGACACGGCGATCGGTCCGGAAAGGCTGTCGGCCGACTCCCGGCCGGCGAACAGTCCGCCGACGTAGGCGCCGGTCGCCCTGACGATGAACCAGACCTGCTCCGCGCCCCAAACGGCGCAGGTCGGCGCCCCGCAATGCTCGAACGTCACGTCGGCGGGATCGCGCGAGGAGGCGAGCCCGAGATGTCCCATCCGGCGCTTGCCGAGCGGGCCCTGATCGACCACGGCGATCTCGGGCGTCGCGTTCAGCGCCACCTCGCCACCCGCGCGCTCGACGACGAACGACATCGGCAGCCCTGTGCTCAGCATCGTGGCCTGCTGCAAGTCCTGAAACGTCTCGACCGGCTCGCCGTTGATCGACCTGACGAGGTCGCCCGCCAGGAATCCCGCCCGCTCGGCCACCGACCCGGTTTCGACGCCGCCGATCCGCGCGGTGTGCTCGAACCGTCCGAAAATCATGAAAAGCGCGGTGAAAATGACGAAGGCGAGAATGAAGTTGGCGATCGGCCCGGCGGCGACGATCGCGGCGCGATTGCGCAACGGCTGGCCGGCCAGGGTCTGCGCCCGCTCGCCGGGCGACATCGCCTCCACGCCCGCAACGTCCGGCGCGCTCGCCGCGTTGGCGTCGCCGTAAAATTTTACGTACCCGCCAAGAGGAAAAGCGGCGAGCCGCCAGCGCGTGCCCAATTTATCGACGCGGGCATATAATTCGGGCCCAAAACCGAGAGAGAACGCCTCGATTTTTACACCACACCAGCGTCCAACAAGAAAATGGCCGAGTTCATGAAAGAAAATGATCACGCTCATGACGAAAACGAACGGCAGCACATACCAGCCCATCCACTCGATGGCCGCGCGCAATTCGTTCAATAGCGCCATTCCATGGCCTCCGTCGCCCGCAGGAGCGCAATGCGCGCTCGACCGTCTTGGTTACCAATTCGTTTACAATGACCTATAGCCGGCCCGAGGCCAAGAGGGCCAGCGCCCTATCTCGCGCGATATGGTGAATCGCCAGCGCATGCGCAACCGTTGTCGGCGCGCCGCGTTCGAGGCAGGCCGGGCGAAGGACTCTGTCACGTTTTCACCATTGGAAGAGACCGCCCGCGATCCAATCGCCGTTGGCGCGCGCCCAGCCGACCAGCGCCGCGAACGCCGCCGCGGCGACGAACCCGTCGAGGCGATCCATCATGCCGCCGTGGCCGGGAATGAGACCGCTGGAATCCTTCACGCCGAACCTCCGTTTCAGCGCGGATTCGAAGAGATCGCCCAGCTGCGCGACGACCGAGGCGGCGAGTCCGAGAAGCAGGATGGGGACGAGACGCGCGCCCGAAGGCGCGGCGAGGAGGCCGACGACGGCGCCGCAGAGCGCGCCCGTGAGCGCGCCGACGGCGGCGCCGGACCAGGTCTTGCCCGGCGAAACGCGCGACCACAATTTGGGGCCGCCGATCAGCCGACCGCCGAAATACGCCATGATGTCGGTCGTCCAGACGACCGCGAACAGCCAGAGGACCGCGGGCAGGCCGTAAGACGGGCTCGCGCGCAGCAAGGCGGCGCTCGCGACGAGCGCCCCCGCGTAAGCGACGCCGGCGCCCGACCAGAAGCGCGCTCGCGGGTCGGCGCCAGCGACAAGTCCCGTGAGGACGGCCCCGACGGCGAGCGCCGCGAGCGCCCCCCTCGCCGAGCCGTGCAAGGCGAAAGGAGAAACCGCGACGAGCGTCAGCGCGCCCACGCCGAGCCGCGCCAGGAACCGCTCGCCGCCGATCAGCCTTTGCCATTCCCACAAGACGATCGCCGAGGCGAGAAACCAGAACGCCAGAAACGAAAAGCCGCCCGCCCAGGCCGCGATCAGAGCGACGGCCATCAGGGTCACGCCGGCGGCGGCGCGCAGCGGCAGGTCGGCGCCGACCCTGCTCCCCAGGCCGCCCGAAGCCGTCGCCCCGCTCGTCGCCCGATCTTGCGCAGGGTCAGGCATCACGCGCCCTCACGAAGCCGACTTGACCGGCGCCGGCGCGCCGCAGCCGCCGTACCGCCTCTCGCGCGCCGCGAATTGCGCCAGCGCGGACTCGAAGGCGGCGTGATCGAAATCCGGCCAATGGATCGGCAGGAAGATCAACTCCGCATAGGCCGCCTGCCAAAGCAGAAAATTCGAAAGACGCTGCTCGCCCGAGGTGCGGATGATGAGGTCGGGATCGGGAATGCCCGCGGCGCCGAGCCGCGTCGCGAAGAGATCGGCGTCGATCGCCGCCGGATCGAGCTTGCCCTCGGCCGCCTGACGCGCCAGGCTGCGCGCGGCCTCCACGATCTCCTGCCGCGCGCCGTAGTTGAAGGCGACGACGAGCGTGAGGCCGCGATTGCCCGCCGTCAGCGTCTCCGCTTCGTCGAGCAGCGCCGCGATGTCGGCGGAAAGCCCCGCGCGCAGGCCGATCACGCGCACCCGCACGTCATTGCGATGAAGATCGGCCAGATCGTTGCGGATGTAGCGCTTGAGAAGCCCCATCAGCATGGCGACCTCTTCGGCCGGCCGGCTCCAGTTCTCCGACGAGAAACTATAGATCGTCAAATAAGGGATGCCGAAATCGATGGCCGAGCGCACCGTGCGGCGCACCGCCTCGACGCCGCGCCGATGGCCCTCGAAACGCGGCAGGCCGCGCCCCTGCGCCCAGCGCCCGTTGCCGTCCATGATGATGGCGACGTGCTCGGGCTCGCGGCGATCGGCGGAAAAGCGGGGCGTTTCGATCGGGGACGACGACATTCGACAGCCTCGGCGGAGTCGCGGCGCGACTAGACTTGCATGATTTCCTTTTCTTTCGTCGCGAGCAAGCCGTCGATTTCTCCGATCGCCTGATCGGTCGCCTTCTGCACTTCGGCCTCGTGGCGCTTTTCGTCGTCCTCGGAGATCGCGTGCTCCTTGAGCAGTTTCTTGAGCACGTCGAGCCCGTCGCGGCGGACGTGACGCACGGCGACGCGCGCGTCCTCGCTGTATTTATGCGCGACCTTGACCATTTCCTTGCGGCGCTGCTCATTGAGCTCGGGAATGCGGATGCGCAGCGTCGTGCCCTCGATCGTCGGGCTAAGGCCGAGATTGGAGTCGCGGATCGCCTTGTCGACCGCCTGGACCATCCCCTTGTCCCAAACCGAAACGGACAGAGCGCGCGGCTCGGGCACGCTGATCGTCGCCACCTGATTGAGCGGCATGCGCTGCCCATAGGCCTCGACGTGGACGGGTTCGAGCAGGCTGGCGCTCGCCCGGCCGGTGCGCAAGCCGCCCAGTTCGTGTTGCAGCGTCGCGTGTGCGCCCTGCATGCGGCGCTTGAGGTCGGCAAGATCGAAATTCGGCAAGGACGCCATCGTTGAACCCATATTTCTCGTTAGACGGACTTTTGCGTCAGCGGGGCCGCCGCGGCGGCCGATTCGGAGCGCGCCGGGGCGCAGGAACCCTCTGATAGCATAGGTTGCGGCGCGTGACAGCGGGCAGCGGCCGCGGCGATTTGCACGCCCTCAGGATCCGTGCGCCGCGCTCGCGCCGATCGCTCGGCTTTCGCGGCGCGCCGCCTGGGCCATCGCGGCGAGCGCGGCCTGGCCCTCGGGCTGGATGAGGCCGGCCGACATGATGAGCTTGGCCGCGTCGTCCGGCGTCATCGCCAGTTCGATGACGTCGGCGGTCGGCACGAAGAAGTAGAAGCCCGTCGTCGGATTGGGCGTGCACGGCAGGAACACCGACGTCATATCGCCGGTCGGCAGCACATCGGCGACGGCCTGGGCGGGAGCGGAGGAAATGAACACGATCGTCCATGAGCCCTTGGACGGAAACTCCACGAGTCCGACCTTGCGAAAATGGGTGCCGCCCTGGCTGAACAACGTTTCGAATATCTGCTTCGCGCTCTTGTAGATGCCACGCACCACCGGCGTGCGGTCGACCATCGCCTCGCCGATGCTGACCAGGGTGCGGCCGGCGATATTGGCGGCGAGGAATCCCAGCAGCGTGAGGCCGATGACCACGATGACGACGCCGAAGCCGGGGACGTGGAACGGCAGATAGGAATCGGGCCAAAGGCTCGCCGGGACCAGCGGCTTGACCCAATTGTCGACGGTGTCGACGAACCACCACGCGATATAGGCGGTGACCGCGACCGGGCCGAAAACCACCAGCCCGGTGAAGAACCAGGATCGCAGGCGCACGGCGAGCGAGCGGTGAAATTCGCCGCCGGGCTTGGGCTCTGACGTCATCGTCGCTCTCGCAGGAAGGGGCGCGGCGAACATGGCCGCTCGCGCCGGCGAATGCAAGGCGCGAGCGCGCCGCGAGCTTACTCGACCGTCACCGATTTGGCGAGATTGCGCGGCTGGTCGGCGTCTTTGCCCATGATGACGGCGGTGTGATAGGCGAGCATCTGCACCGGCGCGGCGTAGACGATCGGCGCGAAGGAAGCGCCCATGTCGGGCATGGCGAGGAAGCTTTCGAGCTCGAGCGCCGCCTCGTCGGCCGCGTGGCGTTCGCCGATCAGGATGATGCGCCCGCCGCGCGCGGCGACTTCCTGCATGTTGGAGACGGTCTTTTCGAACACCGCGTCCCTCGGCGCGAGGACGATCACCGGCATGTCCTCGTCGATCAGCGCGATCGGCCCGTGCTTCAATTCGCCGGCCGCATAGCCCTCGGCGTGGATATAGCTGAGCTCCTTGAGCTTGAGCGCGCCTTCGAGCGCTAGGGGATAGGCGGTTCCGCGGCCGAGATAAAGGACGTCGCGAGCGCGCGCGAGCTTGTGGGCGATCTGCTCCACGGCGGGCTCGAGCTTGAGCGCCTGAGCGAGCAGGCCGGGCGTGGCGACGAGTTCGCCCAAGAGCGCGGCTTCGTCCGCCTCGCCGAGCGCGCCGCGGGCGCGCGCGAGGCCGAGCGCCAGGCACGCCATCGTCGCCAGCTGGCAGGTGAAGGCCTTGGTCGAGGCGACGCCGATCTCCGGGCCGGCCAAGGTCGGCGCGGCGGCGTCGGCGAGCCGCGCGATGCTGGACGTCGGCACGTTGACGACGCCGATGGTCTTGGCGCCCTGCTCCCTGGCGTAGCGCATCGAAGCGAGCGTGTCGGCGGTTTCGCCGGATTGCGAAACGAAGATCGTCAGGCCGCCCTTTTCGACCGGCGCCTCGCGATAGCGATATTCCGAGGCGACGTCGATCTCGACCGGCAGGCGGGCGAAACGTTCGATCCAGTATTTGCCGACGAGGCCGGCCATATAAGCGGTGCCGCAGCCGACGATCGAAACCCGCGAAATCCGCTTGGGATCGACGGGCCAGGCGAACGGGCGCAGACGCTGCGCCCCCATGTCGACGTAATGGGCGAGCGTATGCCCGACGACTTCCGGCTGCTCGTGAATCTCCTTGGCCATGAAGTGGCGATAATTGCCCTTTTCCGCGAGCAACCCGCCCGCAGGACTGCGCACGATGCGGCGCTTGACGATTCGGTCCGAGGAATCGTGGAACTCGGCGCCCGCGCGCGTCACGGCGACCCAATCGCCCTCTTCGAGATAGACGACGCGGTCGGTGAACGGCGCGAGCGCCAGCGCGTCCGAGCCCAGGTACATCTCGCCCTCGCCGTAGCCGACCGCCAGCGGAGCGCCCTGGCGCGCGCCGATCAGCAAATCGTCCTCGCCGTCGAAGAGATAGACCAGCGCGAAGGCGCCGCGCAGACGCTTCAGCGCCGCCGCGACCGCCTCCGCCGGGCGCTTGCCCGCCGCCATTTCGTCTTCGACGAGAAAGGCCGCGACTTCCGAATCGGTCTCGGTGGCCAAGCGATGGCCCTTGGCGATCAGCTCCTCGCGCAAGGCCTTGAAGTTCTCGATGATGCCGTTGTGGACGACGGCGACGCGGCCGCTGGCGTGCGGATGGGCGTTGAGCTCGGTGGGTTTGCCGTGCGTCGCCCAGCGCGTATGGCCGATGCCGATGGCGCCGGCGAGCGGCGAAGCCTCGAGGCGCGCCTCGAGATTCCTCAGCTTGCCCTCGGCGCGCAGCCGCGTCAGCCGGCCGTTTTCCAGCGTGGCGATTCCCGCCGAGTCGTAGCCGCGATATTCGAGCCGCTTCAAGGCGGCCAGGATGTCCCCCGCCACCGGCCCGCTACCCAGAATGCCCACGATGCCGCACATCGTCCCGTCCGTTTTTGGCGCCCCGAATCAAGGGCGTGCAGGGGTTATACCAATGGCCGGAAGCGTTGACCGCCGTCATGGCCGGGCTTGTCCCGGCCATCTACGCGGCGAAGCGGCTTGCCAGCGGCTGAAAAAGACTAGGACCGTACCGCTTTCTTCAACCACGCGGCGGCTTGCCCGCGTGGATGGCCGGGACAAGCCCGGCCATGACGAGTCAAAGCTTTTTGGCGGTTGGTGTTAGGCCATGGCGATGGCGCCGCTCAAGTCACGTTGGGTGACCGAATGTGAAGGGGCGAAGAGCGAACGCCGCGATCGCGCTTCGCGCCTGCCCCTACCCCTTCTTCTTCCTCGCCCGAAACGCCTTCGCCCAGCCCGGCACGTTGGTCTGCCGGCCGCGCGCGACGGCGAGGGCGTCCGCTTCGACGTCCTTCGTCACCACCGAGCCCGAGCCGACATAGGCGCCCTCGCCGATGGTCACCGGCGCGACCAGCGCCGAATTGGAGCCGATGAAGGCGCCGGCGCCGATGTCGGTCTTGAATTTGTCGAATCCGTCGTAATTGCAGGTGATGGTTCCCGCGCCGATGTTGGCGCCCGCGCCGACGCGCGCGTCGCCGATATAGCTCAAGTGATTGACCTTGGCGCCCGCCTCGATCGTCGAGGCCTTGATCTCGACGAAATTGCCGACTTTGGCCTTTTGCGCGATTTCGGCGCCGGGGCGCAGACGCGCGTAGGGGCCGATCGAGGCGAGCGAGGCGACGTGGGCGCCTTCGAGATGGGAGAAGGCGTGGATCACAGCGCCGTCGTCGATGGCCACGCCCTTGCCGATGACGACATGCGGCTCGATCGTGACGTCGCGGCCGATTTTCGTATCCATCGACAGGAACACCGTCTCCGGCGCGATCAGCGTCGCGCCCTCGATCATGGCGCGACGGCGCAGGCGCTTCTGCATCGCCGCCTCCGCGGCCGCGAGCTGGGCGCGATCGTTGACGCCCATCACTTCGTCCTCCGGCGCCATCCGCGCCTGCGCGACCAGGCCGCGCCGCTGCGCGATCTCGACGAGATCGGTGAGGTAGAACTCGCTTTGCGCGTTGTCGCAGCCGACGGCGTCGAGCATGGCGAGCGCCTCGGCGCCGGCGAAGGCCATCGGCCCGGCGTTGCAGCGGCGGGCCGCGCGTTCTCCAGGGCTCGCGTCCTTGTGCTCGCGAATGGCGGTGAGGCGCCCCTCGCTTTCGATCAGCCGGCCGTAGCCGGTCGGGTCGGCCGCCTCGAAGCCGAGAACGACGAGCCCGGCGCCGTCGGCGAGGCCTTGGCGCAAGGCGCCCAGCGTTTGCGCCGAGATCAGCGGAATATCGCCATAGGTGACGAGGATGTCGTCGTAGCCGCGCGCGATCGCGGCGCGCGCGGCGAGCGTGGCATGGGCGGTGCCCTTGCGTTCGCTCTGCACGAAGATTTCGGCGTTCCGAGCGCATTTCAGCGCCTCGGCGGCGACGTCGCCGCGATTGGGGCCGACGACGACCGCGATGGCGTCCGCGCCGGCGCCGACGAGCGCGTCGAGCGCATGGGCGATCATGGCGCGCCCGGCGATCTCGTGCAGCGCCTTGGGCCGCGCCGAGCGCATGCGCACGCCCTCGCCCGCCGCCAGCGCGATGCCCAGGCAGCTGCGGCGCGGCGGCTTGCCCGTCGGATTTGGCGCCTTCATCGGCCTTCCTCTTCAGCGTTTGCTCGCCTCGTTCGCCAAGCGCTTATCAGGCTTTCGTAAATCAGTCGAAAATCGGCTCGCGCGGCGCCGGAATAGGTTATAGAAATGTCGCCGCGCGACGCCCATTCTACGCCAAGCACGCGTATGAGTACCGTTAAGCGATTGATATTGGTTGCGGTTTAAGGAAGCAAAGCGCCCCCTCGCCGGCGGATTCGGCAGGCGCGCGGAACGATGTGCGAAGCGCGAACGAAGAGCGTCATGGCCAGTAGCCCGAGACGGGATTTCCTCAAATTCGCCTTCGCCGGCGCGCTCGCCGCCGCGGGCGCCGCGCTCGAAAGCGCGCGCGCGAGCGCCGAACCCCTGGAGCCGCCGAGCCCGTTCGCGCCGGACAATGTGCTGGAAATGGCGCGCCAACTCGCCAAGTCGCCGTTCAAGGCGCCCAAATCGACGCTGCCCGACGTCTTCTCCAGTCTCAATTTCGAGCAATATTCCGCGATTCGGCGCAGCCCCGGTTCGGCGGTGTGGACCGACGAAAAATTCGGCTTCGCGCTCGAGCCGTTGCACCGCGGCTTCATTTTCGCGACGCCGGTGCAGCTGCACATCGTCGAAAACGGTCAGGCGCGGCGACTGATCTACGACCGCGCCGCTTACGACTTCGGCAAACTGCAACCGCCGGCCGACCTGCCCGATCTCGGCTTTTCCGGCGTGCGCGTGCTCAAGGCGGCCCCTGGCCAGGGCTGGCAGGATCTGGCGATCTTCCAGGGCGCGACATTTTTTCGCAGCCTCGCGCGCGGCCAGACCTATGGCGTCAACGCGCGCGGCCTGTCGATCCGCACCGGCGACGCGCAGGGCGAGGAATTTCCGCTATTCCGCGCGCTGTGGATCGAAAAGCCAAGTCCGGCGTCCGACGCGCTCACAATTCACGCGCTGCTCGATTCGGCGAGCCTGACCGGGGCGTTTCACTTCACCCTGCGCCCCGGCGACGCCACGATCATCGACACCGAGCTCACGCTGGTGGCGCGCGTCGCGGTCGATCATCTCGGGCTCGGCGCGATGACGGCGACTTATGTCTTCGGCGCGCTCGATCATCGCCACGGCGAGGATGTGCGTCCCAGCGTTTACGACATCGGCGGATTGCAGATCCTCACCGGCGCCGGCGAATGGTTGTGGCGTCCGATCGCCAGTCGCGACACTTTGCAGATTTCCGCGTTCGGCGACATGAATCCGCGCGGCTTCGGCTTTCTCCAGCGCGCGCGCGTCTTCGACGCCTTCTACGACGACGACGCCCATTGGGAACTGCGCCCCTCGCTATGGATCGAGCCAATCGGCGACTGGGGCGAGGGCGAAGTGATTCTGCTCGAAATTCCCTCCGATTCCGAAAACAACGACAACATCATCGCGCAATGGCGGCCCAAGGCGGACCTCGCCGAGGGCGCGACGGTCTCGTTCGC
>Ga0187848_10004183_pt1 | contig 10167 bp, 17 predicted proteins | sample June2016WEW_4_40_FD_132424 | JGI IMG/M metagenome (GOLD analysis project Ga0187848, IMG submission 132424) | Peatland microbial communities from SPRUCE experiment site at the Marcell Experimental Forest, Minnesota, USA - June2016WEW_4_40 | ecosystem: Environmental > Terrestrial > Soil >... | reverse complement strand
TGGAACGTACCCATACCAAACAGGTTCTGATATAGTGTCCGCTGATAATTCACCATTTCTTATAGGTTATAACACGGGAGGCAATTCTTTTAATTACGGCAGTATCGGAGAGATGCGATTATCAAATATCGCGCGTTCTTCAGCGTACATGAATTATGTTTATAACCAGTTATCGGTTGCTAACGCAGGACTATCATTAGGAGCGATACAACTTGTATAAGGAGCCTTTATGCTTAACTTTAACGATGCTGTTGAAGATTCCGACATAGGAATGGATGTCAGCCTCCAGGATGAAACCTCCAGCGACAAGACAATTCTTATAGGAGTCGGAGTCGTCGTGATCGCCATTCTCGGATACATGATTCTCGGCGAAAGGTAATTTATGGGACCATGTTTCTATGGCGATGAAATAAAAGAAACCCGTGACAAGGTATCACAGATACACGACGCCTTGCTCGGGGAGTTGAAAAACCCTGAAAAACCCGGTCTCATGATGCGGGTGACGATCCTCGAAAAATCCCATAAATTTTTCGTGAGGATGCTCTGGAGCATGTCGGGAATCACGATGTCAGCGCTCCTGACGGCGGTATTCATGTGGGTATTCGGGAAGCATTGAAAACAGGACAAAGTATGCATGTTCTTTTCGTCCTTGCATGGATTTTCCACCGGGCTTTCAATGGCGCTGTCGAAGGCATTAACAATCTCCCTGACGCCCAGAAAGCATCTTCGCAGGACGCTTACCACTTATGCCGTATTGGCCAGGAACTCGGCGTCTTTTTCATTCTCTTCTCGGGAATTTATTTATATCGCGAAGGAATGACTACATTAATTATATTTATCATATCGGTATTATCGTGGATCGGCTCGGACGGACTCTACAACAGGATACTTCAGAGGATCGTTATGGGAAAGTGGAACGTCGATATGCCTGTCACCGGTTCTCCCTTCTGGACATGGACCTCCCCTTCCCCGCTTATTGACTGGTTAAAATTAATCGTCTTTATCCCTGTGGCGGTAATCGTATGAAAAAGATCACTTTTACCCGCAAGAGCAACTGGAACGACGCCGGATGCTACAACGACATCGTAGACGTTATCGATACCGATGGTATCAATCTTTATGAAGGCTCGGCGCGAACATGGCCCAACCCCGTACAGCCGACAAGCGGCAAGCCGGCGCCCGACGCCTATGGCGCGGTATGCCCGGGATCGTACCAGGGAAAGTTTTTCACGAACTACTCGCCAAGGGAGCCCTTCATCCGGTGCATCGAGATCAGCGGCGGCGGGGCTCTCCCCTGTATGTGGCCTAACGTGAATCATAACAACGAACTTATCGTTGCCGGAGTGTTTATCCATCACGGCCAGACGGCGGAGTGGTCAGGATCGGCTGCATGCATGACTATTCCGCCGATTAACGCCGACGAGTTCTGGAGTATTTTTGCCGACCAGGAGATTGTTGGTATCGTCATAGCGAACGTTTAACCCTTTACAGAAAGAAGGAACCCTTATGGTAGTAACAATCCAACTTCCCGTCCTCATTACCCTCATCGGCCTCATCGCCCTCTTCTGCGGATGGATTTTAGGGCGCGAGTCTAACAAGATCGAACTCGCCCTTAAAGTCGAAGCCGAACAGAAGCTTGCCATGACACAACGCGCGATCGGCAGCGTCAAAAACGACTATGACGCTTTTAAGGCGTCAGCTTCCGCTGATATTGCAAAAATCAAGGATTTCAAGAATCGCGTTGCCGCTGACGTTATCAATATCGGGAAAGCGACCGGTATTGCCGCAAAAACCGTCGTTGCCGACATTGAAGAAGAAGTCAAAAAACTTTAACCGGAACGAAACCATGAAATTCCTGCAAGCGTTTTTTCACGACCAGACCGGCCAGCCGTCGATGTATCGTTTCATATTTTTTATTACCTGCTTTTCTATCTTGTTCGTCTATATTTACAAAAACGTGCAGGCGCAAAAAGGAGTGATCGTCGATTTTACCCCGGAACAGGTCAAGATATTCCTGATCGCGGTCTGCGGCAAGGTAGGGCAGTCAGGGCTCGCCGAGGGGCCGGGAGGGCTTGGCGGGATTATCGGAAGTCTTAAAAGCGCCATCGCTCCCTCGAAGGAGGGATAAATGAAACGATTCCTGATATCTTTTGCCAGCGGCCTTGCTGCTGGCATTTTCTTTTTTGCATGGCATCCGTTCTGTAACCAGGTATCCCCAACGATACTGAAACCGGGAAAGATCGATTCATCGACAACGGTACATTACGTTCCGCCTGTCATGGTAACCAAGCCTTATGATTCGATTCACGTCCGGGATTCATTTATTGTGAAGATTCACTGGAAGGATAGTATTCGCCCCGGTAATGTCGCCGTGAAAAACAAAGTTCCTCCGGCCCAATACGACACCATTAAGGATACTTCTTTTCATTTTTATGGTGCATCAGTAAAGGATGCGCGGGGAGACTCCGCTTATATGGAGATGGGAAGCGCCTCGTTTCCCGCGAAGAAACCGCTCGACCTGACGATGAATGCAGAGTTTTACCCTGCACAGGATACGTCCGTTCACTATCGCCAGGTCGATACCTTGAAACAGCTCCCGAAACCTGTTGATAATATCTCCATAGGGCCTTGTGTCTCCTGGAGCTATACAGGCGGACGCGGATGGCAATGGGGAGTGGGCGTCTCGGTACAACTGAGCGTGTTCCATCTCCGGCTATCATTATGATCAATACTCGTGACATCGGCCCTCACGGCTTCCCTTTCGGTGCAGGAGGCGGTTTCGTCGTCAGTATTAATGGCGATACCGGCATTGTTACTCTCAATTATGTCTCGGTAGGCGCTGATCCTGCCGGGGCGGCAGCAGCAGCACAACTCGCGGCGGAAGCGGCCAGCGACCCGCTTGGCAGCGCCGCTGCCGCTGAAGCTGCTGCAAAAGCGGCAAGCGATCCCGTGGGAAGCGCTGTGACGGCGCAATCAAACGCTGAAAGTTACGCTCTTGGCCTGGTAGCCAGCTATATCCCCCTCAGTGAACGCGGTGCGAATAACGGCGTCGCCGAACTCAATGGCAGCGGCCAAGTGCCGGCTTCCGAACTTGCTAACGCCGACCTGTCCGGCGCGGCAAGCGCGGCCCAGACCGCAGCGGAGAGTTATGCGGCAGGACTGGTAACGACAGAAACCGGCAGGGCGGAAGCGGCAGAAGCTTTGCTTACGCCACTGAGCAAAATCGGGGCGGCAAACGGCGTCGCCGAACTCGATGGCAGCGGCCAGGTGCCGGCAGGGGAACTTGGTAACGTCCCGGTAAAAAGCGTCAATACGCAGACGGGAACGGTAAACCTAACCGCAGCCGAAGTGGGAGCGGAACCCGCCCTTGGAAACCCGAGTGTCAGCGGACAGGTTTTATCCAGCACATTAGCGGGAATACGCTCATGGATAACCATATCGGGAAGCGGACTTACACAACAGCAATCGATGGCTCTCCAGTGGTAAAAAATGTATCTTGATACTGTTAATAAACAGATCGAAATTCTCCTTACCGCCAACGTGACGACCAACCAACTGGCGCTTGTTTCGTCGTATGAAGATATAACGACAACGACATTCTCTCCCGGATCGAATGACGCCCTGACCTCGAATACTTCCCCTGTTGTTATAGTTGCCCCGCCAGGATCGTCTTCGATACAGCGCAGGGTTCGTACTATCACTATATGCAATATTGACACCGCTCCCGTTACCGTTATTGCCAGGCTTAATGATAACGGATCGTACCGGCAACTTGCCATTCGTACCCTGGCCGTCGATGATACTCTTCAGTTTACCCCGAACAGCGGGTGGACCGTCATCACCGGATCGAATGTACCGATAACAACCTCCGGTTCCTACCAGTCGAACGATACGGTAAACGGATCGCCCAACGGCACACTGACCGTCATCGCCGGGGACGCTTTAAATATCTATAACGCCTCGGCGATCGCGGGAGACGGAAGCGGAAACTGTACTTTCATAAACCCGACAGGAGTCGTCACCGATGGAAACACCCTCGCTATTATAGCAAACGTGACGGTAAACATTACCAACGTCATCTGGGGGTCACTCTATGGTTCGGGCGTTTATAACTCCCTGCCACTCAAAATGCCGGCAGGACTCCATCGCTTTATTTTCCAATATATCGCATCGACGGGTTTATGGACGCTCGTTTATTATGCCGGGCCGTCCTTCTGGATAATGCAGGAACTCGTCATGCCAAGCTTGTCAACTTCACAGATACTCGCTATTTTAAGCCAACCTGTCGGGCTGGCTTCATACGATAATCTTTATAACAAACTGCGGCTGAATACCCTCATGGGATGGGAAACCGTTGTTTCTGACATCGATCCCTATATTCTTGAAGAAATACAGGGAAAACAAGTAGATTTAGAGAGTAAGATCGATTATCTCTACGAACTTCTCGGTGAAGAGCCGATCTCTGAGGCAGGAAACTTATAACAATAAAGGAGAGCGTATGCTTAACATTCGGGGATTGGTAGGACAGGTGACAGGTCTTGGCAGCGGGGTATTGAAAGAGCTTCGACTTGGCCATGCCGCAGAAACCGTCGTCCAGGACTTGCACGGGCGGTATCACGAACTTGTCTATAACAACAACGTCTTTCTCGCGGCAAACCAGACTCCCGCTACATGGTCAGCAGGGCTTACCACGACAACCATCGTCGGTATCGTTCTTGAAAATCCCCCGAACTCCTCGGTAAACCTCTCACTCCTGCAAGTATCATTCGTTAATATGGGGACCGTCGCCGGAAACGTCGCTCTCTGCGCTACCCCATACTCGATAACGACAGCTACACATACAACAGCCCTTACCGTAAGAAGCACCCTTATTGGCAATACAACGCCCCCGCGCGCAACCGTTGACCAGGGAGCTACCGTACCGGTCGCCCCGTACACTATCATGCCATTGGCGTCGATCCTGACTACTTCCCTGACCGCGCTGTCGGGAGTATGGGCGGACCTTTCAGGGTCTATCATGGTTATGCCGGGGTGTATGGTCGCTATTTGCGCCAGCGCCGCCGTCGTCGGCATGGCATCGTTTATATGGGAAGAAGACCCTGTTTAATAGAGAGGGAAAACATGGCCGAACACCAGAAGTACAACGGACTCGGACCCATAAAAATGGGTCTCATGGTTGGAATACCGTATTGCGGACGCCCGATCCAGATGGATTGGGCGCTTTCTATGTGGCAGCAGCGCTGGCCCTTGAATACCAACTTGAAATACAATATATGCAGGGGCGATCGCGTGGACGAAAGCAGGAACTCCATCGCGACGATGGCGGTCAACGAAGGATTCAGGTATTTATGGTTTGTCGATGACGATACCGCTCCCCCGTACTTCGCCGCTGATAAATTGATAAATGATATTGAACAGGCGGATGACGGCGTTGCCGCAGCTGGGGGTATTTACTTTGCAAAAAAAGACCCTACGGAACCCGTTGTATATAAAGTAAACGGCCAGGGAGCGTTCTGGAAATGGGATTACGGGGAAGTCTTCGAGTGCATGGGAATAGGCACCGGATGCCTCATGATCAAGGTGGAGGCATTGAAAAACATCCCGCAACCGTGGTTTAGAATCGTTGACGATAAATATGACGAGGGAGATTTACGCCGGTTGCAGGTAAGCGACGATCTTTATTTCTGCCAGCAGGCAACCGGGGCGGGATATAAAATACTCGCGGATGGAGGCGTCGTCTGTATCCACTGGGACGTTGATACCGGGCGGCATTACACGCTTCCCGAGGGATCATATCCGGCAAGAAAGATGGCAAAACAAACATGAGAATACACTTCGTCTCTTTCTTCGGCGTTGATTACGACATGGACCTCCTGCCCTGGTGGTCGCAATGGTATCTTGACAGGAAGTTATCTTCATACACTGTATTCCTGCACCGGTTCCCGAAGGCCGTCGCATCCGATACGAAGGAATGGTTCCGAAAGTTGGGATTCGATGTCAATATAGCGCCCTGCGAACCATTTAACGACGCCAATTTGAAACGTAAAACAATCGGAGATTTTGTCGCGACACTTCCCAGAGACGATTATGTTATCGCCCCGGATGACGATGAGTTCCAGTGTATGCCAGGCAGTAATACTCCGATCGATTATTCCAGGGAGTGTTCGCGAAACGATATTCTCATGGGTTGCATGATCGATCGGTACGCGGAATCGCGCCTGTTGCCTGAATGTATCGAGAACCCTTTCGTCCAATACTCTCTTGAGGAGCCCGGTTTCGGCAAATTCGTGGGGAATTTCGCGCCTCCGCAGTTCCAGCATCTTCGCTGGCCGTTGGAGCGCCGGCAGAAATTAATTGCCGCGAATGCATGCCGGAAGGTAGATTTTAATGGGAGCCATGTCGGTACGGTATCGCCCGATGACAGGATCGCTTTCAACTACCGTATCGTACACTTCCGTTGGAGAAAATCAATGGGAGAGAAAATGCTTTCAAAAGCTTATTACGACCGGGAATTGTGCCGCGCGGTTGGCGGATTCGATGACGAGAAGCTGGACGAGCGGCAGAAAAATATCATTACCGTGGAGCCTATGCTGGTATGAAAGCGCTCACTGACCAGGAGAAACAGGCTGTATCTGACGTTGCCGCGATGATCTCTCCGGGAATCGGCCCACAAGACCTGGCAGCAGTGATAATGAATGAGTCCTCATTCAACCCTGCCGCGACAACTACGGACAGTTCAGGGATTATGCACGGAGGACTTATACAGATCAGCGATACCAACGCACAAAAATTCGGTTACTCCGGGGCGTCTGACCTGCTTTCCACGAATCCTGATATTGAATCACAGTTACGAGGTCCGGTCCTCGATTACTTCAACTACGTTAAAAAAACCTTCGGACCGATCAATAACGCCCAGGACCTCGCTACCGCGGTCTATGCCCCGGCCTTGCTCGGGAAACCGACCGATACGGGCGCCGTCGATGTTGTATCGGGCCTGGCGACCGTGCAGGACTATTTAAATCGCGTAAACGCAGCAGGAGCCTCCACTGCAAGCATAGAATGGCCGGAGGCATCTATGGAGGCGAAGATCTGGAGCCTGCCGGGAATCGCTCTTGTCGAGGATTTGCCGGGCAATCCGACAACCGACCTATTTATCATATTCGGCGTACTCGCCGGCGCGGGATTTTTATACTGGTACTTAAACAGGCCGAGGAAACGGAGATAGTATGCGTCTCGATGGTCATCAAAGCTTTTTACCGCTGACATCCTCGCAGAAATTTATGGGCGACGATCCTCTCAGCCTCGTACCGGATTACGATCCGACGCAATTGGGGCCTGAAACGGGAACGTTCGGGCCGGAACTGAATGCTCCTCCCTGGACAGGAACTAACCCTGACAGTAACGCTCCCGGCGCTTACGGCATTAAAACAACTGATTGGGCGCTGATTCTCGGCGGAGGGTTATTGATTATCGGGGCGTTCGTGTATTTCTCCACGAAGAAGCGGAGATAATATGAATATTGGCGATGATGATATCCTCACTACCGATGCTGTCGGACCCGCATACGACTCTTTTGAGGCATGGTTTAACCGATTATTCGGCTGGCCCGACGGCGGCAGAGACGATGGAATGCGCGGGGATGAGGTTCCAGCTCCGGCAGACCCAGACGCATCGGGATATGACGCAAATCAATCTATTGAGAATTCTCTTTTGGCGCCTGATGCCGATGGCGCTGATCCCGGTGAACTGCAAGCCGCGCAGGCTGCGGGGAAGTTCATATATGTCGATAGTCAAGGAGTTAGCCGATTTGCAACTAATAATAATCCGCTGTATTTAGCGGCGGGAAGCAAAGTTCCGGCGCTGACTCCGGCAATAGCGGCGCAACTGCAAATATATGTAAATAATCAAGCGGACTGGGCGAATTGGCTGGATAATTGGTTTAATAGCCACGCGCTCCCTGATGTCTGGGCGGGGATGAAAACCGCGGGAACAATCGCATTATGCATCGTTGGCGGTATTATACTTATTAATGTTTTGGAACTCATTCCAAAAGGAAAAGAATAGTATGCGTGCGGCACGAAACCGGACGACATAGACGAACTTTTCCACTCCATAGACGAAGTTGTACAGGGAGTACAACAGGGAGTACAACATGTTGTCTCGGCAGGGGTGAATACAACAGAAGCTATCGATAATCTCAGCCAGGCAGGGGTGAAGACAACAGAAGCTATCGATAATCTCAGCCAGCAGTTTGAAAATATGTCTCGCAGCCCCGTCCATATCGCGGCGGCGGTAACACCTATCCTGATCGGAGTTGGAGCGCTTGCTTTCGTTTATATAACATTCAAAACAAAACCCTGGAAGTAAGCGTAACTGTTGCATCCCATAATAACCGTTTCAAAGGAACCCTTATGCCTCCTGAAAAAGTAAACCCCGAACTGCTTCGCAAAGACCCCTTGGCAGAACTGCTTGGTCCGGGTAGTACCGCCCGGATGCTTGGCGACGCCGAAAATGACGGTATCCCCGATGAGATAAAAGACCTTCTCATCGAGCATGGCCTGTCGAAGAAAGAGTTCACCTGCCAGCTCAAGGAGATTCCCGAAGGCGCGGAAATACCTGACTATGTAACGTCAAAGAATAGCGGACACCTGAACACCTGGACAAGAACGTTCCCTTCAACGGAGTGGATCAAAAACAAATATGGTCCCGGAAATTACGTCCTTATTTTTACCTGGACCGGAGAGGGCGAGGAGGATGGCGAACGCAAGAAGAGCAACGAACGCCAGCAGATACCCATTGTTATCAGCGCCAAGGCTGTTCACGACCATAAAAAATTCAAGATAGCGCAACTCATCAAAAACACTGCCGAGGAGTCGGAAGCGATTCGCGAGGCGCGTATTGAAAGCAAGCTCACAAACGAAGCATACGAAGGTCTCCTTGACTCTCCCGAGAAAAAAGAAAAACCTCCAATGGAACAGATCAAGGAGATGGTCGAAACCCTGAAAACCCTGGGAATCCCCGTTGGCATGGGTATGATGGCCACCCCGGAGAAAAAACCTGTTGATTGGGTCGGTATCCTTGGCGCCATCGCTCCCCTTGCCGGCACCGTTATTGCCGGGATTATGTCGTCAGGGAGCAAGCGCAGCGACGACTTCAATAAAATGCTCCTGCTTATGATGTCACAAGGCAAGGAAGCGAATGCACAGGTCATCGAAATTATGAAAGCTAACGCCGGGAATAACAGCGGGACCGGGCGCGCGAACGAATACCTCGAACTGATCAAAGGAGTTATTGACGTGAAGGAACTCATCAATCCGCAGAAAGAAACGATTGCCGACAAAATCTTCAATTTCCTCGAAGGGGTAGCTCCCGTTATCGCCGGCGTTATACAGAACGCCGCATCTAATCCGGAAACGATCAAGAGAGACCCCGTAGCCAGGATGGCGAAGGGGATGGCTGACAAAGACGAGAATATACAGGCTATCCGGGGAAATGTCGCCGAGCAAACCAAACTGTTCAACCGAATGGACGACTACTTCGGGACCGAACAGACCGACATTATCGCGGAAGTCATGGGATTCGTACGACCGGAAGGATATGTGAAGGATCCGTCGAAACGACTGCCCCAGAACGAACGGGGCGGGGTGACGGAAACAGAAGCGGAAGTAGTAACTTCGGACGATCCCGATAATATAGAATAAAAAAGAACGGCCAACAAGCGTGTAAGCGGGAAGGTTTCATAAGGGTTCCATCCCCTTGCCACGATGAGGCCGTTCTTTATCAGTGATCTCTCCCGCAAACAGGACAGGAATTATAACCCATATACTCATTAATATCGTCAAGGAACCTGCCAACGGTTTCATGCTCTATTCTGTGATAATCCTCGGTTTCTATTTCCAGGTCAGAAATTGTCCCGTCAAGCTCCAGCTTCTTGACCTTGCAGCCGCACAGGTACGCTTCCAGGTTCATCATGCTCTCGTCGCACGTATAAAAAGCCTCGACCCTGTTTAACAGATCGGCAAGTTTCCCCGGAGTCTCCGGGCGATCGTATGTTATTATTGTCAGGGGAACGCCAGGCCACTTATCGAACGGCGGAATATCGCTTTTCCCCTGCCAGAGGGCGTTTATATCCCGTTTTAACCCCTTGTTTTTAAACACCGGGTTCAC
>Ga0187848_10004180_pt1 | contig 10170 bp, 9 predicted proteins | sample June2016WEW_4_40_FD_132424 | JGI IMG/M metagenome (GOLD analysis project Ga0187848, IMG submission 132424) | Peatland microbial communities from SPRUCE experiment site at the Marcell Experimental Forest, Minnesota, USA - June2016WEW_4_40 | ecosystem: Environmental > Terrestrial > Soil > Wetlands... | reverse complement strand
GACGATTTGGTAGCACCGATCGCACTCTACCCGGATCCGCTGGTAAGCCAGATCCTGGTGGCGTCCACCTATCCGCTCGAACTCGTCCAGGCCTCGCAGTGGCTCCAACGAAACCCGGGCTTCACGGGTGCTGCCCTGACCCAGGCGGCACAACAGCAAAACTGGGATCCGAGCATACAGGCTTTGGTGGTTTTCCCGGACCTTGTCAAACGCCTAAACCAGGACATCACGTGGACGACAAATCTTGGCAACGCGTTTCTGAGTCAGCAAGGCGATGTGATGGACGCCGTACAGCGAATGCGGCTGAAGGCGCAACAGGCAGGGAAACTGTCCTCGACCAGCCAGCAGACTGTCACCACCACGAACGACGCCGGGCAACCCGTCATCGTGATCCAGCCCGCCAATTCGCAAATGATGTACCTGCCATACTACGATCCCGCTTTCATCTGGGGGCCTTCTCTGTACTATCCATACGCAAGTTGGTATTACCCCAATGGCTACTTTGGCTTTGGCGTCGGCATCCCGATGGGATTATATTTTGGCGGCGGATGGGGCGGATGGGGCGGATGGGGTTGGGGGTTCGGCTGGGGCGGCCACAGCATCTTTGTCAATAACAGCTTCATTCACCGGTATGGTTTCAACTCCAGAGGCAGCGCCAGCCTGAGTGGAAGAAGCACATGGGCCCACGACGCGTCGCATCGCGGCGGCGTGCCATATTCAAACGCTGCCTTGACCAACCGTTATCGAGGCAACGTGCGGCAGAATTTGCAAACTCGCGGATCGGCCGCACAGACGCAAGCCCGAGGTGCCGCTCAATCCGGAGGCGAGCGAATGGGTAATCGGCGGATTTCGTCGAGCAAACCCGCACAGAACCGTAGCGCTTTCGGCGGCGTTCGGGAGGGCAGAGCGGCGCGGACCCAAAGCGACCATGGGTATTCGCGTCTTGGAGCAGCCCGGAGCGGTGGCGGAGCCTTCTCGCGCGGGGGAGGTGGCGGCGGCATGCGCGGAGGCGGTGGTGGTGGCATGCGTGGTGGCGGCGGTGGTGGTGGACATCGATAGGAGCGAATCATGCGGAAAACCAATTTGATTGACTCGAAAGATAGCCCACGGCGGCTCACGCGGCTCGTGACCGTCGGCCTGGTGGTTGGGACAGCTTTACTGCAAGCCGCACCAAAGGACGCCCAGCGGACATTTGGGACGCCGCAGGAGGCCATTCAGGCGACCATCGATGCAGCAGACCGCAATGATACGGCGGCGCTCCTCCAGCTTTTCGGACCTGAGGGTAAGGACATTGTCGAATCCGGCGATCCGGCGGAAGACAAGGATCTTCGGACCGAGTTTGCACGGTCCGCTCATGAAAAGCTCCAGATCGATGCAGACCCCTTGATGCCTGACAGGGTGGAGTTTACGGTGGGGGCTCAGGAGTGGCCGTTTCCGGTACCAGTCGTTCTCAGGAACGGCAGATGGCAACTCGATTCGGCCAGCGGGCGTCTGGAGATTCTCGCCCGCAGGATTGGCGGAAACGAATTGAATGCCATGGAGATTTGCCGGGGCTACGCGGAAGCGCAACTGGAATACGCCGCAACCGAGCACGACGGCGACCGCGTCCTGAAATATGCGCAGAACATCGCGGCCACGCCTGGCAAGCAGGATGGGCTGTATTTCGGCGGTGTTTCCGATAGTCTCGTTTCGCCCGCCTTCGCCGAGGCCGCAATCGCCACTCCGTCCACAATAGGTAAGAAGTCGGAACCCTACCACGGGTATTACTACCGCGTGCTGAAATCTCAAGGGCCGGACGCTGCCGGAGGCGCTTTCGATTACGTTGTGAACGGTAAGATGATTGGCGGCTTCGCTCTCATCGCCTGGCCCGCGGAGTACGGCGTGTCCGGTGTCGGGACTTTTATCATCAATCACGATGGAGTGCTTTACGAAAAGGATCTGGGGGCCGGAACGGCTATCGAAGCCCGGCAGATGACGCGTTTCAATCCCGACAAATCCTGGCAGCCGGTGGTCCTGGAGTAGCAACGCGCGCGATCGAGCGGCGACAGAAACACCTTTCGCCATCCGCAAGCCATATACGCATGTCGCTGGAAATCACAATCGGAGAACGCGAAGGGATCGGCATTCTGGGCTTGAATGGACATCTCACGTTCGGTGAGGAGGACCTGGAGTTTCGAAGTGAGTTGGACCGGCTGGTCCAGGCTGGAAAGACTCGCCTGGTATTGAACCTCGGCCATCTGCACAAACTTGACACTACCGGTCTTGGGACTCTGCTCTTTGCTCTAGCGAAGCTGCGGAAAACGGGTGGAAACCTGGCACTCTTCAACCTGAGACCGTCACATATCGAATTGCTGACCGAAGCAAAACTGGAGACGGTGCTCGAGATATTTCACGACGAGCAGGACGCGATTGACGGTTTTTTCCCCGACCGGAAACTAAAGCGCTACGACATATTGCAGTTCGTCGAATCCAAGAGGCTGAATGGTCCGGAATCCGTGCCAGTTGTTCGAAAAGAATCATGAATACTCCAACTCTTTTTACTCCTCTTCGCTTGGGCGCGATTGAGGCGCCAAACCGCCTGGTGATGGCCCCCCTCACGCGGATGCGCGCGGGTCAGGACCGCATACCGACACCGTTAATGGCTGAGTACTATTCGCAGCGAGCGGCGGCCGGCCTGATCATCACAGAAGCCACGGCGGTTTCCCAGCAGGGCACGGGCTGTCCCAACACACCCGGCATCTACACCGACCAACAGGTCGCCGGCTGGCAGCGGGTCACCGAGGCCGTGCACCAAGCCGGTGGCCGCATTTTTCTCCAGCTTTGGCACATGGGCCGGATCTCTCACCCAAGCTTCCAGCCGGGCGGCGGGTTACCGGTCGCGCCCAGCGCCATCGCCCCGCAGTCCGGCCAGGTTCTCACGGAGACCGGTCTACAGCCATACGTTGCGCCGCGGGCCCTGGAGACCGAGGAACTGCCGGGCGTCGTGCTGCAATACTCCAACGGAGCGCAACGCGCCAAGGCCGCCGGCTTCGATGGCGTGGAGATTCACAATGCCAACGGCTATCTGCTGGATCAGTTCCTCCGCGATGGAACGAACCATCGCACCGATGCTTACGGAGGCCCCGTGGCGAATCGCGCCCGGTTGACTCTTGCAGTGGCCGAAGCCGTTGCGAAAGTGTGGGGCGCCGACCGCGTGGGTATTCGCTTCTCGCCGGGCGGCGTCTTCAATGACATGCACGATTCCAACCCGCTGGCGACGTTCAGCTACGTGCTGCACGAGCTAAATCCGTTCCACCTCGCCTACGCACACCTCATCGTGTCCACGGAAGACGATATTCGGCACGGCGCGGTGCCTGTGCCCCTCGCGGCACTGAGGCAGGAGTTTCAAGGGTCGTTGATCGTAGCCAATGGTTTCAACCGCGAAACTGCGACACGGGCCGTGGCGGACGGCATCGCCGACGCTGTGGCGTTTGGGCGGTTGTTCCTTGCCAATCCCGACCTCCCTGAGCGGTTTCGTCTCAACTCACCGCTTAACTCGCCGAACGAATCGACGTTTTATGGCGGATCGGAAAGGGGCTACACCGACTATCCGGCGCTTGGCGCCCAGCTCGTCCAAAGATAAATGAAGCATCGACCTGGCAGCCTCGGCAGGCTCATCGCTGTGATGCAACAGTATGACGAATCCGCCCGCGGCTAATGCTAATCGCTCCCCAGGTATTCGGAAGGCACATCGTCCTCTGGGACTTGTTTCGTGTGAACTTCACTCACGTCCGGGTCGGATGCGTCTTCCACTCCGCCGATCGCTTCGGCCTCAAAGGATTGTCCCTCCTCGAGCAGTTCTTCGACGCTCTCCCCGCCTGCCTCCGCGACATCCGACAATCCCTGAGTGTCCCCAGACTGGCCGGCTGAATCCGTGCCTCCGCCCTTTTGTCTGGTCAAAACGGAACTGTACGTTGGGATACCTTCATCGTCTTGCTTGCTCATGCACCTTTTGCCGCACGTGAGTCGCCAATGCCGGCACTTGGGGAGAATCTTTGAGCGGCCCCTCGCATGCTGGCATCTATGGATAGAAAACTCATGAAACCCAACCTTTCTACACAGACGCACTTCACTGGGAAGGACACTGAAATCCAAAAGTATGGAACAGTGACAAACCGGCCCATATCCCTCGATCACAAGGTTCGCTTGGCCAGTGTGGACAGCCTCAACCAGATTCTCGCCGACACAATGACCTTGCGCGATCTATACAAGAAGCACCATTGGCAAGTCTCCGGCCCCACGTTCTACCAACTCCATCTTCTCTTCGACAAGCACTATAGCGAACAGGCTGGACTTGTCGACGCATTGGCCGAACGCGTTCAGACGCTCGGCGGAGTCGCCATCGCCATGGCTCCCGATGTTGCCGAAACAACGCGCATTGAACGCCCGCCCCGCGGCCGTGAAGACGTTACCATGCAGGTGTTCCGTTTGTTGCAGGCGCACGAACTCATCATCGAGGAAACCCACGAAGCGGCGCGGACCGCGGCGGCGAGCGGCGACGATGGTACCAATGACTTACTGGTGAGCGACGTTCTTCGTAGAAACGAGCTGCAGGTCTGGTTTGTTTCCGAACACATTGTGGGTGCAGGTATTGCCGACAAAGATGAAGAGGCTGCTCATTCGGTCGTCACGGCTCACGCTTAAGGCGGCCTCGTAGGGTCCACAGATTGCCGGCGCGGACCGGCCAGCGTCCCCAGGGCCCGGTTACGCCGTCGCGCCGCGATCGCCTGCGCGCATCCCGTCAAAAAACGGGGTGGCCTGCTGCTGTACGCACTCGGCAGCGTAGAGGTACATCGCGGCCGACCAGGTTTGCCAATCCCGCCCGCTGGGTTGACCGGTCTGCGCCTTGATCCACTCGTTGAAACCCCACTCCGCCTCGTTTTCGTGCCATGGCTTGACCAACTCGGTGAGCGCCAACAGGTTCCGTCTCGCCAGTTCCATCCGCCCCGCCGCTACGCATGCCGCGACATAGAAGCTGCAGACAAACGGCCAGACGCCCCCGTTGTGATATTCGCCGGGCCGGTTGTACTGCTCGTATCGTGGCCGCCAGTCGGGGTCGCGGCGCAAGATATACGGAAACAAGCAAGGCGGCAGATCCACGGCCAACTCTCCACGGTCTCTCATGGAGTCGCACTCCGCTTCAATCCAATCCACCAGCTTTCGTGCCCGATCGGGTGAAGCAATGCCAGTCAGGATCGCCAGGCTGTTGCCCAGCAGGTCGAAACGGTCGCTGTTAAAGAGTTTGTAGGAGTAGAGGGCGTAGTAAGGCTTGGATGGCACCACCAGACCCTCGTGCTCATGGGGGTTCTTCGCTTCGCCAAGGACCTCCAGACGATTCATCAACCCGCGCAGTCGACCGGCGGATTCGTGCTCGCCATAAAGAAGCAGATATGCGTAAACCAGCGTGTTCACGTATAGCCCAAAACCCATCACCCACTGCTCGTCACGCCAGTCGCTGGTCGGTAGTTGCGAGACCATCACCATGTCGTCGGGACTCTGGTATTGCATCCACTTCAGGGCGTTCTGAGCTGCCCCATCGAGGAACTCCGGCTCGTTAGCCGACTTCCTGTACAAAGCCAGGCCAAAGAGGAACAGCGGGGTCGTATCGCTGGAGCCACGGTCAGCCGGATCGTGCGCGAGTGATGGGACCAGGCCGCGCGGCGTCTGATTGGTTGCCAGCGCAACCAATGTGCGCCGTAGCGCGTCCGCAAGTTCCTCGTTGCCGGTGGCCAGAATGCCCAAGGCTGAAATCATGAGGTCCCGCGTGTAAGGTTCCGGGTATCCCCAACCGGCGGCCCGGGGCAATCCTTGACACGGCCCCCGCGCGTTGTGGAGCAGGACGCGAAGGGCCGCCTCCTTGGCCTGCTCAATGGAGGCAAGCGATTTCTCTTCCATAAGTATGGCCATCCTTACTGAATTCCCAATCGGTCGGACACGATCTTTAGGAAACGCCTGGCTACCTGCCGATAATCGAACAACTCGACCACGTGTTTTCGGCCGGCTTCGCCCATCCTCCGCCGCAGACAGCTGTCCTCGATGAGTGTCAGGAGGTATTGAGCGATGTCGGGCACGCTGGCGCGGTACTCCGCTGTTCGCGGCTTTGGAAACACGATACGGTGGCTATCGTCGATCCCGTGGCCTTCCCCGAAAACCGCCTCAGCGATCTTTCTCTCCTCTGCCACTTTCGCCAGGAAAGCCGTTTCACCGTGGACCATCGTGTCGAGAAATGCCATCGCGCGGATCGCGATCACCGGCTTTGCGCAGGCGCTGGCCTCTACGTGAATCATTCCGAAGCCCTCCAGCCGCGACGGGGCAGCGTAGATATCGCAGGCGGCCAGCAAATAGGGCATGAAGTTGTGCGAGACCACGTTGGTGGAGTAAGTGACCTTCTTGTCGATACCCAACTGCGCCGCCAGTTCGAGGTCGATCACGTTCTGCTTCGTCGTGCGGAGCTGGGGCCAGACTTTGCAGATATATTTCCAGCCGGGCGCCTCGGCATCAATCAGCGCCAGCGCCTGCATGACCTCCTGGGCGCCCTTGGACGCCGCGTCGCCGCCGACGGTCAGGATCATGATCTGGTCGTCGGCCACTCCCAAAGCCTCGCGGATCGACCGGACCTTGAGGTCATCGCGGCCGTGCGGCGCGAAGCGGTCCGTGTCGCAGCCCACCGGCAGCACCTCGATGTTGTCGCCCCTGATGCCATCCCGAATGTAGGTTTCTTTCACCCAATTGGAGGTAACCAGGATCAGCGGCAGAGCGTTCAGCACATCCTGGTGTGCCGCTATATAACCATCGGCCACGAGCCATGGGACTGCCGTCATCCCAAACTGCTGCGGGTGCAGGACCAGGTGCGGAATATGGCCCCAGAACCCTATGCCAACCACCACGTCCGGCTGGAACCAGCGGTAGTACCACTCCTTTTCCTGGGGAGACTCGAAATGCGCCGGGTGGACGTCCACGCCGATTTCGCGTAGGCCCCTGCACAGCAACTTACCCTGCGTCGCTAAGCCCGCGGCCGACGGCGGATACTCGGTCAGCACAAGCACTTTCACGATTGTTTCTCCTGGGGCGCAGCGCGCTTCACCGCTGCTTGTGCGGAATCGAAGCACCAGAACCCTTCTTCTCGCGGAGTGGTGCGTGCTTCCCAACTATCGGGTCGAAACCCGTAAAGATCCGTCATCAGCCGATGCTTTTCGATCCAGATGTCCTCTGTCAAAACGTCCCTCCGGTCGGCATCGTCACGAACACGAGGCAAGTACGCACGGTTCCCATCCTCATAGGCAAACAGCCACAATTGTTTTGTGTCGATAACGCCCGTTCGCCAAAGCTCAACGACGCTTTGGCCGCACTCCGCATGCCGGCGATGCCATGTGTACTCACCATTCGGGCCGTGGGTCAAAATCAGGCTGTATCCGGTTCCAGCCAGCAGCCGGGCGGTGGTCTCCTGAACCTGCTCGACCGGCAGCGGCGCCTGGTCCGGACCATCGTCGAGATCCGCCATCTCTCCCTCCGCTCCAAGCGCCCGCAAAACCCGGCGAAACCTCGGCGCGCGATTTGGATCTGCCGCTCTGCATAAGGTCACGATCCGCCAAAGGAATTCCGGATGGGTCAGTACATAGCCGCCGCACCAGAGCGTCTCGTCGTCCGGGTGGGCGACGACAACGGCAGCCCGGGGCCGATCATCTGACCTCAACTCGTCGAGCCGGACGGGCGTCATGGTTTTCTTCGGGTGGCTTCCGGGCACGGGCGCAACGCGTTTCTGTGGGCGCTCTCGATAGGTGCGCCCTGAGCACGCGCTTGGCCACCTGATGATTCGGTCCGGGAGAGACGCGGCGGCAGCAGACGCACCGCGCCCAAGTGCAAATACTGCGCCCGAACGTGCAGTTTTCGCTGCTGCGTCACGCCGCCTCCCGCAATGCCTCGGCCAGAGTGGGCACATCCTCAGGATGCGGCTCAGGCAGCCGGTCAGAGGGGATAATCTCCACCCTCGCCAACTCCTCATTGAAACTCTTGGAAAGTTTGGCCTTCAAAGATTGGCCGTCTTGAGAGAAAGTGTTTTGCGCTGCCAGCAATACTTGCTGCCGCAAAGCGACCTCCTCCTGGCTCCGCAGCACATCATACTGGGCCGCGGGCCCACTCTTCGCTTCCGCTTGGTTGTCCGCCAAAAGCTTCTCCGCATACTCCAGTCCTCCTTGTGCCATGCGAATGCTTTCCTGGTCGGCCAGTAGGTCGTAGTAAGTGGTCATCACGACCGCCAGCGCGGTGATCACGTTCTGCCGGAAGACACTCGCGGAGTATTTGACATCATTACGGGCGATGAGGATAAATCTGGCGTTGGCGCGGGTCCCAAAGCCGCGTAACAAGTGCTGACTCACACCTACGGAAAGGTCCGAGACAAGCTCCGGATTGAAAAGGCTTGTCGGGGTGTTTGAGGATAGACGCGAGCTGCTCTCGGACACGAAAAGGCTTGTGCCAGTCAGAAACCCCTGGCTGTACCCGGCGAAAGCCGATTCCTGGTGAGTGATGTCAATCGGCACACCGCTCACCACCGTGTAGTTCAGGGGTGTAATGGCATTGCTCCAGCCATAGCTGACATACAGGTTCGGATCACAGCAGGGCGATGAACCAACGCGGTCGATGCCGCCCCCCAGGACGCCTCCCGCGCCGCCTGCGCCAACGCCTCCGGCGCTGCCCACACCTCCACCCAGACTGCCGGAAAACAGAGTGGTGGATTGATAGGATCCTGCCACGCCACGTGTTGCGCCGCCGCCCTTCGCGCGCAGCAGGTCCGTTTGGGCAATGGGCAGGTCGTACCGCGTAACGGCGATCTCCAGATTGTTTTCCAGGGCTAGCGCGATGGCGTCATCAAGTGTCAGCCTCAGTTTGCCGTCGACAATCAGGTCTTGGAGCCGTCCCGAGTTGTCCAATCGCGGGCCGGCTAGGATGGGAGCTGTGTAAGGATAAAAGAGGCGGGGAAAGCTATGGCTGTTCGAGTAGTCAAAGCGGGTCGATTCATCACGGGCTGACGTTCCTCGGGCTTCTTGGCAGGAGGCGGGTCCTTGGAGGAACAAAACCAGGAAAGGAACCGTCGCTAACAATCGCCAGAATGGCGTTGTTGTTACCATCCTCACTGCTCCGATCATTTTTGGAAACCTAATGGAGCGCTGGTCGCTCATGAGACGAAAAGGCCGAGCCAACACATGAGTGCGGTCACGGTCCAAAGTGAATGCCTGTCGAATCGGCCACATGCAAGAGATGATCCGGATTCGGCTCCAGCGATTCATGCAGCCGCATGGCCGACCTGTCTTGCGGCAAACGATTCGCGGGGCGCTGCTGCCCCCTTGCGCCGTGTCAGCTCAAAGCATCGAATGTACAGCCCCGCCGTGTTGCTCCACACCATTTCGCGGCCGAGCTTATAGGCGTTAACGCTCATGGCGCGCCGGCGCGTTCGATCCCGCAAAAGCCCAGTCACCTCACGCGCAATCGCCCTCGGGTCTGCGAATGGCACCAGTACGCCACGCTGGTCCCTCAACAATTCGGAGGCGTGCCAATACGGCGTTGAGATCACGGCTTTGCCCGCGCCAAACGCATAAGCTAATGTTCCCGACGTGCTCTGGGCTTCGTCCAGATAAGGAGTAATGTAAAGATCTGCCGCTCCAATGAACTCGGTTAATTCCTTGAGATCCACAAAGCAGTTGTGGAAGATAACGTTGCTCTCGAGTTTGTTTTTTCTGGCGATTGCCTCCAGGCCAAGGCGATAGGCTTCCCCTCGCGTGCGCAACTCGTTGGGGTGTGTAGCGCCGAGCACGATGTAGACAACGTCGGGGAACTCCGCTACGACATCCGGGAGAGCATTGAGCACATGTTCAATCCCCTTGTTCGGCGAAAGCAGCCCGAACGTCAGCAACACCTTCTTTCCACCCACGCCGAACTGGTCCTTGTAATAATCCGGAGCGACAAATGTTACGTCGGGAATTCCATGCGGGATGACATCGATCTTGGCCCGAGGCGCCTGGTACACTTCCTGCAAGATCGTTCGTCCCCGCTCCGTCATGACCACCAGCCGGGTGGAGCGTGCGATCAATTCCTGCATCACGCGGTGCTGGTCGGCGTTCGGCTTGAGGAGAACGG
>Ga0187848_10004179_pt1 | contig 10171 bp, 9 predicted proteins | sample June2016WEW_4_40_FD_132424 | JGI IMG/M metagenome (GOLD analysis project Ga0187848, IMG submission 132424) | Peatland microbial communities from SPRUCE experiment site at the Marcell Experimental Forest, Minnesota, USA - June2016WEW_4_40 | ecosystem: Environmental > Terrestrial > Soil > Wetlands... | reverse complement strand
TCGGGATAGGCGGCGCGATTGGCGGCGCGAAACTGGGCGAGCCGCGCGCACGCCTGACAATCCGCCGGGGGGCTGGAGTCGAAGGCCACGGCGCGCGCTTTGCCGTTCAATCGCGCCCGGCGTCGTCGACGGGCTGCTGGCTCGGGGCGAACGCTCCCTGGCTGCGCCGCGGTTCGGCGAGGCGCGCCGCCCGCTCGCTCGGATCGCGCCCGATGCGGGCCATCAATTGCGTGAGGTCAATGAATTCGTCGGCTTGCCGCCGCAGCTCGTCGGCCACCATCGGCGGCTGGGTCGCGACCGTCGAGATGACGGAGACGCGCACGCCCTGGCGTTGCACCGCCTCGACCAGCGAACGGAAGTCGCCGTCGCCCGAGAACAGCACCATTTGGTCGATATGCGCCGCCATCTCCATCGCCGTGACCGCGAGTTCGATATCCATGTTGCCCTTGATCTTCCGCCGTCCCGCGGAATCGACGAATTCCTTGGTCGGTTTGGTCACGACGGAATAGCCGTTGTAATCGAGCCAGTCGACCAGCGGGCGGATTGACGAATACTCCTGATCGTCGACCAAAGCGGTGTAATAGAACGCGCGAATGAGCCGCCCTTTGGCTTGGAATTCTTTCAAAAGACGTTTGTAATCGATATCGAATCCGAGCGACTTGGCGCTGGCGTAAAGATTTGCGCCGTCGATGAAAAGTGCGATGCGTTCCTGATCCGACATGGTCTTGATCGTTTCGTGGCTGGAAAGAATCTAAAACTCAATAACAAAGCTTACATAGACGGCCGCGCGCGCCGCGCAACCTCGCGGCGGAAAAAAGTCGCCGGCGCAACGCCCTCGGCGTTCGGCCCGCTCGACAAGGAAGCACGCCGCTGATTAATTTTCGGCTATCGGCTATCGCGTGTTCGCGTCGCGCCGGAATATTTTGTCGACAACCTTAAGCGCGGCGACGATCGAACGCCGCTTCGTTGTGCGAGGTTTCCGCCTGCGCTATGGCTTGACCGCGATCGTCCGCCGGCCGTCCGGCCGCGCGGCGAAGACGGCGGTTCGCGTTGCGCTTGAGTTGAGACGGCGCCAAGGGGGAAGTTCGATGAAGCTTGTTCGCTATGGAAAGCCGGGCAAGGAAAAGCCCGGTCTGATCGACCCCGCCGGCAAGCTTCGCGACCTGAGCGAGGTCATCGACGACATTCATGGCGATACGCTTTCGCCGCGCGTTCTCGCGCGGCTCGCCAAGATCAAGCCGGATGCGCTGCCGGCGGTGCGCGGCAAGCCGCGCCTGGGGCCCTGCGTCGGCAAGGTCGGCAATTTTCTCGCCGTCGGCCTCAACTACGCCGACCACGCCGCCGAGTCCGGCATGCCGATCCCCAAGGAGCCGATCCTATTTTCCAAGGCGCCTTCGTGCATCGTCGGCCCCAATGACGACGTGGTGATCCCCAAAGGATCGGAGAAGACCGATTGGGAGGTTGAACTGGCCGTCGTCATCGGCTCGCGCGCGAGCTACGTAAGCGAGCGCGAGGCGCTCGCCCATGTCGCCGGCTATTGCGTCTGCAACGACGTCTCCGAACGCGCCTATCAGCTCGAGCGCGGCGGCGGGCAATGGATCAAGGGCAAGGGCTGCCCGACCTTCGGTCCGCTGGGGCCGTGGCTGGTCACCGCCGACGAAATTCCCGACCCGCAGAAGCTTTCGATGTGGCTCGACGTCAACGGCGAGCGCATGCAGAGCGGTTCGACGGCGACCATGATTTTCGGCGTCAAGGCGCTGGTCTCGCACGCCTCGCAGTTCATGATCCTGGAGCCGGGCGACGTCATCACCACCGGCACCCCGCCCGGCGTCGGCATGGGCAAGAAGCCGCCGCGGTTCCTCCAGGCCGGCGACACCATCTCGCTCGGCATCGACCGCCTCGGACAGCAAGCCCAGCGCGTGATCGCGTGGAGCCGCGGCGGCTGAACGTGATGAAGGCGATGAAGTCGGCGATCGGCGCCATATTCGCCTCGCTTTACGCTGCGGCGTTCGGCGCGGCCTATTTCGATTATCTCGGCAAGGCGGGGCAATGGTTCGCCGACGTCTGGCTGGTGCTGATCGCCCTGCCCTTCACGATCGCGATGCGCTGGCTCGCCGGCGGCTCCTACGACTTTTCCGGCGACGCGACGACGAAGGTCGCCGCCGCCGCAGCGTTCTGCTGCGCCCTCGCCTACTGCGCCGGCGCGCTAATCGAGGCCGTCATTCGCGCGGTTTTCCGTTTTGCGACAGCTAGTTGGCGCAAAGTTTAGATGCCCAGCATCAATTCGAGGTTCTGCACCGCCGCGCCCGAAGCACCCTTGCCGAGATTGTCGAGCTTCGCGACCAGCACCGCCTGGCGGCGCGCCTCGTTGGCGTAGACATGGATCTGCAAGTCATTGGTTCCGTTGAGCGATTCAGGCTCCAGACGGAGCGCCTTGGCGGACTCCTCGGCGCTCGCCACGCTGACGTAGCGCTGGCCGCGATAATGCTCGGCCAGCGTGGCGCGAAGGTCGGCGCCGCTCGGTTTGCCCGTCAGCGCGTCGAGCCGCAGCGGCACGCTGACGAGCATCCCCTGACGGAAATTGCCGACGCTGGGGACGAACAGCGGGCGCGCGGTCAGACCGGAATAGAGCTGGATTTCCGGCATGTGCTTGTGCTCGAGGGCGAGCCCGTAAAGCTCGAAGGCCGGCGCGCGGCCGCTTTCGTAGGCCTCGATCATCGCCTTGCCGCCGCCGGAATAGCCGCTGACCGACTGAATCGTGACGGCCGCGTCCTTGGCGATCAGGCCGGCGTCGGTGAGCGGGCGGAGCAGCGCGAGCGCGCCGGTGGCGTGGCAGCCGGGATTGGTCACCTTGCGCGCCTTCGCGATCGCTTCCCCCTGCCCGGCGATCAACTCGGCAAAGCCGTAGGTCCAGCCAGGCGCGACGCGATGCGCCGAGGAGGCGTCGATGACCCGCGGGCCCTTGTCGCCCAACCCGTCGATCAACGCCGCGGCTTCCTTGGCCGCCTCGTCGGGCAGGCAGAGGATGACGACGTCGACCTCCGTCATCAGGCGCAGCTTCGCTTCCTTGTCCTTGCGCTCATCGGCCGGCAGGCTGCGCAGCGAGACGCCTTTGAGTGCGGCGAGCTTGTCGCGGATTTGCAAGCCGGTCGTTCCAGCTTCGCCGTCTATGAAAATCGTGGCTGTCATGATCGTCTCGAACGGTTGTCAACGCGGCGTCGCGCGGCCCGGGGCCTCGCGGGGAAACGGCGGTCAGCGTCGGCGGAGTCGAGCGGCGATCATGCGGGCTTCTTGCGACATCGGCGCGACGGCGTCAAGGCGGTTGCCGCGCGTCGCCCGTCTTCGCGTCGTCGCCGAGCCTCGCATGGCGATCAGTCTGGACGAGCAGTCCGAAGCCGAGGTCCCTCCCCTCGCCCGGCGTCAACCGTTTACCGCGGTGGAAGCCCTCGAGCGCCGTTTCGCAAAAGCTCGGCCTTCAGTTTCCCGCGGCGCCTACAGGGCGCAGCAGCATCGGCGCGTAGCCGGCGAGGAACGCCGCGAAAGCGAGGATCCAGGCGCCGGCGGCGACATCCATCAGCGATATCGTGAAGGCCGGGAGCAACGCCATGCCGACGCGCGCGAGCATCGCCACGATCACGCTGAGATAGGCGAGCCGCGTCGCGGTCGAGGCGACGAGCGCGCGCCCGGCGTGGCCGAGCGTCGCGCGCGTCATCATCGCGAGCGTCATGACGCCGACGGCGCCGACCGCCCAGACATGAACACCCGCCGCTGACGGGACGACGGCCGGCCAGAGCGCATGCGCGCCGATCGTTACGAAACCGAGGGCGGCGAGCAGGAAGCCGACGTGCAGAACGAGCACCAGCGGGTCCTTGCGCGCGCTCAAGCCGCGCCAGCGCGACAGGCGCCACAAATTGCCGAGGCCCGCAGCGACGGCCAAAGCCCCGCTCCAGCGCCAATCGGGCGCGACGACCCAAAGCGCGAGCGACGCCCCGGACAGCGCCATCGCCGCGCCGTCCGACCTGCCGAAAGGAACGGGCCGCTTGGCTTGGCCGACCCGCGCGAGCCAATTGTGGGTGAAGCTCGGCGTCACGCGCCCGCCGACCAGCAGGATGAGCATGACCATCACCGCCAATGCGGCGCGCTGGGAATACGCCGCGGTCCCGCGCCAGGCGTCCTCGAAGTGAAACGCGAGATTGACGAGCGCAAGCGCCGACACCAGCGCCGCCACTTTCAGATTGCGCCAATTGCGCCCGGCGACCACCTCGCGCGCGACGAGCGCAGCGAGGACGATCAGATAAGCGCCGTCGATGGCCGTCGCCGCCGGGCGGCCGATGAGCGAGGAGGCGAAGATCGCGAGCCGGCCCGCCGCCCACAGCGCGGTCAAGGCCGCAAGCGGCCGGCCGGCGATCGGCAATCGTCCAGTCCAGTTCGGGATCGCGGTCAACAGAAAGCCTGTCACGACAGCGCCGCCATAGCCGAAGACCATTTCATGCGCGTGCCAATCGACGGCGGAGAACGCCGTCGGGATTTCGATCGCGCCGGACAGGAACGGCGGCCAAAGGGCGATGCCGACCACGGCCCAAACGCCGGCGGCGAGAAAGAATGGCCGAAAGCCGCGGCTCCAGATCGCCGCCCCTTGCCAGGACCGCCGCGCCGCGGCGGAACGCGGCGGGTTCGTGGTTCCGTTCGAGTTCATTTCAGTTGAACAATCCGCCTTGCGCGCCGCCGACGGCGCCGAGAATCGTCACGCTCGCCAGCGTCAGCAACACGGCATGCGCGAGCGCCAATCGCCGCAACGCAGCGCGCGGATCGCGCGCCGCCGACGCCTCCAGCCTCGCATGAACAAGCGGTTCGCCGACGAAGACGAGCAGCATGAACAGCGCCCAAAGCCCGGCCATCGCGTCCATCCACCAGAAGCCGGGATCGGCGAAACGGCTCCACATATCGAGGCGCCACGTCATCCAAAGGCCGGTCGCGCCGGCGAGCGGGATCGAGACGCGGACCTGGGCGGCGAAACGCCGTTCGATCGCCTCGAACAGGGCCCACCCGCGCTCGCCGTCCTCGCTCGCGAGCGCGAGCGGCAACGCGACGAGCGTGACGAAGGCGACGCCGCCAATCCAATGGGTGACGAACAGCACGTGCAGCGCGCGCGAGAGAACGAGGTCTTCGGTCATGGCCGTCTCAATGTCGCGCTACTCCGCGGGCTCGATTGCGGCGCGCGGCGCCGTCGCGGCAACCCGTCCGGCCGAACGTGTGCGCACGATCTGATAGCCGGTGCGGCCGAGGTACCAGATCGGCGCGCTCCAGACGTGAACGAGCCGGGTGAAGGGAGAGATGAGAAAGATCGTCATGCCGAGCAACAGATGCGCCTTGAAGATCGGGCTCGCGTCGGCGACCAAAGCGGCGGCGTCCGGCTGCAGCGTGAAAATTCCTTGGGCCCAGTCCATGAACTTCACCATTTCGAGGCCGTCCAGGTGCTGGACCGAAACGGAGATCGTCGAAAGCCCCAGGGTCAACTGCGCCCACAGCAACAACAGGACTGCGGTGTCGCCAAAGCTCGAGGTTGCGCGCACGCGCGCGTCGAACAACCGCCGATGGGCGAGCAGCGCGAGGCCGACGAAACAGGCGGCGCCGGCGAGGCCGCCGACGACGATCGCCAGGCCCTGCTTGAACGAATGGCTGACGCCGAGCGCGTCGAACACGGCGATCGGCGTCAGCAGGCCGACGAAATGACCGAGGAAAATGACGAGCAGGCCGACATGGAACAGGTTCGAGCCCCAGCGCAATTGCCGGCGGCGCAGCAGCTGCGACGAACCCGAACGCCAAGTGTATTGCTCGCGGTCGAAGCGGATCAGGCTGGCGAGCAGGAACACCGTCAGGCAGAGATAGGGATACCAGCCGAACAGGATCGAGTTGAGCGTTTCCGACATGGCTGCGTCCTTCAACCTTTGAGCGCGCGCGGGTCGCGGCGCTCGGCGCGCACGCGCGCGCGCAAGCGGTCGACGGCGCAATCGTCCTTGGCCGCGCCGGGGCCGAAGCGCACGGCCTCTTCCTCCCAGGCGGCGTCGAGCGCGGCGAGTTCGTCGCGCTCGCTCGGCTCGGCGGCTATGTGGGGCTGCGGCGCCGCAATCGTCGAGCGGACAGCGGCGAAGACCGCCGCGTAGGGCGAGCCTCGTTCCGCGAGCCTCGCCTCGATCGCCGCCAGTATCGGCGCCGCGTCGGAGAGCAGCGCGCGCGCCTCGTCGAGCGGTCGCGTTGCGAGAAACTCTAGGAACAGCGGCAGGTAATCGGGCAACTCGTTCGCCGCCAGATCGAGGCCTGCCTCCTCATAGAGCGCCGCCAGATCGACCATCGCCTGACCGCGGTCGCGGCTTTCGCCATGGACGTGCTCGAACATGTTCAGCGACAGCCGTCGATTGCGGTCGAACAATCCGACGTAGCGCTCTTGCAGATCGTAAAGGTCGAGCGAACCGAACTCGTCCAGCAGCGGGCGCAGCGCACGGCGGGATTCGGCGTCGACGAGCGGATCGGCGAGGATCGCCGCCTCGACGTCGGGAAGTTCGGCGCGCGACTCCTCCGTCGGATAGCAAAGCAACGCCGACAGCGCGCGAAACGCGGGCGTCGCGACGATCGCTCCCGTCGCTTGCGCGTCCATCATTTGACCTCCATCGGATTGGGCGGCGTCTTGGTCCGCTTGGTGGAGAACAGATTGATCTTCGTCGACCCGCCCGAGCAGCCGTTGCCGAACGAGATGCCGCACGAGCCGCGCAAATCCTGCGCGTCCTCGCTCCACTCCCGCTTGGTCGTCGGAATGACGAAGCGATCCTCGTAGTTGGCGATCGCCATCGTCTGGTACATTTCCTCGATCGCGGCGCCGGTGAGGCCGACCTTCGCCGCGATCGCTTCGTCGGTTCGCCCCAGAACCGTCTTGGCGCGCATATATGCGCGCATCGCCAGCATACGCTCCAACGCGCTCGCCACCGGCGCCTCGTCGCCGGCGGTCAGCATGTTGGCGAGGTATTTCAGCGGAACGCGCAAGGACCGCACGTCCGGCATTTCGCCGTCGGTTCCGATCTGGCCCGCCGCCGCCGCCGACTGGATCGGCGAAAGCGGCGGCACGTACCAGACTATCGGCAAGGTGCGGAACTCGGGATGAAGCGGGAAAGCGACTTTCCAGTCCATCGCCAGCTTCCAGATCGGCGAGCGCTTGGCCGACTCGATCCAGGTCTCCGGCACGCCGTCGGCGCGAGCCTGGGCGATCACGGCGGGGTCGTTCGGATCGAGGAAGACGTCGCGTTGCGCCTGATAGAGGTCCGTCGTCCGCTCGGCGCTCGCCGCCTCGGCGATCCGGTCGGCGTCGTAGAGCACGACGCCGAGATAGCGAATGCGGCCGACGCAAGTCTCCGAGCACACGGTCGGCTCGCCGGCCTCGAGGCGCGGGTAGCAGAGGATGCACTTCTCCGACTTGCCCGACGACCAGTTGTAGTAGATTTTCTTATAGGGACAGCCGGAGACGCACATGCGCCAGCCGCGGCACTTGTCCTGATCGATCAGGACGACCCCGTCTTCCTCGCGCTTGTAGATCGCCCCGGAAGGGCAGACCGCGACGCAGCTCGGATTGAGGCAGTGCTCGCACAGGCGCGGCAGATACATCATGAAGGTGTTTTCGAACTGGCCGTAGATCGCCTTCTCGACGCCCGCGAAATTGGCGTCGCGCGAGCGCTTGGAGAATTCGCCGCCGAGAATCTCCTCCCAGTTCGGCCCGGTCTCGATCTTCTCCATGCGTTCGCCGGAGATCAGCGAGCGCGGACGCGCGGTCGGAAACGCCTTCGACTCCGGCGCCGTTTGCAGATGCTGGTAGTCGAAGGTGAAGGGCTCGTAGTAGTCGTCGATTTCCGGCAGGTCGGGATTGGCGAAGATGTTGGCGAGCACCTGCAATTTGCCGCCCATCTTCGGTTCGAGGCCGCCGTTCGGCTTGCGCCGCCAGCCGCCGTTCCATTTCGTCTGGTTTTCCCATTCGTTGGGATAGCCGACGCCGGGCTTGCTCTCGACGTTGTTGAACCATGCGTATTCGACGCCCTCGCGGCTCGTCCAGACGTTCTTGCAGGTCACCGAACAGGTGTGGCAGCCGATGCACTTGTCGAGGTTGAGCACCATGCCGATTTGCGCGCGCACTTTCATTCCGCGGCCTCCTTCGGCGCGCTCGCCGTCAAGGGTTGTTCGAGCCAATCGACGGCGGCCATCTTGCGCAAGACGATGAACTCGTCGCGGTTCGACCCCACAGTGCCGTAATAGTTGAAGCCGTAGGACTGCTGCGCGTAGCCGCCGATCATATGCGTCGGCTTGAGGATCGCGCGCGTCACCGAATTATGGATGCCGCCGCGGTTGCCGGTCAGCTCCGAGCCCGGCGTGTTGATGATCTTTTCCTGCGCGTGATACATCAGCATCATGCCGGGCATCACGCGCTGCGAGACGACGGCGCGCGCGGTCAAGGCGCCGTTGGCGTTGAAAGCCTCGACCCAATCGTTGTCGACGATGCCGGCCGCCTTGGCGTCGCTCTCCGATATCCAGACCACCGGGCCGCCGCGGTTGAGCGTCAGCATCAAGAGATTGTCGGTATAGGTCGAGTGAATGCCCCATTTCTGATGCGGGGTGATGAAATTGAGCGCGATCTCCGTGTTTCCGTTCGGGCGGCGCTCGCGCATCGCTGCGATCGCCTTCAAGTCGACCGGCGGCTTCCAGGTGACGAAGCCTTCGCCGAACGCGCGCATCCACAGATGGTCCTGATAGAGTTGCTGGCGTCCAGTCAGCGTCCGCCAGGGGATCAATTCGTGCACGTTGGTGTAGCCGGCGCTGTAGCAGACCTTTTCGCTTTCGATGCCCGACCAGGTCGGCGAAGAGATGATCTTGCGCGGCTGAGCGACGAGATCGCGGAAGCGAATCTTTTCGTCCTCCTTCGGCGCGGCGAGATGCGCGTGCTCGCGCCCCGTCGCCTTTGACAGGGCGTTCCACGCCTTGACCGCGACTTCGCCGTTGGTCTCCGGCGCCAGCATGAGAATGACCTCGGCCGCGTCGATGTCGGTTTCGATCTTCGGCAAGCCCGCGCAAGGCCCTTCGGCGTGCGCGCCGTTGAGCGCGGCGAGCGCGGCGACCTCGCGCTCGGTCCTCCACGCGATGCCTTTGCCGCCGTTGCCGATGCTCGCCATCAGCGGCCCGAGGGAGGTGAAACGCGCGTAGACGTTCGGATAGTCGCGCGCGATGACGGTCACCGCCGGCATGGTCTTGCCGGGGATCGGCTCGACCTCGCCGCGCTTCCAGTCCTTGACGTCGAACGCCTGCGCGATCTCGGCGGGCGTGTCGTGCAGGATCGGCGTCAGCACGACGTCCTGCTCGACCCCGAGAACCTCGGGCGCGACGCGCGAGAACGCCTCGGCGATCCCCTTGTAGATATCCCAATCCGAACGCGACTCCCACGCCGGATCCACCGCCGCCGAAAGCGGGTGGATGAAGGGGTGCATGTCGGAAGTGTTGAGGTCGTTCTTCTCGTACCAGGTGGCGGTCGGCAGCACGATGTCGGAATAGACGCAGGTGGTCGACATGCGGAAGTCGAGCGTCACCAGCAAATCGAGCTTGCCGCGCGGCGCCTCGTCGCGCCAGACGACTTCGCGGTTGCGCACCGCGCCTTCCTCGCCGAGATCGTCGCGCATCACGCCATGATGTGTTCCCAGCAGGTGTTTGAGGAAATACTCGTGCCCCTTGCCGGACGAGCCGAGCAGGTTCGAGCGCCAGACGAACAGATTGCGCGGCCAATTGGCGGGATCGTCGGGATCGTGGCACGCGAGTTCCAGTTCGCCGCTCTTCAGCGCCTTCACGACATAATCCTTCGCTTCGAGGCCCGCCGCCTTCGCGCTCGCCGCGATAGAGAGCGGGTTCTGCTTGAGCTGCGGCGCCGACGGCAGCCAGCCCATCCGCTCGGCCCGGACGTTGTAATCGATGAAGCTCTGATTCCAGTCGCCCTCAGGGGCGGTCGGCGACAGAATTTCGGCCGCGGTCAAAGTCTCGTAGCGCCACTGATCGGTGTGGGCGTAAAAGAATGAGGTCCCGTTCTGCTGGCGCGGCGGGCGCGCCCAATCGAGCGCAAACGCCAGCGCCGTCCATCCGGTCTGCGGCC
>Ga0187848_10004175_pt1 | contig 10184 bp, 8 predicted proteins | sample June2016WEW_4_40_FD_132424 | JGI IMG/M metagenome (GOLD analysis project Ga0187848, IMG submission 132424) | Peatland microbial communities from SPRUCE experiment site at the Marcell Experimental Forest, Minnesota, USA - June2016WEW_4_40 | ecosystem: Environmental > Terrestrial > Soil > Wetlands... | reverse complement strand
CTGCGATCGAGCCACGCGCCTCAACCGCCGCAAGCAAGGGGCCCGCTTCTACCACTGGAAAAAACGCAAACGCTTGCCGCCGTTGAGGAAACAACTCCAAACCTGACATACACAGTCAAACTACAAACTCAGCATCGACATGAACAACTCACCGGTATGTGCCCTTTACTATGCCGCAGCCGGTGAATGGCATGATGACGCGCATTTGTTGGCTCGGGGCGAGTCTGGGAAGAACGATCTTTCGGCAACCCACCTGTTCTCCTCCGTTGCTTTTTCTCCGCTGGACGCCGAGCGGTTAAAGGCATTGTATCGAACGCTGCGCAACAAGGTCGAGTGCGAGATCGTGTTTGACAAGCACACGATCCTTCCCCAGATTCCTGGCGTCACCGAGGCGTATTTGGGGATACTTCCGTGCAATGAGTACCTTAAACTCATTACTGGCGAAGATGGGGACATTCGACGTGGTTTGTTCTACGACAACGTTCGGGACTTTCAGGGAGACAACCCCGTCAATAGAGAGATCGCGGCGACCTTCGACGATGCCGACAGCAGTGGGCATTTCGTGCTGCTCAATAACGGCGTCACCATTGTCGCACGATCCATTAACAAGGTGGGAGCGAAGTTCCGAGTGACGGACTATCAGATCGTCAACGGTTGCCAGACCAGCCACGTGATTCACCGCAACCGCAATCGGATTGGTCCCGCTGTATTCCTCCCTGTGAAACTTGTTGTGACCGATGACCCCGAAGTCACGAACCGAGTCATCCGCGCGACGAATCGGCAGACCGAGGTGAAGGTCGAGGCGTTCGAGTCGCTCACGCCGTTCCACCGGACCGTCGAAGAGTTCTATGCGTCATTCGGTAAAGATGGCATCAAGCGGCTCTATTACGAGCGCCGCTCAAAACAGTACCTTGCCCTGCCGATTCCAGAGCGAGCCATTGTCTCCTTGGCCATGCAATGCAAGGCGTTTCTGGCGATGTTCCTCGACGAGGCACACAGCACTCCGCGATACTATGGCGAGATTCTAGCGGCCACACGCGGGCGCATGTTCCAAAGCGACCACCGTCCGTACCCCTACTACGTAGCCGCGTACTGCTTGGTCCGAATCGAGGACCTTTTCCGGCAGCGAAAGCTGCCCTTGTGGTGTCGCAAGTTCCGCTACCACATGATGATGCTAATACGCATGACAGCCGGCGGAGCCAAGACCCCGCCGATGTCGAGTAAGAACATAGACAAATACTGCGAGGACATTTGCGGAGTGCTGTGGGACGATGCGAAGCTACTGGACCATGCGGATCGAGCCGTTGGTAGCATCGAAGTGGCGTTGAAGACATTCAAGGGAGATAAGGCCCTGGCAAAAAGGTTGCGCAGCTTCACGGCGCACCTCGTCCCAGCAATTGGGAGTCGCCCAACGGGGAAGGTCAGGTACTATAACGGTGATCGCGGATTCGGGTTTATCGCGTCGGAATCGCACGGAGACGATGTTTTTGTCCACTTCACCGCCATTAAAGCAACGGTCCATCGGTACTTGCAGGTTGGGCAGATTGTAGAGTTCACACCGGTGAAGACGGACAAGGGTTGGCAAGCAGAGGACGTAAAGGTCATCCAGTCTCCGAGGATGGCAACCGGTAGCGTTGGCTGAGGGGCCATACGGAGCGAGGATGGCCACGCCATGACCACTAATTGGCAGGAAGCGTTTTGTGAGCGCCTGGTCGAGGCGTCACGGCGGACGGGCGATGCCCGGCTGGCGACGGCCACGCTCCGCCCACGCAAGAAGATTGCCAGCTACGAGCACCCGCAATGCCAGCGCGTCGAGTGCTGCCTCGGTGGCGACCGAATCAACGGCAACGAGAATTCCCGCGTGCTCCTGGTCGAGTGCGAGCCCAGGCGCGGGACCGAGATCGACGAATCATGCCTCCGCAAGGAACTGGCCGAGGCCGGGGCTGGCGGCGAGATGCGTGTAAACGACGCAACGCTCCTCGTCCAGTACCAGTGGGGCTACGGCCGCGAGACGCCGTTCCCCGTTCACGACGGGCACCAGGTTGACGAGGCCACACGCTGGACCATCGGGGTTCTGAAAGCGCTGTTCGACCACCTGGAACGCCGCCACAAGGTCGTCACGGCGTCCACCTCCGACCGGCCGAACGGCTCTGCGCCCCCTGACTTCAGGCTGGCCGTCGAGCAGTACCTCGAAGACATCCTGGTCGCCCAATGGAAATCGCTCGACTGGGGAGCCGACCTGGAATACCTCGGCCGGCAAGTGCCGTGCGGCACGCTCGGGCGCATCGACATCCTGGCCCGGGACCGGGCGACCGGCGATTTTGTGGTCATCGAATTGAAGCGCGACCAGACCGACGATGAGGCCATCGGCCAGCTTTCGCGCTACATGGGCTGGGCCGCGGAGCACAAGGCCGCCGCCCAGGGCGTCGGCGTGCGGGGAATCATCGTGGTTCACGAGCTTACACCCAAACTACGGGCGGCGGCTGTCGCCCATCGTAACATCGAGGTCTACAGGTACGAACTGACTCTGGCTCTTAGTCGAGTTCCAGTGCGGAAGGAAGACGCTGGAGAGTGATGATGTCGCCCGATTACAATTACGAGTTGCCTGACCGTTGGAGCCGTCCCCGTCCCGACTGCCAGCGCACCCTTTTTCCCCAGCCCACGGACGAATCGCTCGTTGACCTGCGCGTGACCCGGAACGACCTGCGCGCGTGGCGTGCTCACGGATGGCTTTCCTTCGACGTGGACGCGATGTCTGAATTGGACCGGCCTCAACAGTGGGAGGTCGAGTTCGTCCGCAGTCTCGCCTTGTCCAGCTTGGGTGATTGCCAGATCGACCGCTTGCTCACATACCTCCCGAAGCCATATTCCTTCGATCCGAGCTACGTTGCGTACCATTTCAGGTATGGCTGGGTGGTCCCCGTGTACCAAGACCCGGATGATATTATCGAGCGGAATCTAGCGGACTGGGTTTCTGGCCTTAGCGGCGAAGATGGCCTTCAGACCTTGCGGCAGCTTGAAGCGCAGATTGCGGTCCGCATCGAGGAACTAGGGGGCGATGAACCCTGTGAAGATGAATAGAAACAGTCAAGTGCCCTGGACATCCGGCATACAAGAGTCTCGACACCACAGACAATGAGCACGCACAACCCCGCGATCACGGCCGCCGACGACCAGATGCTCTCCGCTCTGATTCGCTCAGCGCGCCATCGCATCGTTGCGATGGCCCCGGCGTTCTCCAAGCCGGTCGCGTGCGCGATCTGCGAGTGCTGGGGTACGGTGGCCCGCGACCGTGTGACCGTTATCGTGGACGTGGACCCCGAGGTATACCGGCTCGGCTATGGCGACTTTGAGGCCCTGGAACTGCTGGAAAAGGCGGCCTCGCACTACGGGACTACGCTCAATCGCCACGAACGCATCCGTATCGGGGTGTTGATCGTCGATGACACTACAGTAGTGTACTCGCCGACTCCCCGGCTGATCGAGGCGGGGCCGCAGAAGCCCACTTGCCCGAACGCAGTTATCCTCGGACCGCCACCGGAAGACGTTGCCCGCGAGTTGGGCCAGGGGCCAAGCGGGCTTCGGGACCGGACCATCGGCCTTGACAAGGCGGAACGCGCCAGGCTACAGGCGGTCAAGGAGAGCCTCGGCGAGAACCCGCCGCAGCGTTTCGACATCTCACGCACGGTTCGCGTGTTCAACGCTTACTTCGAGTTCGTCGATTTCGAGTTGAAGGGGCTCCAAATCCACCGACACACGGCCTCAATTCCGCCGGACCTGATGGGGTTGGCGAAGGACGAGCGAACCCAGCGGCAGCTTCGCGCCACCTTCAAGCTGGTCGAAGACACGAGCAACCTGAGCGGGAAGACGTTCCAAGACTGCAAGAACCGCCTGATCGCGGAATACCTGACGTTGCTGCCCGGTTACGGCTATGTGGTGCTGCGGAGCGTGAAGCCCAAGTTCGAGCGGAAGGTCGCCCAGCTTCGTCGGGCGGTCGAGAGGTTCGGTAAACGCATTGAGAAAGAACTCGAAAAAGCGATGACGCAAAGCCGCGCGGCCCTGGTGACGGCCCTGCTTCCGGCCGTGAAGCAAGCACCGCCCAAGCGGTGGCAAAAGCACTTCCAGGGAACGCCACCCGACGCGCTCGCCAAGCGATTGCTGGACGATGAATTGCGCCGCGAATTCGGCACGGCGGAGAGGCTCGTCAGCGACATGAAGGTCAAGCTCGTATTCAAGGGCGTGACCTACGAGTCCCTGAAGGACGAAGAGTTCGCCAAGTTGGCCAGGGATCGCCTGCCCGGGCTTGATGAGTTGTATCGGGAGTTCGGCGCGGCCGAGGGACAATCTGACGACACAACGGACGAGGAGTGAAACTGGCGGCCGTGGCCGATAGGTCGCCCAGGAATCATTCCGCGAAGGATTGCAGCATGACCACCGCAACCACCCCACGACAGCCGCCGCCGATGGACGACGCACTGGTCGATAAGGCCCTGCTCGGAGAGGCCCAGCGGTTCAGCGAGGATTACTGGCTCTACGTCGTGGTCAAATGCAAGACCCGGCCGGAACTCCACCTGATCCAGGGCGCAGCCGCGAAATTGAGCCCGAAGGAGGAAGTCAGCGTCGTGCGGCACATGATTGGGCAAAGGGATTGGCAACGAGCGGCGGAGGCCACGTTATGAAGGTCTTCTGGATTATCGGAGGGCATATCGTTGCCGTCTGCACGCTGTTTTGGGCCGGCCTCGCCCTGAACAACGTCGTTAGGCAGTACAGCGAAGCGTACACGGGCGTCATCAGCGTGTTTTCTGTGGCATTCGGCATCTACACGGCGGGGCTCAGCTTCCTGTACCAGCGTAACGCCGCCTTTCACCTGTTTGTTCAGCGCCTACTCTTGAAGATCGCGCGAACGCACACCTATTGGCAACCCCAGTTCGATTTTCAACTCGGTCAAGACAGGCTGACTGATGGGCTGCTGCTTGCCGAGGTGGAGGCCATGCTCTTTGAGGGACGGCACGGACGTACCGTCCAGAAGGAGAAGACGCCCACGACGCTTTCCGTCAGCATTGATGATCTCTTCGTACTCCGCTTTCGCGTAAACGATACGTCGCTGTGCGTTTTCTTCGACCAAAAGCTACTTGTCCCGGCGCACATGTATGATGAGTTCCGGCAACGTCTGGCCCTTCTTGCCGAGAACCTTCAGCAAGTTGTCAAGCCGACGACGATGCGGTGTGGCGTGCGAGTGAGTTTTCCAGAGGGAAGAACCAACCCGTACTATGGGTTCTTCGTCAATCGACTGTCACCCTCGCTCCTTCAGGATTTCCAGGTCACATTCCGCTTGAACATCAGGTCTGACTGCCGGATCGAGGCAGGCACAGATCACGTCAACGTTGAAGGAACCAGTCTGAGTGAAATGTTCGATGCACTCATGCAGGTTCTTGCGCTCCGCGCTCTGCCCAAAGGAGGTGCGCAGTGAGGCCGTACCAGTTCTACGTTGTGAAGCAGTTTGCCGACTTGGCACCAGGCACGAGCATAACCAACAAGGTGCAATTGACTTTCTTTGGCGAGAAGGAAGACATCCAAACCACCATTACTCGCCAGGCGAGCGACGGCAATAGCCCCATGTCGCTGTTCCGCATCAAGAGCGAGATCAAGCATCGGGCCCAGGGCTTCATCCGAAAGCCGGTGGATGGCGAGTTGCGTAAGTTTGATTTTGTCGAGTACCTGGAGCCCGTTGACTTTCCAGCCTACCTTGATCTGAAGCGCCAACTCGTCTTGTTTAACGCTCCGAAACGGGCTTGCCGGGGTGTGTTATCTCACTTGCGGAAGCGGCCCTGCGGAATCGAACTCATCGAGATGGATGTCGATTTCGCCGAAGTAATGCGTAGGCGGAGTGAGTGCGTTGGTGCATGGTTCCGGGGCGTCTCCTCGCGGGTGCAGGCCGCTGGTCTCTCGGGCAATCAAATCCAGGACGACACCTTCTTCAAGAACCTCAAGAAGGTGGCAACTATGTCCAACGTTACCATTCCCTGGACCTATGATGGCTACGAATACTCGATCATGGTGACGGCGAGCGGGGCGGTTGAACTGGTTCAGAATATCGCCGGAAACGTGGCCCTCGAACTCAGGATCGTCATGGATGTTTACGAACAGTTGTTACAGCACGTCTGGCACGCGCGCAAGAGGAAGAACCCTCGGCCAAGCCGTGATGGGCGATAACTGATGTGGAGCCCTCATATTGCCGCGATCCAGACCTCGGGAGGAACACAACATGCTTGCCATCCTTGGATTCGGCTCGCTCATCAGTGAGCCGGGAGAGGAAATCGAAGCAGCCGCCGACGGGCCGCCGGTGGGCACGGAAACGCCATTCCCGGTAGAGTTTGCCAGGGTAAGCGTCTGTCGCGGTGGAGCGCCGACGCTGGTTCGTGTCAAAGACGGTATCAAAGTGAAGGCCGTGTTGTTCAGAATGAAGAACGGAATCACGGAGCAGGAAGCGTGTGACATGCTGTGGAGAAGGGAGACAGATCAGGTCGGCAGCAAGAAGCAGTACAAACGGCCGACAAAGCCCACCGTGAACAGCGTTTTGATCGAGACATGGAAGAACTTTGCAGGCATCGAGACCGTCCTTTACACCGATTTCTTGGACAGCGGGAAGCTCCAATCCCCGACAGCCAAGCAACTGGCAGAAATGGCGATCAACAGTGCCAAGGCTTCGGGAGTGAAGGAAGGAAAGGACGGGATTACATATCTCCGAAGAGCCATCGACGCTGGCGTCAACACTCGTTTGACCCAGGATTATCAGGCGGAAATCCTGAAAGCGACAAGAACAACTTCGCTTCAGGAAGCACTGGCCAAACTTGCCTCCAAATCATCGCCGCCGCTGGATGACGCGCTGGTCGATAAGGCCCTGCTCGAAGAGGAGTCGTACACCTTCGACTGCAAGCGGCTCAAAGACAAGCTCGCCAAGATTCTGGAAACCGTCGTGGCGTTTGCCAACAGCGATGGCGGCGTGATCGCCCTGGGCCTGGAAGACCCCGACAAGGCCCAGGGCCGGGATCGTGTCTACGGCATCCAAGAGAACCTGATGAATTGGGACGAGCTGCGCCGCTTGATGCTGTCCCGCATCACCGAATCCGGGCTGCTGGCTTGGAATCCGCATGAGGTCGGCTGCACCCTGCGCGACGGCACCATTGGGTCGGTGGTCTTCCTACGGATCGAGAAGAGCACCCGCATCCATTCCATCGTGGACGACGGCACATTCATCCGCCTCCAGAAGGGCAACAAACAACTCACCGCCCCCGAGATCAACGAACTCAGCTTTGCCCGGGGCACCATCACGGCCGAGAGCCAATTGGAATCGGTCGATTTCGACCTGCTCGATACCGACTACTGGCGGGCCTATGCCCAGCAACGGCGGCTGACGCGCCCCATCGCCGAGGCCATGTTGCACGTCGGCCTGGCCAAGCGCTCGGGCGACGGCCGGGTATTGCCCACACGCGCCGCGGTGCTGCTCTTCGCCGAGGAACCGGGCGGCCTGCTGGCAGCCAAGGCGGCCGTCCGCGTCTTCCACTACCGGGGTCACAAAGTCCAGACCGATCCGAACACCAACCTGCTCAAGCCGCCCTCCACGATCAGCGGCCCGGTCATCCGGCAGATTCAGGACGCCACCGAAGTCGTTGTCCGGGAACTGGCCAGCGGCATCCAGATGGGACCGTTGGGCTTTGAGATCGTCCAGCAATATCCCGTGCGGGTCATCAAGGAGGCGATCACGAATGCCGTTATCCACCGCGACTACCACTTGATGACCGACGTTCACATCCGCATTTTCTCCGACCGGATTGAAGTGGACAGTCCCGGCCTGTTTGCCGGCCCGGTGACGATTGCGAACATCGGGCAAGTGGGTGCGTTCAATCGCAACCCCGTTCTCGTGAGCCATTTGCGGGAGTTTCCCAACCCGCCGAATCTCGATGCGGGCGAAGGAGTCCGCATGATGTTCGGCACTATGCGGGAAACGGGCCTGTATCCGCCCCTCTACGATACCCGTCCCCACGTTGAGCGAGATGCCGTCATTGTCACGCTGTTCAACGAGAATCGTCCTTCGCTTTGGGAGCAGGTCAGCCAGTACGTTGACCAACACGGCTCGATTGGAAATGCCGAATTGCGTCAGTTGATGGGCACGGAGAACGTGCTGGGGGTCTCGAAACTAATTCGAGACTGGGTGGACCGGGGGCTCCTCGTCGTGGCAAACCCCGAGGCCGGAACCAGAGTTCGGCGGTACGCCAAGCCCGGAAGCCGACGACGAGGACTTGTTTTCTAACCCAGGAAGATAACAAGTTGCCGCCACGTCGCAACCCGTGTATCCTAAACACCTTAGAACGACCATTGTTATCCAGAGCGGCCCCTTCGGGTGGTAGCCGAATAGATCGGAAATGCTGATGCTCAAGCGTCTCATTGAAGTTGCCCTGCCGCTGAAGGAAGTCTCCGAGCAGTCGGCCCGGGAGAAGTCGATCCGGCATGGGCACATCTCGACGCTGCACATCTGGTGGGCGCGTCGGCCGCTGGCGGCCTGTCGGGCGGCGGTCTTCGCCTCACTGATCCCGGACGCCGACGATCCCGAGTGCCCCGAGGGCTTTCGGACGTTGGTAATGGAGACGCTGGACCGCAATGAGTTCATCCCGAAGAACGGTGATGGCTCGGCCATCGAGGACACCCCGCGGAACCGCTGTCTGGAGTTCATCAAGCTCCTGGTCAGGTGGGAGAACTCGAACAAGCCGGAGTACATTGACCCGGCCCGGAAACTGATCGCGGCTGCGCACACGTTCCTGCATCCTGGGGCCGATGGCGATGCGCCCAAAGTTCTCGATCCCTTTGCCGGCGGTGGGGCGATTCCGCTGGAAGCCCTGCGGTTGGGCTGCGAGGCTCATGCCATCGACATCAACCCAGTCGCCCACCTGATCGAGCTTTGCACGTTGGTCTATCCGCAGCAGTATGGCCAGCCTGACAGCCGCCCCGTGCCCAACTACATCAAGCAGCTTATTGCCCACAATCGGACAAAGAGAAAGGCAAAAGGCAAAGACCGGCCATTGCTGAAGGACGACGGCGGCGCGCATACGGTCGAAGTGTCTGGCGATGAAACCATCCCTGACGTGGAGATCACCGAGGCAGAGTACCGCAAGAATCCGTTGGCAGCCGACGTGAAGTATTGGGGGCATTGGGCGTTGGAGAAGGTGTCGCAGCAAGTTCGAGAGTATTACCCAAGTGACGCTGATGGTGGCGAACCGGTTGGCTACCTTTGGGCACGTACCGTGACGTGTCCGAATCCTGCGTGTCGGAAGAGCGTTCCACTATTGCTTCAGTCATGGCTCTGCAACAAACCTCACCGCAGGTCTGCACTCCGTATACTTGCGAGCGACAACGGACAATGCACTTTTCAGGTTGTATCGGATTCGGACATCGACTTTGATCCCGGCATCGGGACAATTCGCCGAGGTCATGCGGAGTGCCCGTTCTGCCAGACCACGATTTCTGGAGAAGACCTGCGCGTCGAAGCAAAAGCAGGGCGCATGGGCCAACAAATGACGGCTGTGATTACGACCTGCCCACCAGAAAACGGTAAGCGGTTCCGAACAGCCAGCCAAGCAGACGTAGCAGCATTTCAGAACGCCATTGCCAGCCTAGACGAGCTAAGGCAGGAGCAGCCCACGGCCGTTCCAAACGAGCCGATAACTCCTGATCGTCCTTCTCCAAATTCCCGCGGCTTGTCAGCGATCGTGCGATACGGGATGGATAACTTTGGGAGCCTCTTCAATCCTCGACAGGCGTTGGCGCTTGTTCGCTTTGCGCACTGCATTGGGGACGTGCATCGCCGTCTCGATTCTGACCCGGAATACGGTCAGGCGATCGCGTCGCTGTTGTCACTGGCACTTGGGCGTCTTGCCGATTACAGTTCATCGTTGTGTCGTTGGGTGCAGGACTTCATTGCCAACACTTTCGGCAGGCAGGCCATTCCAATGATCTGGGACTACTGTGAATCAGTCCCAATTGGAAACTGGACGGGAAACTGGGCAGGCGGTGTCGAGTGGATTCAGCGAAATGTCGAGCACTTGTCTATTGTGAGACAGCACGCCCGTGTCTACCGTGCATCCGCTACTCGTTGTCCGATTGGCGACAATGCTATCGACGCCCTGATT
>Ga0187848_10004170_pt1 | contig 10195 bp, 1 predicted proteins | sample June2016WEW_4_40_FD_132424 | JGI IMG/M metagenome (GOLD analysis project Ga0187848, IMG submission 132424) | Peatland microbial communities from SPRUCE experiment site at the Marcell Experimental Forest, Minnesota, USA - June2016WEW_4_40 | ecosystem: Environmental > Terrestrial > Soil > Wetlands... | reverse complement strand
TCAACCTGATTTCGCCGCCCAGCGGCACGCCCTTCAGCGTCAACAGGCCGTCCTCGCCGGCCGTGGCGTTGCCTTCGGGCGCCCTCAGGGCGTCGTCCTTGGCCGGCCTGGTCTTCTTCGCGGGCTTGAAGTCCGGGGCCTTGCCGCCCAGCGGGGCGACAGCCCAGTGATACGTCTTGCCCGGCTCGACCTTGAATTTCCGCAGCCGCCGCAGGGTGATGTCAAACAGGCTGGCCTTGGCTGCGCCGGGATCCTCGGCGGAGGAGTTGCCGATCGTCACCTCGTACTTGGCCGGCTGGTCGCTGGGCTCGCGCCACGTGAAGCCGCGATTGAACTCGCCCATGCCGCCGGCCAATGTCTTGCGGGCCGCGTCGGAGTCGAAAGCCAACATGCTGACGTCCTTGCGGACGTCCAGGCGGACGGCGTTGGGGAAGGTCTCGCCGGCGGTGACGGGAATGTACCGCCCGCCGCCCCACCAGAACTCGGCCACGAGCGGACGGCCCCCCGCGAGCATCACGCGATGAAAGTCCCGGATCGAGCCCTTGTTGCTTGAGGTGACGGCCACCAGCGGCAACTCGACTTTCGCGGGCGTGCCGGCCGCCAGCTTCACCATGTCCTGCTCTTCGTAGAAGACCCTGCCGGTCTCGGTCTTCAGGGCCCACTCGGGCGCCCCGAAGACGGCTTGCAGGCCCTTGGCATCCGGCGAAAGGGCATTGTGGTGCAGGCCGGCGGCCAGGTCGGCGTAGGTCGGGCTGCCGTGGCCGGAGATCACCAGCGCGAAGACGTCCGGATGGCGCAGGCCGAGGTGCAGCGCCCCTGCGGCACTGGCGCCGCCGCGGCAGCCGCTGACGATGATCTTGTCGCGGTCAACCGGCCATTTCCGGGCCGCCCAGTCGACGAACGCCAGCAGCCGCCGCTCGGTGTACGGCCGGATCACGCCCTGGCTGCAACTCCGCAGCGTGCCGGAGCACTCGTGATAGCCGTACCACCAGGAGCGGATCGGAAAATCGTAAGGGGCCAGCACGATGCTGTTGCGCTCGATGCGGAACTGCGTGCGCCAATAACTGTTGCCGTCGCGGTGCAGCGTCAGCTCCAGCGGCGCCGGGGCCGCCTTTCCGCCGGCGGCCGGGACCGGCTCCGGAATCGCCACGGACCAGTTGTAATACTGGCTGGGGACATTGGCCAGCTTCGGCCCGGCCACCCATTGCACGTAGTGCAGCCGCTTGCCGGCAAAGTTGAAGAAGGGCATCCGCGGCATCTCCTTCTGCAGCACCGGGACCGGCTCGGCGGGCGTCTCCTCCACGGCCTCGCTGACGTTGCGGGCCGACAGGTCCCGGGCGTTGGCCACGCCGTCTACCACAGTGACCACCGCGTAATACGCCGTCCCCTGGGCCGTGGGCGTATGCACGTACAGCCCGGTGCAACGGTCCAGCGGCTGGCCGCCGTCGCGGATCACCAGCCGGTCGATCGGGCAGTCGCGGCCGAACTCGCCGTCCAGGCTGGCGGCGTTGAACGGATTCCAGTGTCCGCAGGGAAAGTAATCCTTGCCGGCGATGACGATGTCGATGGGCCGCTCGATGTTCCGCCCGTTCAGGTTCCAGCCGGATAGCGGTTTGACGGTGGCCAACAGCTCGGCCTGGGGAAGGCTGGCGGCGGTGATCGGCTTCGCGGAGCGATAGACGCAGTAGCGGACTTGGGCCTTGGCGTCCAGGCCGTCGAGGATCGCCTTCACCTCGCTCCAGGTCGCCTCGTCTTTGCCCAGCAGGTCGTCGATCTCCTTCCAGGTGATGAAGGTCTGGCCCGCGCGGTGGAAGGCCTTCACGTCGCTTGCCTGCGGGGGCACGCCGGCCGGCTCGCCCTCGTACATCAGATCGAGACACGTCTTGCCCACGAGCCAGCCGGGAAACTTCTTGACGTAGACGCCCGAGCCCGGTCGACCGGCCAGCCAGCCGCGGACCAGGCCGGTCACGTCGAACGACTGGTACCACGGCGGCAGCGGCGAGAGCGGCTTATCCTCGGTCTGCGGCGGACTGCCTTTGCGGTAGGGGGCGGCCAAGGGATAGATTTCCACGTTCTCCAGCGCCCGCGGATCGCCCCCGTCGATCGGCTGGCGCTCGCATTGCAGGCTGGCCCGATAGATCCGCGCCGCCTTGGGCAGGCCCGACAGGTCGAAGTGCAGCACGGCTTCTTCGTCGCCGAGCCGCTCCAGCGTGATGCCGCGCTCGCGGACGGCCGTCTGCTCCCGGTTGGCCCAGGGCGCCTCGGGCGTGAAGAGAAGGTAGCCGAACCGCTCGGGCACGTTGTAGTCGCCGGAGAACGTGGGCGACCAGGCCTGGTTCTCTCCCTTGCCGCCCGCCTGGCGGTTGCGGTAGACGTTGACGCGCCAACGCTGGGGGACCTGGCGGCCCACGCCCAGCGAGGCCATGGGAACAGCGACCTCCAGCGACCAGCCGTCCTGGCCCACGTGGACGGCCGCCTTTGCCTTGGAGTCCCAGTCGGCCGGATCGCCCAGCCCGCGCCGGTCGTAGATCGCGCCGGAGGCGCTCACCACGATCTGATAGTAATCGCGATCGGCATCGGGCGCGAGGAACAGCTCGACGGAATCGTCCTCCCAGGCGGGCCCGTCGTGCCGGGTGACCGTCCGCTTGAGCTTCTCGACGTTGGGCTCCGCCAGCTTGGCGCCGACGTACAGGATGCCGCCGTGGCATGAGAAGCGGACTTCGCTGCGGGGCGAGGTCTCTCCGGCCCGCTGGAGCTGGCCGAGCACGATCGGCCGCGTTTTCGACCAGGCCCGCTCGTCGAGCCGTCCGTCGATGGCCGGCGGCTTCTCGGCGGGGGCCGCCCAGGCCTGCGGCAGATCGTCGCCCGCCACCGCCGGCGGCAGCCCCGTGCCCAACCGCCTGGTGACCACCGCCCCCTGCACCGCTGTGGCGGTGAACAGCACGGCACCCAAAGCCAGGCCGCAGCGCCGCCACGGAAGTTCGTGCGTCTTCATGGGTTTTCGCTCCCGGGAACCCCTCAAGTCCGCGTGATTACGATGCGGTTCTTTCCTTTGCTCACCTTGGCCGCGGGCACCGTCGCCAGGCCCCACCGGTCGGCCGTCAGCTCGCCGGACTGGACGATCTTGCCGTCGGCCAGGCCGGTGTTGGTCCAGCGGAGCTTCTCGCCCGGCCGGACCTTGAATGCCTTGCAATGCCGCGGGGTGACGTCGACCGTGCAGTCGCCGCGGGCGCAGGACCGGATCACGTACACGGTCATCTCCCACTTGCCCGGCTCGTCGACGCTGTCGTCGCCCCACAGCAGCCAGCCGTTGATGGTGCCGTAATAGTCGCCGTCGGCCGGATCGCCGTTGCCGGGATTGTTGTCCAGGCTGCCGCGGGAGAAGGCCGGCAGGGTCTTCCGCCAATCGACCCGGCGGAGGCCCTCGTGGAGCTCGCGGGAAAAGTCGGTGGACCAGGACGCCACGTACGTGGCCCGCGCCTTGTTCAGCTCGCTCCAGCCGCGGGGATCGTCCTGCCAGCCGAACTCCGCCGTGTGCCCGACGTCCTTGCCCACGTTCGACTGGCAGATGAGGAAGGGGATGTCGCGCTCGGGGTAGCGGTTGACGTACCAGCCCACGGAGAACTCGCTCCAGGCGTCCTCGCCGTCGACGGTCTTGATGCCCTTGGGGCCCAGCAGGCCGGGCAGGCTGTGCGAGCCGGGGGCCCAGCGGTAGTCGTAGGTCGCGGTATACGTGCCGAAGCTCATCAGGCTGAAGATCTCCGGGTGGCGGACGCCGAAGTGCATCACGTCGCCGGTGATTTTCGTGCGGTCGATGTCCCACTTCTTCAGGGCCCACTGGATCAGGTTCAGCATGTACCGCTCGGCGTAGTAATCCACCCGGCACTCGAGCGCCGCCCGCAGCGTCCCCTCGCCCTCGTTGTAGCACAGGTCGGGCATGTAGCCGTGGGGAGGCTCGATCAGGAGCCGCACGGCCGTTTCCGGCGGCACGAGGATCTTCTCGCGGACGTTCCAGGTATCGTGGATGCTCTCCAGCTCGAGCGGCCCGGGGGCGCGGTACTTCTCCGGCACGGAGGCGGCGATGCGGAACATGCGGCTGGGCAGGTGATAGTACGGCGGCCCGGCCCAATAGCGGAACCAGTATTCCGGCACGCCTTTGCGGTGCGCGTTCTCCTGGATGTACTGGAGCACCGGGCGCGAGGGGGCGACTTGCTCCTCGATCGCCGCGGCGAGGCTGTTCTGCGGGCCGATCCGGGCGAGGTTCTCGGTGCCGCCCAGCACGCCGGTCACGGCGTAGTAGAACTTGCCGCCGTCGCGGGCCGTGTGAACGTACAGGCACTCGCCCGGCAAGAGGGCCTTGTTGTCCTCATAACAATAGGTGGCAATGAGCGAGTCGGGCAGCTCGCGCTGGTCGATGAACTCGCCCATGAAGGCGATCCTCGCCATGCCGTCGTCGTAGCCGGAAAGCGGCTGCACCTCGGCGATCAGCCGGGCCTGGGGGAGGTTGGCGGCGGTGATCTGCTCCGTGTGCCGGTACACGCGGTACTGCACGGCCGGCACGTCCCTCTCGCGTTCCAGCGGCTTGATCCCCTGGAACCCGCTGGGCTGCCAACGGCCTTTCAGGCCCTGCAAGCCGCGCAGGGTCCGGAGCGTGATGCCCGGCGTCCGCTCCATCCCCCGCGCGTTGGTGCCCGGCCCCTCGGCCAGCTTGTCGCCCAACAGGCAGAGCACGTCGGCCCAGAGAACCTCTTGCGGCTTGGGGACGAAGGCCGGGTGCTCTCGCCACACGATGAACGTCTGGCCGTCGTGATGGACGGCCCGGACGCCGGTGATCTGCGGCGGCACGCGCCCGGCGGCAGCGGCGGGCGTCTCGTAGAGCACGTCCAGGTAGCTCTTGGCGGGCAGCAGCTTGTCGAAGCTGACGACCACCAGGCCGAGATTCCCGGCGGGCGCTTTCGCCCAGGCCGCCACCGCCGCGGTCACGTCGAAGGAGCGGAACCAGGGGGCCTCCAGCTCGAAAGGCTTGCCGCCGGGCACAACCGTGCCATCGGCGTCCAGCGTCTCGGCCGCCTGGAGGACGGCCGGCTGATTGGGCTGCCGATCGCCCTGCGTGAAGCAGTACAGGCTGGCGTGCCGGACCTTGGCCTGCTGCGGCAACCCAGCGAGGTCGAACACCAGCCGGGGCGACTTGCCGACAACTATCTTTAGCGAGTCGGGGTGCGTGGCCGGCGTGCCTTTGCCGGCCCAGCGCTCGCGGACCAGCTCGGCCCGAGCGGCCGTTGCCGCCGCCGACAGAAGAAGTGCGAGCACGATGCGGTGCATGGCATGGTTCCCCCAAGGTTGTGCACAGTTCTCAAGGGGTCGGTTGCCGATCGCGGAGGCCCGCGTATTATCGCCGGAGGGAACGCCACTTGCAAACCGGCCCTGCGGAAGGGAGTGCCTGAAATAGCAGCCGACAGTCCGCACACGGCATCGCCGATCACCGCGTGGCACGCCTGGCGTGGCCCGCCTGGCGTGCCACGGCTTCGCCGGGCAATCCTACGGGAGTTTCTGGGGCACTTTCGTGCTCATGGGGCCGAATTGACGGCTGCGCGATGGAATCGGGCCCATGCCCCGGGGGCTAGGCTGTGTCGGAAAAGCCACGACACGACCAGCTACACTAGCCCGAAGCGCGAGCGAGGGACGGAAATCGGGCCGTTCCCTCGCTTGCGCGTCGGGCTGGTGTGGGCCTTTCCGACAAAGCCTAGGACGGCGGGGCGACGACGCGGTATTACGCGAGCCCACCGGCCTCAGCCCCCGATTGGGCCATTCTCCCGAGGGTTTATCCTTCCCACAGCATGGCTGTAGCCATGATTTCCACGAATCTTTCTCCGGGTGGTGGCGAACCGCGGCGATTCATTCATAATAAGCGTCGGCCGCTGGTTGATTCACCCAAATCAATGGCAGGCAGCGCGGCGCGTCGGCCAACGGACCTCATGGGGTCCACCGTTGGGAGGTGAATCGTGTCGAACAAGACGGTTCTGGTGTTCGGTTGTGCCGTCGCGATCCTGCTCCTATTTCCGCTGGCGGCTCGCGCACAGACCTATTGGAACGTCCAGTCGGGCGACTGGTCCGTGGCCTCGAATTGGAGCAACGGCTTGCCGGGTTCGTACAATGATGCCTACGTCACCAACGGCGGAACCGTGAGCATCACCCAAACAGAAGGACAAGACGGATATCCTATCCCTCTTTGCATCGGCCTCAGCGGTGGAAGCGGCAGCGTGCAGATGCTCGGCGGCAGCTTCGCGGCCGGCTGGCAGTACGTTGGCTACTCGGGGACGGGCAACTTCACGCAGTCGGGTGGTACCAACGGCGATGCCGTCAACGGCGCCGACCTATGCCTCGCGTCCAGTTCCGGCAGCAGCGGGACATACAACCTCAACGGGTCCGGTGTTTTGATGGACGCGATTCTGCAAGTGGGCTACGGGGGCACGGGGGTATTTACGCAGTCCGGCGGCACCAACACAAGCGGCGAATTCGGCGGCGGCCAGATCGGCATTGTCCTCGGGTGCAGCTCTGGCGGGAGCGGAACCTACCACCTGAGCGGTTCGGGTTACCTGTCCGTCGTCCAGGACGAATTCGTCGGATACAACGCAGGCAGCACGGGGCTGTTCCAGCAGTCCGGCGGCGTGAACACGACCGGCGGCCTCATTATCGGCAGCGGAGGCCGTTACGTGCTCAGCGGCGGCACGCTCCAACTCAGTGGAAACCCCTCCGCCTTTGTCAACGTGGGCACCTTCGATGGCGGCAACAGCCCGGCGACGTTGAGCGCCGCTAATTGCACGATCGACCTTACCACTGGAACCTGGCAGAACATGGGACGCACTTCCGTGGTGATGGGCGCCAACTCCCTGCTCCTCGCCCCCGCGGGATTCAACCCCTCGACGGCTTTCGCCAGCTATAGCTCCTCGGGCATCACTCATATCGCGGGGACGCCACTCACGGTGCCGGTGGGGGCGACGGTTTACGGCTCGTTCTCGCTCAACGATCCGGTCAACTGCCAGGGGAGCATTTCCGCTTTTTTCGACGCCGGGGTGGTGCAAAAGCCGGCGATCTACCTGAACAACGGGCTGGTGCTCTCAGGCAGCGGCAGCGTTAGCCTCGGAAACGGCAGCCTGACGGTGAACGACACATCGTCCGGCATGACCGGCTCGGGCTCGTCCCTCGCTGCGCCGAACGAGTACGTTGGCTACGGGGGGACGGGCGTGTTCACGCACTCCGCGGGTTACAACAACCTTATCCCCCAGAGCTCGTCGTTGACTCCCGGCAGCATTTATCTCGGCTACAACCAGGGAGATAGCGGGACCTACAGGCTCAGCGGCAGTGGCGCAATATCAACAAGCGACCCGGGCATCGGCTATGGCAATGAGTACGTGGGCTACCTCGGCACGGGCAACTTCACGCAATCGGGCGGGACCAACCAAACCGGCACGCTTACGCTCGGCACCACCCCCGGCAGCAGCGGTACGTACAGCCTTAGCGGCACCGGCTTGCTGTCCACCACGGGGAACAGCGGCAGCGGGCATGGCAATGAGTACGTGGGCTGCTCCGGCACGGGCAGCTTCACGCAATCGGGCGGGACCAACCAAACCGGCAGCCTCACTATCGGCAGCGGCGGCCGCTATCTGCTGGCCGGCGGCTCCCTCCAGGCAAACGGATTCGGGACCGGTGGTACTACTGCCCTTGCTTGCAGTGGCACGTTCGACGGCGGCAACGGCCCGGCCGTGTTGAGCCTGGGGGCCGGTTGCCTCGCCGACTTTTCCCGGGGCACCCTGGTTAATACCGGCCTGACCCAGCTCGTGATGGGCGCCAACTCGCTTGTGGTCCTTCCTGCGGGATTCGCGGGTGGCTTCGCCCCCTCAAGTTCCCTGGGCGTCGTCTACACCTTGGGGACGACGCTCGTGGTGCCGGCGGGGCAGGGGTTTTCCGTCCCGCTCTCGGTAAGCGACCCCGTCGTCTGCCAGGGAAGCATCCTGGCTCCGGGCTACCCCTCTTGGACTAGCAGCCCGATCTACTTGAACGACGGGCTGATCCTCTCCGGCACCGGGAACGTCAACTTGGGCACCGGCAACTTGACTGTCAACGATACCGCCTCCGGGATGAGCAGCGGATCGCTTTCGGCGTCCCGTAATTACGTCGGCTACACGGGAACGGGCGTGTTCACGCAATCCGGTGGGACCAATTCCACCCAATATCTTTATCTCGGCGGCGCCCCCGGCACAGCCGGAACGTACGACCTCAACGGTGGAACGCTTATCGTCTCGTATATCACCACGGGTGCTGGCGCCGCGGCTCTCAATTTCAATGGCGGAACGCTCAAGGCCGGCGGGACGCTCTCCGTCACCATGCCCATGACGCTTGGCACCAGCGGCGGCAACGCCACCGTCGACACGGGCGGCAACACCGTGACCCTCTCGGGTGTCCTATCCGGTCCCGGCAGCCTAGCCAAGATTGACAGCGGGACACTGATCCTCAGCGCGGCCAATACCTACGCCGGATCGACTGCCGTCAATGCCGGGATGCTCTCGCTCACAGGCTCGTTGAACAGCAGCAGCGCCCTGGTGCTCGGGGGCGGCGCGTTCAGCTACGCGCCCACGGCGAATGGCGGCAGCGGCAACAGCCAGACCGTGGCAGGGTTGACCGTCAATGTCGGGGCCTCGTCCGTCAACGCCTCCGCCGGCAACCCGCTGGCCTTGGGCCCCATTACGCGGAATCCCGGCGGCACGGTGGGCTTCAACACCAACACCACGGGCACGATCACCACCAGCCAGACGAACACCAACGGCATCCTCGGCCCCTGGGCCACCTACGGCAGCGGCACGTCAACGAGCTACGCCACGGCAACTGGCAGCGGCGCACCCTACGCGATCGCGGCGTACACCGGCGCCACGCCCATCACCTCCGGCGTGACGGGGCTTACCGACACCACCGGGACCGTCAACTATGCGCTTTCCAGCGGCGGCGGGACTCTCACGGCCGCGGTGGGCGCCAATACCCTCCAATTTACCGGCGCCGCCGGCACCGTCACCGTCTCCGGCACCAACTCGCTCAGCCTGAACGGCATCATGAACGCCGGTTCGGGGACCGCCACGATTGCCGGCGAGAACCTGATCATCGGCAGCACGCGGGAACTGGTGTTCACCGGCCCGGGCAGCGTGACCGTTGGGGCCACCGTCCAGGATAACGGGAGCGGCCCGTCCGCCGTCACCATGGCCGGCAGCGGCACGCTGGTCCTCGGCACCGCCAACACCTACAGCGGCAATACCTTTATCAGCGGCGGCACGCTGGTCCTCGGCGCTGCTAACTCCTGCAGCGGCAATACCTTTATCAGCGGCGGCACCCTTGCCCTGGCCAATTCGGCGGCCTTGCAGCAGAGTACGCTGGACACGAGCTGTAGCGGGAGCCTGAGCTTCGGGTCGCTTGGCTCTGCCAGGTTGGGCAGTTTGACCGGGCCCGGCACGCTCACCTTGAACAATACCGCTTCCGCCGCCGTGGCGCTCAGCGTGGGCAATAACAACGCCAGCACCACGTTTTCCGGAATCCTCCAGGGCGCTGGTAGCCTGACAAAAATCGGCAGCGGGACGTTCATCCTCTCCGGCAGCAATACCTACAGCGGCGGGACGACCGTATCCGCCGGCACGTTGCAGGTCGGCGACGGCACCGCCAATAACGGCTGCATCCAGGGCAACATCCTGGACAACGCCAGGATGGCCTTCGCCAACGCCGCCGCGCAGACTTACGCGGGCGCCATCGCCGGCACCGGGTGCCTGATCATGGCCGGCCCCGGCACGCTGACCCTCTCCGGCAGCAACACCTACACCGGCGGCACGACCGTATTCGCCGGCACATTGCAACTCGGCGACGGCACCGCCAATAACGGCTACGTCCAAGGCAACATCACCGACAGCGCCGTCCTGGCCTTCGCCAATCCGCTGGCGGAGACCTATTCCGGCATCATCAGCGGCACAGGCGCGCTGGCCAAGGGCGCCGGCGGCGCGTTGACCCTCTCGGGTCCCGACACCTACCAAGGTGGCACAACCCTCTCGGCGGGGACGCTCATCCTGGCCAACACCACGGCCGCCGGCACTGGGCCCTTCACGCTCACGGGTGGCGCTCTCTCTTCGACGAACCAGTACGTCGGAAGCCCCGGCATGGG
>Ga0187848_10004162_pt1 | contig 10204 bp, 7 predicted proteins | sample June2016WEW_4_40_FD_132424 | JGI IMG/M metagenome (GOLD analysis project Ga0187848, IMG submission 132424) | Peatland microbial communities from SPRUCE experiment site at the Marcell Experimental Forest, Minnesota, USA - June2016WEW_4_40 | ecosystem: Environmental > Terrestrial > Soil > Wetlands... | reverse complement strand
GGGATCGCGCCGAGGGTGGCGATGATGAAGGGCTGAATGTAGGCCTGCATCACCGGCTTGAGGTAGTAGACGCCCCAAATGCCGTAGATGATGGACGGGATACCCGCCAGCAGTTCGATCGCGACGCCGATCGGGCGGCGCAGCCGCGGCGGACAGAGTTCGGTCAGAAACACGGCGATGCCGAGCCCGACGGGAACGCCGATCAGCATGGCGATGATCGAGGTGACGAGCGTGCCGTAAATCGCGGCCGCGGCGCCGAAACGCTCCTTGGGTGGGCTCCAGGCGTCGCTGAAGAAGAAGTCGACGCCGAAGGTCTTGAATGCCGGCCACGAACCGATGAACAGCGAAATCGCCACGCCGACCAACAGCGCCAGAACGAGCAGCGCCGACAACAGCGTAATCCAGCGGAAGCCGCTGTCGGCGAACTTCAGCCGCCCCAAGGCGCGCGAGCGCTCCATCGGCAGGCTGCGCACGGCCTGTGCCTCTTCAATCGCCGTCGCGGTCATCGCCCGTTCCGTTCGCAAGCCGATATCCAACTCAAGGTCATCTTATTCCATTCGGCGACGTCGGGACGGGCTAGCCGCCCGCCCCAACGCATGGTGACGAACTATTTCTGCGCGATGTCCGCCGCCCAGGCCTTCTTGACCATGGCGATCACGTTGTCGGGCATCGGGATGTAGTCGAGTTGCTTGGCCATGTCCGCGCCCTTGTCGTAAGCGTAGGAGAAAAACTTCAGCGCGTCGTTCGACGCCGCGACGTCGACCGGCTGCTTATACATCAGAATGAAGGTCGCGGCGGTCATCGGCCAGGAAGCTGCGCCCGGTTGATCCGACAGGATGAGGTAGAAGCCGGGCGCCTTGGCCCAATCGGCGTTGGCGGCGGCGGCCTGGAAGGCCTCGACCGTCGGGGCGACGGTCTTGCCGTCCTTGTTGACCATGTCGGCGTAGGTCAGCTTGTTCTGCTTGGCGTAGGCGTATTCGACATAGCCGATCGCGCCGTTGGTGCCGGCGACGTTGTTGGCGACGCCATCGTTGCCCTTGGCGCCGATGCCGACCGGCCATTCGACCGAAGTCGATTCGCCAACCTTGGACTGCCAGTCAGGCGAGACCTTGGAGAGATAGTCGGTGAAGTTGAACGTCGTGCCCGAGCCGTCGGCGCGGTGAATGACGGCGATCGCCAGATCGGGAAGGGCGACCTTCGCATTGAGCGCCTTGATCGCCGGATCGTTCCACTTGGTGATCATTCCCAGATAGATCTTGGCGAGCGTCGGGCCGTCGATGACAAGATCGCCGGACTTGACGCCTTCAAGGTTGACGACCGGCACGATGCCGCCCATCACCATCGGCCATTGCTCGAGACCCGAAGCTTGGAGATCATCGGCCTTGAGCGGCGCGTCGGTGGCGCCGAACGTTACGGTCTTGGCCTTGATCTGCTTGATGCCGGCGCCCGAACCGATCGACTGATAGTTGAGGCCGTTGCCGGTGTCTTTCTTATAGGCGTCGGCCCACTTGGCGTAAATCGGGAAGGGGAAGGTCGCGCCGGCGCCGGAAATGTCGCTGGCCCAGGCGTAGCTTACGCTCGCGGCGACGATCGCCGCGCTCATCAGGGATCGGATTAACATTGACGCCTCTCGTTTGTTGCTGATCTCGCATCCGGCCGTCGCTTTTCGGCGCGCCGGACCGAGGCGCGAAGCTATAAGCGTCGCCGGCCATGGTTGTATGACGGTCATGCGACGCGCGAATGACAATGTAACTCACTGATTCGAAACAGCATTCATCCTATCGATGATGCAGCGGGACGATCGCCGTGAAGGTCGAGCCCTGTTCGAGGCGGCTGGCGATGGTCAGCCGGCCGCGGTGGCGGGTCAGAATGTGCTTGACGATCGCGAGGCCGAGGCCGGTGCCGTTCTTGGCGCGGCTCTGCCCGGCGTCGACGCGGTAGAACCGCTCGGTGAGCCGCGGCAGATGTTCGGCGGCGATGCCGCGGCCGAAATCGCGCACGACGAGCGAGCCTTCGGCGGCGGTTCTGCTGACCGTGATTTCGACGCGGTCGCCTCCCGGCCCCTCCTGCCGCGCGCCATACTTGATGGCGTTCTCGATCAGATTTTCGGCGACGCGCAGAAGTTCGTCGCGATCGCCGGTGACGACGACCGGCCGCTCGGCGAAGAGCTTGATTTCCACCCCCATTTCGCGCGCGAGCGGGGCCAGCGTATCGGCGACGTGGCGCGCCGTCTGCGTCAGGTCGACCGCCGCCTCCGGCCGGACGTGCTGCTTCTGCTCGATGCGCGAAAGCGAGAGCAGATCGTCGATGAGGCGAGCCATGCGGCGCCCCTGTTCGCGCATGATGGCGAGAAACTTGTCGCGCGCGCGCGGATCGTCGCGCGCCGAGCCTTGCAGCGTCTCGACGAAGCCGAGCATCGAGGCCAAAGGCGTGCGCAATTCGTGGCTGGCGTTGGCGATGAAGTCGGCGCGCATGCGCTCGACGCGCCGCGATTCGGTCAGATCGCGAAGCGTCAGCAGCGTCGCGACGACTTCGTCCGACCCCGCGGCGAGCGGCGCCACGCAGACTTCGAACAACCGCTCGATCGGCACGCGCTCGCTCCACAGCACCGTTTCCGCTTCGCCGCTCGCCATGACCCGCCGCAAGGCGTCGATGACGTCGGGCGTGCGCAGGGCGAGGACGAAGGGCTCCGCGAGCTTGATCGCGGGCAACAGCGCGAAGGCGGGCTTGTTGGCGGCGATCGCGCGTCCATCGGCGCCGACGACCACCGCCGGTTCCGGCATCGCGCCGACGAGCTTGGCGGCGAACGGCGATTGAAGGTGTTCGACGAAAGCGCGCCGGCTCGGTTCCCGCGAATTCATAGCTTCCGACCCATGCGACCCCAATGAACGCGGCTGCGACGCGCGCCGATACTACTCTTCGTCCTCTGGACTCGAAGCCTCCAACGCTTCGCGCAGCGAACGCCAACGGCGCACGGCCTCATAAGCGCCGAGCAGCGCCATCGCGAACACGAAGGGCGCCACATAATATATGCCGCGAAACAGCAGCAGCGAGGCCAGCAATTGGTCGCTCGAGCCGCCGACGCCGTCGAGCATGGTCGCCTCGAAGACGCCGAGGCCGCCGGGGGCGTGGCTGGCGATGCCGAGCATCGCGGCGATGGAATAGAGTGTGGTGAAGGCGAGAAAACCGAGACCGTGGCCCTTGGGGAGCAGCACGTAGAGGGCGCCGGCGGCGGAACAGACATCGATGACGCCCAGCGCCATTTGCCCGAGCGTAAGCATGGGGCCCGGCAGAGTGAAGTTCAAGAAGATCGGCTTGCGCCGCCGCCCCCTGCTTTGGACCCAGACCAAGTAGGCCAGCAGGGCGCCGATCACCGCGAAGCCGATCACCTGATTGGCGAGAGCGTTAAAATGATTGATTTCACCGACCGCCTCGGCGTCGGCGAGGAAGCCGACGCCGACGATGAGCCCCATGCCGAGCCAGAACGTGATGCCGGCGACCACGGTCAGGCTCGCCACCTTGCCCCCCGAAAGCCCCGCCGGACCGTAGATCCAAAAACGCACCGCCGCGCCGGTGACTAAGGGAAAGCCGAGCGTGAACGAAACCGCGTAACTGGTGAACGAGGCGAGCGCGGTCAGCCGGTACGGCACATGGACCTTGAGATGCTTCAGGGCCAAGCCGTCGTAGCCGGTCAGGGCGAGATAGCTCATGGCGGAAAGCCCGAAGGCCATTGCGATCTGGTCGCCGCCGGTCGCGGCGAAGGCGGCCTTGAACTGTTGCGGATCGATTCGGATGAGCGTGCGGACGAAGACGATCGCCGAAAACGTAATGATCAGCAGGCTGAAGGCAAAGCCGAGACGCCGCAATAGCGGCCGCCGCGCTTCGATCGCCGCGGCCCACCGCGCGATCCGGTCGGCGGATTCGGCCGACCGGGGGTCATGGACGCTCTCGTCGCGGGGCAGGCGTTGCTTGCTCTGTTGCGCCATGCCCGGCCCGCTTCTCCTCGCCTTAAAGAGGCCTATAAGCCTCGCGCAGGCGCCCGGCAAGCGCGTCTAGGCGAGGGCGACGCGCTGTCGCGTTCGCCAGGAAAGGTAGGCGGCGTCGGCAAGGAGGTTGGCCTTGAGGCCGTCCTCGCCGTCCGGCTTCGGCTTGCCGCCCGATTTCACTATGGCGACGAAGGCGTCGAGTTCGCTGCGATAGGCGCTGGCGTAGCGCTCGAGGAAGAAGTTCAGGATTTTGTCGCCGACGAAGCCTTGCGCGCCGGCGAATTCGACCGTCGTCTCGCGGATGTTGCCGGCGTGGATCATGCCCTTGGAGCCGTGCGCCTCGACGCGTTGATCGTAGCCGTAAGTCGTGCGGCGCGAGTTCGAGATTTGCGCGACCTTGCCCGACTTCGTCTCCATGACGACGACGGCGGTGTCGACGTCGCCGGCCTCGCCGATCGCCTTGTCAACGAGCGCGGACCCCATCGCGCTGACCGCGATCGGCTCCTCGCCCAGGAGGAAGCGCGCCATGTCGAAGTCGTGGATCATCATGTCCCGGAACAGGCCGCCCGAGCGGGCGATATACGAAATCGGCGGCGGGCCGGGATCGCGCGAAGTGATGGAGACGATTTCGAGATCGCCGATCATGCCGCCGGCGATGCGCGCCTGGAGCGCGGCGAAGTTGGGGTCGAAGCGACGGTTGAAGCCGACCATCAGCGTCGCGCCATTCGCTTTGACGACGTCGAGACAGCGCCGGATGCGCTCGGCGTCAAGGTCGATCGGCTTTTCGCAGAAGATCGCCTTGCCGGCCCGCGCCGCCTTCTCGATCAGATCGGCGTGCATGTCGGTCGGCGTACAGATCGCGACCGCGTCGACATCCGCGGCGCCGATGATCTCGTCGATCGAGGCGACCGCAGCGCCCGTCGTTCGGGCGAGGGCCTCGGCGGCGGCCGCGTCGGCGTCGGCGACGAAGCGGGCCTCGCAGTCCGCGCGCGCGGCGACGTTGGCCGCGTGGATCTTGCCGATGCGCCCCGCGCCGATGATGCCAAACTTCATCCGTCCCTCCCATGCTGACTCGGCCGACCGCCGCTCCATCGACGAAGCCGGGCCAAAAAAGAATACACGTTCCATATTGACTTGTGAATAGAATGTTTGTTTCATAGCTGAGAGGAACGCGCCCGAGAGTTCGATCGGATTCCGCGATATTGGAGGACCCATTTTGGCGACTCAGTCCGCCGCTGCGCGCAACGACGCCTTCGGCCCGGCCAACCTCGTCGGCAAGATCGCGGTCGTGACCGGCGGTTCGCAAGGCCTGGGCGAAGCCGTCGCCAGGCTGTTCGCGGAGCGCGGCGCGGCGGGGATGGTCATTTGCGGGCGCAACGCGGCCAACGGCGAACGGGTCGCGGCGGAGATTTCCGCGCGGGGATGCCCGACCCATTTCGTCAAGGCCAATCTGGCCGAGGTCGCGCAATGCCGCGCCGTGATCGCGGAGGCCGACCGTCGTTTCGGGCGGCTCGACGTCCTCGTCAACGCCGCCGCGCTCACCGACCGCGGCAATATCTTCGACACGACGGAGGTGCGCTACAACGAAATCATGGACGTCAATGTCCGCGCGCCGTTCTTCCTCATCCAGGAGGCCGTCAAGATCATGCGGCGGGAGAAGGTCGAGGGCTCGATCGTCAACATCCAGTCGATGTCGGCGCACGGCGGGCAGCCGTTCATATCGGCCTATTGCGTCTCCAAGGGCGCGCTGGCGACGCTGACGCGCAACGTCGCCCACTCGCTGCTCAAGTTCCGTATTCGCGTCAACGGCTTGAATATCGGCTGGATGGCGACGCCGGGCGAGGACCGGATCATGAAGAAATATCACGGCGCAAAAGATGGTTGGCTCGACGCAGCCGCCAAGACGAGGCCCTTCGGACGCCTGATCGACCCCAAGGAAGTTGCGCGGGCGTGCGCCTACCTCGCTTCGAACGAATCCGGCCTGATGACGGGTTCGAACATCGATTTCGACCAGACCGTGGTCGGCGCCGGCGATCCGCCGCTGGAGCCGTGACGCGTTTCGAGGCGCGGCGCGAACGTCGCGCAGCCTGATCTTGGAGTTGACTCTCTTGGCCGACCCGATCCTCGACGTCATCGCCATCGGCCGTTCGTCGGTCGACCTCTACGGCGCCCAAGTCGGCGGGCGCCTGGAGGACATGGCGAGCTTCTCCAAGGCGGTCGGCGGTTGCCCGACCAACATCGCGATCGGAACGGCGCGGCTGGGCTTGAAGAGCGGCCTGATCACGCGGGTCGGCGACGAGCACATGGGCCGCTTCATCCGCGAGCAATGCGCCCGCGAGGGCGTCGACGTGACGGGGATTCACACCGATCCCGCGCGCCTGACCTCGCTCGTCGTTCTCGGCATTCGCGACGACAAGACCTTTCCGCTGATCTTCTATCGCGACAATTGCGCCGACAGCGCGCTCGACGAAACCGACATCGACGAGACTTACGTCGCCAGCGCCAAGGCGATCGTCGTCACCGGAACCCATTTCGCCCGCGCCAACACCGCCGCCGCGCAGAACCTCGCGGTGGCCTACGCCAAGAAACATCGCCGCAGGATCGCATTCGACATCGATTATCGCCCCAATCTTTGGGGCCTGGCCGGACACGGCGCCGGCGAAGAGCGCTACATCAAGTCGGACGCGGCGACCGCGCATCTGCAGACGATTCTTCCCTCCTGCGATCTCGTCGTCGGCACCGAAGAAGAGATCATGATCGCCGGCGGCGCCGAAGAGCCGCTCGCCGCGCTTCATACGGTGCGCGCGCTCACCGCGGCGACGATCGTGCTCAAGCGCGGGCCGATGGGCTGCGTCGTCTTCCCCGGCGCGATTCCCGGCTCGATCGAAGACGGCGTGAAAGGGCCGGGCTTTCCGGTCGAGGTCTACAACGTGCTCGGCGCCGGCGACGCGTTCATGTCGGGATTCCTGAGGGGATGGCTGCGCGACGAACCGCTGGAGATCTGCTGCGCCTTCGCCAACGCCGGCGGCGCCTTCGCCGTTTCGCGCCTTTTATGTTCGGCCGAATATCCAACTTGGCCGGAGTTGCAGCGCTTCCTGAAGCAGGGTTCGCCGGAGCGCGCGCTCAGGCGCGACGAAGCGCTCAACCATGTTCATTGGGCGACGACGCGGCGCCCGCAGCCCCCTAGCCTGATGGCGCTGGCGATCGACCACCGCATACAGCTCGAAAAGATCGCCGACCAGGCGGGCGCGCCGCGCGAACGCATCAGCCGATTCAAGCGCCTCGCCGTCGACGCCGCCGCCAGGGTCGCCGCGGGGCGCCCCGGCTTCGGCATGCTCATCGACGGCAAGTATGGCCGCGAGGCGCTGTTTCGCGCCGCCGACCACAATTTTTGGATCGGTCGTCCGGTCGAGGAGCCGGGGTCGCGGCCGCTCGATTTCGAGTTTGGCGGCTCGCTCGGCGCCAAGCTGATCGAATGGCCGATCGCGCATACGGTGAAGTGCCTGTGTTTCTACCATCCCGACGACGCGCCAGAAATGAAGGCGCGCCAGGAGCGTGAATTGCTGCGCCTTACCGACGCCGCGCGAACGATCGGCCGCGAGCTGCTGATCGAGATCATCGCCAGCAAGAACGGCGAGATCGCCGACGACACGGTCTCGCGCGTGCTCGATCGGCTCTACGCCATCGGGATCAAGCCCGACTGGTGGAAGCTCGAGGGGCAGGCAAGCGCCAAGGCGTGGGACAACGTGGCCGCGGTCATCGAGGCGCACGACCCGTTGTGCCGCGGGATCATGCTGCTCGGACTCGAGGCGCCGGAAGAGGAGCTGGCGACGGCGTTCCGCGTCGGGCGCGGCTGCGCTCTGGTTCGGGGCTTCGCGGTCGGCCGCACGATTTTCGTCGAGCCGGCGCTCGATTGGTTCGCCGGCCGCATCGACGACGCCGAGGCGGTCGGCGCGATGGCCGAATCCTTCGCGCGGCTGTGCGCATTGTGGCAGGATGCGACGCCCGGAGGCGCGCCATGATCGACGAAGCGGATCTCGAAGCGGCGGTCGTCGCCGGCATCATCGATGAAGCGACAAAGGCGAAGATTCTGACCTTCTCGCGGGACAATGCGACGTCACGCGCGGCGGGGCGGACGCCTGCGACGACGACGGTGCGCCCGGCCAAATTCGACGCCGTCCATGTGCTCTATTACGCCGGCGCGCTGATCGTGATGGGCGCGATGGGACTATTTTCCACCACGGCGTTCAACGCCTTGGGCGGCTGGGCGCTGACCACGACCGCAGTTCTCTACGCCGCGGGTTTCGCCGCGCTCGGACGCCGGCTTTGGTCGGCGCCGGAGACGCGGACGCCCGGCGGCCTTGCCGTCGCGGTTGCGGTGTCGATGGTCCCGCTGGCGGTCTACGGCGTTCAGGACGCGCTGAATCTTTGGTCGCTCGGCGACAAACCCGGCAAATATCGCGACTTCTTCCCGCTGATGAACGCGAGCTGGGTCTATATGGAAGTCGCGACCATCGCCGTGGCGGCGCTGGCGCTGCGCCTTTTTCCCTTCCCGTTCATTGTCATGATCGGCTCGGTCGCGCTGTGGTTCCTGTCGATGGACCTCGCCTGGCTCATTCTCCATCGCCAACCCCCCGACTACTGGGACGCCGGTTGGCAATTTCGCCGTCACGTGTCGCTGGCCTTCGGCGTCGCCATGATCGCGATCGCCTGGGGACTGGACCTCAAATGGGGGGCGCTCGGCGACTTCGGTTTCTGGCTGCATTTGTTCGGCGCCGCGACGTTCTGGGGCGCGCTCTCCTCCGGCTCGGGGAACGAATTCGGCAAAGCGGCGTATTGCGCCGCCAACATCGGGATCATCGCGTTCGGCGTGTTCCTCAATCGACGCATTTACGCCGTGCTCGGCGCGATCGGGGTGAGCGGCTATATCGGCTATCTCGCCTTCGACTATTTCAGCAACGCGCTGTCGTTCACTTTCGCGCTCTCCGCGATCGGCCTCGCCGTCATTTTCGCAGGGATCTGGCTGCAACGCCGACGGCGCACGATCAGCGCGTTCATCGACTCCGCCATGCCGGCGGCGCTCAGGGCTCTGCGTCCGGCGCGCGCGCTCGCCACCTGAAAAGATCGAGAAACGGAACCGCGCTCCATGAAAACTCTCCGTCTTACCGCCGCGCAAGCGACCGTCCGCTTCCTCGCGGCGCAAATGACCGAAATCGAAGGCAAGACCGTGCCGCTGTTCGCCGGGGTGTTCGCGCTTTTCGGCCACGGCAACGTCGCCGGGCTCGGCGAAGCCCTCTACGCCGCGCGCGACGTCCTGCCGACGTACCGCGCCCACAACGAGCAGGCGATGGCCCACGCCGCGATCGCTTTCGCCAAGGCTTCGCGCCGTCAGCGCATGATGGTCTGCACCACCTCGATCGGCCCGGGCGCCACGAACATGATCACCGCCGCCGCGCTCGCCCACGTCAACCGCTTGCCGGTGCTGCTGCTGCCGGGCGACGTGTTCGCCAATCGCCGCCCCGACCCGGTGTTGCAGCAGATCGAGGATTTCGGCGACGGCACGGTCAGCGCCAACGATTGCTTCCGCCCGGTGTCGCGCTATTTCGACCGCATCGCCCGGCCCGACCAGCTCGTGCCCGCGCTCAACCGCGCGATCGCGGTGCTGACCGACCCCGCCGACTGCGGCCCTGTCACGCTCGCCTTCTGTCAGGACGTGCAGACCGAAGCCTACGACTATCCCCTGTCGTTCTTCGCGACGCGCGTGCATCGCCTGCGGCGCCAAGGGCCGGACGCGCGCGAACTGGCCGAGGCCGCCGCCGCGTTGCGCACGGCCAAGAAGCCGCTCGTCGTCTGTGGCGGCGGCGTGCTCTATTCGAGCGCCGAAAACGAGCTGATGGCGTTCTGCGAGAAGCACGCGATTCCCGTCGCGGAGACCCAGGCGGGCAAGTCGGCGACGCCCGCCGATCACCCCCTTCATCTCGGCGCGATCGGCGTCACCGGAACCGGCGCCGCCAACGCGCGCGCCGAAGAGGCCGACGTCGTGCTCGGGGTCGGCACGCGCTTCGCCGATTTCACCACCGGATCCTGGGCGCTGTTCAAGAACCCGGAGCGCCGCTTCATCGGCCTCAACGTCCAGCCGTTCGACGCGGTCAAGCATCGCGCGTTGCCGCTGGTGAGGGACGCGCGGCTCGGCCTCGCCGCGCTCGACGCGGCGCTCG